>Ga0209137_1003997_pt1 | contig 11959 bp, 12 predicted proteins | sample SaaInl5LU_22_DNA_FD_184642 | JGI IMG/M metagenome (GOLD analysis project Ga0209137, IMG submission 184642) | Marine microbial communities from expanding oxygen minimum zones in the Saanich Inlet - ESP_105LU_22_DNA (SPAdes) (version 2) | ecosystem: Environmental > Aquatic > Marine > Intertidal...
TCCACCTTCAATCCCCTCTCAATTCGCGTAGAATTGCTGACACATTATCCAACAACCGATGAGCCGTCCAAGTTAAGCCGATGACCGACACAAGCAATCTCAGCCAGCATACTCCGATGATGCAACAGTACCTTAAAATTAAGGCGCAGCATCCTAATGAGTTTGTTTTTTATCGCATGGGAGACTTCTACGAACTCTTCTTCGATGATGCTAAACGCGCGGCGCATATCCTTGATATTTCGCTAACCGCGCGCGGAAAGTCTGGCGGTGAGCCCATCCCCATGGCCGGCATCCCGTACCACTCGGCGGATAACTATATTGCCAAGATCGTACGAGCCGGTGAGTCTGTGGCGATCTGCGAGCAGATTGGCGACCCCGCCACCAGCAAAGGCCCGGTAGAGCGTCAGGTTGTTCGTGTAATCACCCCTGGCACACTAACGGATGAGGCTCTGCTAGACGAGCGTCGAGATAATTTACTGGCGGCTATTTTTGCACAGAACAGTCGCTACGGTATGGGTGTCCTGGATATCAGTGCCGGCCGTTTTGTTGTGTGTGAACTCGATTCTGAGAATGCGCTGATCGCAGAGCTGGAGCGTATGAAGCCGGCAGAACTGCTGCTCCCAGATGAACTAGCCAACACAGAGTGGGCCAACAACCTGAAGCGTACCGGTATTCGTCGCCAGCCCCCTTGGGCCTTCGAGCCACAGACCTGCGAACGCCTACTAAACGAACAGTTCAAAACACGTGATCTCAGCGGCTTTGGCTGCGAGCAGATGCCGTTAGCCGTTGCCGCTGCAGGCTGCTTGATGCAATACGCCAAAGACACTCAGCGCGGAGCGCTGCCACACGTTACTCGATTGATGGTCGATAAAGCAGCCGAAGCCGTTCATATTGATGCTGCAACACGCAAAAACCTCGAACTGGACACCAACTTAACCGGTGGCAGCGACCATACTCTGATCTCAGTACTGGATCGCACTCAAACACCGATGGCAGGTCGCCTACTGCGCCGCTGGATCCACCAGCCACTGCGTGCCACTGTAGAGCTCATGCAACGCCAGGGCGCGATTGAGTGGCTGCGCTCGGACTACCGCTTTGAGGATCTGCAACCCAACCTAAAAGCCATCGGCGATATGGAGCGCATCCTCTCACGCGTAGCGTTGCGGTCTGCTCGACCACGCGACCTTGAACGTCTAAAACACGCACTTGCGCAGCTACCGAGCATCCAGCTCTCTCTGCACGGCGCAGAGAGTGAGCGCATTCAGACCCTTGCAGCGGAGATATCGGAATTTCCGGAGCTAGCATCGTTACTTGAGCGTGCCGTAATCGATGGTCCACCGGTTGTTATCCGTGATGGCGGTGTCATCGCTGAAGGCTACGACAGCGAGCTAGATGAACTGCGCAACCTCAGCGAGAACGCCGGTAATTACCTACTTGACCTCGAGCTGAGAGAGCGTGAGCGCACAGGTATTTCGACTCTAAAAGTGGGGTACAACCGTGTGCACGGCTACTTCATTGAAGTGACCAAAGCGCAGGCGGTCGATATGCCCATCGACTATCAGCGTCGCCAGACACTGAAGAATGCTGAGCGCTACATCACGCCGGAGCTCAAAGCGTTTGAGGACAAAGCCCTGAGTGCTCGCAGCCGTGCTTTAGCGCGCGAGAAGGCACTCTACGACGAACTCGTTGAGACACTCGCAGCGCAACTTGGGCCACTACAACTTAGCTCACAAGCACTCGCGCAGCTCGATGTTTTACAGAACCTTGCCGAACGCGCGACTACGCTAGATTACGTACGCCCAACGCTCGTTGATAAGGCGGAGATACTGATCACCGGCGGACGCCATCCGGTTGTGGAACGGGTTCTTGATACCCCCTTTGTAGCCAACGATATTAGCCTCAACAGCGAACAGCGGATGCTGGTGATAACCGGGCCTAACATGGGCGGTAAATCAACCTATATGCGACAGATCGCCCTAATTACCCTGATGGCGCAGATCGGCTCCTGCGTTCCAGCAACCGAAGCACAGATCGGCCTGACTGATCAGATATTTACCCGTATGGGCAGCTCGGACGACCTAGCGGGCGGCCGCTCAACCTTTATGGTGGAGATGACTGAGACCGCTAACATTCTGCACAACGCCACAGACCGTTCGCTTGTGTTGATGGACGAAGTGGGCCGTGGCACCAGCACCTTTGACGGCCTCTCCCTCGCCTGGGCCGCTGCAGAGCATCTAGCACAAAAGAGCCTGTCACTGACGCTTTTTGCGACCCACTACTTCGAACTGACACAGCTTGCCGAGCAGAATCTAAGCGTAGAAAACGTTCACCTCAGCGCGGTGGAGCACAACGACCACATCGTCTTTATGCACGAAGTAAAACAGGGGCCCGCCAGCCAGAGTTACGGCCTGCAGGTTGCACAACTCGCCGGCGTACCACGCAACGTTATCCAATCTGCGAAAGCACGCCTAAAACAACTGGAACAGGACTCGACGGCCAGCCCACATCGCCCGGCTGAACCCACCGCGCCGATGAGCCCGCAAGCCGATCTATTCATCACGCCAGTGCCATCCGAGTCGGATAATCGCCTAGCCCAGATCAACCCAGATGATCTGACCCCACGACAAGCACTTGAACTACTCTATGAGTTGAAGCGTTTAAATAGAGAGTAGTTTTTCTCTTTTTGGAGGGGTAATAGATGACCTACCTGGTAACCGAGAACTGCATCCGCTGCAAACACACCGACTGCGTCGACGTCTGCCCGGTAGACTGCTTCTACGAGGGGCCCAACTTCCTCGTAATCCACCCAGATGAGTGCATCGATTGCGGCCTCTGTGAACCTGAGTGCCCCGTCGACGCTATCCTGCACGAAGATGACCTCACGCCCGAACAGGACAAGTTCTACGCACTCAACCAAGAACTGGCCGAACTCTGGCCCAACATAAACCAGAGCAAACCCGCCCTCCCCGATGCCGACGAGTGGCAGGACGTTCCGGATAAACTCCAATATCTCGAGCGTTAATCGTCATAGCAAATTTAGATAGATCACCTGGACCTCGGGGCTGGGAAGGGGTCTACCAACCCTTGGCGGTAGGGAACCGCCACGGAGCGATCAGGGATGACTCGAGCGAGTTGGTAGACCCCTTCCCAGTCCCGAATACAATCCACTACATTGCAGTCAAAACTGCAAACGAAAACGCCGGCATAATTGCCGGCGTTTTTCATTGATCCTCAATACCTCTAAAGACTAAACAGATCCTCTGCATTCAGCCCATTCTCTTCCAATATTTCTCGCAGGCGCTTTAACGCCTCAACCTGAATTTGACGCACGCGCTCGCGTGTTAGGCCAATCTCTCGGCCCACCTCTTCCAGCGTCGCCATCTCATGGCCACGCAAACCGAAGCGGCGCGCCAACACATCAGCGTGCTTCTCAGGCAGCATATCCAGCCATTTATTGAGGTTGCCGGTGATATTGTCATCTTGCAGACGCTGCTCAGGATCAAGGCCGTCTTCATCGGCAATAGTCTCGACCAGCGATTTCTCGTTGTCACCGCCGAGGGGGATATCAATTGAACCCACACGCTCATTCAGACCCAGCATTTTCTCGACATCAGCCACCGGCTTACCAACGTGCTCTGCTATCTCTTCCGGGGTCGGCTCGTGATCGAGTTTCTGAGCCAACTCACGTGCGGCACGCAGGTAGACGTTAAGTTCTTTGACGACATGAATCGGTAGACGAATAGTACGCGTCTGGTTCATGATCGCGCGCTCGATGGTTTGACGAATCCACCAGGTCGCGTAAGTGGAGAAGCGGAAGCCGCGCTCCGGATCAAACTTCTCTACGGCGCGGATCAAACCGAGGTTACCCTCTTCGATCAAATCAAGCAGAGAGAGACCACGATTGATGTAACGGCGTGAGATCTTTACCACGAGGCGCAGGTTGCTCTCGATCATCCGCTGACGTGCCGGCACATCGCCCTTTAACGCCAAACGACCGAAGTAAACCTCTTCCTCGGCTGAGAGCAGGGGTGAGAAACCGATCTCGTTAAGGTATAGCTGAGTGGCATCAAGCGACTTAGCATTCACCAAATCCTGGTGCGCCAGGCTGCCACGTCCCCGACCTGAGTTTAAAAACTCCGGAGAACTATCCTGAGACTCTTCCTGATCGTTGTCGCTATCCTCAACGTCATCACTCGAGTCATCATCGTCAACCAGCTCGATGTCCTCATCGTAGTCGGCATTGGTTTTTGAGTTCATCTCTATCTGCCCCAAATATGCATGCGCAAAATCTGAACACCTGCCTTGGCGAAATCAGATTTGAATTCCTATCGTTTCGGTAGATACCTTAAAGGATCCACCGGGCGTCCATCGCGGCGCACCTCAAAATGCAACATTGGCACGCTCGCTCCCGTATTACCTATTTCGGCCACAAGCTCGCCTTGTTTAACTTTTTGATTCTCGCGTACCAGGATACGACTGTTATGCGCATAGGCGCTCAAAAAGTCTTGGTTATGACTGATAATGACAAGGTTTCCGTAACCTAGCAAGCCACTACCCGCATACACCACCGTACCCTCGGCTGCGGCAAAAACGGGGTCTCCGATTTTTCCAGAGATATCCAGTCCCTTGTTTCCGCCCTCCGCAGACGAATACTTAGCAAGAACCTTGCCATCATGTGGCCAACGCCATTTAATGTTCGTCGCTACAGCAGCCTCCCCATTTACTGGGGCAACCTCTGGTCTAGACGCTACCACATTTTGAGAATTTTTCTTAGTTTTTGTTGGGGTCTTTTGCTGAGCAACAGGTTTTTGAGCGCTTGGGGCAGGCTCGGTTTTAAGCACCTGACCCACAAAAATACGGTTTTTGTCACGAATGTTGTTAGTGCGCTGCAGTTCGCGCGGATCCAAACCTAACTTAAACGCAATACCAAAGAGCGTGTCACCACTTTGAACACGATACTCGCCTGCCGCCAAACGGGTCGGCTCAGGACGCACGCCCAGCGATTGATCAGACACTGGCGCGTAACCAGTACTGCAACCGACCAAAAACAGAGCGGCAAAAACGAGAACCGGTCTAAGCATTTAAGCCTTAGCCTCTACGTTGCTAGATCCTCGGTTACGATCCAGCGCTAACACCAGCAACGCACCCACTATTGCCAATACCACACAGGCAAGCGTCTGCGGATCGACTCCAGTGAGATCAAAAAACGCCTGGGGCGTAATATTCTGCTCAACTAGCGGCACCTTCTCACCTTTTGAATTTATCGTATAGGAGAGGGTGTATTTCCAAGGCCAGACTTTATTCAAAGAGCCCAACAGGAAACCACCCAGCAGGGCCAGTGTTAATGAGTGATAACGGCTGAAGGCCCAACTTAGCACTCGAGTAAAGCTGAGAAGACCAAGGATACAACCGAACGCGAAGAGCCCAATTGTTACAAGTTGCAACTCTTTAACGGCGGTCAAAATGGTTGAATACATCCCCAATAACAGCAGGATAAAGCTGCCGGAGATACCCGGTAGTATCATCGCACAGATCGCAATCATGCCGCAGATCACCACAAAGATCGGAGTCGCCTCAACAGCCGTTGGTGACAAACTGGTAATGAGATAAGCGAAAAGCGCGCCAGCAAAAAAGGTGAGTGTGCGAATAGACGTCCACTCCCCGACATGACGTGCAACAGACCAGACTGATGCCAAAATAAGGCCGAAGAAAAATGCCCAAAGCAGCACGGGGTGCTGATCCAACAGATAGAGAACGATATGTGCCAAGGTCGCCAAACTAAGACCGATCCCGGCCAGCAGGGTCACCAAAAAATTTCCATTAATGTGCTGCCAGAACGCTTTTAAACCTTGCTTAAAAAGCACCTGCAGGGCTTGCGGATCACACCGGCGGATAGAGTGAATCAACTCCTCGTAGATACCGGTAATAAACGCCACCGTGCCCCCTGACACGCCAGGCACAGCATCCGCCGCACCCATTAAAACGCCTTTAAGTAGGAGCCTCACATAGCCCCAAACTGATCGCTGCTGCACACCTTTCTCCGTGCTACTGATGAACAGTTCCTTGTAGTAACGGCACGAAGCGTACCGACTCAACAATCTGTGTATCAAAACCTGTCTGTGATCGACGCTCTATACGCATCAATCGTTGCTCATCCCCACCCACGGGAATCACCATCACACCGCCAATCGCCAGCTGCTGTTTAAGCTCTTCAGGCACAGTCTCAGGCGCTGCAGTTACCATAATCGCATCGAAAGGGCCCTTCATCGGCAGCCCCATGCCACCATCCGTGTGGTAAAGCTCAACGTTATTGAGCTGTAGCAGTGAGAGCCGCTCTGCCGCTCGCTGCTGCAAGGGCAAAATACGCTCGACACTAAACACTTGCTGACACAAAAGCGCCAACACCGCTGTCTGATAACCCGAACCGGTACCGACCTCGAGTACACGGTCACGAGCACCCTGAGCCAACAACAGCTCGGTCATCTTCGCAACGATATAGGGCTGGGAGATGGTTTGGTTGAAGCCTATCGGCAGCGCCGTATCCTCGTAGGCTTTGTGCGAAAGCGCCTCATCAATAAACAGATGCCTTGGCGTCTCTGCCATCACTTCGAGCACGGCCTCATCTCGCACGCCCTGTTCGCGTAGTCGGGCGATCAAGCGGTCACGCGTGCGCTTGGAAGTCATACCAATTCCTTGGCGAATTACATCATTCACTGGCACCGGACTCCATCCAGTCTGTCAGACTCGCCAAGCTACTATGATTAGTCATATCGATCTGCAACGGGGTAATCGACGCATAGCCGTTAGCGACAGCGTGAAAATCTGTACCCTCACCGGCATCAGCTGCTTTACCAACCGCCGCGATCCAGTAACGCTCTTTACCCCGAGGGTCCAGCACACAGAGTGGCGGTTCACCGGCAAAACGGTGGCCCAAACGAGCGACCTGCACACCTTTTAAATCATCAAACGGAATATCAGGTACATTCACATTCAAGACAGTACGCGCCGGAACATCCAACTTATGGATCTGTGTTAGTAACTGCGTCACAACTCGCGCAGCCGTTTGATAGTTCTGTGGGTGAAAATCAACAGTAGAGACAGCAATCGCCGGCAAGCTTAGATGACGCCCCTCCATCGCAGCGGCGACAGTGCCAGAGTAGATCACATCATCGCCCAAATTGGCGCCAGCATTGATCCCAGAAACCACAAGATCGGGGACCACGCCCTCAGTAAAAGCTCCCGAGACGCCTAAGTGCACACAGTCTGTGGGGGTACCGTTCACTCCAAGAAATCCACTGGAGTGCTTAATCGCTTCCAACGGCCTATCCAGCGTCAAAGAGTTGCTGGCAGCACTGCGATTGCGATCAGGCGCGATGACGGTACAGTTATGGCCAGCTGCCATCAACTCCTTCGCCAACACCGCTAATCCGGGGGCATAAACACCATCATCGTTTGATATTAAGATATTCATCAGTTCGAACTTCAATATTGATTCGATACGGTTGGTTCTCAGCTAGTCCTTACGACCAATGACACAACTCCCGCAGTACGCTCGTGGCAAAACTACCGGATGGCAGCGAAAACTCCAGCTCCCATTCTCCTTCAGCAGCCTGATTCAACTCAAGCCCTTGAGGCACCAAGAGTGCAGCGCGCCGCTCTTGCCTCAGGCCCAGCTCTTCCAACTGCTGACAGATGTCTGAATAAACCGACATCTGCTGCTGCTCAAATTCGCGTGCGCTAGACTGCGAATAGAGCTCACCACGTCCCCAAAGCGGTGCACTCAACACCTGTTCACGCTGAGTAAAACTATGTTGCTGCGCTTCGTTATCTGCGTCCCACAACTGGCAGCGCTGAGTATAGGGCTCTATCAGTACATCACCCTCCAGCAGATTGTCCCACAGATCCTCTCTGAGACGCGCCGCCAACAGTTTATTAAACAACTGCGAACGCACCGCTGAGATATATAGACCGCGCTTCACCCGCTGGCGCTCTGCTAACTCACCGTTGAGCATCGCTAAACCGGAGATTAGGTTATTACCCTGCTGACCAAAGCGCTGCTCACCAAAGTAGTTCGGTACACCTTGACGGATCAGTTCAGCACGCTTAGCAAGGTCGGCGTCGTCCGTGACTGAGCGAATTCGAAGCTTGAAACGATTCCCGCGCAGGTTCCCCAATTTAATCTTACGCCGGTGCTTGTTCTGCTTCAGCACCTGAATGGTGTCACCACCAAACATCGACCAATTCAGCAGTTTACGTTTGCCTGGCAGATGCACACTGAACCACTGTTCGGTAACTGCGTGTCGATCCTTCTTGCCAGCATAGGCCACATCTCGCGGACTTACCTGAGCGAAGTTAGCTAGCTGACGTGCGACCCAATCGGTATTCTCGCCGCTTTTGCGAATGTAGAGATAGTGATGCTCACCTTCCCCCTCTGGATCATACCCTAGGTCCTCCTGCACGATAAAATCCGCAGGCTCGACACGTATCTGCCCACGGCTCTTCGGCTCACCGAAGAGCCAGGGCAGCGTCATATCCAGAATATCAGTCACGTTTGGGCTCCTGTTCTGGAATCACCTGGAAGAAGGTCTCACCCTCCCCAATCATCCCCATCTCTGACCGAGCGCGCTCTTCGAGTGCTGATAAACCCTTTTTCAAATCTTGAACCTCAGCCTCAAGACGACGGTTACGCTCCAGCAGGTCCTGATTAATGCGCTTCTGTTCGGCTATATCTTCCTTCACCTGCCAAACATCGGGCAGGCTGGGCTCACCAAACCAGAGTCGGTACTGCAAAACGAGCAGCAGCAGAATCAAAATGCTCCAAATCCAGCGCACGCGTCACTCCATCATCTAGCAAACAAAAAAGGGGCTAACGCCCCTTTTTTAACACATCTCAGACTTACGCCTGACCTTTAATTTCTGAACGACCCTTGTAGGCCGCTGCAGCACCGAGCTCTTCCTCGATACGGATCAGACGGTTGTACTTAGCAACACGGTCTGAGCGACAGAGCGAACCGGTTTTGATCTGGCCTGCGGCTGTACCCACAGCAAGATCTGCGATGGTAGTATCTTCAGTCTCACCTGAACGGTGCGAGATAACAGCTGTAAATCCAGCATCCTGAGCCATCTTAATCGCGTCCAGAGTTTCAGACAGTGAGCCGATCTGGTTGAACTTGATCAGGATAGAGTTACCAATGCCCTGCTCAATACCGCGGGTCAGAATCTTAGTGTTAGTTACAAACAGGTCGTCACCAACCAACTGCACCTTGTCACCGATCTTCTTCGTCAGACTTGCCCAACCTTCCCAATCAGACTCATCCAGACCATCTTCGATAGAGACGATCGGGTAGTTCTCTGAAAGAGCCGCCAAGTAATCACCGAAGCCTTCAGAGTCGAATACTTTGCCTTCACCTGAGAGGTCGTACTTGCCATCTTTGTAGAACTCAGATGCTGCACAGTCCAGCGCGAGAGTTACATTGGTACCGAGCTCGTAGCCCGCATTGGCAACCGCTTCACGGATAACAACAAGTGCCTCTTCATTCGAAGCCAGGTTAGGTGCAAAACCGCCTTCATCACCAACAGCGGTGTTCAAACCACGCGCTTTGAGCACCGCTTTGAGTGCGTGGAAGATCTCCGCACCACAACGCAGGGCCTCGGCAAAGCTCTGGGCACCTACCGGCTGCACCATGAACTCCTGGATATCAACGTTGTTATCAGCGTGCTCACCACCGTTGAGTATGTTCATCATCGGCACAGGCATAGAGTAGCGACCTGGAGTACCGTTGATCTCAGCAATGTGCTGGTAAAGTGGGATGTTTTTCGCTGCCGCCGCTGCTTTAGCTGCTGCTAGTGAAACCGCTAGAATCGCGTTAGCACCGAGATTTGCCTTGTTCTCTGTACCATCCAGCTCAAGCATCTTGTTATCAAGCGCGCGCTGGTCTGTTGCGTCCATACCGATCAGCGCATCACGGATAGCACCGTTCACCGCACCCACCGCTTTTAGAACACCCTTGCCCAAGTAACGGCTCTTATCACCGTCACGCAGCTCAAGTGCTTCACGTGAACCTGTTGATGCGCCAGATGGAGCACAAGCGGTACCGAAGAACCCCCCTTCGAGTGTAACGTCCGCTTCTACCGTAGGGTTACCACGAGAATCGAGGACTTCGCGCCCTTTGATCTCTACAATTTTTGACATTGAGTAAACTCTCCTAAATTAGCTTTTCGCCTGCTCGGCGATAGCAGCTTCAATGAAACCTTTAAAGAGGCCGTGACCATCGCGCGGAGTTGAAGTGAACTCCGGATGGAACTGACAGGCAACAAACCAAGGGTGATCTTTCACTTCGACCACTTCGACAAGTTCGCCATCAGTCGAGCGTCCCGAGATAACTAGACCTGCGGCCTCGAGTTGCTCAATGTAGTTATTATTTACTTCGTAACGGTGACGGTGACGTTCGTTGACCTCTGTCTTACCGTACGCCTCGGCTACTTTCGAGCCAGGCTTGAGGTGAGAGATCTGTGCGCCCAGACGCATAGTACCGCCTAGATCAGATGCATCATCACGAACTTCAACTTCACCCGTATGATCAATCCACTCAGTAATCAGGCCGATAACCGGATGTTTGGTGCCTTGATCAAACTCTGTTGAGGTTGCCCCCTCAAGTCCAGCCACATGACGGGCGAACTCGATCACAGCAACCTGCATACCTAGGCAGATACCCAGATATGGAACCTTGTTCTCACGCGCGAAACGAACCGCGGAGATCTTACCCTCAACACCGCGCTCACCAAATCCACCTGGGACTAGAATAGCGCTGTAACCTTTGAGGATATCGACACCTTCACGTTCAACACGCTCGCTGTCGATGTAATCAATCTTAACTTTTTTACGCAGTGCAATGCCGGCATGAGAGATCGCTTCGATCAGCGATTTGTATGCATCCAGCAGCTCCATATATTTACCCACCATGGCGATCTGCACTTCACCCTCTGGATTAAGGAAGGCGTCAGCCACAGATTCCCATTCAGAGAGATCTGCTTTGGGGCAATCTAGTCGGAAACGGTCGACAACGATCTCATCCAGACCCTGAGCTTCGAGCATCGCCGGAATCTTGTAGATGGTGTTCGCATCGGGCAGCGAGATAACCGCACGCTCTTCAACGTTGGTGAACATCGATAGTTTGCGCGCTGAAGACTCTGGCATCAGTGTCTCCGAGCGACAAACTAAGATATCAGGCTGAATACCGATCGAGCGCAGTTCTTTAACCGAGTGCTGTGCCGGTTTAGTCTTCGTCTCACCCGCTGTCGAGATGTAAGGTACCAGTACCAGGTGCATGAACAGCGCACGATTCGAGCCGAGCTCAACCTTCAACTGTCGTACCGCCTCGAGGAACGGTAGGGATTCAATATCACCCACGGTGCCACCGATCTCACAGAGCGCGATATCAGCATCACCTGCGCCCTCAATCACTCGACGTTTAATCTCATCAGTGATGTGCGGGATAACCTGTACAGTTCCACCGAGGTAGTCACCGCGACGCTCTTTCTTCAAAACGTGCTGATAGACTCGGCCCGTTGTGAAGTTGTTACGCTTGCTCATCGTCGTGCGGATGAAGCGCTCATAGTGACCCAGATCGAGGTCAGTCTCTGCACCATCCTCGGTCACAAACACTTCACCGTGCTGGAATGGGCTCATCGTACCCGGGTCTACGTTGATGTAGGGGTCCAGCTTTAGCATAGTGACTTTAAGGCCGCGAGCCTCAAGAATAGCCGCAAGTGATGCGGATGCGATGCCTTTGCCCAATGAGGACACAACACCGCCGGTGACGAAGATATAACGCGTCATGCAGAACCTGTAAGGTTAAAGTTTCGGGGGAGTTTTCACACTCGAGATGGGAGTGCAGTCTACCAAAAGCTCGCCAATCTCACAATTCTCAACAACGCCAATTTAGCGCCAAACCGCCCT
>Ga0209137_1003998_pt1 | contig 11958 bp, 8 predicted proteins | sample SaaInl5LU_22_DNA_FD_184642 | JGI IMG/M metagenome (GOLD analysis project Ga0209137, IMG submission 184642) | Marine microbial communities from expanding oxygen minimum zones in the Saanich Inlet - ESP_105LU_22_DNA (SPAdes) (version 2) | ecosystem: Environmental > Aquatic > Marine > Intertidal...
ATCATTATTTATGCAATCAACTTTTAAAAAAATCCTTCCACATTTACTTGTGCTCGTAGGTTTTATAATACTCTCATTAGCATACTTTAGTCCTGTATTACAAGGTAAACAAATATTACAAAGTGATATTTTACAGTATAAAGGTATGGCTAAGCAACAACAGGATTTTAAAGCAAAAACCGGTGAAGAAGCCTACTGGACAAACAGTGCTTTTGGAGGTATGCCAACCTACCAACTTGGAGCTAGGTATCCACACACCTATATTAAAAACTTAGATTTAAGTTTACGCTTTTTACCACGTCCTGCAGATTATTTGTTCTTATATTTTGTTAGTTTATATATTTTATTACTCAGTTTAAAAGTAGAATATAAATTAGCTATTATTGGTGCTTTAGCTTTTGGGTTCTCTACTTATTTAATAATTATTTTAGGTGTTGGGCATAATAGTAAAGCTCATGCTATTGCCTATATACCTTTAGTTTTAAGTGGTATTGTGTTAACCTTTAGGCGAAAATATATTGTTGGTTTTGTTTTAACCACAGTTGCAATGGGATTAGAGATTGTAGCAAACCATTTTCAAATGACATATTATTTGTTGATTTTGGTTATTGTTCTAGGAACTGTATATTTAATAGATGCCTATAAAAAGAAATTATTAACACACTTTTTTACGTCTACAGGAATACTATTAGCTGCTGTGATACTTGCAATTGGTTTAAATGCAACTAACATATTGGCAACTCAAGAATATGCTAAAGAAAGTACGCGTAGTAAAACAGAGTTAACCATTAAGCCAGATGGATCACCAAGAAAAGAAATTAGTTCTGGTTTAGCTAAAGAAAAAATCACAGAGTATAGCTATGGTTACTTAGAGACATTTAACTTGTTTATTCCTAGGTTTTTAGGAGGAGGAATGAGAGAAGACTTAGGAAAAAATTCTGCTTTTTATAAATTTTACAGAAGTAGAAATGTTCCTCCTTACCAAGCATCAGAAGCAGCAAAAGTTATACCTACATATTGGGGAAATCAACCCATAGTAGAAGCTCCTGCTTATATTGGAGCAGTATCTTTGTTTTTATTTATTTTCGCCTTGTTTTTAGTAAAAGGCAGACTAAAATGGTGGATTGTAGCAGCTTCAATTTTAGCTTTATTACTATCGTATGGAAAAAACCTTAGTATATTAACAGATTTCTTTATCAATTTTGTGCCATTGTACAATAAGTTTAGAGCAGTAACGTCTATACAGATAATTATAGAACTATGTGTACCAGTTTTGGGAGTTTTTGGATTGGTAAGATTATTTAATAACTATGAAAAAGATGAAAATAAACTAAAAGCTTTAAAATTTACAACACTTATTACAGCTGGTTTATGTTCACTATTCTTGATTTTTAAATATACAGGAATCCTTTTAGATTTTGAAGGTATTAGAGACGCAAGTTGGGCAGAAGTTAGAGGACAAGATTTTGTAGATGCAATTGTTGCAGATAGAAAAGCAATTTTTAGAAATGATACGCTAAGAACCATGTTACTAGTTCTACTTTCCTCAGGAACAATCTACTTGTTTTTAAAGCAAAAACTTTCTAAAAATAAAGTAATTATAGCTTTTGCTGTATTAATTATTTTTGATTTAGTTGGTGTAGATAGACGCTATGTAAATTCAGATAATTTTGTAACCAGTAAAGAAGTACAAAGACCCTTTAAACCTAATAATGCCGATAAATTAATTTTAAGCGATCCAGATCATTTTAGAGTTTACGATGTAAGTTCAGGAGGAGGAAGAGCCATTTCTCAAAAAGTAGATGATATGACTATTGGTGGTAATTCTGCTCCATATTTTCATAATACAATTAATGGTTATCATGCAGCAAAACCAAAACGTTTTGATGAACTTTCAGATTTTTACGATTTTACAAGTAACATAGAAATTCTTAATATGCTTAATGTTAAGTATATTATTAGTGAAGACGACACCAACCAACCTTATCCTTACTTAAATTCTGATGCTAACGGAAATGCATGGTTTATAGAAAAACTAAAAGCAGTTAATACTGCAGATGAAGAAATTATTGCGTTATTCGATTTAAAAACTAAAACAGAAGCAATAATTAATACTATTGAACTTAAAGAACAAAATAAAAAGTTTGTAGTAGATTCTTTAGCCACTATAAAGGTTATAGAATACCAAACTAATTATATAAAATACGAAGCTAACAATACCAACGATGGCTATGCTGTGTTTTCTGAAATGTATTATATAAACGGTTGGAATGCCTACATTAATAACGAAAAAATCGCATATAACCGTGTAGATTACCTTTTACGTGGTATGGAAATTCCTAAAGGGAAGCATAATATTGAATTTAAGTTTGAGCCACAAATTGTTAAAACAGGTTCAACTATAACTTTAACAAGTTCAATTCTATTAATGCTTATTGTTTTTGGAGGTTTATTTTTTCATTTTAGAAAGAAAAAATAAAAGCTTTTACTAATAGCTTATAATTATTTTCATGCAGAAAAAAAAAGTCTTAATAGTTTTGTATTATTGGCCACCAGCAGGAGGACCAGGCGTGCAACGTTGGCTAAAATTTGTAAAATATTTACCTCAATTTAATATAGAACCTATTGTTTATTGTCCATCAAACCCAGTTTATCCTCAAATAGATAAGAGTTTATTAGATGAAATACCTAAAGGTATTACTATACTTAAACAGCCTATTAGTGAGCCTTATAAAATTGCAAATGTATTTTCTAAAAGCACAAAAACGATTAGTAAAGGTATATTTCCAGATAAAAATAAACAAAGTATTATTCAAAAAGCAATGCTTTTTGTTCGTGGTAATTTCTTTATACCAGATGCAAGAAAAAACTGGGTAAAACCTTCTGTTCGTTATCTTTCAACCTATATTTCAGATTATAATATAGATACTGTTATCACCTCAGGACCACCACACAGTTTACACCTTATTGGCTTTAAATTAAAAAAGAATATAGATATTAGATGGATCGCAGATTTTCGTGATCCGTGGACAACTATTGGTTACCACAAACAATTAAAATTAACTAAAGTCGCTAAAAAAAGACATAAGAGACTTGAAAGTGAAGTTCTAAATAACGCAGATACTATTATTGTAACGAGTAATGTCACTAAAACTGAGTTTAAACAGTTAACAACAAAGCCTATTGAAGTTATTACTAATGGTTACGACATAGAACAAGTTAAAGCTAAAACTTTAGATTCTAAATTTACATTAGCTCATATTGGTTCATTTTTATCTAAACGTAATCCCTTAATTTTATGGCAATCTCTTCAAGAATTAATAAATGAAAACGACGAATTTGCTAAATACTTTAAGCTTAATTTAGTAGGATTAGTAGGTGAGGAAATTTTAAGTACTATTGAAAAGTATAATTTAACTAAATACTTGAATAATGTTGGTTATGTGCCACACAATGAGTCTGTTAAGTTTCAAAAAAAAGCACAGGTTTTATTGTTAATTGAAATAGATTCTCAAGATACAAAAGCCATAATTCCTGGAAAATTATTTGAATATATGGTCTCAAACAGACCTATTATTGCTATTGGTCCTTCGGGATCAGATGTTGAGACTATTATTAAACAAACCAATACAGGAGATTATTTTTATTATAATGCTAAAACAGCATTAAAAGCAAAAATATTAAGTCATTTTCAAGCTTTTAAATTTGGAAATTTAGAGGCCAAACCTATTGGAGTAAGCCAATACAGTAGAGTGCATTTAACACAAAAACTATCTAAAATACTTTTAGAGTTTTAAAGTCAAGGCGTTTTAAATTTATGGGAATTGTAATAAAACAATCTATTCAAAATACTATCACAACCTTTATTGGTTTTGCAATAGGTGCAATAAACACACTTTTTCTATACACTAATTTTTTAACAGACGCGTATTACGGTTTAGTAGGTTTCTTGCTCTCTACAGCCAATGTAATGATGCCATTTTTTATGTTTGGTGTAAGTAATACTTTAGTTAAGTTTTATACCTCTTATAAAACTAAAAATCAGCAAAATAGCTTTTTAACATTAATGTTATTTTTACCTTTAATAGCTATAATACCTATAGGTTTAATTGGCATTTTTGGTTATGAAACTATCAGTAATTGGTTATCTTCTGAAAATACGATTATTAAAGATTATACTTATTTGATTTATATTATAGCTGTTGCAATGGCTTATTTTGAAGTGTTTTTTGCTTGGAGTAAAATACATTACAAAAGTGTTTTTGGTAACATCATGAAAGAAGTGTTTCATCGTTTTTGTATTTTGATTCTACTGTTCGCTTTATATTATCAACTTTTAAATGTAGAACAATTTATTATTGCAATTGCAATAGTTTATGTGTTAAGAATGCTGATAATGAAGCTTTATGCTTTTAGTTTAAGATTTCCCAAATTAGATTTTAAATTTAATTTTGAGGTGTTTTCAGTTTTAAAGTATAGTGTATTAATAATTATAGCAGGTTCTGTTGCTATGTTTATGTTAGATCTAGACAAATTTATGCTAGGTAAACTTATAGAGATAGAGAATATTGCCTATTATAATGTTGCTGTATATATTGCTATTGTAATTGCTGTTCCAGCTAGAGCTATGCATCAAATTACGTATCCTTTAACAGCAAAATTTTTAAATGAAAACGATAATGTATCGCTTTCAGTATTATATAAAAAATCTTCGTTAAGTTTAGTAATAGTAAGTGGTTTGATATTTGTTTTAATTGTAGTAAATATTAACCAGTTATATGCTTTAATGCAAGTTGAATATAGTCAAGCGTTGTTTGTTGTTATTATTATTTCAGTTGTTAAATTAATAGACAATCTCCTAGGTATCAATAATTCAATTATTTTTAATTCTAATTATTATAGAATCATTCTTTTATTTGGTGTTTTAATCATTTTTGTTGCTGTTATGCTTAATTATATTTTAATTCCAATTTACGATATTAATGGAGCAGCAATTGCTTCATTTATTGCCTTGTTTTTATATGGAAGTTTAAAAATTTGGTATGTAAACAAGCAATTTAAAATGCATCCATTTTCTAAATCAACGTTATATGTATTGTCTTTAATAACGATACTTTCATTTAGTTTTTACTTTTGGGAATTTAATTGGCATCCCATACTAAATATGGCAATAAAATCTATAATTGTTGTGGTTATCTATGGTGTTGTGGTGTATCGTTTTAATTTTTCCAAAGACGTAAACGCTATTCTTAACAAGTATCTAAAACGATAATGTTATTTAAAAGGCTTGGATTCTGAGATAAGTTAACCTCCAAAAAAAAATCCTGTACTTGCTTTTTAAAGACAAGTTACAGGATTTATTAATTAACTACTTAATTTATTTATCTACGACTAGATCTGTTTGAAGTAGATTTGCGTTTTGTAGAGTTTGAAACTGGTCTAGATGCTCTAGATTGTGTAGTTCTACTTTTAGTTATCACGCGTTTATTTGTTTTTGGTGTACTTTGTTTTATCGTTCTTTTTGTTTGAGTCCTTGTCCTTGTTGGAGTAGAAGTATTTGATCTTGTTCTAGGTGCAGAAACAGTAGTATTACTTCTTGTTCTTGGTTTAGAAGCAGTTCTATTAGTTCTCGTTCTAGGTGTTGAAACGTTGTTTCCTCTTGTTCTTGGAGTAGAAGTAGTTGCATCGCTACGTGTTCTAGTTGTAGTTGCAACGCGAGTTCTTCCTTCTGTTCTAGAAGCATAACTTCTATTTCTTGTAATGGTGTTTCCTCTTCTGCTAGCAACAGCAGTTGTGCGTCTAAAGTTATTTGTATAAGGTCTATCGTATCTATAACGAATTGGAGTGTAATGTCTTCTATAAGGTCTATTAAAAACAACACAGTAGTTAACTGGTGGTAAAATATAAAATCTGTGCCAAGGTCTAAACACGTAGGCTCTATTGTATATGTTTATATAACCTGTACAATAATCGAAAACATTAAACCTGTTGTAGTGAACAAACAATCCACCAACTCTGTTAATATAACCTCTATTATTGTAGTTAATGTTTACATTTCCGGCTTGACTTATTCTACCATAATAATCGTAAAAAATTGGTGTGTTTTCAATTTGAATTATGGCACCAAATTCATCATATTGTACATAAGCACCATAATCATAACCAGAGTTAAAACTAATATTTCCATTTGGAGATCCAATCGATACATTTACATTAGGTCCATAATTAGGCATATAAAAATCGAATTGACCGTCTGCATAAATCGAAAACTCAATACCTTGCTCGTTAAAAATAAAAGATTTACCATATCCTCTGTAAGAGTTTGCAGTATTGGTTTCTATACGGTTTAGGGTGTTAGTGTCGTCTGCATTAACAGTAAAACTCGTAAAGAGTAATGCTGAGAATAAATAGATTAAATGTTTCATAGTGTTTATATTTATTGTTTATTAAAGGTCACATGCTGTTCGCTATTTGTCAATCTTTTAGCGATAAAATTTTAGCATGCTCATTTCATAATATTCGTTTTTTAAGATTGAACAATTAAATAAATACAAGCATCATGCCAAAACTAAAACGATGTAGTTTTGTAAACCGAAGAAATACACGTAGTTTCGCGTTATACTTAAAGTAAGCAAGCTCATATGTCTTTTGAAAAATTAAATACTGAAATTTTAGAAGCTTTAGAAACTAATAATTTTGAAGCACCAACACCTTTACAAAAAAAAGCATTACCTATTATTAAAGGTGGCTCTAATTTGTTTTGTATTGGTAGTAAAGGCTCAGGAAAAACCACAACTATTATTATTAGTGTTATGCAGAAATTAAAGTGTAAACCTGAAGGTGATGCGCCTAGAGCTTTAATTTTAGTAGAAACAAAAGCCGATGCTCTAAATCTAAAGGAAGCATTTGAAAAATTTATAAAACCAAGAACGCTTAGAATATATACTGCTTACGAAGAGCAAACATTGGACCAACAACGCGAAGAAATTTATTACGGACAAGATATATTAATTGCAACACCAAAACGCTTAAACAAGTTGTATTTAATGAATAGTTTAGACTTAAGCCAATTAAAATTATATATTCTTGAAGATGCAGAATTCGCAGAAAAAGGATTGTACTTTGCTGCTATTAACCGTATTCCAGAGAGTATAAACAAATGCCAATACCTTGTTTTTGCCGAAACATTAAGTGCAAGATTACAACGTTTTGAAGAGACGTTTATGTATCGTGCGCAAATAATTAAAGTAAAATAAATTTCTTAAAATTCTCTGGACAGGGTATAATTAAAATAGGTGATTATAAAATAAAAGGAGCTAAACTTAGTTTCTCTTATTGCCACAGAATACCAGAGCGTTCTTTCTTTTACAAAGGAAAACAACTTCCATTATGTTCAAGATGTACAGGAATTAATCTTGGTTATTTTATTTTGCCTCTTTTTATCAAGAATTTAATTAGTATTCCGCTATGGTGGTCTATAGCTATGGTTTTACCAACATATATAGATGGTACAATTCAAGCTTATACAAAATACCAAAGCACTAATGCAATTAGATTTACAACCGGAATTATATCTGGAATTGGTACTATGTCTCTAGTATTTATAACTGGTATTTCCAAATTTTAAAATTTTACAAAGAACAAGATTTAGGAACGGTTTTAAAATCTATGTTGGATGCAACACCAATTGCATTGTTTGTATTATTACCAATTTTTGCTTTATTACTAAAAGTGTTCTATTGGAGAAAAGGTCGCTATGCCTATCATTTAGTATTTACATTTTATTTTTTCGCATTTTTATTTATAGTTTTTAATGCACTACTAATTGCAGATTTTATAATAGATGTTCCAGGTTGGATAGATTTTTTAATAATTTTATCTAAATTTATTTATCTCTACATTGCTTTAAAACGTTTTTATTAACAAGGCTGGTTTTTGAGTTTAATAAAAAGCGGAATAATAACGTTTGTATTTCTATCTATGGTATTGCCTATGGCTTTAATTGCCCTAGGAATGATATCGTTTATGTTTTACTAAAACTGAATTTTAAAAATATAATAAATGTTGACTTTGATTTTTTTAAAGTTTTTCTCTTAAATATTTTCCAGTTACCGAAGCTTTTATGTTTACAAGCTCCTCAGGAGTGCCAGAAGCCACTAGTTGTCCACCATGTTCACCTCCAGTTGGTCCTAAATCTATAACATAATCTGCACATTTTATAAGTTCTAGATTATGTTCAACCACAATTATAGAATGGCCTTTTTCTATTAAAGCATTAAAAGATTTTAAAAGTTTTTTAATATCGTGAAAGTGTAAACCAGTTGTAGGTTCATCAAAAATAAACAAAGCTGTTTCTTTGGTATTTCCTTTTCCTAAAAACGAAGCTAATTTAATACGCTGTGCCTCACCACCTGAAAGTGTTGAAGAGCTTTGTCCAAGTGTTACATAACCTAAACCAACATCTTGTAAGGGTTGTAATTTATTTTTAATTTTAGTAACATGATTGGCTTCGAAAAAGGAAATGGCATCATCAATTGTCATATTTAGAATATCGTCTATATTCTTATCTGCAAAAGTAACTTCTAGTACTTCCTTTTTAAAACGCTTGCCTTTACAAGTTTCACATTCTAAATGTACATCTGCCATAAATTGCATTTCAATAGTAACTTCTCCTTCACCTTTACAGGTTTCACAGCGTCCACCATCTACATTAAAGCTAAAATGTTTTGCAGCATAGTTTCTAATAGTACTTAGTTTTTGCTTACTAAAAAGCGCTCTAATATCATCGTAAGCCTTTATGTAAGTTACAGGATTGGAGCGAGACGAACGACCTATTGGGTTTTGGTCTACAAACTCAATATGCTTTACATTGCTATAATTTCCTTTTAACTCTGAAAATTGTCCTGGTTTATCTCCAAAGCCAGTGAGCTTTTTTTGAAGAGCTGGAAATACTATTTTTTTAACTAAAGTACTTTTTCCACTTCCAGAAACACCTGTTACCACTGTTAGCATACCTAAAGGAAAGCTAACATCTATATTTTTTAAATTGTTTTCGCGAGCGCCTTGTATTTCAATATTGTATTTTGAAGTACGTCGTTTTTTTGGAACTTCAATTTTAAGTGTTTCATTTAAATATTGAGCAGTTAAAGAACTAGAAGATAAAATGTCTTTAAAAGTTCCTGTAGCTACAACATGGCCACCAAAAGTTCCTGCTTCTGGACCAATGTCAATAATTTCGTCTGCTTCTTTCATGATGTCTTCATCATGTTCTACAACAATAACTGTGTTACCTAAATCGCGCAAAGCTTTTAAAACTAAAATAAGTTTTTCGGTATCCTTTGGATGTAAGCCAATACTTGGTTCGTCGAGAATATACATAGAGCCTACAAGACTACTACCTAATGATGTTGCTAAGTTTATACGCTGACTTTCTCCACCAGAAAGCGTATTAGATTTTCTGTTAAGTGTTAAGTAATCTAAACCTACATTAGATAGAAAAGCGAGCCTGTTTTCAATTTCTTTTAAAAGTCTTTTAGCAATGGTTGTATCGTTATCATTTAATGCTAACTCTTTAAAGAAAGTGGCTAGTTTATCTAGAGGCATTTCTACTAAATCTGTTAATGTAGCATTATTAATTATTACATAATTTGCTTCTGGTCTTAAACGTTTACCTTTACAAATTTTGCATTTTGTTTTACCTCTGTAACGCGATAGCATCACTCTATTTTGAATTTTATAGGCTTTACTTTCTAGCTCTGCAAAAAAGGAGTTTAAACCTTCAAAATATTGGTTTCCATTCCAAATTAAGTCTTTATCTTTTTGTTTAAGTTGAAAATACGGTTTATGAATTGGGAAATCGAATTTATGAGAGTTATTAACTAATTGATCGCGATACCAGCTCATACTTTCGCCTCTCCAAGGAAAAATAGCATTTTCGTAAACCGATAATGCGGTGTTTGGGATTACTAAATCATCGTCAATACCAATAACATCACCATAACCCTCACATTTAGGGCAAGCGCCATAGGGATTATTAAAACTAAATAAATGTACATTAGGTTCTAGAAAAGTAATGCCATCTAACTCGAATTTATTAGAAAATTGTCGTAAATGGTTATCATCTAAACTTTCTATAAAACATTCGCCTTTACCTTCAAAAAAAGCAGTTTGTATAGCATCTGCTAATCTGTTATAAAAATCCTCGTCGTCTTTTACAACAATTCTATCTACAACTAAAAAAAGATCTTTGGTTTTTTTTGTAATACCTTCAGCTTTATCTAGACGAATAATATCTCCATTGGCTTTTATTCTAGCATAACCTTGTGCATTTAGAGCTTTAAGCTTATCACTCATTTCTCGTCCATCTTCAAGATGAATAGGAGCGAGGAGGAAGAGTTTTTGTCCTTTAGCTAAAGATTTTACATAATTTAAAACGTCTGTTACACTATCTTTTTTTACTTCTTGACCAGAAATAGGAGAATAGGTTTTGCCAATTCTAGCAAATAATAATTTTAAATAATCGTATATTTCTGTAGTAGTACCAACTGTTGAGCGAGGATTTGTAGAATTTACTTTTTGCTCTATAGCAATAGCAGGAGCAATACCTTTTATGTAATCTACTTTAGGCTTATTTAATCGACCTAAAAATTGTCTTGCATAACTAGATAGGCTTTCTACATAGCGCCTTTGGCCTTCGGCATACAACGTGTCGAACGCCAAACTAGACTTTCCAGAGCCAGATAAACCTGTAATAACTACCAATTTATTTCTTGGAATTACTACATCAATATTTTTTAAGTTGTGCAATTTTGCACCTTTTATAATAATATTATGTTTTGGGTTTACTTCGGAAAGCTTAGTGTTCATAAGTGTTTATAATATAAAAAGAATACAAAGATAACACTTAAAAAGCAGCTTATAAAAAAGTTTATTGTGTAATAAAATGTTAAAAGTTTAATTTTTTTTTGTTTTTTCGGAATGATTGTTGTTATATTTACCTTATTATAAATTAACTAATTCACAAGCCTATAACATAACATTACTTTTAAATTTATTAACTCCATTGTAGACGCTTAACTTCTGCAATTAAAAGTAATGATTATGCGAAAAGAACTTATATCTGATGCTACTCTTGTAAGTAGTTATATTGAAGGTGATGAATTTTCTCTAGAAATTTTAATAAAAAGACATAAACAACGTGTTTATAGTTTTATCTATTCGAAAGTTTATGATAGAGATATTGCCGAAGATGTTTTTCAAGATACTTTTATAAAGGTTATTCGTACCCTAAAAAGAGGAAAGTATAACGAAGAAGGTAAGTTTTTACCTTGGGTTATGCGTATTGCTCACAATTTGGTTATTGATCATTTTAGAAAAAATAACCGTATGCCTAAGTTTGATAATACTGGTGAGTTTAGTATTTTTTCTGTGTTAAGCGATACCAGTTTAAATGCTGAAAAAGCACTTATTAAAGATCAAGTCGAAACTGATGTAAGGCGTTTAATTGAAGAGTTGCCAGATGACCAAAAAGAAGTTTTAATGATGCGTATGTATCAAGACATGAGTTTTAAAGAAATCTCTGAGCTTACAGGTGTTAGTATAAATACAGCTTTAGGACGTATGCGATATGCTTTAATAAACATGAGAAAGGTTATAGAAAAACACAATATTATTTTAACAAATTAATAGTACACAATATTAGAATAAATTTTACGTTATCTATTTGAACAAACAAACAAATACATGGCGAAAATTTACTCTGAAAATTCTAAAAAAATTAAAAAATTGAACCCTAAAGATGAAACGATAAGTTTCATTCTTGATTATTCCAAAGCTTTAAGTGTTATAAATTACCAAAAAATGAAGTTTGAAGCGCTTCTGAATTAGACTGAAAAAATCCTGATATATATCAGGATTTTTTTTCGATTTGCATTTAAAAAAGCGTAAAACGCTGCAGCT
>Ga0209137_1004002_pt1 | contig 11949 bp, 11 predicted proteins | sample SaaInl5LU_22_DNA_FD_184642 | JGI IMG/M metagenome (GOLD analysis project Ga0209137, IMG submission 184642) | Marine microbial communities from expanding oxygen minimum zones in the Saanich Inlet - ESP_105LU_22_DNA (SPAdes) (version 2) | ecosystem: Environmental > Aquatic > Marine > Intertidal...
CACGCGGTAGACATCCTCGCCCATGCCGGCGCGGGACACGATCAAGCCCATGAAGGTGAAAAGCGGGATCGTGGCAAAGGAGTATTCCGTTACGCTGTCGCCCAGCGCGATCTTCAACAGGTTCAGCGGAAGCTGGAAGCTGTCGCGCAGAATCCAGATGGTGACGAACGACACCAGGCCAAGCGCGATGGGGATATAGACGCCCAGATAGATCAGGGCGACCATCGCCACCACCGACAATGCGCCGATTTCAAAGGGGCTCATGCGCCGGATTCCTCAAGATGCAAGTGTTCGGGGCGGCGCTTGCCGGCGAGGGCCTTGGTGGCGAAGATCAGCGCGCAGAGCGCCGCCGACAGCACCATGACCAACTTGATCGGCCAATAAGGCGCGGTGAAGATGCCGGGCGTGCCGAAGAACGTGCCTTCGTGCCAGGCGCGCAGGAACTCAGGCCAGATCGCATAGGCGATGATCGCCATGAAAACCGCGCTGGCCGTGTCGATGACCCGCGCCACATGCCGCGCGATGCGGGGGCGGCGGTCGGCCAGCACCGCCAGGAACCCGTCCGAGCGCGTCAGTCGGTTGATGCGCACTACGTCGGGCAATTGCAGGAAGACGATCATCACCATCAGGAACTGCACCGCCTCGTAGGTGCCGCGAAACGGCGCCGAGAAGGCATTGCGTGAGACCACCTCGGTGTTGATGAGCACGACCAGTCCCAGCACGACCAGCGTGCCCGCGGCATTGGCCGCCTGCGCGATCCCGGCGATCAGGCGGGCCGCCAGATTGGCGACCCGCGCCGGAACCGAGCCCATGGCGGGCCCGGCCTGTGATGTCGGGGCGGGCATCGGTCCTAGCCCTCGGTTGCCCAGTTGCGCGCCGGAACCTCGCCCCCGGCGATCAACTTGTCGATATAGGCGGCCAGGATGCCGGACCCATCCTTGCCGGCGGCATCCAGCCCTGCGGCCCATTCGCGCGCGATGTTCGGCATCGTCGCGGCCCAGGTCGCGCGCTCGTCGGCCGACAGGTCGATGATCGTGCCGCCCGCGGCGACATAGGCGGCCTCGGATTCGGCTGCGATCGACATCGCCACCTCGGCCAGGCGGTCGCGGTAGGCGATGGCCACGTCCTGCAAGATCGCCTGAACGGGCGCGTCGAGCGTGTTCCAGAAATCCTTGTTGGCCGTCAGCGTCTTGGTGTTCACGGCACCAAGGTTGGCGCGCAGCATATAGGGCGCGACCTCGGCGATGGCGAAGGTGTTGGCAGCCTCGGGCCAGAGCATCGCGGCGTCGGTCACGCCTGTCTGGATCATGTTGTAGAAGTCGGTCAACCCGCCCCGGACGCCGACCGCGCCGTCAAGCCCTTCAAGATAGCGCAGGTTGTAGCCGGCGCCGGCGACCTTCAGGCCGGCCATGTCGGACAGCCCGTTGATCGGCGCGCGCGAGAAGACCTGATAGCTGTCCAGCACCACGCCGGTGGCCAGATAGACCTGGTTTTCGGCGTCGAACTCGGCGCGCATTGCCGGGAATTCATTGGCGATCTCGTCGATCGAGCGAGCGACCAGCGCCGCGTTGGCCGAGATGAACGGCGTCACCGCCGCGAGCGCCTGGCTGGGCAGTTCGGACGCGTGGAAGATCGTCGTGACGACCCCGATGTCGCCCAGCCCCAAGCGTAGCCCTTCAAGCACCCCGCGCGGCTGCACGATCGAGCTGCCATAGCTTTCTTGGAAGTTCATCGTGGCGAGGCCAGCCGCGGCAAGGCGGCGGTTGACCTCGGGCAGGAAGAAGTTGCTCAGCTCCTGCAACCACATCGACCGCGCGGGGTAGCCGTCGATCACGGTCACGGTCCGGCCCTGCGCCAGCGCGGGCATGCCCAGCGCGGCGGCCCAGGTCGCGGCGGCGGTGCCCGCCAGAAAGGTGCGGCGGTTCAACTTGGTGGTCATTCTCTGGTCCTCCCTTGCCAGATGGTGCCGGGCGTCCCGGCGGTGTCGTCACGCGAAAGAGCAGGCATCCTCGAACGAAAGGCGCGGCAACTTGCCGTACACCGCGGATTCGTCGGCGTAGCCCAGGTTGAGCAGGAAATTCGACGTCATCGACGTCCCCTCGAGGAACGCCTGATCCACCGCCGCGTTGTCGAAGCCCGACAATGGCCCGCAGTCCAGCCCCATCGCCCGGGCGGCGATCATCATGTAGGCGCCCTGCAAGGTGGCGTTGCGAAACGCGGTGTCGCGGATATGCGCGTCCTTGCCGCGGAACAGGGGCTTGCGATCCTCGTGCGGGAACAGGGTGTCCAGCCGCTCCCAGAACCGCAGATCCTGCGCGATGATGACGGTGACTGGCGCGCCCAGCACCTTGGGAACGTTCGCGGGTTTCAGCGCTGGCGTCAGGCGCGCCTTGCCCTCGGGCGTGGTCACAAAGATGAACCGCGCGGGCGAGCAATTCATGCTGGTCGCGCCGCTGCGGGTGATGTCGTAAAGTCGGCGCAGCTGATACGGCGTCACGGGCCGGTCGGTCCACGCGTAATGCGAGCGCGCGCGTGTCAGGATCAGACCCAACGCATCGTCATCGAGCGCGGTGATCCGGCGGCGCAGATCGCGGATGTCGTCCTGCGCGGCGCTGCGGTCGGTCGACACCACCGCCTCGCTCATTGCGCGGCCTCCCGCGCGATCAGATCCGCTTCGGCAACGATGGGATTGCGGCAGATGCCGATGCCCTCGATCTCGACCTCGACGACATCGCCGGCCTTCATCCAGACCTGCGGCGTGCGGGCGTGGCCGACGCCGGGCGGGGTGCCAAAGGCGATCATGTCGCCGGGTTCCAGCGTCATGATTTCGGACACGATGGCGATGGTCCGCGCGACCGAAAAAATCATGTCCGCAGTGTTCGAGTTCTGTAGGACGCGCCCGTTCAGACGGGTCTGGATGGTCAGGCCGCTGGCGCCCTCGGGCACCTCGTCGGGGGTAACGACGATGGGCCCCAGCGCCCCGGTGCCGTCAAAGTTCTTGCCGGCCGTCCACTGATGCGTCTTGCGTTGATAGGCGCGCACCGATCCGTCGTTGAAGGTGGTGTAGCCAAAGACATGGCCCAGCGCATCCGCCTCTCCGATGTGGCGGCCGCCCTTGCCGATGATGACCATCAGCTCGGTTTCGTAGTCAAAGGTTTCGGACGCGCGCGGCAGGATCATCGGCGCTTCGGCGGCGACCATCGACGTCGCGGCGCGCAGGAACATCGCCGGGTAGTCGGGCACCGCATAGCCGCCCTCGCGCGCATGTTCGGCATAGTTCAGGCCCAGGCAGACGATCTTTCCGGGGCGCGCGATCGGCAGTGCCGGCACGATGTCGGCTAGCGGGAAGCGCGCAGCCTCGGCGGCTGGCGTCGGCAGCGCCCGTCCGGCCGCTTGCGCGCAAACCAGGTCCAGAAGGTCGATGGCCTGTTCGACAAGCACGGTCGCGGTGTCGCCGGACACGGAAAAGACAGCGGGCGACGCCCGTCCCGGGGCCGTGCCGATCAGCAGCTTCATGGCGGTTCTCCTTGGTTCGTGGGGCCAACATCTGCACCAAAAAAACGAGTTGTCAATAAAAAGTCGATTTTTTATGGTAGCGTCGAGTTATTGGAGTGACAGCGATGGAAAGCACGCTTGCCGGGTTTCTGAAGACGCTGGTCGGGCCGGCGCTGATGCCGCGGCTGTGGGGCGATACGCTACAGACCGACCAAAACGACCCCGTGCGGCTTGCGCATACGTTGCTGGGCGCCAAGGGCGAAGTGTCGGGCGCGGCCATCGCCGACCGCGTGCTGCACCTGGTCGAAGCGCTGGACGACACCGGAATCGCGTTGTTTTTCGCGGACCTGCGCGACGGGTTCGAGATCGACCGCGATGCGGTTCTGGACGCCGCCCAGCGGCTTCGAAGCGACGATCCGGGCGCGCTCGACCGGTTTCAGCGCGTCAGCGAGCCGCCGCGGCAAGAGCTGTTTCGTCGCCTGAATGCGGCCCCGAACGGCACCGCCCGGCTGGTGCGGATCCGCGCGCGGCTGCTGCGCGCGCTGCGCAGCGATCCCACGCTGGCGATCATCGACGCGGACATGCGCCATCTGTTGCGCAGCTGGTTCAACCGCGGGTTCCTTGTGCCGCGGCGAATCGGCTGGGACAGCCCGGCATCGCTGTTGGAAAAGATCATCGCCTACGAGGCCGTGCACGCCATCGACAGCTGGGACGACCTGCGCCGGCGCTTGCAGCCCCCGGATCGGCGCTGCTATGCGTTCTTTCATCCCGCGATGCCCGATGACCCGCTGATCTTCGTCGAGGTCGCGCTGACGCGCGGCTTGGCCGCATCTATCCAGACGCTTCTGGACTGGCCCCGCACCCCCCTGCCCGAGACCGAGGCCGACACTGCCAATTTCTATTCGATCTCGAATTGTCAGGATGGGTTGGCCGGGATTTCCTTTGGCGCGCTGCTCATCAAGCAGGTGGCGGCCGACTTGCAACGCGATCTGCCGAACCTGAGGACCTTCACGACGTTGTCGCCGATCCCCGGTCTGGTCCGGTGGCTGCAAGAAACCGGTTCGCTTCCCGAAGCCCAGGACGAGGCCGCCGCGCTGCCTGCGCTGGTCGCGGCCTATCTCGTCGAGGCCAAGGATCCCCAAGGCAGGCCGGTCGACCCGGTCGCGCGGTTCCACCTCGGCAATGGCGCAGAACTGCACCGCATCAACCTGAACGGGGATACTTCGGCCACGGGGCGCGCGCGCAGCCTGGGTGCGATGGTCAACTACCGCTACGAACTCGATCACGTCGAATCTCGCCACGAAGCCTTTGCCGCAACAGGCGACATCGCGGTCGCAAGACCCGTGCGCGCGCTGCTGGCGAGAGCGCGGCAACGCCTGAAATAACCAGAAAGGGACGCCCCGATGACCGCCAACACGCTGCACGCCGCGCTGCTGCACGCCCAGCCCGACACGGCGCCGTTCCTGTCGGTGCCCGACGCACCGCCGATGACCTATGGGGCGTTGCGCGCAAGCGTCGCGCGGACCGCCGGCGCGCTGGCCGCGCGCGGCGTTGGCCCGGGCGACCGAGTACTCTGCCAGATTGCCAAGTCGCTGGACGGGCTTATCCTGTACCTGTCGGTGGTGGCGGCCGGCGGCGTTTTCGTGCCGCTCAACACCGGCTACACGGCGGCCGAACTGGATTACTTCATGGCCGATGCCGAACCCGCGCTGATGATCGTCGACGCCACGACCGAAGCCGCGCGCCCGGTGGCAGCGGCGCGCGGCATCCCCGTCGCCACGCCCGCAGACCTTGTCGGAACCGGGGCGGCCATGGCGCCGGTCGCGCGCGGTGCCGGGGATCTGGCGGCGATCCTTTACACCTCGGGCACCACGGGGCGGTCCAAGGGCGCGATGCTGACGCATGACAACCTGGTGTCGAACGCGCGGGCGCTGGCCAAGATCTGGCGCTTCACCGCCGACGACTGTCTGCTGCACGCGCTGCCGATCTTCCATACCCACGGGCTTTTCGTGGCGACGAACGTGATCTTGGTCGCGGGCGCGCGGATGTTGTTCTTGCCGGCGTTCGACCTTGACGCGCTGGCGCGGCATCTGCCGTCCTGCACGACGTTGATGGGGGTGCCGACGTTCTACACCCGGATGCTGGCCGACCCCCGCTTTGACCGCGCCGCGCTAGCCCACATGCGGCTGATCGTGTCTGGCTCGGCGCCGCTGCTGGCCGAGACGCATGACGCGTTCCGCGCGCGCACCGGCCATGCGATCCTTGAGCGCTACGGCATGACCGAGACGAACATGATCGCCTCGAACCCCTATGATGGCGACCGGCGGGCCGGAACCGTGGGCTTTGCGCTGCCCGGTGTCTCGGTGCGCATCGCACGGCCCGACGACGCCGGCATCGGCGCGATCGAGGTTCGAGGCCCCAATGTCACGCCCGGCTACTGGCGCAACCCCGAAAAGACCGCCGAAAGCTTCAGCGCCGACGGCTGGTTTGTCACCGGCGATTTGGGCCGGATCGACGCGCAGGGCTATCTGCACATCGTCGGGCGCGAAAAGGATCTGGTGATCTCTGGCGGGTTCAACATCTACCCAAAAGAGATCGAGGAGCGGATCGACGCGCTGCCCGGCGTGCTGGAATCAGCGGTCTATGGCGTGCCGGACCCCGACATGGGCGAAGCTGTCGCGGCGGCGGTGGTGCTGCGCGCGCCCGGCGCAACCGATGCCGCCGCCATCTTGGCCGCGCTGCGCGACACGCTGGCGCGCTTCAAGATCCCGCGCCACATCCGCATCGTGCCGGAACTGCCGCGCAACGCCATGGGCAAGGTGCAGAAAACCACGCTCAGGGCCGAAACCGCCGAGACCTGAACGCAGTAAGGAGCATGGACATGGCCGGACCGATGGGCTGGGACGAATACGGGCAAAAGTGCCGCGCCGCGGGCAACTGGGCGAAACAGGTCTTTGCCTGTTTCACCACGCCGCTGCTGCCGGGGCCGCCGCCGCCAGATGTGCTTGCCGCGCACAAGGTCTATGTTGCAGGGCTGGAAGAGACCGGCGCCCTGTTCCTGGCCGGGCCGCTCTCGGACGAGACGGGCAGGCTGATGAGTGGCGCGGGCCTGATCGTGCTGGTCGCGCCGAACCTCGAAGCCGCGCGGGCGCTGGCGGCCGCCGATCCGATGCATGTCGCCGGCGTGCGCCGCTTCACGCTAAAGGCTTGGCGCCTGAACGAGGGTGCGCCGATCCCCGGACTGCGCCTGTCGCGGCGCGGTTTCGACGGCTGAGGCGAACCAAAGGGGCAAAATGGGCGCGTTGGACCCGGCAGGGTGCGTTTACAGGAAACCTCAGATTTTGCGCCCAGACGGTCGCCGCGTCAGTCAGACCGGCGCAGACCTGCCGGATTGTCGACCTTCCGGGCGTGGTGCCTCAGATGTCGCTTGAGCGCATCCAGCACGGGGCGATCGGCGGCGTCGCGCCGGGTCAGCATGCCGACCATGTTGCGCGGCGTTTCCAAGTCGATCGGCACCAAGGACAGGCCGAACCCCTCCAACGAGGTCGGTAGCGAGTAGCGCGGCAAGACGGTCAGGAATTCATGCGCGCGCATCATGTCGAAGATGGCGCCAACGGACTCGCTTTGAAAGCTGAAGCGCAAACGGATAGCGCCGAGGCTGGCCAAGGCGGATTCCATGTCCTGACGCAACATGCTTTCGCGCGAATGGCCGATCCACTGCGCCTGTTCAAGATCGACCGCGGTTATCTGCGGCTTGCGCAGCAAGGGGTGATGGTCCCCGCACACGACCACCAGATGATTGCGAAAAAGCGACTCGACCATAAGGTCCGAGCGCGGCGCGACCACAAGCCGGATCGGGCAGACCGCAATGTCGATCTGGCCCAGCAGCACGGCCTGTTCAAGCTTGGGGTAGAAGCCGGGAGTGAGGGTGATCTCTGTGCGCGGACGTTCGCGCATGAAATCCGAAAGGGCATCGCGGACAAGCCGGGCACACATGAAGGGCGGCGCGCCGATCTTGACCTCGCCGATCATGCCGCCGACTCCCAGTGACACCTCTTCGGCGGCGCGCAGCCGGGCCACGCGAATCGCGCGGCCCTGGTCAGCCAGCCGACGTCCCATCTCGGTTGCCAGCAAGGGACGGGTGTTGTGTTCGAACAATGCCACGTTCAACCGTGCCTCAAGCGAAGCGATCAACCGGCTCAAGGCGGACTGTGATGTGCGCATCGCCAAGGCCGCGGCTTGCAGCGTGCCATGATCGACAATGGCCGCGACCTGCTCCAGGTGCCGGGGGTCGATATACATATCATGCCGATATATTGTTTGTCTGTTTTGATATTAGATCGGCATGTTGAAATGCGCAATGCTCTCTCAAGACTGGCGCGCATCAGTTCCATGGGAGGAAAAAATGCGAAACCACCTACTGGGCGCCCTGTGCGCCACGACCGCCCTTTGCGCAGGTGCCGCGCAGGCGCAGACCCGTTTGATCGTCAATTGCTTCTGGCCACCCCAGCATCCGGTATGCCAGGAAATCCTGCCCAACTGGCTGGCCGAAGTTGAACGCGTGACCGAGGGACGCGTCACCGGCTTGGTCCCGCCGCGCAGCGTCGCTCCGCCGCCCGAACAACTGGCCTCGGTCGAAAGCGGCGTGATCGATGTCGCGGTTCAGTTCAACGGCCTGATCCAGAACCGCATCAACGGGCCTATCGTCGCGATGCAACCCTTTGTCGGGCTGGAAAATGCCGAGATCATGTCCCAAGCTTTGTGGGACACCAACCGCGCCTTTTTCCCCGACGAGTTTGACACCGTCGAATTGCTGACCCAATGGGTGGTCACGCCGGGGCAATTGTTCAGCATGACCGACACGCCTGTGACCACGCTTGAACAGATGAACGGCCTGCGCATCTGGACCTTGCCGGGGCCCATCACCCAGATGGCGACGGCGCTGGGCGCGGGGGCGGTAGCGACGCCGGCGGTTCAGTCGAATGACGTGATTTCGCGTGGCGTCGTGGATGCGCATTTCGGCCTTGGGCCCGAGGCCTTGCGGTCATTCCAGGCACTGCCCTACACACGGTCGATGACGCGATTCACACAGCCAGTCTACAGCACTTCGTTCTCGATGGTGATGAACCGCGACAAATGGGCCGCACTCTCGCCAGAGGATCAGGCCGCGATCCACAGTGTCAGCGGTGCCGTGCTGGGCCGCGCAGCGGCCGCCGTCTGGGACCGTGACAGCGCCGAAGTCATGGCAATGTTCCCCGACCAGGGGATCAGCATCGTCAATGCCGATGCAGCCCTTGAAGAGGCCCTGATGGCCGCCGCAGCACCGATCACCGCGGCCTGGATCGAACGGGCGACCGCGGCGGGCATCGACGGGCAAGGCGCGCTGGATTTCTACCGCGCGCGTCTGCTGGAACTGTCGCAGTGACACCCGCAGCGACACCGGGGCCGAACACAGGCTGGCTTCGTTCCCGGTTGTCGGGCCTGATCGTCGCGCTCGAATACGTCTCAAGCGCGACGATCCTGATCATGATGATGCTGACCTTTGCCGATGTGGTCGGGCGCTATGTCTTTGCACAACCGATCCTGGGGTCGAGCGAGATGATCTCAGCCCTGCTGGCCGTGACGATCTTTGCCGGGTTGGGGATCACCAACGCGCGCGACGAACATATCGTTGTCGAACTGGTCGATCACCGGTTCCGCGCGCTCTCGCCGCGCGTCTACGAGGCGATGATCCAGCTTTTCTCGATCGGGGCGATGACGCTGGTGGCCTATGTGCTTGCGGTCTCGGCCTGGCATGCCTTCGAGACAAGCCACCGCACCTTTGTTCTTGAAATCCCGACGTTCTGGATCACCGGAACGGTGTCGGCGCTGGCCGCGATCAGCGTCATTTCGCAAATCGCCGGGGTCTATCTGATCCTGACCGGGGCGCGTATCGACCCCACCAGCTAGAGAGCCGCCATGCTGACCGCCATTCTGGGCTTTGCCGCCCTGTTGACCCTGTGCTTCGTCGGCTTTCGCGTCGGGTTTGCCACCCTGATTGTGGGTTTTGTCGGGTTCGCGCTGGAACGCGGCTGGCATGCCTCGCTGTCCATGGTGGGGGTGCAAGTCGTCGAGGACGCCCAGAACTACAACCTTTCCGTGATCCCGCTATTCATCCTGATGGGCGTGTTCGTCTATCGCTCGGACGTCAGCCGCGACCTTTATGATGCGGCCTATGCGGCCATGGGGCGCGTGCGCGGCGGGTTGGCGCTGGCCACGGTGCTGGCCTGTGGCGGGTTTTCGGCGGTCTGCGGCAGCACGCTGGCTACCGCGGCCACCATGGCCAAGGTCGCCATGCCCCAGATGAAGGCCTGGAACTATTCTGACCGGCTGGCGGCAGGCACCATCGCCGCGGGCGGCACGCTGGGCATCATGATCCCGCCTTCGGTGCCGCTGGTCATCTATGGCATCGTGGCCGAGGTGGACATCGCCCAGCTCTTCTTGGCCGGTGTTGTGCCGGGCCTGTTGCTGGTCGCGCTGTTCATGCTGTCGGTGATGTTTGTTGTCTGGCGCAACCCGGACGCAGCCCCCAGTTCCGACCCCCTGCCTCCCGAGCGGCGCAAGAAGGCTGTGCGCGGCGCGTCGCCCGTGCTGATCTTGTTCATCGTCGTCTTGGGCGGGATCTATGGCGGGGCTTTCACCGCGACCGAAGCCTCGGGCATCGGTGCCCTTGGTGCGGCGATCATCGCCTTGTCGCGTGGCTATCTGCGGACGCTTAACGAATGGCGCGTGTGCCTTGTCGAAACGGCGATCACCACGTCCAAGATCTTTATCGTCCTGTTTGGCGCGGTCGTGTTCTCGCAGTTCATCAACCTTTCGGGTCTGCCCTATGACATCCTGCTCTTTGTGGCTGAATCCGAAATGTCGGCGACGCAGCTGGTGCTGTTCATCATCGCCATCGCCATCGTCATGGGCATGGTGTTCGAATCCATCGGCATCCTGGTTTTGCTGGTGCCGGTCTTCCTGCCCTCTCTCTATGCGGCCGACGTGGACATGATCTGGTTCGGCATCATCGTCGTTCTGGTGACCGAGATCGGCTTGATCACGCCGCCGATCGGCATGAATGCCTTTGTCGTCAAGTCGGTGATCCCACAGGTCAAGCTGCGCGACATCTTCATCGGCATCACACCCTATCTGTTCGCGCTGTTGACCGGGTTGATCTTGGTCTTCCTTTTCCCGGCCTTTGCCACCCTCGTTCCCAACCTTGCAAGGTAGGCCATGATCCACGCCCACGCCCAGACCGCAGCGCGCAATGTCTTGTTCATCATGGCTGACCAGTTACGCTGGGATTACCTGTCATGCTATGGTCACCCGCATCTGCACACGCCCCATATCGACCGGCTGGCGGAACGCGGCGTGCGGTTTACCAACGCCTATGTGCAATCGCCCTTTTGCGGCCCCTCGCGGATGAGCACCTATACCGGACGCTATTGCCGCAGCCATGGCGCGACTTGGAACGGCTTTCCGCTGCGCGTGGGCGAGCGCACGCTGGGCGATCATCTGCGCCAGATCGGTGTGAAACCCGCGATTGTCGGCAAGACGCATATGGTGGCGGACAAGGAAGGCATGGAATGGCTGGGCATCGACCCGGGCAGCACCATCGGGGTGCATCTGTCCGAATGCGGGTTCGAGCCCTTCGAGCGCGACGACGGCCTGCATCCGTCCACCGGCTATGACCCTGATCCCGCCTATGACGATTTTCTGCGCGGTCACGGCTATAACGTTGAAAACCCGTGGGAAGATCACGCCAATTCGGGTCTGGATGCGGACGGGCGGCGATTGTCGGGGTGGTTGCTGAAATATTCCAACCTGGCCGCCGACATCAAGGAAGAGCTGTCTGAAACCCCCTATATGACCGGGCGGGCCATCGACTTCATGGAACAGGCGGGCGATCAGCCTTGGCTGTGCCACCTGTCCTTCATCAAGCCGCATTGGCCCTACATCGTGCCCGCCCCTTATCATGACATGTATGGCCCCGAGCACGTGATCCCCGCCGTCCGCTCCGAGGCCGAACGACGGACCGATCACCCCGTCTTTCGTGCCTATATCAACAGCCGGATCTGCCGCACCATGGCCAGAGACGAGGTGCGCGAACGCGTGATCCCGGCCTATATGGGCCTGATCAAGCAGATCGACGACCAGTTGGGCCGTCTGTTTGCCTATATGGAAGCAAGGGGGCTGATGGAGAACACGATGATCGTGCTCACATCGGACCATGGCGACTATCTGGGCGATCACTGGATGGGCGAGAAGGACCTGTTCCACGACCAATCGGTAAAGGTGCCGCTAATCGTATATGACCCGCGCGCGCAGGCCGATGCCACGCGCGGTCAGGTGCGCGACGAGCTGGTCGAGGCGATCGACTTGGCGCCCACCTTCCTGAACTACTTCGGCGGTGCGCCCAAACCCCACATC
>Ga0209137_1004005_pt1 | contig 11943 bp, 10 predicted proteins | sample SaaInl5LU_22_DNA_FD_184642 | JGI IMG/M metagenome (GOLD analysis project Ga0209137, IMG submission 184642) | Marine microbial communities from expanding oxygen minimum zones in the Saanich Inlet - ESP_105LU_22_DNA (SPAdes) (version 2) | ecosystem: Environmental > Aquatic > Marine > Intertidal...
TCGGCTCCAATGCTTTTGCGGTGAACCGACATAAATCTGCTGATGGCGCGACCCGCATTGTTATTAATTCACACCAGCCGCTCACCGGACCCGTGGCGTGGTATGAGGCGCATGTCAAAAGTCAGGAAGGCTGGGACATGCATGGCGGGCTATTCCCCGGCAGCCCATTTATTTCAAAAGGCTTCAATCCAGATATTGGTTGGGGGGTGACGGTCAATAAACCAGATTTGGTCGATACCTATAAGCTGACCCGCGATCCGCAAAATGATGACCACTACATGCTCGACGGCCAATCGCTACCGCTAGATAAGCGAACGATTTGGCTGAAGCTGAAAATCATTGGCAATTTATTTGTTCCCATTCCGCGCACCGCTCTGGCCAGCCAACACGGACCAGCGATTGAAACCAACCATGGCACTTACGCCTTGCGTTTTGCTGGTCACAAAGAATTGCGCCAACCAGCACAATGGCTGGCGATGAATAAGGCGCGCTCGCTTGAAGAGTTTAAAGCCGCCATGGCCATGCAGGCCATCGTCTCTTTCAATTTTGTGTATGCCGACGCCAGCGGCAATGTGTATTTCCTGCACAATGGCAAAATTCCAGAACGCGCCGCCGGATGGGACTGGAGCCAATATCTACCCGGCGACCGCAGCGATTTGATTTGGCAAAACCAAATCGGTTTTGAGGATATGCCACAAATCACCAATCCTGCGTCTGGCTATTTGCTGAGCGCCAATCAAACCCCGTTTAACGTGACCGCAAAGGCGGATAATTTACGCCGCGCCGATTATGCTGAAAGCCTCGGTTTTCAAACCCGTATGACCAATCGGGCTGACCAAGGTCTGGCCATGTTGGCGGCTAAAGCGCGCATGACGGAGACCGATTTTCTGGCGGTGAAATGGGACAAAACCTATCATCCGCAGTCGCGGGCGCGGCGTTATGTCAATCAAATCAGAAGTTTAGAATTTGACGCCGATAGCCCTCAGGGGCGTGGCCAGACCTTGCTGAACAGCTGGGATGGCACCACAGAGCTCGACAATCGGGCGGCAGCACTGGCCGTATGCCTTCTATCGGCTGAGTGGAAGGCTGAGCAAAAGAGCAAACCAGCGCCGGATATTTTACCGGTTTACGATGACTGCCTCGACAATTTGCAAGAACATTTCGGGCGCCTTGACCCGCTTTGGTCGCAAGTTAATCGGTTGCGGCACGGCACAGCTGACCTTGCCTTGGGTGGCGGGCCAGATGTCTTGCGTGCGATTTACGGCATTGCTGATCCCGATGGTCGCTTAAAAGCAGTGGCCGGCGATGGTCTGGTGGTCTACAGCCAATGGGACAAAAACGGGAAACAAAGTGCAGCCATGGTGCATAATTTTGGTGCCGCTTCAACCCGCCCGCAGTCGCCGCATTACGCCGACCAAGCGCCGCTGTTTGCCGCTGAGACCTTCCGTCCTGTAGCTTTAACCCGAGATGATGTTTTGGCCGGACCACACCAGATTGAGCGTTTACCGAGAAGCCGTTAGCCACCCATGAAATTGCGAATGGCGTAACTGCCAAGCGTTTCTGCCACTAATTGACCATTGTCATCGGTCAATTTAGCGGCCAGTTGGAAATCAAACCGGCCATTTTCTTCAAGCTGCTTATTCATCTCTTCCGCCTGCGTCGCATCAAAAAACGCTTCAGCGGTAACATCGGTGAAAGCCGGTGCTCTGAAATCAACTTTGAAATCACGCACAACTGGCTGGAATTTTTCCGGCTTGGCGATATGCTGCGAACACACCATACCGCCGAGAAGTTCACCAATGGCGAAAAGCACGCTGGCATGCATCATATTCACATGGTTCTTCGTCTGATTATTCAAGGGCACCTTGCACCGAAACACGCCATTTTCATTGCTCAGCAAACGCAGATCAATATATCGGTAAATATCGCAACTGTTTTTATAGCCATCAAGGAGCTGGTCTAAATTATTCATTGGCTATCTCGCAACATCAGAGCCGCTTACTGGCTACCGGTTTTCAAGCCACCAGTGTTCAGTTCGGTAAATTTACCACCCGAGGCTGCCAGTTTTTTCAACGTCTCTGCCGGTGCAAAACGCGGGTCTTCAGCCGCTAATTTTTCCATACGTGCGAGAATTTTATCAGCACCGATTTGGTCGCCATAGAACATCGGCCCGCCTTTGTCGGCTGGCCAACCATAGCCATAGGCCCAGATCACATCAATGTCAGAGGCTCGCTGGGCTTTGTTCTCTTCCATAATTTTTACCGCTTCATTAATCATGGGATAAACGCAGATCTCGATAATCTCATTCGATGACAAACTGCCGGCACCGGCCGCAATGCCGGTCACCTCTTCAATGACCTTCATCGTCACGTCAGATGGCAAGCGCTGCATGTTTTCGTCATAGTCATAATAGCCAGCGCCGGTTTTCTGACCGCGACGGTCCATTTCACACAAGGCGTCCCGAATCGGGCTGGCGGTTTTTGCACCCTTTTTCCAGCCAATGTCCAGACCCGCAAGGTCAGACATTTGGAACGGGCCCATTTTGAAACCAAATTCATTAAAGGCCGCATCGACGTCCCACGGCATGACCCCGCGATTGACCATTTCCATAGCCTGAATCTGGCGGCTGGCAAGAATACGATTGCCAACAAAGCCAGGGCAAACGCCAACCAGAGCGGCGATTTTACCAATTTTCTTCGACAGATCCATCGACGTCGCCACCACGTCATCGGCGGTTTCATCAGCCCGCACAATTTCGAGAAGTTTCATCACATTAGCCGGCGAGAAAAAATGCAGGCCAATGACATCTTGCGGCCGCTTGGTGACGGCGGCAATTTCATCAATATTCAAGGCCGATGTATTGGTCGCCAAAATAGCACCCGATTTGCATATTTTATCGAGATTGGTGAAAATGGTTTTTTTCAAATCCATATCTTCAAACACTGCTTCGATAATCAAATCGCAACTGGCCAGCGCATCAAAATCTAATGTGCCGGTGATATTATTCATCCGTATGCCAACTTCCTCTTGCGGAAACCGACCACGGTCAGCACTGCGTTGATAATTCTTCTCAATCACCCCAAGCCCGCGCTCCAGCGCTTCAGCTTTGGTCTCAACAAGGGTTACGGGAATACCCGCGGTAGCAAAATTCATGGCAATGCCGCCCCCCATTGTGCCGCCACCAATAATGCCAACCGATTGAATATCACGCAGCGGCGTGCCTGCGGCCAACCCCTCGATTTCCCAAGTATTTTTATTGGCTTCGCTCATATAGTCGGTCACATTTTGCATGGCTCTATCCCCTATTGTGTTTGCAGACAGGCATTATCCATAACTAAGCGCGTCGCGACAACAGATTTATCGTTTCGGTATTTTTGCATCAGAAGCTACAGTAGCGCTCTTTGCTTTGTGAGGTCTCATGTCAAACGCATCAACCCAACATCCGCTGCTTACAGCGCCGATTGGTAAGACCATGTTCATTCTGGCGACCCCCAATGCCATCGCCATGGTTCTATCGATGATGACTTCCGTGACCGAGGCTTATTTTGTTGGCTTGCACGGGGTAATTGCACTCGCCGGTTTGGCCTTGGTGTTTCCCATGTTCATGATGATGGGTATGTTGTCAGCCGGAGCCATTGGCGGGGCGATTTCCGGTCTGATGGCGCGCCATGCTGGTAGCAATGATATTGAGGGCGCCGAAGCTATTGCCTTTCATGCCATTCTCATAGCACTCGGCATGTCGACATTTTTCGCCATTTTATTTTTGACCCTTGGTGGGCAGATTTTCACTTTCCTTGGTGCCCAAGAAGCAGTGCTTGAACAAGCCCTGTCTTATTCGCAAATCTTTTTTACCGGCGTCGTGCTGGTCTGGCTGGCTAATACATTAGGCAGTATTCTGCGTGGTCTAGGAGAAATGAAAGCCACCGCAGCCTGGACCATCGCCGGCTCGTTGGTGCAAGTCATCACCGGTATTATCTTCATATCTGGCGCTGGTCTGGTGGAACCTATGGGGATTAAAGGCGCGGCCTATGCAGCACTTTTAGGGATGAGTGTTAGCACTTCGGGGCAAGCCTATCATTTGATGCGCGCCGACCGGAAAATTCGCCTGCGCTTCACTGGCATCGCCATTGATGTCAAATATTTCAAGGCGATTTTGAGCATTGGCCTCACCGCTTCCATTGGCTCTTTGTCAATGATTGGCACCAGTATTGCGGTGTCAGCCTTTGCCGCCCGACTGGGGCCAGAAATATTGGCCGGATATGGCATTGGCGCGCGTTTGGAATTCATCATGATTCCGGTCATTTTTGGCATTGGCGCGGCCTGTATTAATATGATTGGCGTGCATTATGGCGCCGGTAAAATTGATCGCGCCCATCGGATTGGTTGGACTGGCGGTCTGGCGTCGGCCTTATTAACCGGCGGGGTGGGCTTGTTTTTTGCTCTATTCCCGGCGCTTTTATCAAATGCCTTTACCGACAATCAAATGGCCCGCGATGCGGCGCGGCTCTACTTGCAAGTGGTGGCACCTTTCTACGCATTCTTCGGCCTTGGCTTGTGTCTATATTTCGCCTCGCAGGGCACCGGCCGCGTATCTTGGGCCGCCTTTGGCAATGTCGTTCGCTTCGTTATCGTCCTCATCAGCGGCTTGGTTCTATACCAATATAACGCAGTCACCACCGAGCGTTTATTCCAACTCATCGCCTTTGGTATGGTGGTTTACGGTCTCATTATCGCTGGTTCTGTATGGCTTGGCGCTTGGCGGCGCGGCTTGCCAATAGTCGCCAAAAATGACACAATTTAAGTTGGTTGAAAGGGATTAAAATGACACTGAATATTACCAAATCAGGGCAGGCCTGCGGCGCCAGAGTGACTGGCCTCGACCTCTCGAAACCACTTGATGCAACATTAGTGAGAGAAATTCGTACCGCTTGGTTGGAACATCACGTGCTGTGTTTTGCTGACCAAGAACTGAGCGATGATGATTTGGAACGCTTTACCTTAAACTTTGGTAATTTCGGCGATGATCCGTTCATTGCGCCGATTGCAGGTCGCCAGCATGTTATCGCCGTGCAGCGCGCCGCCGACGAGACGGCGCCAATTTTTGCGGAGAACTGGCACACAGACTGGAGCTTTCAGGCCCGTCCACCGGCTGGCACCTGCCTTTATGGCATTACCATTCCGCCAAAAGGCGGCGACACATTCTTTGCCAACCAGCATATGGCGCTTGACGCCATGCCAGATGATTTACGCGCCAAGATTGAGGGCAAACAGGCCATCCACTCTGCGCAATTAGCTTATGCACCGGAAGGTTCTTATGGCGATGATGACGCCGCCAGCGACCGTAGTATGGATATACGCCCGTCAGAGGACGCAAAAGAAACGATGTTGCATCCATTGATAAGAGCGCATCCGGAAACGGGTCGGTTGGGGCTGTTTTCAACATTTGGCTATATTATCGGCATTGAAGGTATGGATACGGAAGAAAGCTGGCCACTGCTCATCGAATTGCAAGAATGGCAAGGTCGGGAGGAGTTCATCTATCGTCATCAATGGCACAAGGGTGATTTGCTGATGTGGGACAACCGATCTGTCTTGCACCGCGCCAGTGGCGGCTATGACGGCCATACCCGTCGTCTGCATCGCACAACCATTGCCGCCTGGGATGGCGCATCGGCCTAAATAGCAAGACCCAAGTTCCGGGTCGCACGGTCCGAGAAACATGGGTAGCTTGGGGGTTACTGAGGGGCAGGTAAAAATAGGAAGACCAACATGTAGACCCTCAGTCCGCTGCCCCACCCACTGAGCCGCCCAGGCTCGAACGGCTCCCTAATTGACTTGCCGTTCTTTCCCCTCCCAATAGGGAATACGCAAATCGCGCTACAAAGAACGCGAAATCACTTCTTTCATGATTTCGTTTGCTCCGCCGTAAATGCGCTGCACGCGTGCATCCAGATAGAATTGGGAAATCGGATATTCTTCAGTATACCCATTGCCGCCGAAAAATTGAAGACAGGCATCAATGACCTCGCATTGCTTGTCGGTCACCCAATATTTGGCCATGGAGGCCAAGGTCGTATCGGCTGTGCCGTCAAGCTGGCGTTGAATACAATTGTCGACAAATACGCGCGCAATATGCACCGTTGTTTTCAGTTCGGCGAGCTTATGCCTCGAGGTCTGCATATCAATTAGCTGTTGGCCAAAAACTTTCCGGTCTTTGGTATACTCAACGGTCATATCAAATGCAGCCTCCATTGCGCCGACGCCTGCCGCAGCCAGCAAAATGCGTTCATATGGCAAGTCTGACATGAGCTGGATAAAGCCCTGCCCTTCAACACCCCCAAGTAGGTTCTCTACAGGCACTGTGACATCGTCAAAAAACAATTCGCACGTGTCTTGTCCCTTCTGCCCGATTTTCTTTATTATGCTGCCGGTCTTGAAGCCTTCCAGACCATCCGTCTCAATCAGGATAATCGACATACCTTTGGCGCCCTCGCGCGGGTCGGTTTTGCAGACAAGTGCCACCAATCCGGCATTATACCCATTGGAAATCCAAGTCTTGGCTCCGTTTATGATATAGCTATCACCATGTTTGGCTGCCTTAGTTTGGATTGACTGCAAATCGGAACCGGCGCCCGGCTCAGACATCGCAATTGCGCCGATCAGTTCACCAGACGCCAAGCGCGGCAAGAATTTTTTCTTTTGTTCCTCAGTGCCGTGATTCATCAGGTAGTTGGCGACCAATGTGTGCACCATAGAGCCGAAAGCATTATAGCCTTTGCCCCAAAACTCTTCCGCCATCACCACTTCATATCTGAAGTCAGCTCCCATGCCGCCATATTCTTCGGGTATATCGATGCACAAAAGGCCCATCTCGCCGGCTTTCAGCCAGAATGATTTGTCGACATATTGTTGCTCACGAAAGGCTTTGTCATGCGGCGCATATTCGGCGGCCGCGAATTTGCGAACACTGTCGCGAAACATTTCCAAATCGGCATCTTGCCAAGCTGCTCTATAATTCATTTTTCTTTCCTATGACTGAGCTGCCAGGCCCAAATCGACACCGACAATTTCACTGATGACTTTCAACGTGTTCGACACATCGCTTGGATGCATCGCATTTTCAAACGCGTTAACCGCGCCCCAATTTGCTGCCAATTGTTCGGCGGAAAAACCGGCTTTCGGGTCAAACCGTGTGCCCTGGCTTTGCTCAAGGCGAATTCGAGACACCCAGCCACCGCCCACTTCGTATAGATTGCCTGTTTCTGTGTGCCCCTCATGTGCCAGCAAAACGGCCAATGGCTTTTGAAGTTCCTTCGGAATACGCCGCGTATAATAATAATGCACACCCCGCCGCCTGGTTAGCTATGTCGCATTTTGGTCTACCATCTGGTCTACCATAGAAACCATGATCTCTGCTCCTCAAACAAATATGATTGAAGATCAATGGCTTGGACCGTGAAACACGGTGCTTGGAACTTGGAAATGGCGCACCGGGGAAGATTCGAACTCCCGACCCCCAGATTCGTAGTCTGGTGCTCTATCCAGCTGAGCTACCGGTGCAGACTGCCGAGGCAGAGCCTGTTCTTACTGGCTTGTTTGATAATTTGCAAGCCCGTTGATTGACCTGATCAAAGCACCTACTGAAAATGGCTACGATAACATTGCGCATTAGCCAAATCTTCGGCTTCCCATATCGCGCGCGCCACACTGCGGGCCACGCAATCAGCCGCCAAAGCACCAACAATGGCCACAGCTCTGGCTCGCTGTTCAGGAGACGCCGCTAGCGGCTTGCTGCCGGTGGCCAACACAAAAATAGCATCACCATCAAATGGGGTATGAATGGGGCGCACCGCGCGCGCCAGACCATCCTGCGCCATAATGGCCACCCGCTGAGCTTCCGCCTTGGTCAAATCCGCATCCGTGGCCACCACGCCAATACTGGTGTTGGCGCCGGCCATTTGACCGCCCAATTTTGTGCCAGCTAGGGGATGCTGCGCTTGAGCATCAGCCGCCATTGTCGCTAAATGCGGATGACCAAACTCAAGGCCGGTCGAAGTCTGCATGGCCATCGGTTGGGCCCAGAACCGACCTTGCGCATCGACCACTGAGCCAACCGGATTGGCGGCAATCAGCGCGCCAACACTGAATTGGTCCGCTAGGACTGCCGAGGCGCTGCCGACACCGCCCTTGAACATACCAGCCTGCGCGCCATAGCCAGCACCATGATTGCCCAAGGCAAAATCAGCTTGCAACCCGCCATAGGCTTGTATGCCCAATTGGCGATAGGGCGGGGTCATGCCCCACTGCTTGTCACCGCCATTTGCCAAATCAAATAAAATCGCTGCCGGCACAATCGGCGAGCTAATCGGCGCACCGGTTTGATAGCCGCGCCCCTCTTGAGCCAGCGCCGCCGTCACACCAGATGCTGCGTCAAGCCCATGAACCGAGCCGCCAGATAGAACAATGGCGTCTGCCCGCTCGACCAAATTAGCCGGCTGCAGCGCATCGGTTTCACGTGTGCCCGGCCCTCCGCCAGGCACAGAGCATGCGGCAATGGCGGGGTTTTGTGGCACAATAACACTCACCCCCGTTCGCGCCTTGACATCATGCGCTTGACCAACCTGCAGGCCATCAATATCAGTAATCAAATTGCGTCGCCCGGTCTGCACTGGCAGCAGCTTTGATGAGCGAGGAGGTGTTTTATCTGTCATGGCCAAAAACTAGCCAGTCACTGCGATGGCGTCAATTCTTTGCTTCTGAAATGAGTGATGGCTTGGTTGCGTTTCGCGGCAGAACGGCTAAAACGTAAACTACGCGAAATGATGGCGGGAAATAGTTAACAAAAGGTTAACGTCGGAATAATGATAAAAATCCAATAATTTTTCGGGTCCGGGCACTGAACAAGGTTGGCGTGTAATAATCACCAGCCGCCCGCTTGCTGGCTTCACCGCGTGTCGGGTAAGGCGCAATAACGCCAGCCATAGCAGATATTTTTAACCCCTGTGACATCGCCAATGTCCAAGGCGCTAACAGGTCACCAGCTTGCGCGCCCACAATGGAAGCGCCCAGAATTTGACCATTTTTTGTCACCACAACTTTCACCATGCCAGCCATATCGCCCTCGGCGCGGGCGCGGTCGTTTTCTTCAAATGGCCAGCGCAAAACCCGCACCGCGCCATATTGTTGCCGGGCGTCTTCTTCGCTTAACCCAACATGCGCCAATTCGGGGCGACTATAGGTGACCCGCGGCAAAGCCCGAAGGTCAACCTTGGCTGGGAGATGGAATAAAATATTGCGAATGACAATACCGGCATGATAACCAGCCGCATGAGTAAATTGCGGCCCACCAGAGACATCGCCAATGGCAAAAATCTTCTTATTGCTGGTGCGTAGACGATTATCCACGCCAATATATGCCAGCCCCTGTGGGCTCTCGCTCGTTGCAATATTGGCGGCCTCAAGATTGAGCTTATCAATATTGGCGCGGCGCCCTGTGGCGACCAATAATTGGTCTCCCTGCACCGTCTCACCATCGATTTTGAGGCTTATCGTGTGGCCATTTTCATCACTTTCATGGGACACGCGCTGGACCACAACGCCGCATTTAATGTTGACGCCATCAGCCACCAATTGCGCATCAATGGTTGCCGTCAGCTCGCTATCATCGCGCCCCAAAATACGCGGCGCTCTCTCAATCAAAGTAACTTGAGAACCCAGACGGGCAAAGGCTTGCGCCATTTCGACGCCAATAGGGCCAGCCCCTAAGATCATCAAATGTGACGGCTTTTCTTCCAGTTCAAATAGGGTTTCATTGGTCAAATAAGGAACCGAGCTTAGACCAGGAATCGGCGGTATATAGGCGCTCGATCCAGTGGCAATAACAAATCGTTTGGCGCGGATTGTTTGCTCACCGGCCTGCAATGTATGCGCGTCAATAAACTCCCCATAGGCTTGCACCACATTGACACCGAGGCGCGAAAAGCGTTCCACACTGTCCATTGGTTCAATCGCTTCAATGGTGTTTCGGACATGCTGCATGACGCCTGCGAAATCAACCTTAGGGCGCGTGGCCGACAAGCCAAACGGCTTGTTACCCGCAGGCGCTTGCGCCCGATGCGCTGCCGCCAAAAGAGCTTTCGAGGGCACACAGCCATAATTTAAGCAATCACCACCCATTTTGCCGCCTTCGACAAGCACCGTCTGGGCGCCCATTTGCACCGCTCCTGCCGCGACCGACAAACCGCCAGAGCCAGCGCCGATGACGCATATATCTGTTTTGATGACTTTACTCATGATTGACCGTCCACATTGGTGTTTTGGCGATCAGCCGAGAGGCGCCGCCACACCACTGGCAATAGCGATAGAATTGCTAAACCGGCCAATGGCAAAATAATTTCAGGCCGCGTGACGACCGATAGATTGGGCTGCGCGCCCTCTTGCAACAGCACTGAAATGCCATTGCCGATAGAGGCAAAAACAAACGTGCCAGGAATAATACCGATAAAAGTGGTGGCGACAAATATGCCAAAGCGCACGCCAACCAATGAGGCGCCCAAATTGACGATGAAAAACGGAAACACCGGCAGGAGCCGCATGGCCAACAAATACGATACGGCATCGCGGTTAAAATTTTGTTCAAATTTTTGTAAAGCTGGCCCGGCTCGTGCGCGCAAAACTTCGCCGACCAAATAGCGCGCCGCCAAAAATAAAACCGACGCACCAATCGTCGCCGCCGTGACAATTAAAAGCCCGCCTTGCCACGTGCCAAACATTAAGCCGCCAGCCAGGCTCAGCCAAATGGCGCCGGGCAGGGAAAATGCCACCGCCAAAATATACACCGCCATATAAGCCAAAGCGGCGATTAACGGCGCCCCTGCAACCGCTTGTTTCAGCGCCGCTTCATTGTCAACGAGCCCCTGATAGCTCAAATATTGCGTGACATCGGCGACCCATAAAACCGCAAAAATAGCCGCAATAATGGCCAAAAGCATAAGCCTTTTTGCGCTTAAAAAACTGGATTTAGGGGGATTTTCATCAGTCTGCATTTTTGTTTCCTCAATATTTCATGGATATAACACGGGCCACATGAAAGCAAACGATAAAGCATTTGCAAAACTCCGGCTTCTATCATTGACTTTCGCGCCATTTTTGGTTACATCCGCCCATCAACTAGTGACATATGCGCCTGCTGAATTAACAAGCCGCGCATGACAAGGAGTGGGTGACGTGAAAAGAACCTTTCAACCGAGCAATCTCGTGCGCAAACGGCGCCATGGTTTTCGCGCCCGTATGGCAACCAAGGGTGGCCGTTTGGTGTTAGCCCGTCGTCGTGCGCGTGGCCGTAAACGCCTCTCAGCCTAAGACTTCCTATGACTTCCCGAAAAGCGCTCGAACATATTCGCGTGCGGCGGGATTTTTTGGCCGCCGCACGCGCTGATAAACAAGTGCGCCGCGGCTTTGTTCTACAAGCCAGAAACAGAGGCGACGCGCAACCAGCCCGTATCGGTCTCACAGCTACTAAAAAAATCGGTAACGCCGTCATCCGCAATCGCACCAAGCGGCGCTTGCGGGCTTTGGCACGCGATTTATTCCCGCGCCACGCCAAGACCGGCTATGACTATGTGCTGATTGGTCGCGTACACACCAAGGATAGCAAATGGGACGATTTGCAATCGGATCTAACATCGGCCTTGCAAGCCATTCATGCCGAAACGGCATAAAGGAGTTTCTCGTGAACGAGCAGAATAATTTTCTGATGGCCGTGGTTCTATGTTTGGCCGTCTTGCTGGGCTGGCAGTTTTTTGTGGTCGAGCCAAAAGTACAGGCTGAGCGCGCGCAAATTGCAGCGCAGAGCGAAACCGAAACTCAACCGCAAGCCAGACAACAAGCAGCACTAGGCCAGCCAAATTCGCCAGACGCTCTGCCGGTGCCGAGCCAAAGTGT
>Ga0209137_1004007_pt1 | contig 11940 bp, 11 predicted proteins | sample SaaInl5LU_22_DNA_FD_184642 | JGI IMG/M metagenome (GOLD analysis project Ga0209137, IMG submission 184642) | Marine microbial communities from expanding oxygen minimum zones in the Saanich Inlet - ESP_105LU_22_DNA (SPAdes) (version 2) | ecosystem: Environmental > Aquatic > Marine > Intertidal...
GAGGATGCTTTTAAAAACAATCCCAAAATAAAAGTGGTAACTTACTCAGGATTGACCATTGATTTTTGTAAAAATAACGAGGTTGATTATATTTTAAGAGGTTTGCGAAATCCTGCAGATTTTGAGTTTGAAAAAGCCATTGCGCATACCAACAGGCATTTATCCTCAATAGAAACTGTTTTTTTATTAACGGCTGCAAGAACCTCTTATATTTCTTCGTCAATTGTAAGAGACGTGATTCGAAATAATGGAAATTACACCAAATTAGTTCCTAAATCAGTGACAGTATCTCATAAATAATGGCCAAACTAAAAACTATTTTCTATTTTTTATTGCTGATTTTTATACTTTCTTGTGCTGGAAATAAAAATTCAACAGTAGATTTTACCACACCTTTTGAAAAATCAATCGGAACTGAAACGCCTGAATACAAAGAGATTATTGCATATTACCAACAGCTTTCAAATTCATTTGATGAAATTTCTATGTTTACCTTTGGTCAAACAGATTCAGGAGAGCCGTTGCATTTGGTCGTGTACAATCAACAAGGAATTAAAAATATTGATGTAATTAAACGTTTATCAAAAAATAAAATTTTGATTAATAACGGAATTCATCCTGGCGAATCTGACGGAATTGATGCTTCTATGCTTTTTTTGAGGGATTTAGTTCAGAGTGATTCTTTGAAACAAAAATATCAAAACTCCATAATTTGCATTATTCCTGTGTATAATGTTGGTGGTGCTTTGAACAGAAATTCACATTCACGCACAAATCAAAATGGACCAATAGAATATGGTTTTAGAGGAAATGCAAGAAATTATGATTTGAATCGTGATTTTATAAAACAAGATACTAAAAATTCGGCTGCTTTTGCAGAAATTTTTCATACCGTAAATCCGGATATTTTTATTGATAATCATGTAAGTAATGGCGCTGATTATCAATATGCAATCACACATTTATTCACTCAACACAACAAATTAGGGGGTGGTTTAGGAGCTTTTTTAGAGGAAAAAATGCGTCCAGAAATTGAAAATTCGTTACTGAAAAAAGGCATTGATATTACTCCTTATGTAAATGTTTGGGGCAACACTCCTGAAGCTGGATTTTCGCAATTTTTTGACTCACCAAGATATTCTACAGGGTACACATCATTGTTTCATACTTTGGGTTTAATGGTGGAAACCCACATGTTAAAACCGTATAAAATTCGTGTAGAGCAAACTTACGAATTGCTTTTTTCTACACTTGATTTTACTGAGAAAAATTCAAAAAGAATTAAAGAATTACGATCAAAAGCAACTCATGAAATTTTTACAAAAAAAACATATTCTATTCATTATAAAGTTGATAATGAGAAATTTAGAGTATTAAATTTTAAAGGATTTGAAGGGGAAATGTTGGATAGTAAAGTGACTACAGGAAAGCGTTTGTTTTACAATCAAAACAAACCTTTTGTAAAGGAGATCAAGTATTTTGATTCGTTTAAACCCACCAAAGAAATCCAAATTCCGAAAGCCTATATTTTGCAACGAGGTTGGCATGATGTGTTAGAACGTTTGGAAAATAATCATATTGAATTCACTCGTTTTGACAAAGACACCACTATTTTAGTAACTGTAAATCATATCGCTGATTTTAAAACTCAAAATTCTCCTTACGAAGGTCATTATTTGCATTACAATACCTCTATTTTAGAAAAAACGGAAGACTTCAATTTCAAAAAAGGAGATATTTATATTCCGACAAATCAATCTGGAGTTCGTTATTTATTAGAAACTTTGGAGGCTGAAGCTACAGATTCATTTTTTAATTGGAACTTTTTTGATACTATTTTACAACAAAAAGAAGGTTATTCTGGGTATGTTTTTGAAGATATTGCTGAAAAATTATTGATGGAAAATCCTGAATTAAAGATAAAATTAGATGAAAAACAAAAAAAAGATGTAGATTTTGAAAAAAATCCAAGAGCACAATTGGATTTTGTTTTCAAAAATTCTCTTCATTATGAAAAAGCGCATTTGCGTTTACCAATTTTTAAAATCTATTAATTATGAAAAAAATAGTTTTTTTTGTCATTCTTGTTGTTGTTTTTTCAGCGAATACAACTAAAATAGATTTAGAAAAAAGTACTACTTTTTTTGTAGGAACCTATACAAATGGGGAGAGTAAAGGGATTTATCAATATGAAATTGATAAAAATGGTTTTTTAAAAAATAACGGATTAAAAGCGATATTAGAAAATCCATCATTTTTGGCAAAAACTATTGACGGAAGAACTTTATTGGCTGTGAATGAAGTAGCTGAAAATGATACTGGTTTTGTCACTTCTTTTGCCATTGAAAATGATACTTTGATTTTTAAAAGTCAGTCTAAAAGTGGAGGAGCACATCCTTGTTTTGTCTCGGTGAATGATAAAAATCAAGTAATTGTTGCCAATTATTCAGGAGGAAATATTGGGTTTTTACAACTGAATTCTAATGGGGAATTATCTAAATTATTAGATGTTCAGCAACATTTTGGCAAAGGAATAGCGCCTAGACAAGAAGCGCCTCATGCGCATTCAACTTGGTTTCATCCAGCAAATAAAGAAATCATTTCAGTTGATTTAGGAACCAATCAATTATGGTTTTCATCCATTGATGAGCGTTCAGAAAAGTTTGTTTTTTCAGTTCAAAAAACACTCCAAATGGAAAAAGCCGCAGGTCCAAGGCATTTGGTTTTTCATCCTAATAAAAAATGGATATATGTCTTGAACGAACTTAATAATACAATTGTCTTAGTACAAAAAATGCCAAGTCTTTATAAAGTAATATCAACAGTTTCTATCCTTCCTAAGGATTATACAACATATACTACAGGTGCGGATATTCATGTTTCTTCTGATGGAAAATTTTTGTATGCTTCCAATCGCGGTCACAATTCAATTGCTGTCTTCAAAATAGATAGTTTAGAGGGAAATTTAGAATTGGTTGGTTTTGAATCGGTTAAAGGTGAAAATCCAAGGAATTTTAGTCTGACTCCTGATAATAAATTTTTAGTAGTTGCCAATCAAGATAGTAATAATATAGTGAGTTTTAGAAGAGATTTGAAAATAGGTAAATTGACATTTGTGAGTGAAATTAAAGCTCCAAATCCAGTTTGTTTGTTGTTTTAAGGTAAAAATTCAAAGTTCAAAATCAAAATAATAAATGAAAACAAATTTATCGATAAACGGGAAAAGTTATCAAGTCGATGCGCCTGAAGAGATGCCACTTTTGTGGGTAATTAGAGATATAGTTGGAATGACAGGGACCAAATTTGGCTGTGGAGTTGGACAATGTGGTGCTTGTTCAATTTTGGCTGATGGAATTTTGATTAAATCATGTAGTATGCCACTTTTGTTTGGAGTTGGAAAAGAAATAACCACTATTGAGGGAACTACAGGAAATTTAGAAATTTTGCGTGAATCTTGGCAAGAAGGCAATGTGCCACAATGCGGTTATTGTCAATCAGGGCAATTGATTGCGGCAACTTTTTTGTTAGAAAACAATGCAAATCCAACAGATGAAGATATTGACAATGCCATGAGTGGAAATATTTGTAGATGTGGAACTTATAGTAGAATTAGAAAAGCAATTCACATAGCTGTGGCAACTAAAAATCAAGAATAATGAATACTATTCAAAAAATAAATCGAAGAGATTTTGTCAAACTTTTCGGATTGACTTCTACAGGAATTATTTTGGGATGTAACATTTCATCAGACAAAAAAGAATTCATTCCCACCTCGGATAAAAATTCATTCAGTCCCAATGTATTCATACAAATTCATAAAAATGGAAACATCACTTTGATGGCTTCACGGTCGGAAATGGGTCAAGGCATCAGAACTTCTTTGGCATCAGCAATTGCAGATGAAATGGAAGCTGATTGGAAGTACATTGACGTAAAACAGGCAATTGGGCATGAAAAATATGGCAATCAAAATACAGATGGATCAAGAAGTGTCCGTACTATCTTAGAGCCAATGCGTAAAATGGGCGCAGCTGTCAAAATGATGTTGATTGCTGCTGCTGCTCAAAAATGGAATATTGCTGAAAGTGATTGTAAAGCCGAAAATCATTTCATTATCAATCAAAAAACAAGTGAAAAAATATTCTTTGGAGATTTGATTGATTTGGCTTCAAAAATGCCAATTCCTAATGAAAACTCTTTAGAATTAAAAAAAGTTGAAGATTTTAAATACATTGGAAAAACTTTAAAAAGTTTAGATTTAAAAGACTTTACACATGGGACTGCCAAATACGGAATGGATATTCGCATTCCGAATATGAAATTTGCTGCAATTGCAAGATGTCCAGTAACTTTTGGAACAGTAAAAAGTTTTAAAAGTTTGGACGCGGAAAAAATTTCAGGTGTAGAAAAAGTGATTCAATTAGATAGAATGATACCTCCAGTTGGTCAGTTTTTTGGAGCTTTAGGGGGTGTTGCTGTAATTGCAAATAATAATTGGGCTGCTTTTCAAGGAAAATTAAGTCTGGAAATAGAATGGGATTATGGCGAAAAACACTCTTTTGATTCTGAAAAATTCTCTGAAATCTTGACTCGAAGAGTCCATGAAACTGGTAAATTAGTCCCAGGAAGCAAAGGAAATGTAGCAAAAGCATTTTCTGAAGCTAAACAGACAATTGAGGCAACGTATCAGGTCCCTTTTTTGGTACACACACCTATGGAAGTTCCGAATGCAACTGCTTGGTTTCAAGGGAATAAAGTAGAGGTCTGGGCGCCAGTGCAAGATCCGCAAACAGCAAGAGCAGAAATTGCACATTTTTTTGAAATTCCAATTGAAAATATTACGGTGAATGTCACTTTTTTAGGAGGAGGTTTTGGAAGAAAATCAAAATCAGATTTTGTTGTGGAAGCTGTAGCATTGTCCAAAAAAATTGATGCCCCAGTGCAAGTTGTTTGGACACGTGAGGATGATGTGAAACACAGTTTTTATCATGCAACAAGTGTGCAATATCTCAAGGGAAGTATTGATGAAAATGGATTAGTTACTGGTTGGTTGCAACGAGTCGCTTTTCCATCAATTGTCTCTTCTTTCAAACCATTATCTGATTATGCTTCTGGATTTGAATTGAACCAAGGATTCACTAATAATCCCTATGAGATCGAAAATTTTAGATTGGAAAATGTAAAAGCGGAAGCGCATTTACGAATTGGTTGGATGCGTTCAGTGGTGCATATTCATAGCGGATTTGCCAACAATTCTTTTGTTGATGAATTGGCTTTTTGCGCTAAGAAAAATCCTCTTGATTTTCAATTAGCATTGATTGGGGGAAATCGAATTATTGAAGGAAAATCGGATTATCCATTCAATTCAAAACGAATGAAAAAGGTATTGGAAAATACAGCAAAAATATCCGATTTCAACAGGAAACGTTCTGAAAATCATGGGATTGGAATTGCGATTCATTATAGTTTTTATAGCTATGTTGCAACGGCAGTTGAAGTTTCGGTAATTAATGGGAACATAAAAATTAAAGAAGTTTGGACAACTATAGATTGTGGTTTGGTTTTGAACAAAGATAATGTAATCAATCAATTAGAAGGCGCAGCAATTTTTGGAATTTCATTGGCTTTATTTGGTAAAATCAGTGTAAAAGAAGGTGCAGTAGAGCAACATAACTTTTTTGATTATCAAATGGCGCGAATGAAAGATACACCTAAAATAACCGTTGATATTATTGAGGCTATGAACCAACCAGCAACTGGAGTTGGTGAGCCTGGAGTACCTGTAATGGCTCCTGCAATTTGCAATGCGATCTTTAATGCAACTGGGAAAAGAATCAGAACATTGCCATTATTTGAAGTTGATTTTGAAGTTTAAAAAATACCAATATTTAGATAAGATTCATAAACCATTTTTATATTAGGATAGGTGTTTTTAAAAGCCATTTTAATTTCATTGTTGTTTTTAAAAACAACTGCTGTAATTCCCTCTTCTAATTGAGGAATAAGATTGTTGGAATCATCAGAATACATCAAAAACCAATGAGTTTCTTTTAGTTTTATGCCATCAAGAAAATAAATGTGATATGTTGTAATTAATTTTTGAATAATTGATAATTTTTCAATGCCACATTCTTCTTCAACTTCTCTAACTGCTGCATTTTCAGTGCTTTCATTTTTTTCAATATGACCCTTTGGCAAATCCCAAACATTGTTTCGATAAATTAAAAGGACTTTTTTATTTGGGTTGATTACCAAACCACCAGCAGCTTTTATTACATCAAAATTTTTTAAAAATAATCCCCAATCATTCTCTAAATCAGTTGAATATAAATTGACACCTTCAATTTCTTCGTTTTTTAACTTGTGAATAACTTCGTCAATCACAGTGTTTTTAAAAGGATATACAAGAAAATTATTTTCTTTTTTTGTTGAAGATGTTATAATTATTGGCTTTTCATTTACAAAAACTTTATACATTTGTGAGATGATTATGAACAAAGATACAGCAAAAAAAACTGCCGAACTTTTATTGCAAATTAAAGCAATAAAATTGAATCCAAGCAACCCTTTTACGTGGGCTTCTGGGTGGAAATCCCCTATTTATTGCGATAATAGATTGACCCTTTCATATCCCTCCGTAAGAGTTTTTTTAAAAGAAGAAATTGCTAGAATTGTAGAATTACAATACGGAAAACCTGATGTAATTGCAGGTGTCGCCACTGGTGCAATTGCAATGGGTGTTCTGGTAGCTCAACAATTAGGTGTTCCGTTTGTATATGTGAGACCCGAGCCTAAAAAGCACGGAAGACAAAATCAGATAGAAGGACATTTGGAAAAAGGACAAAATGTGGTTGTGATTGAAGATTTAATCAGCACTGGAAATAGCAGTTTACAAGCTGTTGAAGCTTTGAAAGATACAGGTGCAGTAATTAAAGGAATGGTTGCTATTTTTACGTATGGATTTGATGTTGCTACTAAAAATTTTAAAGATAAAAATGTAAATTTGGTAACGTTGAGTAACTATCAATATCTATTAGAACAGGCTTTGGATAGTAATTATATTAATGAAAGTGAGTTAGTTACATTAAAAGAATGGAGTACAAACCCAGGTGAGTGGCAACAATAAAAATAAAAAATTATGAATATTAGAGGCAATAAAATAATTATAAAAAAATCTCAACAAGCGTTGTATGAATTTTTATTAGATTTGAAAAATTTTGAAAAATTGATGCCAGAATCTATTCAGAAATTTGAAGTTGAAGGCGATTCTTTTTTATTCGGATTGAAAGGTATGCCTGAAATACGTCTTGTTTTAAAAGAAAAAACACCTTTTTCAAACATTACTTTAGGAGCTGCAAGTAGCAAATTAGATTTCCATTTGGTTGCAGATATTACCCCAATTGATGCCAATTCTTGTGAAGCCCAGTTAGATTTTAATGGTGAATTTAATATGATGATGGCAATGATGGTAAAAAAACCATTGACTACGTTTATCGAAACGTTGACTGAAAATATGGAAAAACTTTAAGCAAATGAAATCTCCTTTACGCCAAATTCTTTTAGATTTTCATTTTCAAGCTCAATAATGATATTTCCTGTTTTGGAAATTCCTCTTATAATTCCCAAAAATAATTGGTTTTCAGTGTTTTTAAACATCCTTGGTTTATCAATTTGAAATAGCACTTTTAAATAAGAATCCTCTAGAGACTTGTATTTTTTTTCTGATAATAATTTTAGTTGACTCTTCAATTCCAAGAAAATTTCATTTAGCAAACATTCTAAGTCAAAATTCTTGTGCAATAGATTTTTTAAAGAAGTAACATTTTTTATTGTTTTGGAAAACACTTCTTGATTTACATTTATTCCAATTCCAATGATTGAATTTTGAATACAATTTTTTTGAATTGAGTTTTCAATCAAAATTCCACATATTTTTTTATTTCCTGACACAATGTCATTGGGCCATTTGATAGCTAAATTTGGTATTTTTTTATGCTTTAGAGTTGTGAATATTGCCAAGCTTACAGCAAAATTCAAGTACTTTTTATCATTAATATTTAGTTGTAAATCATCTAAATAAACACTAAAAGTAAGGTTTTTATTGGGTTCAGAAAACCAAACGCTTTCTTGTTGCCCTCTGCCATTTATTTGGTTTTTAGTAATGACCACAGTAAAGTCCTCAAGAGTTGCATTTTTTGACAATTCTTTCAGAAAAGTATTGGTAGAGTTAATGGCATTAAGTTTGATTACTTTCAATCTGTTAAATTAAGTGTAAAGTAGTTCAATATTAAGCAAATTTGTCGCAAAAAAATAATAACTTTGTGCAAAATTTTAGTAAAAAATTAATGACAAGAAAACAAGTAAGCGCTGACGAATTAATCGCAGTAATTATCAAAGGAATTGATGATGTAAAAGGAGAAAATATTCAATTATTAGATCTTAGAGATATTGAAAATACAGTATGTGATTATTTTATCATTTGTTCTGGAAACTCCAATACACAAGTAAATGCAATTTCTGGCTCTGTTCAAAAAGTTGTAAGTAAAGAAATTAAAGACAAACCTTGGCATGTTGAAGGCGAAACAAACGCTGAATGGGTGTTAATGGATTATGTAAATGTTGTGGTACATGTTTTTCAAAAGCATATAAGAGACTTTTATGATATTGAAAGTTTGTGGGGAGATGCAAAAATTACCCAAATAAATCCAGTTAAATTTAATTGATCTGACATAGATGAGTGATTCAAATAAAGATACTAAAAACAATACGCCTAAATTTAAATTTAGTTCTTATTGGTTATATGGCGCAGTAATTATTGCAATTATTGCAATTCAGTTTTTTAATAGTGGTGATATGGCTTCGAACACCATTTCAAAAAATAAATTTGAAGTTTTCTTAAAAGATAATGATATTAAAGAAGTTTTTATTATCAATAAAGATATTGCTCAAATATATTTGACACAAGAGGCTTTAAAAAAAGAAGTTCATAAAAAGGCAACATCTTCAGCGTTTTACAGACCAGGATCTCCTGTTTATGAGTACAATTTTGGTGATTTAAAAAATTTCGAAGACAGTATTTCAAGAGCAAAGGAAGAGGACAGTGGTTTGATTGTTGACATCAGGAACAAAGAAAAAACAAGCATTTTAGATATGATCATTGGATTTTTGCCATTCATCATTTTAATTGCTGTTTGGTTGTTTTTTATGAGAAGAATGTCTGGAGCTGGAGGTGGGGCAGGTGCAGGAGGTCAAATTTTTAGCATTGGAAAATCAAAAGCTAAATTATTTGATAAAGACACCAAAGTAAAAACAACTTTCGAAAATGTAGCTGGTTTAGAAGGTGCGAAAGAGGAGGTTCAGGAAATTGTTGATTTCTTAAAAAGTCCAGAAAAATATACCTCTTTAGGTGGTAAAATTCCAAAAGGTGCATTGCTTGTTGGCCCTCCTGGAACAGGAAAAACGTTGTTAGCAAAAGCGGTCGCAGGTGAGGCTGGTGTGCCATTTTTCTCTTTATCAGGCTCTGATTTTGTGGAAATGTTCGTAGGAGTTGGAGCATCAAGAGTTCGTGATTTGTTTAAACAAGCTGCACAAAAATCGCCTTCAATCATCTTTATTGATGAGATTGATGCAATAGGAAGAGCTCGTGGAAAAAATAGTATGACAGGTGGAAATGACGAGCGCGAAAATACACTAAACCAGTTATTAACTGAAATGGATGGTTTTGGAACAGATACAAATGTAATTGTATTGGCTGCAACCAACAGAGCTGATGTTTTAGATAAGGCGTTGATGCGTGCAGGACGTTTTGATCGTCAAATTTATGTTGATTTACCAGACATTCGTGAAAGACAAGAAATTTTCAATGTACATATCAAGCCATTAAAATTAGCGAATGATGTAAATATTGATTTTTTAGCGCAACAGACTCCAGGTTTCTCAGGTGCGGATATTGCAAATATGTGTAATGAAGCTGCATTGATAGCTGCAAGAACTGGAAAAAAAGCCATTCATCAACAAGATTTTTTAGACGCAGTTGACAGAATTGTGGGTGGATTAGAAAAGAAAAATAAAATGATTACGCCAAGAGAAAAGAAAGTCATTGCTTTTCATGAGGCTGGTCATGCAACAATTAGTTGGATGTTAGAGCATGCAGCGCCTTTAGTAAAAGTAACTATAGTTCCAAGAGGTCAATCTTTAGGAGCAGCTTGGTATTTGCCTGCAGAAAGAATGATTGTTCAAACCGAGCAAATGCTAGATGAAATGTGTGCAACCTTAGGAGGAAGAGCTGCTGAGAAAATCATTTTTGATAAAATTTCAACAGGTGCATTGAGTGATTTAGAAAAAGTTACCAAACAAGCCAGAGCTATGGTAACTGTGTATGGTTTGAATGATGAAATAGGAAATATTACCTACTATGATTCATCCGGAAATGATTCATTCGTAAAACCTTACAGTGAAGAAACTGGAAGAAAAATTGACAATGAAATTTCTAAAATGATTGAAATACAATATGTTAGAGCTTTAAAAATTTTAGATGATAATAAAGAAAAATTAACGATATTAGCAGAATTATTATTAGAAAAGGAAGTAATATTTAAGGATGATTTACTCAAGATTTTTGGTGAAAGGCCTTTCAAATTTGAAGAGCCTATTATTAAAAAAAAGGGTTTAGAGATTACCAGTGACGTAGAAACTACGGAAGAATAATTTATTATAATGAATTTTTTAAAGAAACTTTTTAACCTCTCAAGTCAAGAAGAACCTGTTGTTGAAAAACAACCAGTAAATTTGACTATGGACGATCTGTTTGTCCATAATTTTTTAAAAAAAGGAGGAAAGTTCTTATATTGTGCAAAGAATACAGAAGTTATTGAAAATCTAAAAAAAGTACTTTTTGAAAATAATTGGAATGAGTTATTTTTACTTAATAAAAATTTAGCGACGTTTTTTACCAAAGATGAAGCTAAAATTGTAACAAAATATTCTCAAGAAACGCCTATTTTTTCTACTTGCGAACATTTAATTGCCGATAATGGAGACATTTTGTTTTCATCAAACCAAATAGGCAGTACAAGACTTCCTGATTTTCCCAAAAACTTTATTATCTATGCAACCACAAGTCAAATTGTAAAAAATTCAGGCCAAGGTTTGACAGGTATAAAAATGAATAATAAGCACATATTACCAACCAATATTTCTGCCATAAAGAATTACGATGTAAATAAATCTGATGATAATTTTTTAAATTACGGTAACAATAATTCAAAAAACTTATATTTGCTGCTTTTAGAAGATTTATGATATGAGTAACCTTTTTAAAAGGAGTTTTTCAGGAATTGTTTATGTATTGTTATTCCTTTTTTCAATTTTATTTTCTCAAGAATCATATTTGATTTTAATTACCCTTTTTGGATTGTTGTGTTTATGGGAGTTTGGAAAAATGATTCAACTGAAATCTGTAGCTCCTTATATCTTTTTTGGAGTAACTATTTTTCTAATGTTTATAAGACAAAAAACCTTTGCAACTTCTGGAATTCTTATCATTACTTTAGCATCTTCTTTGTTTTTTTCTTACCAACTTTTCACTAAAAAACCTATCAATTACAATACTGAGCGAATCAAACTAGGAATCACAATTCGATATATTATTTTTTCATTTTGTTTTTTAGTTTTATTGCCATTTTCAGACGGATTATTTCATCCCTACGTAATGATAAGTATTTTATCAATTATTTGGATTAATGATTCATTTGCTTTTTTAGTTGGTAAAAATTTTGGAAAAAAGAAGCTTTTTCCATCAGTTTCTCCCAATAAAACAGTTGAAGGATTTATTGGAGGTATGTTTTTTTCTTTGTTAGCATCTTTGGTAATCAGTAAGGTTTACCCACACTTTTCATTATTTCATTGGATGATGATTGCTCTACTTGTATCAAATTTAGG
>Ga0209137_1004011_pt1 | contig 11937 bp, 11 predicted proteins | sample SaaInl5LU_22_DNA_FD_184642 | JGI IMG/M metagenome (GOLD analysis project Ga0209137, IMG submission 184642) | Marine microbial communities from expanding oxygen minimum zones in the Saanich Inlet - ESP_105LU_22_DNA (SPAdes) (version 2) | ecosystem: Environmental > Aquatic > Marine > Intertidal...
AAGTGCGCGTCACCGACCTCGACCATCCTTTAACCGCTGGCATCAACGATTTTGAGGTGCACGATGAAGAGCCTTATTACTGCGAGCCGATCGGTCAGCAAACGGTTTTGCTTGAAGCAACCTACAACCAACCCTCGGCAGGCTACGTCCAATCGGATTACGGCACCGATCGGGACAGTCAACCGCAGATGTACTTGCATCCCTTTGGCGAAGGCGAGGTGCTGTATCTGTCTTTAGGGCACTGCACGGGTAAGCACGACATGAAACCGATGGTAGAGGTTGTGCCTGTAATACGCGGGTCCTGGAATAATCCGGTCTATTACGAGTTGTTGCGCCGAGGGATACGTTGGGGGGTTGGTGATCTTTAGACGGGTTTTGTCATAGCCCTGAGTCTGCTTTTTGGTTAATCATGGCAGCGCGCGGATAGTGGCTAAAGCGGTGATGATGATCTAAGGCGCAGGCCGCTAGAATCAGCCTGTCATCGATGCGTTTGCGCAATTGCGCCGGGTGAACTAGGGTTTGTGCGTGCAATTGGGGCCGGGGTCTTATCGCGGCCAATTATTACTTCACCAAGATTCGTGCGCGCCGCATCCTGGTGCGTTAGCCTGCTGTGCTTAAACCTGTAAATCTCTGGAAGCTAAAGATGCGAATCGTTGAACTTACCCAAGACGCCGTCCCGCTTTATAAAGTGCTCAAGTTCGAAGGATTGGTTAATTCTGGCTCCGACGCGAAATTGCTGATTGACGAGGGTCAGGTGACGGTGAATGGCGAGGTCGAAACGCAGCGGCGAAAAAAGATAAGGGATGGGGATGTGATCCAGCTTGGTGATGAGATCCTGCAAGTCACTTTAGCGCCGTAATGTGCGGCCTGAAGTCTTTTGAGACGCAATCAATATTGAGCCAGCGCGGTCTCTGATGCCCGCCCTTGAGCGTTTCAACAAAGGCGGTTGGTTGAGCACCAACGGCGCATAATGTTGAGCAAGCACAGTGTGTTAAGGAGGGTTGTGTGAGGTATTGTCGATGACGAATAAGGGTGCGTTGATTTTAGTCTGCCGCTCGGATCAGCTTGAACATTTCAGCTGGTTTGCACGTCGACTACATGATCAGTTGTCCGCTGAGGGTCAAACGAATATCACGATCATTGAGGTGACGAGCAGCGCGCAGTTGCATGACGCCCTTTTGGTTTGTCCGGCGGCCCACGATGTTGCCGATATCCATATTTTTAGTGAATTTGAAGATGACCGGTTGTGGGTCGATCAAAATGCGCAAGAGTATTTAAAGCCAGAATCGATTCCTGATTCAAAGGCCGCAGCAGGGGCGACGTTTGCCATCGCAAGCTACTCGCCAGCTGCAACCTGTAAAGTCTGGTTTTGGGCCGATCGTCAAAATGCGCAAATGAGTGGCCCTGGCTTTGAGATTTTAAAAAGCTTTGAAGCCTGTTTTGGGCACCGATTTTCTTTTTCACCGATTGGCCAGTTGAAGCAGCGACGTCCTAAGCCAGCAATTGATCAGGAAAAGGGTTTGGGTCCATCCACTGTTCAGGTCGATGCGCGAACACCTGCCAATGATCAGCCGCGCGAAGCGCGCGCAACCATCAACCTGTCTTTACGCCAATGTGCCGCGGCACTGGTTGGTATTGGCTTGATCTATAGTTTTGTCATTGACACGGATCTCAATTATGAAGGCTCGTTTGATGAGGTCGTGGATTATCAAGACACGTCTTATGATATCGACAAGATCACGGCTGACATGATCGATAAAGGCGGTGAAATGTCGGAGCACGTTTGGATTTATGACCGCAAGAAATGGGCGTACGAATGGTTTCTTGCCGATGAGTGGCTCGATGCAGCGGATCGTGAACTCAGTGCCGCCGAGGAAACCCCAGGCCGCGGCAGATGGCCCGTAATTTACAATCAATTGCTTGAAAAGAATCAAGATCGGCTGACCAGTGTTGCGCGATCCTTGAAACGGGCTGCGGACAAGTACGGGTACGATCGCTATGAGCTTGCGAGTTTAACCTTGGCTTTTGTCCAGCATATTCCCTATAAAATCCCAAGAAATGAGCTCGGGCTGATGACGCCGCCAACGACCTTGTCCAAGCGCTGGGGTGATTGTGATACAAAATCATTGCTCTATGTCCTGGTCATGCAACAGCTTGGGTTTGACGTCTCGCTGTTTATTAGCGATCGATATCGTCATGCAATGGCCGGTGTTAACATCAATGCGGTCGGCACCTCGATGGGGCATCGCGGCCGCCAGTATTATTTTGCCGAAACGACGACGCCAGGACACCGGATCGGGCAGCTCAAAACGGGGAATGGCAATACCGCAAGCTGGTCGTTGATCCCATTAACCAATAGTGTCTCAACCGGGATTTAACCCTATGAATCAGTTTTTAATTTGGAACGGAATCTTTAGCTTGCTGCTGGCTTTAGGGCTTGGGCTACTGGCAATCTATCTTGGTTTTAACGCGTTTAAAGTGCTCAATCGTGGCATCGACGAGGAATTCGAGCTGCGCAATAACAATGTGGCGGTTGCCCTTGTGAGCGGCTCGTTTATTTTTTCCCTCGGCATCTTGATGCGCAGTGTGATTGACCCGATCACCCTCACGATCTTCAACCTTGCCCACAAGTACGAGCAGTTTGGTGTATCTGTAACGGAAGTCCTATCGACGTTTGGGATCATCTTTGCGCAATTTTTCGTCGCGCTCATTCTGTCTCTTGCAACCCTCAGCATTGGCACGCGTTTGTATATGGCGCTCAACCGGCAGACCAATGAGTTAGAGGAGATTGCAAATAATAACGTTGCGGTGGCGATCATGGTGAGCGCGATTACGTTGACCCTGGCCTTATTCTTGGCAGGCGGCATGGAAACCTTTCTCAACGCGATTGTGCCGGCCCCGCCAGTTTTGAACGAAAACTTGCCGTTTAATTAGGCATGCTCGGTGCGAAATAATGCCTTCTGGGCGCCCAAGCCTGGAGGCTAGACAAAAGTGTTTTGAAGAAACCATACCCTTGTGACTAATCGACCATTAAAGCAATTCGTCGCGCCGAGGCCAGTTGAGGCAATCCCGTGAGTCTTCTGCAAATCAAAAATAAACACGCGCGGCGACTTTGGCTTACATCCGTTGGGCTGAGCACCGCGCCAACGGGCAGCTTGGATTTGTTGGCGCTCATCAAGCAGCTTGGGTTCGTTCAACTCGACGCCATTCAAGTCGTGGCCCGGGCCCATCATCATATTTTGTGGAGCCGTAATCAGAATTACCGGGAACCCATGCTGGATCAGCTGCTGGCAAAGGATCGCGCCATCTTCGAGCACTTTACGCATGACGCGTCCGTGATTCCGATGGATTTTCTGCCCTACTGGCAAAGACAGTTTTTAAGGAAGAAGGCGCATTTGGATCGGCCGAGGTCGGTTAAAAGGCTGCCCGATCAAGCTGCGCGTGATGCGATCAAAGCGCGAATAGGGCGCGAGGGTCCGCTGTCGACTCACGCCTTTGACACTCAGATCGTGGGCGAAAAGAAAATGTGGTCGCGGCCGCCGCACAAGCTCGGCCTCGATTATCTCTGGTACACCGGGGAGTTGGCAACCTCGCACCGCGTGAACTTTACCAAATACTATGATCTTGCTGAGCACGTTTTTCCGGCGGCGCTTAGAGCCCTGAAAATTTCTGATGCGGCCCAAATCGACTGGCTGTGCCAGGCCGCACTGGACCGGATGGGCTTTAGTCTGCCGAGTGAGGTGCAACAATTTTGGGATGCTGTGAGTCCGGCGGAAATAAAGGATTGGGTTGCGCGCTCGCAAGCAATGTTACAGACCGTTTCAATCGAAACCGCAAGCGGGCAGTGGTTTCAGGCTATTGCGCCGGCTGACATTGAAGCGAGACTGGCCAACATGCGGCCAGCAACCAGCCGGCTGCGTATAGTAAACCCATTCGACCCGGCAATCCGAGACAGGAAACGCCTGCAACGATTGTTTGGTTTTGAATATCGGGTCGAGATGTTCGTGCCCGCCGCCAAGCGCGTTTGGGGTTATTACGTGTTCCCCATTCTGGAGGGCGCGCAATTTGTTGGGCGGATCGAGGTCAAGGGTGATCGTCAACAATCGGTTTTGCAGGTGGTCAATTTCTGGCCAGAGCCAGGGGTTACGTGGTCAGACAGTCGGTATAAGAAACTGGCTTTGGAGCTTGAAAGAATGCGGCAGTTTATTGGGGTGAAGGACGTTGAATGGACGCGTGAGGGTCGTTGAGACAGATGGCGTTAAGTCAAACTCTGAATCAGGACTGGCTGCTCTATTTACCCAGTCTAGTCCCAGATAGTAAGGGCCGGCGCTGCAGAGGCAGAAGTGGGGGAGGCGCACCCGCTGAAGGGTAGTCCATCCCCCTGCAAGGCAATTAATCCTTCTTGGCCTTAGCGCGCTGCGCATTCAAAAACCGAATGAGGGTTAGCGCTTCCGCTGGATCCATGCGTCCGATTGGAGAATTACTGTAGGTCGACATCATGACCTTACCGGTTTGGGTGAGCACAAACTCGCTGGGTTGAATATGATCACGGCGCTGCTCCCACCAGGCTCCCATTGCGTCACCGTCGGCGCGCGTCATGCCATACGCGACAGGAAAACCTAAGTCGCGCGACACCTCAGCTGTTTGCTCCTGCGTGTCAACTGTCCCGGCAATGATGCTGACGCCCTCTGCTAAGAACGCGGCACGGCGTTCTTCATAGCCGGCTAAGAGCCGGCGGCAATAGGGTCACCAATGACCGCGATAGAACAAAGCGATGGTCATGGGTGTTTCAAGATTGTCCGGGAAAGAAAAGGTGCCGCCTCCCGTCAAATTCAGAGAGATCGCAGGAAAATCGGCTCCCGAAGTTAGAAAGTTAGACATAGCTTGCTGGCTCCTTAAGTCATCATCAGCGATTGGGTGCGCTCAGACCTTAAGGTCTAGAACGCACTCAGGATCGTTACTGATGCGGTTTGATTAAAAACTTTTCACCGGTTGCCTGTTTTGAATAGGCTTTTATGGCGTCTTCGCTGAGCACGTCTACTAGGGATATCTCTTTAGTATAGTGGCTGTCAAAGGTAGTGGTGATTTCGTCTGCGACGCGTTGGCGCAAAGCAGCGAACGCTTCCGGGCTAATTTTCTGGATAAAATAGGTGAGCAACCATCCGCCGAGACTCCAGGCCAAGCCGAACGATCGGTTCAACACGGTGGGCGTTCGATCTAGGCCGCCGTAGATGTAAACCTGTTTAAAGGTGGTTGAGCCGTAAATACTGTGGCCCTCTGCACTCTTATTCGCTGCGATTTCCATGCCGGTTAAGATCTGGCCTGCAAGTTTGCCACCACCGGTTGCGTCGAAGGCCAGCGTTGCACCCGTTGTGACAAGGGCTTGTACTAGATCTTCTTGAAAGGTTGGGTCGCTAGAATTGACGACATGCACCGCGCCCAAAGCCTTCAGCTGTTCCACCTGTTCTTGCTTGCGGACGATATTGACCAGTTGGACATCGTCTGCCAGACAAATTTTGACTAACATTTTTCCCAGATTTGAAGCAGCTGCTGTGTGCACGAGGGCTGTATGGCCTTCCGCCTTCATAGTTTCTACCATGCCAAGCGCGGTCAGGGGGTTCACGAAACAAGAGGCGCCCTGAGCGGGCGTTGTACCCTCGTTCATCACAATGCAGCTTGCCGCAGGTACGCATCGATACTGTGAATACATTGCGCCACCCGCAACACCGATGGTTTGACCAACCAGGTGCTCTGCGCCGGCGCCAGCGGCGATTACCACACCCGCACCTTCGTTACCGACGGGTAGCGCTGCATCGAACCTTGCTTGCATGGCCGGCATCATGGCCTCAGGGACATCCATGCTCGCAATGGTGTCGTCGCCAGATCCAGTGATGCTGAGTGAGGCGACATCCGCTGGCCCGAGCAACAAACCGAGATCGGAAGGGTTGATGGGAGAGGCCTCCACCCTTACCAGCACTTCCCCCTCCCGAGGTTCCGGCATGGGCACCGTTACAATTGAAAGCTCTAACTTGCCAGCACTGGTGAGTGTGGTCCGAAGTTCTTTTGATGTTTCATCGTGCATACTATTTTCCTTTGGTTGTATCACTACAGGGTAATGCTTGTGTAATGGTTAGCTTGTATCGCGAGGGACTGGTTGACGTAGCGACCCGCCCGCAACCGTGACCGCCTTGGGCGAACCCGAAAGACTTTGTTGGTTGCCGAGCGGCGCCAAGACCAAAAGGTCTTTGCTGCCGCCCTATTTTAATTCTGACTCGTGCCGTAGAGCCGCTTTCAACTATAGGCTTACTGGATCTGCTGCATCATGAAGGCTGAATTTTCAAATGGCGTGAAGGCCACTTGCTTGCCATCTTTCATGGTTACCATATGCAACGCCTCGGTTTGCTTTCCGGCGATAGAGATTTTTACGTGGACAAAGACTTTATCTCCGGACTCAAAATAGGCCATTGGTTCCACTTTGAAGTCGGGCCATAGAACGCCGATTTGAGAAAATACATTCTCAATGATTGCGTCCGTACCGACATAAGTGCCAGCGTAGGGCAAACCTTCAAGAATCGTCCAAACGACATCGGTGCTGTGTACGGCTTTCCAAGCTTCCATATCGCCGTTGGAAAAAGCGGTGTACGCGGCCTTGGTTGCCGTTATGTTGATAGACACTTCTTCTTCATGGTGCCCGGCATAACCAAGACATGAAAAGCTCAGGACAATTGCAGCAATTAAATACCTCATTCATGTTCTCCTTACAAAAAAAATAATGCATGTTGACGTTGTCATAATACACTCATGAGTTAGGCATTGTAGCCATAAACCTCGCGCCCGATGGGCGGTTTTGGTATGGCCCCCAAAGATGCCTTAAAAAATTTTCCTCAACGAGTGTCTGTAACTTACGGCCTCTTGCTCATGTTTACCTCTCGCACAGCACCCTGTGTGACTAGAAGGTGTCTGGCAAACTAGGGGCGATTCAGATACTTCTTTCAGGATGGGAAAAGCGTGTTTATTTTTCCTAACCACTAGAGGGTGTTACTTGTCAGGCAGTTCGAGGCTATTAGCCGGCCGGTGATACTAAAAAGTATCGCCCAAACATGGGTTGTACACCTCTGTTTGGGCGATCATTGATTAATCTCCCGGTTGATACATGATGGTTTCTAGCATCGCAGATTGTCCGCCGCAGTCAGCGTAAGAGGTATAATAATCGTCCAGCATTCTCCAGCCTCCCTGGGCGTCGAGCGCAGCGCCTTGCATTAAGCTCTCAACATCCGGATAGATCACGATATGCGCCATTTCACCTGGTGCGCTGGCGCCTCCGAGGTGCGGATAGAAAGCCGCCCATCCTATATTTGGAGCACTTTCATTCCGGGTTGCAGCGACCGATTGGTGTTTCGCAGAGAGTTGATCCCAAGAAACTCCTTCTTTGCGCGTACACCAGTTCCAGGTAACAACGCGATCCCTGTCCGAGTTCATGGCATCGACATCTGTCCATATCATTTCAGCATGGGCCATTTTAACGTCACATTGAGCGAGCTTGGCCCATCGATCTCCCAGTTTTTGTCCGTCGCTGGTCGTCAACCATTTATCCCAGCCCCTGCCCGAAGTCACATGGTCAGATGCCAGGAATTCGACGAAATCATAGGGATTTGGGTTTCTGGCTGTTGCGTGGCCGAAGAGGGGCACTTGTCGGATAAACGTGACTTCAACATCGTGTTTTTTAGACCATTTAAAGTAATCTTTGATCAATGCGTCATAATCTTTCTGGGTTACTCCATCGAGCAAAGAACACATTTGGACTTGCAAATTAAAGGCTGCATTCACATCGATTCCGCCGACAAATTCATGATCATCTGCATCGACGAAGGGAGATAGCAGCCAAGCAGTGGCTACAAGAGCGAGTGTTATTAATTTCATATTGATTGTCCTTTAGGATGGTTTTTTAGCTGACCATACCCCAGTAACATGTTCAAGGATGGTTCGAAAACGGTTCTGGTAGAGGATTTTTCAAAGGGATGCTCGATTGACTTGCATCAATTTGGTTTTGAATAACACCGTAATTTGGCACCTCCACAGGTGCCTTAGACACGCAGTGATGTCCTAGACAGTTCTATACCTGCACCATTCGTCTGCATTGGTAATACATACCACTATCAGGCATCCCATTTTGTGAAGTGGGCACAACCATGCCAACGCAGAACAGACTTATAAACCATTTTCTTGAAGCTCGCGATAGAGAGCCTCGCGTCTTAACGCAATAAACTGTTTTATAGAGATATCGCTGGCATCACATAAAGTCGCACCGGCACCCGCATTAATAGCTGCGGGGTTATAAATAAATCCACAGCCGTCTGGCAACCCTGCTTCAGTTTGACTAATAGCGGTTGTCACTAAGGCATCTCTCGCAGCAAGTTTAGGGCCAACCGTATCCCAATCCATGTGGTTATCAAGGATCGACTTAATGTCTGAGTAAAGAGCCTCTTTATTAGATTGTTCAGAAAAAACAATATCCCACAAAATAGGATCAACACTCCCTAATTCTCGGCTAGCCCAATCAACCTTTCCTGCCGAAGGAAACGCATAGGTCCCGGAAATATCTCTAAACGCGGCAAACCAAGATGGAAGCCCATTGGTGATGTCATGACTGTCTCGGAAGACAAAATCAAAGTCATTAACCATATAAACCCACTGGTCCGTTAGCGGGTTGAAATAAAGATAATAATTGTTAGCAACCCTTACATAATGGTCAACTGCGCCTAAGGCAATCTCTGCTGCTTGAGCCTTAATAAAACCAGGAACATCAAACTGCTCAGCTAACATCGAAGCGCTGGGGTAGCTTTGAACAAAACGCATGAACTCTTGCAGCAATGCCCTGCCCGTAGCAATACTGCTCTTTTTGGTTTTTAAGTCATAGGTAGGCTTATAAGGTCTGAACTGAGAGTCTTCGCCACCGTCATTAATGTCCGAATTAACAAATTGAGGGTTTAAATAATTCGGGGTGCCAAGCCATTCTTCTCTTGAGTTTGGGTCTGGCTTCTCAACACCAATTTGGCAAAAATTAGGATCAATATAGGTAACAGCATCCTCATAGGCCACGCAGTTGACATCGGCTTCTGGCGCCCCAGCTAGATCTGCATTGCCACCAATCTTGAAAAGGTAGCCATTCTTCCCAAAATAGCGCTTAAGAAAAGGCTTGTCGATTTGCTCGACCATTTGGTAAACACCCATGTTATAGGTTTGAGGAAGAGACTTTCCATAGAAATTGCCGTCGCCACTAATATGAAACTCAACATTGGCATGGGCAACTCTTGAGGCCGGTATACCGTTAGAATTTAAGATGTCATGAGCTAAAAGCTCGCGCTGATAAGACGGATCGTCACGATTGAACCTAAAGGAGAGCTTGTCCACGGCCATAAACTCTCTTTTGTCGTTTTCAGGCACCTCTGCATGGTCTATTCCGACTCTAGAATAACAAGGTGCACCATCAACAGCCGCAGGTTCGCCCGTCGCATCAATACATGCATAAACACCCTCATCTTCGTCAAATTCTTCATCAAATTTAATTCCGAAACTAAATCGTTTGGGCTTAGCGGTCCAATTGTCATCACCTTCCTCATACCAATATTCCGGCCATTGTCGGCTGGTGTTGCCTTTCATTTTAAAGCCAGCTTTTTCAAATTTTTCGATCACTGCTCCATTGGCATCCAGATACTCAAAGTCAACTTGCCGGTATATTTCACTGTGGGACCATGACGTCCATTCAGAAATATCGCCGTTGGCGTCGCCTGTGCTGTAACGCGCGCGTTCTGTATCTAAAACAAACCGATGCCATTCATCGACATCCATGCTCACACGTATCTTGTGCATCTTGTCGACAGCAAATAGGGGTGCTGACGCATCTGCCTCACAAGCTACATTGATAGTTTTGTCTGATGTCCCAACAACCCCTTCCTCAATATCTAAAGCGCACTCTTGTCGTCCAGGGTCTCGATCGACTTTTATGGCATAGGCTGCGCCGGTCTCTAAACCGCTTTCAAAGGCAAATAGACCGTTTTCCGCGATGGTGAGAAGCTCATCGTCGTCGCTACATTCAGTATCGCTTTGTGCCATAAAACAGCCGCTTAACTCAACATCCATATTTCGATAAGCATCCATACTATCAATGCCAATACGGATAAAAAAAATAGGTTTAGTCACGGTTAAGTCAAAAGAGATAGAACTGCTTAATTGGCCATCAGACACACTGATGGTGATAGCATAATTTGAGTCTAAATCAGCCATTGCCGCCGCGCCAGATAACAACCCCGACCCTGTGTCAAAAGTTGCCCATGCAGGAATGCCGGTAATACTAAAGACCAAATTATCACCGTCTACGTCATTCGCAGAGGGCGTGAAGTCTAGCGCTTCGCCAACTCTGATCGTTGACATACTTCCTGAGATAGTTGGTCCCCAATTTTGTATAACAGCGGCGGGCGCACCCCCACCCCCACCCCCACACGAACTGATGATGAGCAATGACATTAAAAGCAATTGCTTCATAGGATATTTATTCTTTTGATTTTCCCCTCAGGCTATAACCCAAGAATCACTGTGTAAAGACTCTTTTTCCAAGCCATATTGCACTAAGAATTAAGCCAAGACCTACAGACACAACACCACAGGCATCAGATTATATGTTTTAACCGCAGGTGCTTAAGACGCGTAGCAATGCCCTAGACAGCTCTATACCTGCATTTCAATTACTTAAGGCGTGGGCGTTGTCGATAGCAGGGGGCTTCGTTGTGTCTATTGTTAGTAGTAGTGGAGGCATGGGAGGCAAACTTAGGAAAGCTCCAGCATCAAATCACCTATCGTAACAAACAAGTTTTTCGACTTGATTCTTTTATCTGCTCGAAAGTGAGCGCGGACATACTTTCTTTGAGACGGGTATCCTTTGATCTGTAGAGGTTTTTTCGCAACTGGTCACCGTTCTTTAGAGCGAAGTTAGCTAGTTGCTTCTTTGCTGTCTTAATATCCCTGTTTTCTTCCTTATATAGGGCGTCTTTATGCCATCCCTTTTGCTTCTTTTTTGTTAGCCGCTCTGATTGTTGCTGCCCAAAACCATGGAATGCAATCGCTGATAATTGAGCTTCACGATCGCAGTAGAATTGCTTATCACCTGTAAATACTGGCTTGTGGCCCAACTCATAGGTGACAAGACTCTGAACTCGCTCGTATTGTCTCTCCTTAAAACTTATGTCATCGACTTGATAAACATAGGACTGTGCAGCTTTTAATGCAGATTTATCGAAGATATTATTGGGTTCATTGTCACAGTAAAACACCCCTATAGTTGCGCAGTTTTCAACAACCTCCACATCGATCACTGAGCCATCAGTCTGGACTGTGAACTCTAAAAGTACCCAGCCGTGAAGGTCTTTACTAAGCGCGGCTAGAGGATAGTCAGGATATCCATTTTTTTTCATAGGAAATATGTTGGCGCTCAGCGCTTTGGCAGAAGCAAAGGTCGTTAAGACAAGCAGCAGGGTCAATATTATGCGCATGGCGTTATCTCATGTTGCGTTAAATCTAATATAGAGCAGCGCTTACACAATGCAAAGAGATGACAGCTTAAGCACATAGGCCATATCTCACAAAACTTTCAGTCTCGGCCTACATACACAACGCAACTGGTATCAGATTATATGTCTTGCCGGCAGCTACTTGAGACACTCAGTGATGCCATAGACAGCTCTATATCTGCATGTCCCGTCAACATTAGTAATACATGCCAATAGTAGGAGTCCCATCTGTTGAAGTGGGGGTTGCCCCGGGGGTGGGGTGTTGTTGTGACTGAAAGTGGATGGGGGGTAGGTAAAGTGATTTCGACTAGTACTGCTGCTTCGCTGGGATAACGCCTCTGACGCCACCACTGGGGCTCTCAACGTCACCTGC
>Ga0209137_1004013_pt1 | contig 11935 bp, 10 predicted proteins | sample SaaInl5LU_22_DNA_FD_184642 | JGI IMG/M metagenome (GOLD analysis project Ga0209137, IMG submission 184642) | Marine microbial communities from expanding oxygen minimum zones in the Saanich Inlet - ESP_105LU_22_DNA (SPAdes) (version 2) | ecosystem: Environmental > Aquatic > Marine > Intertidal...
ATCGAGCACGATTTCCTTCAACATAGCTTTGCCATTTTTTCACTGGTTCTACGCGATAGTAATGAGTCAGCAGAAAGCTCACTTAGCCTGAAATGGACATTATGGTGTCCATTTTAATAGAAATAAACTCAATATGGATACTATGGTATCCAAGAGAGATAAGACCGAGTGTCGAATGGTAGACCTCGGGGGCTAAGCAACGCGCTTTTACCATCTCTGAGGTAAATACTGCGTGAAATACAAAGGCATCACGATATTGGTTTGTTCTAACGCTGAAGAGCCTTGTGTACCCGTTAACTTAAAGGTTTTACCTGGAGTACATTTTTCAACGTAGGATGCCAACGATTTTGCCCTTGTACGTTTACCACTTTTGACTTCCACAGGGACGATATCGCCTTCATCTGTCGCCAAAATAAATTCGATTTCGGCGCGGGCGTCATTCCATGAATAGCTTGGGTCAACGCCAATAGCAGTGAGCTCTTGTTGCACAAAGTTTTCAGCCACATAGCCTTTGTATTCATAGTTTTGTTGCTTAATCTCTTTATAACTGCTGCCTAGCATATGGTTGAGCAGGCCCACATCAAATAGGAACAGTTTAACCATATTTTCTTTTTTATAGGCCGCCAACGGAGATTTCGGCAATCCTTCAACAGGGTGGTTTGGCAAAGCTAAGCGGCAGCAGTTAAGCCAATGGATCGCGGTTTCAAAATCGCTATAACGAGATTTCCGCTCATGCACATGCTTAAATTTAAAGCGTTTAACCGACTCATCGCTCACAAGTGATAGCTGCGCTGGAATGCTATTAAACACAGATTCAATCAGTGTGGCATCGACCCTGCCCGCGTACTTACCAAAATCGCGCCGATAACCTTCAACTAAATCGGCATGAATTTTTGTCACTTTTTCAACACGCTCTAGAATGCTTGAATCCTTATACTGATACCAAGCAGAAACGGCTTCCGGCATACCACCGGTAAAAAAGTAGTCTGTTAGTTTATCCATCAATTTAGTGTGTACTGCCGGTGTGCTTGCTTGACTATCAAATGCTTTGATCAGTGCTTGCTCGCTGGATGCGTAAATAAATTCTTGGAAGGTCAGTGGCCGTAAATTGTATTGTTCTACCTTGCCTACAGGGAAGGTGTTGAGCAAGCCAATGTTCGAACCGCTGGCTGCGACAAAATAGGAAGGTGCTTTTTCAGCAAAATACTTAAGCGAAGTAACGGCACGTTCACATTCGCCAATTTCATCTAATATCAGCAGATCGGTTTCTGGATTGAACGCTTGATTGGTTAACAACTCAATGTTCATTAATAGCTCATCAGGTGACAGTGAGCCATCGAACGCCTCTTTGTAGGCGGGATTTTCAAGGAAGTCGATACGCAGGATGTTGGCAAAGGTATTACCAAATAACTCTTGCAGCAGATAGGTTTTACCTGTTTGTCTTGCGCCATCGATCAACAATGGTTTGCGCACAGGTTGTTTTTTCCATGCCATTAAAGCATTGAGTAAGTTACGCTGCATTGTCATTTCCCGCCAATTAAGGCTGTTAACTGCCGGTAGTATAACTCAGGCTACACTTTTACGCGCATAAAAGTGTGATATTTTACATTTGTATGCGCGTAAAAGTGTAATTTAGTGGCCTTTGGCATTCACGTTATCGCCTTGGCCAACGCGCAAACTAAACCTAAAAGTAGGATATAAATCCAATTATACTGAGTAAAATAGGAATGTAGTCCCATATGTAACTTGTTGGAGTTGCTTGGGATTCAAAGTTACTCTATATCCCTAAGAAATCATTAAAATTTGCTCACCATTGGCCACCACTTAAACAGCAACTGGTAACGGACCTCTGCAAACCGATTTGGACGGGGAAAATAAAAAAGCCCCGTATTTACAAGGAAATAACACGGCTTTTAAGACATTCTTGGACGGGTCGAAAAACTATTCGATGTTTTGGATCTGTTCGCGCATCTGCTCGATCAGCACCTTAATTTCGACTGCGGCCTGGGTAATATCCGTATGGATGGACTTAGATGCGATGGTGTTAGCCTCTCGGTTGAGCTCTTGCATAAGGAAGTCGAGCTTGCGCCCGCAGGGGCCACCTTGGCTCAGAATTCGCAGCATTTCGTCAAGGTGAACGCCAAGGCGGTCGAGCTCTTCTTCAAGATCGGATTTCTGGGCAAATATTACCAGCTCTTGCGCTAAGCGCTGTTCGTCGATGTTGATTGCCGTATCCTCGAGCTTCTTTCGAAGACGTGCGTGGTAGCCCTCACGCGCTGTCGGGTATGCCCTGTTGATGCGCCCGATTTGCGCACGAATGTCGTTTGCCCGTTCTTGCAGTGTTGTGGCTAGGCTTCCGCCCTCGCGCTGCCGTGATTCGATGAGTTGCGTCAAGGCCTCTGCCAAACAGCCCATCACGGCAGGTTCGATTTCTTCAATACCGATACTTTGTTTTTCCAACACGCCGTCCCACTGAAGAACTTCAAGCGCGTTGGCTTTGGCTACGGTGTCTCCAGCGTGTTGAGCGACCGTGTGCAAAAGCGCTAGCACGCTGTCGAGCTTGCTTTGGTTGATGGTCAGAGCTGACTCGCTGTTGGTGGCGGTGCCCGAGCGAATGCCTATATCGACTTTGCCGCGCGCAAGCGTTTGCTTTACCTGCTCGCGGATTTTTGCTTCTAGGCTGTTTAGTGACTCGGGAAGCCGTAAATAAATATCGAGGTGGCGTTGATTGACGCTGCGAATCTCAACTTGGATGCTACTGCCCTGTTGGTCTGCTTCGGCACGGCCAAAGCCCGTCATGCTGTGAATCATAGCGCCTCCTTTTGCGAGAAATTGTAGCATCACGCCACTTAATATGCGATTCGCTCGGTTGCGAGCTCAGGCTTTGCTATACTTGCCACCTTTTGGGAGTTACACCATGCAGCGACCCAGCGGGCGGCAGCCACACGAGCTTCGTGAAATCACTATCTTGCGCAATTACACCTGCCATGCCGAGGGCTCGGTGTTGGTTGAGTTTGGCCGTACAAAAGTCCTTTGCAATGCCTCGGTCTCTGAGGGGGTGCCTCGGTTTTTGCGCGGCTCGGGTCAGGGTTGGATTACCGCCGAATATGGCATGCTGCCTCGGTCGACAGGGTCGCGAATGGATCGCGAGGCTACCCGCGGCAAACAGGGTGGTCGTACCTTGGAAATTCAGCGTTTGATTGGGCGCTCTTTGCGTGCGGTTGTGGATCTTAAGCGCCTGGGCGAATACACCATTACCGTTGATTGTGATGTCATACAGGCCGACGGCGGCACGCGCACGGCGTCCATTACCGGTGCGTGCGTGGCGCTGGTTGATGCTCTTAACGGGCTGCAGCGCAAAAAGTTATTAAAAACTGATCCCTTAAGCCAGCTTGTGGCCTCGGTTTCAGTCGGCGTTTATCAGGGCGTCCCTGTGCTTGATTTGGACTATCCAGAAGACTCCTCGGCCGATACCGATATGAACGTTGTTATGGGCGAAGATGGTGGGCTTATCGAGGTGCAAGGCACGGCAGAGGGTGCGACCTTTGATCGAGCTAACTTGAATCAAATGCTGGATTTAGCCGAAGCGGGCATTCGAGAGTTATTCGACGCTCAGCGCAAGGCTTTGGCCCATGGCTAGTCCGACGGCGAGCCTAGAGGTGCTAGACCTCTAGGTCGTAATCCATAATGATGGGAGCGTGAGTCGAAAAGCTCTTCGCTTTGTATATCACACCGTAGTCGATGTTGTACTTAAGCCCCTTGGATACCAGCTGGAAGTCGGTGCGCATGCCGTCCACACCCACGCGGCCCCCAGGCCAAACGCTATACTCGTCGCTGTCGGAGTTTACTTCTCGGAAGGCATCGACATACCCCAGTTCCATGATCTCGTCGAGCCACTGACGCTCCTCAGCCAAGAAGCCGGGTAATTTGCTACGGCGTTCGGTGTACTCCACATCTTTGGCTTTGTGCGCTATCCGCCAATTTCCGCTTATAATAAACTCCCGGCGTTTGTGGCTGACTTTTTCTAAGTGCGCGACCAGCAATTGGTAGAACGCATTCTTGCGCGTTTGCGCAGCTTCATCATTGGGTGCAGCGTAGGGGGCAATTAAGGAGCCTACGCTGACATTGCCAAAATCGGCCTGAATATAGTGGCCGCCCATGTCGAAATCGGTAAAGCCCAGCCCTGTCATGATCGCCTTTGGCAGTTCTTTGCAGTAGATCGCTACGCCGTCTTTCTTCGAATCGTTAAGGTTGTCGAAAAAGTACGCATTGTATTCGCGCGGGAAAAAGGAATCTTTACGAAGATCGTACTCGGAGCAACGAATATCCTGGATGCAAATGAAATCCGCATCTTGATCGCGAACCCATTCGTAAAATCCTTGTTTTTCCGCTTCGATCAATCCGTCGGCGCTAAAACTGATAACCCGCATTCATAGCTCCCTCATACTAGAATGTGTATGATACCTAACATTGTCGCGCATGAGTATGTTTAAAGCGACGCATTAGGGTTTTTATTTTATATAACTTGACGCCAACAACGCTGAACGTGACGCGAAATGCATCAAAATAAAGCATTAAAGGTCAAAAGTGGTGCGTCACCTCATGCTGGGAGATTGTGTGGTGTTACAGGCTTATCAAAAACGGTTTATTGAGCTTGCCAAAAAGCACAATGCGCTCAAGTTTGGCGAATTTACTCTAAAATCGGGCCGCGTTTCCCCTTATTTCTTTAATGCGGGGGCGTTCAACAGCGGCGCCACCTTGGCAGAGTTGGGTCGTTGCTATGCGGATTGCATCATGGGTTCTGGGATTAAGTTTGATGTGCTGCTAGGCCCTGCGTACAAAGGTATTCCGCTCGCTGCGGTGACAGCAGTTGCATTGGCAGACCAGCACGGTATGGATGTGCCTTTTGCCTACAATCGCAAAGAAGCCAAAACGCATGGCGAAGGCGGTGTTATGGTGGGTGCGCCGCTTGAGGGGCGTATTTTGATCATTGATGATGTCATAACCGCGGGAACGGCTGTTTCCGAAGTCATTGAAATGATTGATACTGCGGGTGCGCAAGCCGTAGGTGTGGTGATTGGTTTAGACCGGCAGGAAAAGCTCGATGGTGACGCATCGGCGGTACAAACGCTGTCGGCAAAGTTCAATTTATCGGTGGCAAGTATCGTGAACTTTGGTAACTTGATCGACTACCTTGGGCAAGATCAAAGCGCTGGTGACCGCCTATTTGCCGCGATGCAGGAATATCGCATCAAATATGGCGCAATAGAATAAGTAAAAGGCGGAGCATATGATCAAAGGCTTTACCTCGACATCATACCTTGTGGTCGCGTTCGTTTGCTTGGGTTTCAGCGGCGTAGCGCTGCCGAAAGAGCTGTACAGGTACAAAGATGCAGCGGGCATTCCTGTGATCAACGATCGCCTGCCTCCAGAGGTTGCAGCCTTAGGCTACGAGGTGTTGAACGATGACGGAGTTGTCATTCGATTCGTGCCACCCAAGATGACGGAGGAGGAGCTCGCGTTACAAAGTACGCAGGTCAAAGAAGAGCAAGCGAAACGAGAGGCTGCGGCTGCTCAGAAAGCGCGAGATGAGTCCTTGCTAATGCGCTACAGCTCGGTGCAGGATATTAAGGCGGCGAGGGAGCGTGCGTTACAATCGATTCGAATTCGAGTGAGTATTTTGCGTAGCAACGTGCGTTTTGCGGTGCAGCAAATTGAAAACTACCAAGCACAGGCGGCCAATGTAGAGCGCGCCGGCGGCACTGTAGACGACGCGACCGCCGAGGCTATAGCGGCCGCTCGCAAGCGCTTAGCGTCGACACAAAAAGCCTTGGCCGAGCGCGAGCTAGAAATCGATCGAGTGATTCAAGAATACCAAGTCGATATTGACCGCTTTAAACACCTAGAGGATCAGGTGGAAATGCGGCGCACGCTAACCATACAAGAGCAATCTGGCGCGCAATGAGGAGAGCTGATTCAGTCGAGCAGGCCATGCGTTAACACCTGCCACTGCTGTTGCCAGCCCGCCGTTGGTAATCGTTTAAATTCGCTCCGCACAAACTGTATTAAACGTCCTTCGGCTGCAGCCATCATCAAGTTTGCAGCCGAAGCGACTGGGATTTGCGTTCGCTTGCCTTCGCGCAACTCCGCCTCTCGTAAGATTTGCTTAAGCTGAGTCTCGAGTCGGTCAAATAATTGCCCTACTCGACTGCGCAAGCGCTCGGTTTCACCGGTGAGCACGTCGCCGGTCATCAAGCGAGTAATGCCAGGATTTTTTTCTGCAAAACCCAACAGTAGAGCCATAATTCGCTCGCACTGCACCAAGGCGCTTTGTTGTTCTTTGATGATAATAGCAATACGTGTAAATAGGGTATCTTCAATAAATTCGATAAGGCCCTCAAACATCTTGGTTTTGCTTGGAAAGTGGCGGTATAGGGCTGCTTCAGAGACCCCCACTTGCTCCGCCAGCGCCGCTGTCGTAATACGTGCGCCTGGGCTTTGCTCTAGCATGACGGCCAGTGTTTCCAGAATTTGCTGTTTACGTTGGCCTTTTTGTCGCGTCATAACGGTTGCCTTATTATCGGTTGGGACGGTTCGTAATTAGTGTACCAATACCCTGATCTGTGAAAATTTCCAGCATCGTTGCATGTGGGACTCGGCCGTCGATAATGTGTGCGCTGTTGACCCCGCCCTTGACCGCATCTAAGGCACATTGAATTTTTGGCAGCATGCCACCATGAATGGTGCCGTCTGTGATTAGGTCGTCGACCTGCTTGGTGCTGAGTCCGGTTAAGATATTGCCTTCTCGATCGAGTAGCCCAGAGACATTTGTCAGTAACATCAGCTTCTCAGCCTGCATAACTTCCGCTATTTTGCCAGCCACTAAGTCCGCGTTGATGTTGTAAGTGGCGCCTTGTGCATCTACACCAATTGGGGCAATAACGGGAATAAAATTACTGCCTAGAATCACCGATAATACCTCAGTATCAATAGACTTTACCTGACCTACGTGGCCTATATCGATAATTTCTGAAGCGCCGAGTTCAGGCGAATACCGGTCGATCGTCATTTTCTTGGCGCGAATAAATTGTCCATCTTTTCCGGTAACGCCGATAGCCTTGCCGCCATTACGATTGATTGAGGCTACAATTTCTTTGTTCACACTCCCACCAAGTACCATTTCGACGACGTCCATGGTCTTAGCATCGGTTACGCGCATGCCATTAATAAACTCAGTTTTGATGTTCAAACGTTCGAGTAGCGATCCAATTTGGGGGCCGCCGCCGTGGACGACCACCGGATTCATGCCCACTAGTTTCATGAGCACGATGTCGCGCGCGAAGCTGTCGTGAAGCTCGGCGTCGGTCATGGCGTTGCCGCCAAACTTAACGACAATCGTTTTGCCGGTAAAGCGCTGAATGTAAGGTAACGATTCCGTTAAAACTTGAGCGATATTGAGGGCATTTTCGCGGCTAAGTGACATGCGTGTGTTTCCGTCCTTAAAAGGGTAGCAATAAATTTGGATTCAGATTCAAGAGCGCTCGACTGAAAGCGCTTTGCAAATCGTTAAGTTGTTCCAGGGAATCGGCTTCGAAACGCAGTGTGAGTGCTGCGCCGGTATTAGAGGCGCGCACCAAGCCCCAGCCGTGGGCGTAATCAACTCGAAGTCCGTCAATCGTTGTGATTTTACCACCATTAAATTCATTCTGGGCGCGAAGAGATTCCACCAGCTCGAACTTATCGGCATCGGACACTGGAATTAATAGTTCTGGTGTGCTGAATGCCTTGGGGAAGTCGGCCAATAAGTCGACTAAGGCTATCTCATCGGTACTAATAATTTCGGCTAAACGTGCCGCAGCATAGACACCGTCATCGAAGCCGTACCAGCGTTCAGAGAAAAAGATATGCCCCGAGAACTCGCCGCCTAAAATGGCGCCAGTTTCTCGCATTTTTTGTTTCATCAGGGCATGCCCTGTCTTCCACAAAACGGGTCGGCCGCCAAGACGCGAAATTAACTCGCCGAGTTTATGGCTACATTTAATATCGTAGACCACGTCACTGCCAGGGTTGCGGGACAGTACATCGCGCGCTAGCACCATCATTAGGCGGTCCGTACGAATGACGTTGCCCTCGCTATCAACGGCCGCTATGCGATCGCCATCTCCGTCAAAAGCGACGCCAAGATCGGCCTGCTCACGTTTCACCCGGGCGGCCAGGGATACAAGGTTTTCCTCGTTGCTTGTATCTGGCGAGTGGTTTGGAAAATTGCCATCAATGTCGCAGTTCATGCTAACGACATCGCAGCCCAGTTGTTCAAACAGCAAGGGAGCCACGCGCCCAGCTACGCCATTGCTGGCATCAATTACAATTTTTAAAGGGGCGGGAATCAGGATGTCGTCGCTGATTTTGCGCAGATAGCTTGGAATAACATCTTCACGAGTCAAGGAGCCTTGCCCACCGCTAAACACACCCGCCTTCGCCAATGTGTACAGGGATTGAATGGCGCCGGAGGCCAGTGGTTTGCGATCGAGTACAATTTTAATGCCGTTGATTTCGGCATCGTTGTGGCTGCCTGTAATCATTAGTCCCGATCGGCACTCGAGCTCGTGCGTCGCAAAATACATAACCGGTGAGGGCACAATGCCAATGTCAATGATATCGATGCCGGAAGCCAGTAGCGATTTGATCAGTGCCGCCTTAATTCGAGGACTCGACAGGCGTCCGTCGCACCCTACAATCAGAGAGTATTCGCCCTGATCAGCCGCCGTTGTGGCTATCGCGCCGCCAATGGCGGTAACGACTTCATTGGTGAGTTCGGTATCTGCTACGCCTCGAATATCATAGGCTCGAAAGATTTGTTCGGGCAGTTCGTCAATGGCTAGCTGGCGCGCTTCACCGGTGATAACTCGGCCAGCTTGTGGTGTGCTGGTCACGGTCCGTGTTTGCTTTTGCGCATTGCTTGCGCGTCCTTCCGTTTCGGCTCCGAGCTCATCAAGATCCGCGTCGACCGAGAATGTAGGCTCCGCATCTTTCGCTTTGGCGCTCACAAGATCAACAACGTCGTCAGAGGCAAAAGCCGAAAGGTCAAATTCGCCTTCGGCCACAGTATCAGTTTCGACACTTTTAGACCCCAGCTCAAGTAGCTCGTCTGGGTCACTACGTTCTAGCTTCGTGTGTGGAGTCGAGCCTTCATTTAAGGAATGATCTTGTGCGATCTCAGGGCTCTCTGGCGCACCGAGCATTGTCTCCATTTCTGCTTCAAGCGAGTTTTCGGTCGTGTTGTTTGGCACAAGAGGTTCTTCGAGAGGCATGGAGCCCTCGGTCGCGGCCTCCCCTAGGGGGGCCTCTTCATCAGTCGATACCTCGTCTGCCAAGGGTAAGTTCGGGCGATGTCGGCGGTTGCGCACTTCTTCCATGATGGCGCTTATACCATCATCCGCTTTTGGCACTGCAGCTGCCTTGATAAAGCTGGGTACTGTTGGTGCAGAGCTTAGGTCGGGTAAGTCGAGTTCCGCTAGCTCGCTGCGGGCCTCATTGCTATTGCTCATTCTTGCGATCAGGGGTTGAAGCTCGGGCCAGACATCGCGAGGTGATGAGTGCGTTGCATCCGCGAGCAGTATTTGATCGATGCTGCGCTGCAGGTTTTTGCGACTTTGTGCTAATAAATACCAAGGGGGCACCACCACGCAAAGTGTTAGCAGAAACAGGCTAAAGTAAAGTCCCCAAGGTGTTTTGACGAGCTGTTCATAGGTGAGTGCGCTAGGTGCATAGCGCAATTCCCATTCGCTAGCAGAGATCGGGCGCGTTTGTATCGCATTCTCATGGGCATTGAGATTGCCCATATTCAAAATTGGATGCAGATTATTGACTCCGCTCGCTCCCCGCACGATTTGACCCAAAATAAGATTGGGTGTGCTATTGGTATTAGAAGGGGTTAGCAGTGCACGATAATAACTTTCGGAGCGCGTTAACAAGGCCACGCCACGATTGCCGTTAGCGGTTGTCCAGTCGGATGCGACCGCAAACGAGACCAAACTTTGTTGGTCGACGATGTAGGCCTCGGGCGCTGGCACCTTGAGTTGGGCACGACGAATAAGATCGACTTCGATATGATTACGCAATTGCTCGGTACCCGCCATCATGGCAGAAGTACCCATGTCATCAAGTTTAATAAGCTGAACGCTCAGTGCCTCGGGAAATGCACTGGCAATTTGTTCTTGGGCCGATGAAAGTGCCTCGGGTGTGCCTAATTCTATGGCGTTTCGCGCAATGGAGCCGTGTAGTAAGTTGGTGAGTTGCGACTGTGTTAGTCGAATATTCTGGGCTACTCGTTCAGCCAGCGCCGACGACTCGGCCTCACTAATTTGTGTATACGTGCGCTCAGTCTGCTGCGGAACATAAAACGCTAAGATGAACGCCAGCGCTATTGCTGTGATGAGCAACGAAGCCCCGTAAATGCGCCCTATTATAGAAAGCAAAGGTTTGGGATGATTGGTGAGCACGTTGGCGAAAGCGGGTTTCTTCATAAAATTCACTCGTGTCGTGAGCGCCTTGAGTGGGTGCGACGATAGTCTTCGGCAAGCGCTTCAATGCACGAGCGGGCAACTTGCAGCTTGTTAGCCAGAGGTAAATGCAGTTCTAATTCTGAGCCTATGATGGTCACACTATTGTGATCTTGGCCAAACACCCCGCCATTACTCACGTCATTGGCAATGATCAGATTCAGTTGCTTACGGTGCCGCTTTTGTCGGGCGTGGTCTAACACGTTCTGCGTTTCTGCCGCGAATCCCGCCGTGTATAGATTAGGAAAGTCTCTGCTAATGGTGGCAACAATATCGGGGTTTTGTGTTAGCTCGATGGTAAGCCCTTGGTCACTTTGTTTTTTGATTTTGTGTTCGGCAACGGTGACGGGGCGATAATCAGCTACAGCGGCACACCCTATGAATATATGCGCTAGTGAGCACGCTGCTTGGCAGGCGTCCAGCATTTGTTGCGTGCTTTCGACATCTAAACGTTTAACGCCCTCTGGCGTCGGTAGGTGCACCGGGCCCGAAATGAGCGTAACACTCGCGCCTGCTTCGGTCGCTGCGCGAGCCAGCGCGAACCCCATTTTTCCAGAGCTGTGGTTGCCGATAAAACGAACGGGATCTATTGCCTCCCGAGTAGGGCCTGCGGTAATGACGACGTGCAAGCCGTCGAGCGCGCGAGATGGGAAGTGCGCGTTCAAGGCGTCAACGATATCGCTAGGCTCGCTCATGCGCCCTGCCCCAATGTCGCCACAGGCCTGCTCGCCCGCCTCGGGCCCAACAAAAATAACGTTGCGCTGACGTAAGGTGTCGCAATTGTCTTGCGTGGCCGCTTGCGCCCACATCTGTTGATTCATGGCGGGCGCCACGACTATGGGCGCCGCTGTTGCGAGCACTAATGTGGTGAGTAAATTGTCAGCATCACCGTTGGCAAGTTTGGCTAAGACATCTGCCGTGGCGGGAGCCACGACGATAGCGTCAGCCCAGCGCGCGAGCTCAATATGCCCCATGCCCCGCTCAGCCTCGGCGTCGAGTAGTTCAGTGTGCACGGGGTTTCCGCTCAGAGCCTGAAGCGTTAAGGGGGTGATAAATGCCTGCGCGCCGTCAGTCATTACGACCCGTACATTCGCACCTTGTTTTTGCAGTAGGCGCACCAGCTCAGCGGACTTATAGGCCGCGATGCCTCCGCAGACGCCGATGATGATGTTTCGCTGATTAAGATGTCCCATTGTGCCTCTGACCGTGGACAATAACAGAGGTGTAACGATAACACCGTAAGTGGTTTGGATACAGAGACAGTTAACAGGAGTGACGGAGTGGTAAACGGTTGTTGTAGCGAAGATTTAAGTGAAACTAGCAGTGCCGAACTCCTTGCCATTCAATTGGGCATTGAGGATGAGGGGAAGCGA
>Ga0209137_1004021_pt1 | contig 11924 bp, 10 predicted proteins | sample SaaInl5LU_22_DNA_FD_184642 | JGI IMG/M metagenome (GOLD analysis project Ga0209137, IMG submission 184642) | Marine microbial communities from expanding oxygen minimum zones in the Saanich Inlet - ESP_105LU_22_DNA (SPAdes) (version 2) | ecosystem: Environmental > Aquatic > Marine > Intertidal...
TCATTCCGTTTGTTACACCACTGGCATAATATAACATGGTATCACTAATTAAACCATCTGCCATAATAACTGTAATTCCTCTGGCAATACCAATAATTAATGCAACGCCTAACAAGTCTCCAGCTCCTTTTACAAAAGTGTCTACAAAGTTAGATTCTTTAATGCTAGTAATAAAACCAATTAAAATGGCTCCTACTAAAAAAGTTGCTGTCATTTCTACAAACCACCATTCTAGAAATACCACACCATAAATCATAATTGCAAAACACATAGCAAAAACAAATAAAGCCAGCCTTAAACGCGTTGTGAATTTTACAATTTCTGTCGAGTTACCAGAAAAAAGCGCTGCTATTTGCTGCTGTTGATCGTAGATAATAGATTGTGTTGGATCTTTTTTAACGCGGTTTGCATAGCGTAAAATGTAAATGATACAAATCGTTAAACATGCCATTAACATTCCAAATCTTCCCCAAACACCTGTAGTCCAACTCATTCCTGCGGCATCACTTGCAATAATACTACTAAACGGATTTATAGTCGAACACATAGTACCAATAGACGACCCTATAAAAATACAAGCGACACCAACCAAAGCATCATATTTTGCAGCTAAAAACACTGGAATTAAAATAGGAAAGAAGGCTATGGTTTCTTCAGCAAAACCAAAAGTAGTTCCACCAGCTGCAACTAATAATGTTACTAAAATTATTAAAATAAACTCATAACCTTTTAATGCACTTGCCAACCAACCTATACCAGCATCAAAAGCTCCTGTGCTATTTATTATTCCTATAAGACCTCCAATTATTAAAACCAAGAAAATAATATCAGCAGCTTCAATTATACCTTTTATTGGCGATTTTATAAATTCCAGAATGCCTTGAGGTTTAGCTTCTAACTTTTTGTAGGTGTTGGGAATATTAATGGCTTTATAAATATCACCATTGGTAAATTTATTTAATGGGATTTTTATTGATAAAGCATTTAAAGTTTCTTGAGTCGCTGGAAGGCTCTTAACATCATCGTTTGTTGTTTGAGTAAATACTTTAGTGTCATTATTATATGCTAATGTAGCATACTTTCCTGCAGGAACAATCCATGTTAGAAGCGTAACTAAAGCTGCAATAATTAATAAAATGGTTTGAGCTGAAGGGAATTTTAGGTTTTTCAAACTGAATAATTTTTATAGCATTAAAGATAGTATTATTTTTATTCTGAAATACAAAAACAACAATGGCCTTAAATATTCACAAAAGTTGGGAACCACATTTGCAAGAGCAATTTAAAAAACCATATTATAAGTCGTTAATGCAATTTGTTGATTCTGAATACAAAAGCACGCAATGCTTTCCACCAAAATCAGAAATTTTTAATGCTTTTAAAACTTGCACCTTTGAAGATCTAAAAGTGGTTATTATTGGTCAGGATCCTTACCATAACTATAATCAAGCCAATGGTTTATGTTTTAGTGATAGTAATGAAACTGTACATCCTCCTTCATTAATTAATATTTTTAAAGAGATTGAAACCGATTTAGGTATTGCATACCCAAAAAGCGGGAATTTAGAACGATGGGCAAAACAAGGTGTGTTTTTGTTAAATGCTACATTAACTGTTCGTGCACATGCAGCAGGAAGTCATCAAAAAAAAGGTTGGGAAACGTTTACAGACGCTGTTATAAAAAGTATAAGTGATAACAAAGAAGGTGTTATATTCCTACTATGGGGAAGTTTTGCGAAAAAGAAAGCCAAACTTATAGATGTCGAAAAACACTGTATTTTAACTTCAGGACATCCTTCTCCTTTAAGTGCAAATAGAGGTTACTGGTTTGGTAATAAGCATTTTAGTAAAACAAATGCTATTTTAAAATCTAAAAATTTAAAAGTTATTGAATGGTAATTAATTAACAAAAAACTCAAAACCACCTTCACTATTTGCGTTTACAATTGTTGAATTAATATTTACAAAAGCAAATTCTGAAACACCACCATCTATATCTAACTGTCCATCGTTATTTTGAAGGAAACGTAATCCTGCTAAATAAAACGTTCCTGTTTCTGCTAAGGTTATACTTACTGTATTTGTGTAACTTTCTCCATTAAAAAAGGATTTAACAAAAAGCGATCCATTAACTATCGTAGTATTTCCTTCTAATGGTGTAATGTTAGATTCCATTAAAGGTATAATAGAAATACTTCCAAATTCGTTTAACTTGTATAAGGTAATATAATAACGGTAAGCGGATTCTGGTTCTGAATAATCGTAATCTGAGAGAGATATATGCTCACCGCTTGAAGTTGTTTGATTTAATGAAATATTAGTTTCAATAATTATTTCATCTCCAACACTATAAGTATTTTGATTGTCTTGAATTTTAACACTTGTATTATTTTGAATTGTTATTTGATTTGGAAAATAGTCATCTTCATCACATTGTGTATTTAAAAAGCATAATGATATAACAACAAAAAAACTTAAAGGTTTTAAAAATTTCATAAAAGCTATTTTTTCTGTAGATGAAGAAATGTTTAAAAGGTTGCGTTATAATTATTACAAGTTTTCAACTAACTCATTATAATCCCATTTTTCAGGAATTATATCTAAAGCAAATAATTCGTCTTGAACTTTTGCAACAGTATCCTTAGAAATATTTTCTTGAGACCATTCCGTTAAGCTTAACCATTCTTGTACGTCTTCAATTTCTTGTTCATAACGATTCGCAATCATTCTGTCTATGCTAGGTATATCTTTAAACTCAGAAGTTGTAGCATTAACTATATTTAAAATCGTTTTTACATCTTCTTTGTTGGTCTTTAAAAAATCTTCACGAACTGCAATAACAAAACATGGCCAAGGAGAAGGACAATTACCAATTCTTCTAAATGTACTATTATCTACTAAGGGTTTTGTTGTAAATTTTTCCCACATAAAGTAATCTGCTTTGCCATCTGTTAAGCCTTTTACAGCGCCATCAAGGTTTTTAATAACTTCAAAATCAAGATCTTCTTTTAAATCCCAACCATTATTTTGAGCATTTATATAGGCCATTAAATGTGATCCAGAGCCATAACGACTAATAGCTGCTTTTGTTCCTTTTATATCTTTTATGGTTTTATAATTTGAATCGTGAGATACATGAATTCCCCAAATAAGAGGAGACTCGACAAAAACCTGAACAATTTTAGATTTATTACCAGCAATAATATCTTTAATAATACCTTCTGTTAAAATAACTGCCATATCTATATCTCCATCACGAAGTCCTTTACACATAGCTCCTGTACCTCCAAAATAATCTTTCCAACGTAAATTAATACCTGAGTTTTTATATTCTGCGTTTTTAAGGCCTAAATACCATGCCAAATTAAAATGTTCTGGAACTCCTCCAATATTTATTGTCTTCATACTACTTGCCGCAAAAGCGTTAATCTTACTATTATTATTTGCTAAGAATAATCAAAATTTAATCTTCTAATTTCGAAACGTTTTATTCTACTAATTTGTCTAAGGTATATTGTATTAAATTTTCAACTACTTTTTTTGGATACTTACTAAACGTTCCATTCGCTCTATTAGCAATTATTGCGTTTAATGATAATGCATTGTGACCTAATAATTTTGAAAGACCATAGATTGCAGAGGTTTCCATTTCAAAATTAACTATTCTAAAGTCTTTATAGCAAAATGAATCCATTTTTTTATTTAATGAATCATCAAATAAAGGCAAACGTAAAACACGACCTTGAGGTCCATAAAAACCACCAGCTGTTGCAGTCATTCCTTTATGCACAATTGATTCATCGAAACGCTTCTCTAAAGTCTTGCTGTTATTTATAACAATAGGCCTTGCTTTATTGGTATCCCAATTAGTGAATTCTATAAATGCTTTTTCAACAGCTTCATTATTAATACCATCAGTTTTATAGAAGTGAAGCATACCGTTTAAATCTAAACCATGCGTGCTTAATACAAACGAGTTTACAGGAATATCTTTTTGTAAAGACCCAGAAGTACCCACTCTAACAATATTTAAAGATGTTAATATTTTCTTGGGTTTTCTGGTTTTTAAATCGATATTAACAAGTGCGTCTAACTCGTTTAAGACAATGTCAATATTGTCTGGACCAATTCCTGTTGATAAAACAGTTAGTCTTTTTCCTTTATAAATGCCAGTTTGAGTTTTAAATTCGCGTTTTTGTGTTGTAAATTCAATACTATCAAAATGCTTGGTAATTTTCTCTACACGATCTTGATCACCAACAAAAATAATGGTGTCTGAAATGTTTTCTGGTTTTAAATTAAGATGATATACACTTCCATCTGGATTTAAAATTAATTCTGATTCTTTAATTGGCATTCACTGTATTTTTAATCAATTTATTTGCTTTTTTATTAAACTGAAACTCTCGTTTATTTGCACCTCCAAAAACCAAATTACAATTTAGCTCTTTTCTAAAGTTTTTTTGATGCTCTAAGGCTAAATGTCCATCTCGATTTAAGGTTAAAGTATCCTCTGTTTCAGTATATAATATTTCAAGTTTGTCTACTAGTCTCACTATTTGCATATCTCCAAAGCCATAATAACCTTGATAGTGTAATACATAACCAACTAAATGACGACGTGACTTTATTGTATATTCTTTAATTAATTTCAAGATATTATACTCTAAAGTACTTAAACCACTTCGCATATCTGGAAAACGTTTTAAATGTGCTTTTAGACAAATACTTAAATATTTAAAGTTTGAAGGCCTTGTAATTAAAGGTTTTAGTAGATTATGATCGTTTTCACAATAAATACGCCAAGCTTTTTGAGCTGTAGCAACATCATCTATTGTTAATTCTATTCGATTTTGATAATGTTCTTTAAGTTGTTTAGGAGTTAATTCTGCTAATCCTTTGAGTCCTTTTTGATTTTCAATACGTCCACTACAAACTAAAAACATTGGAACTCTTATTCCTTTTTGTTTTAACAAGCTAATGGCTGCAATAAGATTGATATGGCAAAACAAATCGTACTCAAACCAAAGAATCACTTCTCTATAATCGTTTACATTATTAAGCTTATTTATTTCTGACTTTATCTTAAATTCATCATATTCAACATTATAAACAGATTCTAAAAAGACTTTACGTTTTTCAAAAAAAGTAGGAGTATCTATTTCTTTTTCAGTTGGGCCTTCGCACAACATTTCATGCCAAGTTAACATTTCACCCACATAATTCTCTTTTTTAAGGTAATTGGTAATATGGAGTGTTTGCTTAGACATAAAAATTAACCGCCAACACGTTTTACATTAAAGCCTTTTTCTTTGAGCATTATCATTATTTTATCGCGATAATCGCCTTGAATAATAATTTTATAGTCTTTAAAACTACCTCCAACACTTAGTTTTTGCTTTAATTCTTTAGCTAAAGCTTTAAAATCTTCAGTAGCGCCTGTATAACCTTCTAAAATGGTAATAGGTTTGCCTTTTCGTTTTTCGTATTTACAAATAATTGGGTCGTCTTGTAACCAAAGTGTGTTAGCTTCTTCATTGGTTTCAACGTCTTTTTCTTCGTGTTCAGGAAAGAGATTTTTTAATTGATCTTTTAAATCCATCTTTTTAAGTATTCAATATTTAGATTGCGTTACGGTTGTAAACTGAATATTGCTTACTTTTTTAAACCAAGCTCAATTAAACGTTGGTCTAAAAATTCGCCTGCTGTAATATCATCAAATTGTTTTGGATTGTTTTCATCTATACAACTCTCTAAAACATCTAATTTCATTTCACTTATTGGGTGCATAAAAAACGGAATAGAGTAGCGGCTGGTTCCCCAAAGCTCTTTTGGAGGATTAATAACACGATGTATTGTAGATTTTAATTTGTTGTTTGTATGCCTGGACAGCATATCTCCAACATTAATCATTAACTCATCTGGTTCAGCAATAGCATCAAGCCATTCTCCTTCATGGTTTTGAACTTGTAAACCACGACCTTGAGCTCCCATTAGCAAAGTAATTAAATTAATATCACCATGCGCTGCAGCACGTTCTGCTGCTTTAGGTTCTTCTTTTATTGGTGGATAATGAATTGGTCTTAAAATAGAATTGCCATTGTGTATATAATTATCGAAGTACGTTTCTTCTAAATTTAAATGTAAAGCTAAAGCTCTTAAAACATACTTAGCTGTTTTCTCTAACATTTGGTAGGTTTCTTTGCCAACAGCATTAAAAGCTGGCAATTCTTTTACTTCAACATTTTCTGGATATTCTTTAGCGCGTTCGGGATCATCTTCTACATACTGTCCAAAATGCCAAAACTCTTTTAAATCACCTTCTTTTTTACCTTTTGCACTTTCTTTCCCAAAAGACACGTAACCACGTTGTCCACCTATTCCTGGAATTTCATATTTACGTTTTTCATCAACTGACATCGCGAAAAAATTCTTGATTTCAGAATATAATCTCTCCACTAGTTTTTCATCTAAAAAATGGCCTTTTAAAGCCACAAAACCTATGTCTTGGTAGGCTTTACCAATTTCGTCTATAAATTTTTGTTTTCTCTTTGGATCTTCAGAAAGAAAATCTTCTAAATTAACACTTGGAATGCTTGTCATTTATACTATTATTAAATATTCATCTATATACAAATGTAAAGAAAAGATTGGAGAATTAATAATCAATAATTTTTAGTAACCATAATCTATTTTTATGCAATATTGTTATATTTGGCAAACCTTATTAGTGATGTCAGAGACGCTTATGAAACCAAACATAAAGTATAAAACAACCAACTTATCATCAGAAACAAAAATTGAGCTTTATAAAGCAATGCTAAAGCCTCGCTTAATAGAAGAAAAAATGCTTATTCTATTGCGTCAGGGCAAAATTAGTAAATGGTTTTCTGGTATTGGGCAAGAAGCTATATCTATTGGTGTTACATTGACTATGCAAAAGGAAGAATATATTTTACCAATGCACAGAAATCTTGGTGTTTTTACAAGCCGTGACATTCCTTTATACAGGCTTTTTAGTCAGTGGCAAGGCAAGGCCAATGGTTTTACAAAAGGTAGAGATCGTTCATTTCACTTTGGTACTCAAGAGTTTAATATTGTTGGTATGATTTCTCATTTAGGCCCTCAATTTGGCGTAGCAGATGGTATAGCGTTAGCTAGTAATTTAAAAAACAAAAACCAAGTTACAGCAGTATTTACTGGAGATGGAGGCACTAGTGAAGGTGATATTCATGAAGCGTTAAACGTCGCTTCGGTTTGGCAATTACCTGTTTTATTTTGTATTGAAAATAATGGTTACGGTTTATCTACACCTACAACAGAACAATACAATTGTAAAGATTTAGCAGATAGAGCTATTGGTTATGGCATGGAATCGCACATTATAGATGGTAATAATATTTTAGAAGTCTACACTAAAATTTCTAAAATTACTAAAGACATGAGAAGCAATCCTAAACCCGTTTTAATTGAATTTAAAACGTTTAGAATGCGTGGACATGAAGAGGCAAGTGGTACAAAATATGTACCTCAAGACTTAATGGATGCTTGGGAGAAAAAAGACCCAGTAGATAATTTTAGAGCGTACTTAATTGCTGAAAATATATTAACAGAAAAGCAAGACGACATTTTTAAAGCTGAAATTAAAGCTGAAATAGATACGCATTTAGACAAAACTAATGACGAAGAAAAATTAACCTCCTCTATTAGTAACGAATTAAATGATGTGTACCAAGAATTTAATTATCAACAAGTTGAAGAAAATATAAATACTAAAGAGCTTCGTTTAATTGATGCCATTTCTGAAGGTTTAAAACAAGCAATGGAAAAGCACGACGATTTAGTAATAATGGGACAAGATGTTGCCGAATATGGTGGTGTTTTTAAAATTACAGATGGTTTTGTAGAGCAGTTTGGAAAAGACAGAGTTCGTAACACACCTATTTGCGAGTCTGCAATTATTGAAACAGCAATGGGATTGAGCATTTCTGGAATTAAAAGTGTTGTAGAATTACAGTTCAGCGACTTTATAACTTCTGGTTTTAATCCTGTGGTTAACTATTTAGCAAAATCGCATTATCGTTGGAACCAGAATGCAGACGTTGTATTACGTATGCCATGTGGAGCAGGAGTAGCTGCAGGACCATTTCATAGTCAAACCAACGAGGCTTGGTTTACAAAAACTCCAGGTTTAAAAGTAGTTTATCCTGCATTTCCAAAAGACGCTAAAGGTTTATTAGCAACAGCAATTAACGATCCTAATCCTGTGTTGTTTTTTGAGCACAAAGCCTTATATAGAAGTATTCGCCAGGAAGTACCAACAGATTATTTCACTATTCCTTTTGGAAAAGCAGTGATGTTAAGAACAGGTGAACAAATAACAGTTATTGCCTACGGTCAAGCTGTACATTGGGCAATGGATACTTTAGATAAACATCCAGAAATAGATGCAGACTTAATTGATTTACGTTCTCTACAACCTTTAGATACTGATGCTATTTATGCATCAGCAAAAAAGACAGGAAAAGTAATTATTCTACAAGAAGATTCTCTCTTTGGTGGTATTGCCAGTGATATTTCGGCATTAATTATGGAAAATTGTTTCGAGTTTTTAGATGCACCAGTAAAACGTGTAGCCAGTTTAGACACTCCAATACCTTTTATAAACCAATTAGAAGACCAATACTTATCGCGTGATAAGTTTGAAGGTGAGTTATTAGATTTGGTTGCTTATTAAATATAAAATCTGTCAAAGGTTTCTAAACCATCACATCTAATAAATTTACTCTAATTTGAAAAAACAACTATAAATAATAGCTTTTTTTTTCATTACCTTTCACTCACTATTAACTTAAATACTATCAAATGAAAACCACCTTTTATTCATTATTAGCAGTTACATTTGTTTTAACCAGTTGTAAAACAGAAGAAAAAGAAGCAGCATACAAGTCTGCTGTAGCTCCAGTTGCAAAAAAAATCGCAAAAGAATTAACTATCCATGATGACACAAGAATAGATAATTATTTTTGGATGCGTTTGAGTGATGACCAAAAAAATGCAGAAACTCCAGATGAGCAAACACAAGACGTATTAGCTTATTTAGAGGCGGAAAACGAATATTTAGACAAAGCAATGTCACATACCAAAGATATGCAAACTAAATTGTATGATGAAATTGTTGGTCGTATTAAAAAAGATGACGAATCTGTACCTGTTAACAATAGAGGATATTCATACTACACACGTTATGTTGAAGGTGAGGATTATCCGTTGTATTGCAGAAAAAAATTAGAAGACAATAGTCAAGAAGAAATCATGCTAAATGTTCCAGAGTTAGCAAAAGGACATTCTTATTATGGTGTTGGAAATCAAACCATAAGTCCAAATAACGCAATTATAGCTTATGGTGTAGATACTCTATCTAGAAGAAAATACGATGTGTATTTTAAGAATTTAAATACGAGTGAAATGATTATAGATGTCCTTAAAAATACAACTGGAAGTGCTATTTGGGCAAACGATAACAAAACTGTTTTCTATTCTACCAAAGACCCTATTACTTTAAGAGCAAATAAAATTTTTAAACACGTTTTAGGAACAGACCAATCTGAAGACACTTTAGTTTTTGAAGAGAAAGACGAAACGTTTAGTACAGGAGTTTATAAATCAAAATCTGAAGATTATTTAATGATTTATAGTTATCAAACATTATCTAGTGAACATCAATATCTTGATGCTAATACACCTAATGGACAATGGAAAACAATACAACCAAGAGAGAAAAATTTAGAATATAGCCTTGGTCATTTTGGAGACCACTTTTATATAAGAACAAATTTAGATGCTAAAAACTTTAAAATTGTAAAAACACCTGTCACAGCAACAACAAAAGAAAACTGGACAGACGTTATTCCGCATAGAGACAATGTTTTAGTTGGTGGAATAGATTTGTTTAATGACTTTTTAGTAATTAGTGAGCGAGTAAATGGTTTAAGAGCTATTAGAGTTAAACCGTGGAATGGTGAAGACCATTATATAAAATTTAACGATCCAGCTTACATGGCATACACAACATCTAACTTAGACTTTAACACCAAAACATTACGTTATAACTACACCTCACTTACAACACCGAATACTACTTTTGATTATAACATGGAAACTAAGGAGCAGGTAATGTTAAAACAAGAAGAGATACTTGACCCTAACTTTTCTTCAGAAAACTATACTTCAGAGAGAATAACTGTAACTGCAAGAGATGGTGCCAAAATTCCAGTTTCTATAGTCTACAAAAAAGGCACTAAAAAAAGTGCAGACACACCTTTATTACTTTATTCTTATGGCTCTTATGGCAACAGTTCTGAACCTACATTTAGTGCTGTTAGATTGAGTTTATTAGACAGAGGCTTTGTTTATGCAATCGCACATATTCGTGGAGGTGAAGAAATGGGAAGAGATTGGTATGAAAACGGAAAACTTCTTAAAAAGAAAAATACCTTTACAGATTTTATAGACTGTGCTGAGTTTTTAGTTAAAGAAGGCTATACAAGTAGTAATCATTTATATGCTCAAGGAGGAAGTGCAGGAGGTTTATTAATGGGAGCAATTGTTAACATGAAACCAGAGCTATGGAATGGTGTTGTGGCTGCTGTTCCATTTGTAGATGTGGTTTCTACTATGTTAGATGAAACTATCCCATTAACTACATTCGAATTTGACGAATGGGGAAACCCAAAAGAAAAAGCATATTATGATTATATGAAATCGTATTCTCCATATGACAATGTTGAAGCTAAAGACTACCCAAATATGCTAATAACAACAGGTTATTGGGATAGCCAAGTGCAATATTGGGAACCAGCAAAATGGATTGCTAAACTTAGAGCTTTAAAAACGGATGACAATTTATTAATAATGGATTGTAACATGGAAACTGGTCATGGTGGTGCCTCTGGACGTTTTGAAAGATATAAAAGAACAGCGCTTACTTATGCGTTTATGTTAGATTTAGAAAATATTAAAGAGTAAATAATAAAAATCATAAAAAAATACTTTAGAAATTATTTACGTTTTATTTTGTAATACTTGCTGCAACAGCTTCGACTTCGTCTAAAACTCTTAACAAGTTTCCACTCCACAGTTGTTCTATATCGCTTTCTGTATAGCCTCTTTTAACAAGTTCTAACGTTACATTAAAGGTCTCGCTAGCATCTTTCCAGCCTTCAATACCACCACCTCCATCAAAATCGCTACTAATACCAACATGGTCAATTCCCATTTTTTCTACTAAATAATCGATGTGGTCTACTAAATCTTTAACACTTACTTTTTTAGGGAAGTCAGGATTTGCTTTAGATTTCTTTTCGAATATTTCTAGAAGAATATTTAATGTTTTATTATTATTAATATCCTGTTTCTCTTGGTCTGTAAGCTTAACCCAATTGTCTTCTTTATACCATTGTTTAACAAAAAATGCATCTCCAGCTTCATGTAAAGAATCACCAATTTTTTCTAGTAATTCTTTTCTAGCTTTGTGATACATATCGTTTTTTTCGGTATTTAAATAACTCGTAAATGCTACAGTTTGCACAACTCCACCATTTTCTTTTAACCATCCTAATTGCTCATCGTCTAAATTTCTACTATGATTACACAATGCTCTAGCAGAAGAATGTGAAGCTATAATTGGTGCTTTACTCAACTCAATCATTTGTTTCATAGACTCTTTAGAAGGATGCGATGCATCTACCATCATGCCAAGTCTATTCATTTCTATTATTACTGCTTTGCCTAAATCGCTTAAACCTTCATGAAGTCACTCGTCTTTCTCTTCACCTGTATTACTATCACATAATTGGCTGTGACCATTGTGAGATAAGGACATATAGCGAGCACCAAGATTATAAAATTTTTCTATATTTTTA
>Ga0209137_1004023_pt1 | contig 11923 bp, 12 predicted proteins | sample SaaInl5LU_22_DNA_FD_184642 | JGI IMG/M metagenome (GOLD analysis project Ga0209137, IMG submission 184642) | Marine microbial communities from expanding oxygen minimum zones in the Saanich Inlet - ESP_105LU_22_DNA (SPAdes) (version 2) | ecosystem: Environmental > Aquatic > Marine > Intertidal...
TGGGCAGAGGTGGTCGAAAGAAAATTGGCCTTTAGGGTTCGTCCAAACCTCGCGACCGGCCTCCTGAACGTACACACTGACCTGTTCCATAGGACTGCCGTCATGTACATCTGTGACCGCACCCGAAAGATCTATAAAACAAGATTGGGCGGTCGCTATATGCCACCACCCAATGCTCAATAGGAATATGTAAATACGTTTACTCAACGATCACCTCAAAAACGACTTCGATATCGGTTTCTCCGCCCGCTTCGGTAAGGTCTCCATCTGCAACACCCGCTGCAGATTTCGCCGGTTCATGACGCAAAGTAACGGTGATGTTTTCTGTACCTGCCGCTCCTGTGGTAAGCTCAAAGGACAGACCTACTGGATTGCCGTCATTGTCTTGGTCGAGGTAGGCAAAGTTTGCAGAACCTATGGTGGCAAAAAAGAATTGGTGCTGCTGCGCTTCATCAAAAATCTCCGGAGTGATGTCTTCAGCAGGCGTCTCACTTTCATTTAAAACAGAGATAGCGCCTTGGTAGGTCGTATTTGCTTGGAGTGTATCCACTGTAATGACTGGATCATTCCCTCCATCGCCATCGGTATCTACATAACTCAACATCGCAGTATGCATTCCACCATCAAGATCGATATTCAATGTGGTGATCAATTCTTCATCCTGCGGATCCACCGGATCTACGGGGTCACACGACCAAAGGCTCATCGCCATCACTACAGCAGGTACTACAAACAACTTTTTCATTAGGGATATACTTTAAAGGTGAAGCAAACATATTTCTTTTGCAACACTGTTGCAAGAAGGGTGTGCGAAAAAATATAGCCGGCTTAACTACTAGAGAAAAAACGGCTCAAGAATACTCTTAATGTGTTCCTGCTATTTGCTCTCCTCGTTGATCAATACAGGCGCATTCTCATCAGTGATGATCAATTTGACATTCGATGAAGCAGACAACTTCCTACTATACCCGCCGTGGACTATTAGGAAACTCTTCAAGGAACTCCATAACATCACCTTTGATTACAACGGAGAATCGAGTAGTTTCGAAGCGTGATAATCGTCACGAAAAGTATACATCGCCAAAGCTCTACATATGCTCAATCAAAGCCCTTTCAAAAATCTTAAGCAGGACATCCCAAGTTCTCTCGTCGTATTTTTAGTTGCACTTCCGCTTTGCCTAGGTATAGCCTTAGCTTCGGGCGCCCCATTATTCTCGGGATTAATCGCAGGCATTGTCGGCGGTCTTATTGTAGCCCCACTAAGCGGAAGCCCGCTTGGCGTGAGCGGCCCAGCGGCAGGATTAGCCGTTATTGTGTTCAGTGCGTTAGAAGACTTAGGCTCCTACCCCATATTTTTAGCAGCGGTAGTGGTTGCTGGGATTGTACAAATCTTGCTCGGCGTGTTGCGTGCAGGAGTCATCGGGTACTACTTCCCCTCCTCTGTCATCAAAGGAATGCTGAGCGGCATCGGAATTATCATCTTCTTGAAACAAATCCCGCACGCTTTTGGATATGACGCGGATCCTGAAGGTGACCTTGCATTTATCCAACAAGATGGTCATAATACCTTTACCGAGCTCAAATACATGCTTGAATCGATCAGTCCATCTGCCACATTAATCGCCGTACTAGGCCTCTTGATTTTACTACTCTGGGAACGTCCTTGGATGAAGAACAAATCGTTCACGACATTAATCCAAGGTCCACTAGTTACGGTAGCCTTAGGTATTGCCTTGAAACTCTACTTTGACGGCATGGAAGGATGGGAATTGGTCGGCAATCACTTGGTTTCCATCCCTGTTACTTCTGGATTTTCTGGTTTCGCTGGCCAATTCACCACGCCAGACTTCACCGCATTTCTCAACCCCGCTATCTACACTCTTGGTATCACCATGGCCATCGTCGCATCACTAGAGACACTACTCTGCGTCGAAGCCACCGATAAGCTCGATCCATACAAACGTGTAACACCTACCAACCGCGAACTTCTCGCTCAAGGTGCCGGAAATATATTCAGCGGCCTTATTGGAGGACTACCCATCACCCAAGTCATCGTACGCTCCTCTGCAAACATTCAAAGCGGCGGTCGCACCAAGGCCTCTGCATTTCTTCACGGTGCACTTTTATTGATCTGTGCATTTGCAATCCCGAACATTCTCAACCTTATTCCACTCAGTGCATTAGCAGCCATTCTACTCATCGTGGGGTACAAACTCGCTAAGCCGATGATGTTCCTATCGATGTGGAAAAAAGGACTTTCCGAATTTGTGCCGTTCACTATAACGGTCCTAGGTATCGTGTTCACGGACCTTCTCTCGGGTATCGCCCTCGGCCTTGCTGTTGCCATCGTTTCTATCCTTTGGGACAATTTTAAAGTCCCTTATAAGTTCGATATTAAAAGCTACACACCTGGCGAACCCATCAAAATTGAATTCTCCGAAGTCGTTAGTTTTTTGAATAAGGCCAGCATTCAACACACCCTGAATACGGTCCCAAAAAACTCCTCATTAATCTTAGACGCATCACAAACCCTGAGGATGCACCCTGACGTTTTAGAAATCATCGAAGAGTTTCAAGTGAATGCTGCAACAAAAGACATCGATATTACCTTCAAAGGTTTCGACGAAACGGTGAGCGAGACTCCATTAGTCGATTTTGAAGAACAAGTGCTCCAGAAAAAACGCCCTCAGCGCAAACGTCTTTTATCCCTGATCACACGAAAAAAATAGACTCAACATTTCGTCTACTTTTTTCATTTTGGCTTCTCGTTTCGAGAATTTTCTCAAAAGGAGACACATATTATTTCATAAAACACTGTTTTTCAGCAATATAAAAACTTGGCACGGCTTTGACTTATGGAGTAGCAAATAACACTACTCATGAAAAAAATATTCATCGCTACAGCAGCCTTAGCACTCTTCGCCACATCATGTGCCAAAGACGACCTGGCGCGTCCAAGTGAAGAAATCGTCGCGACAGACGGCTCTGACTTCTATTCGGACGAGGCCGTTCAAATCAGAACCTTCGATTTCAACCAGCATAAAACTTGGTCCGGTCAAATCATCATAAATGGATACGAAGGACCGCTTCCAGGCATTCCTTTAGAGCTCTACAACGGTGAGGAGCTTATCGAAACCGGTTGGACGGATGAAAATGGGGTTTGGGAAGTGCTCATGAACCACACTGAGGCAATGGATTTAAAAGTCGTTTGTGCGATACCGACCATTTCAGGAACTTATCCGATCGTTCATGATGACTTTGAGATCAATATCACACCTGAGCTTATCCAATCGGCAGAGGACGCGCCACTTACCAATCCTTCTTTCAAATCGGGTCAAACCACAACGCGTTCGAGAGGGAATTCAAACTGGTACGACGACCGTACTTACGCTTTCCAGTCTACCCGTGGTAACGTGACTCTGCCTACCATGGTGAACCCGGACACGCTAAGTGATGCGTTCTTGACATCTATTGCAAATTCAGTACCGGAACAATATCCAGTTGCGGTCCACAATCCAAGTTTAATGGCCGACGGATCTACCTCCCTACACCTTGCGGAATCCGGTGATGTATGGATGACTTTTGTTGACGAAGGCGCGGGATACAAAAACGCTGTAGGAATCTTCACCTATGATAACGCAAACATCCCAACAACTGCATCGGACATCGACACAATATGGACCGTTTTCGAAAACTTCTCGAGAAAATGGTCCGGCGGTGGTCTACTTGCCGGTGACAAGGTGTACATCGGTTCTTACCCTGCAGGTACCAACATCGGTTTTGCACTTATTGCAAACGGGTACGTATCGAACTCTTCGAACTTACGCAGCAACCCTACCTACTACAGCATTCCTGGACTCAACCCCGAATCAAATGTCAACAAACTACAACACAACATCCTACTGTACGACGAAACCGATAATCGCTTTGTGATCGGCTTCGAAGACCTTCCACGCAGCCACGGACACAGCGATGAAGACTTTAACGATGCACTCTTTTACTGTACCGCAAACCCGCCTACAGCGATCGATACCTCCGGGGTTACTTTGATCGTTGACGAATTAGACGACTGTGATTATGACGGCGTTCCTGACGTGGCTGATATTGCGCCTTGTGATGCACGCTATGCAACCACCAATACTACTGCTGGAAAGCTCATGTTTGAGGATTTGTATCCGTTCAAGGGCGACTATGACTTTAACGATATCGTTGTAGACTACGATGCTGTAGCGTGGAAAAACGGATCAGGTGTCACCACTAAAATGGACTTCACCTTTACGTTAAAAGCGGACGGCGGTAGCTATACTAACGGGTTTGGGCTAAGCATCGATGATCTTACTCCATCTATGGTAAGCAATGCTACATTCACTAATGACGAAGGCGAGTTTGAATCTACGGATGATGCAGTATTCATCCTCACTGAAGACATGAGCTGGACTGGTGTAGGTATGATGAACAACACGAATGGAGGAAACCGTTCAGTGGACTACCCTACCTACAGTGTTTCTTTTGAAATCAATGGCGCGCAGTCTAGCGATGTGTTCTGGGGAGAAAAAATGAATCCATTCATCTTCCAAACCACTACAGACGGGAAACGCAACGAAGTACACTTGAAATATAAAAAACCTACAGCAGGCGCAGCATTTGACTCGATCGGAACGGGCGACGACATCACCTTGTTAGAAAACACGATGTTCTCTGGCGACTGGACGGGAAGTACAAACGCCGTTCGCTATTGGGCGAATGAAATCCACACGGGAGAAAGTACACTATTACCAGCAACTTCAGTGACCTATACTGATCGCAACGGATACCCATGGGCCATGCACGTAGACCGCAGCGTGAAGCATGCGAATGAGCGCATCTTATTTACCGATGCGTATCCAAACTTTAGCGTATGGATCTCTAGCGGTGGAGATTTAAATACGGACTGGTTCAGAACAGCTATAACAGGTAAGGTATTTGAGTAATTGTTATTATTTGTTACAGCATGAAAAGCCCGGTACTGCCGGGCTTTTTTTTGTTGTAATGAGTATTTATTCAAGACACGTAGTAGTATATAAAACTCAGTTTGCTATTTTAGCTTCATGGATACACTGAAAAAGCTTTTTCGCAACATACAGACCCTATTTCCTTGGCTACAAGAATTGCGATTTAGTTTGCGCACATGGGTAATTAGAACATTTAACAAACCGCCAGAAGATGACTTTTTGTTGATTCGTAAATTCCAACCCAGCAGTGACCAAGTTTTTTTAGATGTCGGTGCGAATCGTGGCGATATGATATTGTGTATGATGCTCAACGAGAAACTCGATAATAAGATCATCGGTTTTGAGCCTAATGGTGTGATTTTCAAAAGCACAGCGGAGCGCAGCTTCATCAAAAACAATCCAAGAGTAGATTTATTAAACATTGGACTCAGTAGTCAAGGCGGAGAACTGACCTTGTATACGCCGCAATACCGTAATTGGGCCTTTGACGGACTTAGTAGCTTTAGCTACGAAAATGCTTATAAATGGCTTAGAAATGGGATGTGGAACTTCAACGAAAAACTCCTGACCATTCAACAACATAGCTGTAAAGTAGAGCCACTAGATCATTATAATTATAACCCATACTTCATTAAAATAGATGTTGAGGGATTTGAATTAGACGTAATTAAAGGTGCCTTTAAAACGATCGAAAAACACTTGCCTATTCTTCTTATAGAAGACATTACCGAAGATATCAAAGCACTACTACATCCGTTGGGGTACACGTTCTATGGATTTAAAAAAGACCATGGTCTCTATGAAGGTTCCGGCGAGCTCAATACCTTCTGTCTTCAGCCTCAGCAATTTAAGCTACTCAGCAAATAATAAACGAACCGCGCGCTAAATTTTCCGTTATTTGTGGAATGCTTAGCTACAGTGAACATATCAAATCCCCCGAATTACCGTGGGTAACCTTCGTCCATGGCGCGGGAGGTTCATCTACCATTTGGTATAAACAGTTACGCTCATTTAAAGCAGAGTTTAACGTCCTGCTCATCGACCTGCGTGGGCACGGACGCAGCAAAGCCCCTTTTTATGAAAAGCTCAAACACTATAACTTCAGCACCATTGGCGATGAAGTTTTAGAAGTTTTAGACCATCTAAAGATTAGAAGCACCCACTGGATAGGCATTTCTTTAGGGACCATCATCATTCGTGACATCACTGAACGTTATCCGCAACGCACGTTGAGTATGATTATGGGGGGTGCTGTTATGAAACTCAATAAGCGCGGTCAGCTGCTGATGCGTACGGGAGCGGCATTAAAAAGTGTCCTACCATACATGATTCTCTATAAGTTTTTTGCTTGGGTCATCATGCCGAAGAAAACACACAAAGAAGCACGTAATCTTTTTGTTCGAGAGGCCAAGAAGCTCTACCAACGCGAATTCAAACGCTGGTTCACTTTGATTGCGGAGGTCAACCCGCTGCTTAAATATTTCCGATTTAAAGACAGTGAAGTGCCCACCCTCTACATCATGGGTAGCGAAGATCACATGTTTCTTCCTAGCATTCGGAAAATCGTGAGCGCGCACCAAAGCGCCTTGCTTCATGTGATTGATAATTGTGGCCATGTCGTGAACGTGGAACAACCTGAGATCTTCAATGCAGAAGCGATTAAATTCCTTCAGAACATCACTCCTTCAACTCCTTCTAAAAATGAATAAATCGATTACTCGATTCAAATGGGTCGCTTTTCTCGAAGGGACGAGTTTCCTCATATTGCTTTTTATCTGTATGCCTTTAAAATATGGGTTTGATATTCCCGAGCCCAACAAAGTCGTAGGGATGGCACACGGCGTGCTGACAGTGCTTTACGTGTTCACACTGATCGATTTCGCAATCCAATACCGTATTTCTTTCGTACGTATTGTCCAATTTATGATCGCATCCCTCCTGCCTTTCGGTACGTTCTACGCCGAAAGAAAGTGGTTGCGCCCCCTAGAAGTCTAGGGCCTAATTACGATTCAAGATTTTTAATCTGTTCAAGGACAGCCTGAGCCTCAGCAGCAATCTTATCGCTTTCGGCTCTGTTCGTATGACTCAGATCGTAGCTCTTTTTGATGAGCGCATCGTACTGATCTTCTAACTTTTCCTTCGCTGACTTCTTCTTAAACAATCCAAACATCTTGTCGTATCTTTCCTCTTACAACAAGACAAACATGGGGTTCGGTTCATTTAAACGACTACTTTTTTTAGCGATTACAATACTGTTCTACGGCGCATGTGTCTTCAGTTGTCGCGTCAATCCACCCGTGCCAGAACCGCCTGCAGATACTCTGGTCAAAGGAGTAGATTTTAGTCAATTACCCAAAATACAAGACGCCGGATATACCTATTACAACGAGGACTCCATAGAAGGGCATCCCCTCGATATTTTAAGTGATGCTGGCATCAACACCGTACGCCTAAAGTTATGGAATACCCCCTCTGGTGATGCATCCATGACCGAATGCAGGCAGTACACTCAAGAACTTCAAAACCGTGATTTGGATCTCATGCTTACCCTGCACTATTCAGATACTTGGGCCGATCCCGGTGCACAGTCGCTGCCGCAGAACTGGGCCAACGCGAGTTTTGATGACGTATTAGATTCTGTGGAAGCATTTACCTCTTCGGCGGTCTCAATACTCAAGCCCAAATTCGTTCAGATCGGCAATGAGATCAACCACGGGCTCATGTATCCACATGGAAAACGCGACGGTTCTGGCAAATTCCAGCGCCTTTTACAACGTGGGATTCACGGGGCAAGGACGGCAGACAGCAATACGATAACTATGCTCCATTTTGCGGGTATTGATGGTGCAACTGCATTTTTTCAGTCCGTAGACAGCTTGGATTATGACGCTATAGCTTTGAGCTTTTATCCGCGCTGGCACACCAAAGATTTGGACGAATTTGAAGCGGCGTGCTGGCAACTCCGAAACACCTTTCAGCGCCCGGTTTATATCGTGGAAACCTCGTACGCCTTTAGCTTGGGCTGGGCAGACTGGACCAACAACCACATCGGAAGTGTGGATCAGCTTATTCCAGATTTCCCGCCTACACCCGAGGGACAAAAAGGCTTTGTAGCAGCAGTAAAACAGATCGCCGACTCGCTCGGCACTGGGGTTTTGTATTGGGGGGCTGAATTGGTCGCGTATGATGGCCCACAATCTCAGAACGGATCACCGTATGAAAATCAAGCTTTGTTTAACTTTAATGGTGTAGCATTGCCTGCATTAACTGCATTAGGATCTAATAACCCTTAACATATTCCGCATGAAAATTCCCGCCAATTCTATCACCGAATACCTCGAAGCGCTGCCTGAAGATCGCAACAAAGCAATTCAACGATTCATCGAAATTTTTGAAACGCATCTTCCGGCTGGTTTTGAAAAAGGATTGAACTACGGTATGCCGAGTTTTTATGTACCACATAGCAGCTATCCCGATGGATACCATTGCGACCCGAAGCTGCCGCTGCCGTTTATTAATATCGCTTCACAGAAGAACTTTGTAGCCCTCTATCACATGGGGATCTATGCCACACCCGAGCTCTTAGAATGGTGGCAGACAGCCTACCCAAAACACGCTAAATACAAACTTGATATGGGAAAAAGCTGTGTACGCTTCAAGCGTATGGATGATATTCCTTGGAGACTCGTGGAGGAATTGGCCCAGAAAATCACACCTGAAGCTTGGATTGCGACCTATGAAAGTTCCTTCAAAAAATGATTTTTTCTACATTCGCCAATTAACTGATGTTCCTACATGTCTAATACACCTAAGAAATTCGTCGATGTCGATGGTTTGATTCAAGAAAAGAATCCGAGCGTCTATAAAATCATACCTGGTTTTTTGATTAAATTTCTGAGTGAGAAAATCGTACATGAGTCGTTTTTAAACGCCATTATGACCGATTTCGGGCATGTCAAAAACTTTGATTTCTGCCGTGAAATCTGCGGTAGATTTAACGTCAAAGTGGAAGTCCGCGGGGCAGAAAACATCCCTACTGAAGGAGGTGTCATTTTTGCTGCAAACCACCCACTAGGAGGTATGGATGCGATTGCTGTCATGTCTGCGATAGACGACTACCGAACCGATGTAAAATTCCTAGTGAATGATCTTTTAATGAACATTCAAAATCTAAAAGAACTCTTTGTCGGAGTCAATAAATTTGGCACCACCGCTCGCGATGGCATCAAGGCGGTAGATGAGGCTTTTGCCGGAGATGGGGCATTGTTCATTTTCCCAGCAGGTATGGTAAGCCGAATGACGCAGTACCGAGTTATTCGCGATTTGGAATGGAAGAAAACGTTCATTGCAAAGGCGAAAAAGTATAAGAAGCCAATCGTTCCTGTGCACATCAGTGGACAGCTCTCGAACACCTTTTACCGCCTATCGAAACTACGTAAGTTTTTGGGTATTAAAATGAACCTTGAAATGCTATTGCTTTCACGTGAGACGTTGCGTCAAGGCGGAAATACTATCGTGGTAGAGTATGGCGCACCAATTCTGCCCGAAACACTTGATCGTTCGAAAAAACCGGCGGAGTGGGCTTATGAAGTGAAGAAGAAGGTCTATGAACTTTCTGAGAAGGCTAGTTACTAGTAGATCAGGTAGTATATTTGCGGCATGATAGACCTTAGTTATATCCGTCCCGCTGTTGATGTCAAGCTCTTAGAAGCGGAGCTTACAGCTGATCGATTTGTTCGCAATACCACCAAGCTGAATAATGAAATATACATTGTAGACGTGCACAATGCACCGAATGTGGTTCAAGAGATCGGTCGTTTACGCGAGTTCACCTTTGCCTCCTCAGATGGTGGCACAGGAGAGCCAGTGGATTTGGACGAATTGGACCTAAGTGCCATTCCCTACCAACAATTGATTGTTTGGAATCCTGAGGAAAAAGAAATTGTTGGAGGATATCGGTTTATTGACGGCGCTGTTGTAGCCGAGAAAGGAGCGGTAAAGCACGACTTAAGTATGGGGCATTACTTCGAATTCTCAGACCAATTCATCGAAGAATATCTGCCTAAAAGCATTGAACTAGGACGTAGCTGGGTACAGCCAAAATACCAACCTGCGGTTGACCCACGCAAAGGCATGTTCGCTTTGGACAACATATGGGATGGCTTAGGTGCTATCACTCTGAAATATGCACACTTAAAATACTTCTACGGTAAGGTCACCATGTACCCGACCTACCATAGAGAAGCACGCAACCTTGTCCTGAACTTCTTAGGTCATTATTTCCCTGACAACGAAGGTCTTATGAAGCCTATTTCACCTGCCGAAGTACCCGCGCTTGATGTTGCAGAGCACTTCCCTATCGATCGAGAGGACTTCGCCCTGAGCTTCAAAAAAGGAACGCGAACGCTCAACAAATTGTGCAGTGAACATGGGGAGAGCATTCCTCCGCTGATCAAGCAATACATGAGCCTAAGTCCTGCCATGAAGACCTTTGGAACTTTTGTAAATGCAGACTTTGGAAACGTTGAAGAGACGGGTATCCTCATCCCAGTAGACGAGATCTACGAAGAAAAACGCAATCGTTACATCACCTTGTAAACCCTAGGCTTGCTTAGTTGTTAGAAGGTAAAATCAAACACTACACCATGATCAATTTCAACCTTCAACTTCCCGTCCACCTCTTCTTTGGAAAGGACGCCCATAAAAATATAGCCTCTCAAATCCCATCGGGATCCAAAGTCTTAGTGACCTATGGCGGAGGCTCAATCAAATCTAACGGCGTTTATGATAAAGTCATGGCTGCTCTAGAGGGCTTTGACGTTGTTGAATTCGGTGGAATAGAAGCGAATCCAGAGTACGACACCTTACTCCGTGCCCTGGACATCATAAAGAAGGAAAATATCACGTTCATGCTTGCTGTCGGTGGTGGTAGCGTGATCGATGGAACTAAATTTTTGAGTTCTGCAGCACTCTACCAAGGTGAATCCCCATGGGATATTTTACAGAAAGGCATTCGCACCGAAGTGGGACTTCCTTTTGGCACCGTACTGACTTTACCTGCAACAGGAAGTGAGATGAATAGTGGAGCTGTGATCTCAAGAAAATCGGTGAATCAGAAGCGTCCTATGGGCGGTCCAGGTTTATTCCCAAAGTTTAGCATCTGTGACCCTACTGTAGTGGCCTCGTTACCAGAGCGCCAGCTATCTAATGGTATTGTAGATGCTTTTACGCACGTCATGGAGCAATACATGACGTACCCGACTGCTGCGACGTTGCAAGACAGAATCAGCGAGGGTATCCTTGCGACATTGATCGAGATTGCCCCAAAGGTGATGAAAGACCCAAGCGACTATGATACTGCGGCCAATTTCATGTGGTGCTGTAATATGGCTCTGAATGGAATCATTCAAAAAGGTGTACCAACGGACTGGTCCATCCATGCGTTAGGACACGAAATCACAGCTTTATATGGAATCGACCACGCTAGAACTCTAGCGATTGTTCTTCCTAGCATGTACCGCTATAAGGCGGATAAAAAAGGAGCTAAACTTGCTCAATTTGCGGAGCGTGTTTTAGGGCTGAGCGGCAGCGAAGCAGAATTGGCCACGAAGTCTGTTGATGCGATAGAAAACTTCTTCCACAGCTTGAATATTCCGACAAAACTCTCGGCTTACGAGGGAATGGATGCTGCTGACAAGGCGCCAATTAGCATCGTTGAAAACCTAGAAAAAGTTCGTACCATTAAACTTGGTGAGCACGGCGATATTCTCCGCGATGACGCACTAACTGTTTTGAATTCAGCGTACTAAGGCCACCTTCTTTTAGTCGTAGTTTAATCTAATGGGGGGCGTTCCTCAAATGGCCCATCGGTGATGTCTACCCCTTTTTTATGCCAGTGGTGTAAAAGAATGACCAATGCAGGTGTTGTGTAA
>Ga0209137_1004030_pt1 | contig 11910 bp, 7 predicted proteins | sample SaaInl5LU_22_DNA_FD_184642 | JGI IMG/M metagenome (GOLD analysis project Ga0209137, IMG submission 184642) | Marine microbial communities from expanding oxygen minimum zones in the Saanich Inlet - ESP_105LU_22_DNA (SPAdes) (version 2) | ecosystem: Environmental > Aquatic > Marine > Intertidal...
TAGTTTACTGATACAGATCAGCAAATAGTCTCATAAGAAAGACAGTTGGCGTTTCTCAACTATGCTTCTAGGGTATTGATTGGAATCTAACTATGCGTCTGAAGCTTCTGATTTTTCTCACTCTTCTGCAAGCGCAGTTCGCTGGGGCCGACAACTACTTGGTCCTGCAGCTCAAATGGAAACCGCAGTTTCAGTTTGCCGGTTACTATGTGGCGCAGGAGTTAGGCTACTACAAGGAGGCCGGCCTTAGCGTAGAGATTCACCCGGGAGGGCCTGGCAGAAATAGCCTGACTGAGGTGCTTGAGGGGCGAGCAGATTTAGGTGTTTCTTCCAGTAATCTGGTAGCAGAACGCATAAAGGGAGCACCGGTTAAAGCGTTGGCAGCGATTTTCCAAACCTCACCGGCGCGGTTTATTACGCTAAAAAGTTCGGGTATCGAACGTGCCGAGCAGCTGCGAAATAAGCGGGTGATGCTGCTACCCAACAATGCCAGCTTTGAGTTGGTCGCGCTGCTCAATCAACTCAGCTTGCTTGAGCAGGTCGAACGTATCGAAACCAGTTTTCACATTGATTCACTGATTAATGGTGAAACTGACGCTTTTAACGGCTACGCAACTAACGAGCCTTATTCACTGCAAGAGCTGGGTGAAGAGTACAATCTTATCGATCCGGCCGACTACGGCATCCGCTTCTACGCCGACGTGCTATTCACTACCGATCAATTAGCACAAGAGCGGCCGGCAGATGTACGTGCTTTCACTCAGGCTAGTCTGCGGGGGTGGGAATATGCGCTGCAGTATCCCAGCGAAGCCATAGAGATCGTCTCGCGCTTCGCACCCGAGAAGTCACTCTCGCATTTACGCTTTGAAGCGCTTTCGATGCACTCTCACATGTCCAAGGACTTAGTCCCCATCGGTTATATGAATACCGAGCGCTGGATGTCTATCAAATCTTATCTTGCCAGTATCGGTGAGATTCCGTCTGACGCAGTGCTTGAATTAGATCAGTTTATTTTCCCGATCGATCCGGTTGAATTCGACTGGAAACAACATGGCTGGATCGTTATAACTGGCGCACTGCTGCTGTTGCTGCTGCTCGCCTGGGCGATCTGGGCGCACCGGCAAAAAGAGATTGTTGAAGAGAAGCTAGAGTCTACCTTCAATCTTGCAACGCACGATACGCTCACCGGGTTAGCGAATCGTTATCTCTTTATCGACCGTTTTAGGCAGGTATTGGCGCATAAGGAACGCGAGGCTTTAACTCCGTTGTTAGCCTTTATCGATATCGATCATTTCAAAGCAGTTAACGACACGCTAGGGCATCAAATGGGTGATGATCTGCTTAAAGCGCTGGCGTAGCAAATGCTGGCTGAAACTCGCCCGTCAGATACGCTTGCACGCTTCGGTGGCGATGAGTTTGTGCTCTTGGTTGATACCTTTGAGCCCGGCTCGGAAGTTGTGATGTGCGAGCGGTTACACCGTGCAGTACAAAGAGTTGTCGGGAGCTTTGATTTGAAAGACCTCGGAGTAAATGCGTCCATTGGCGCTATTATTTTAGACACCAATCTGCCAGATGAACCTGAGAGTTTGCTCGCGCTGGCTGATCGTGAAATGTATGCTGTGAAATGCAGCGAAACAGAGAAGATCAGAATCTCTCCACTGTCGATGCTACGGGGATCCCTCTACGAAATCGCAGGCTGAAAAAAGCCCGTTAAACCTCGAGCTTCTCTAGCTGATCGGTCCGAAAACTTCCATCAAAGAGTTGTAAAGCGTCGCGTTTTGCGTTGCATTTTGCAACGCAAAAAAAGAGAAGTTTAGGGGCTGATGCGTCTTGACCCCGACCCCGCTTTACGGGATCCATAGCTAGGGATTAGAGAGAATCAGTGGTAGACTTAAACCCCAATTGAGCAGATCAGGCCAAAGTCAATGCACGCCCAAAGTTTGGAGTATAACTTGAAGGAAGAGGGTCTTTTGCGGCGGGTGTTTTTGGCCTGTTTTGCTACAGCGACACTATACGGGATGTTCAATATCCTCAATCGATACGGCTGGTTTTTTCAGTTTTCGGATCTCTATCGTGCTGGAGAAAAGGGCTTTGTGGAGCTCGCCTTTTTGGGTCTGGTTAGTGGCACGTCTATTTTATCTTTCACCCGTCCCTCACTCGTAGTTCTGAGGGCGGTTGCACTAATGATTACACTGCTTGTACTCGCGGCCACGGCGTGGGTCGGTGCCATTTCGCTCAGTTTTCTTCCAATTTTGTTGCTACTCGTGCTGCTCGGCGTACCGAAACCCTACCGTTTACAAATCGGTGCTTTAATGCTTCTGGTTTTCGGGGGCGCAAGCTTTACAGGAGGTCGGGAGCTCGAATGGCCTTTACATATGCGGATGCTGGCCTTTTACGCGACGCTTATCTGGCCAATTGTTACGCTTATGGATGTTGGCGTCGCCGAATCGGTTCGCAGAAAGCTTGCTCTTGAGCGGCTACTTCTATCAGCCGCTTGGATGAGCATGGCAGTTCTTGTGCTAGATCCAGTTGCTTTACACGGATTAGTGGGAATCGTAATTACGTTTGGAACCTGGTGGTGGGTTCGTAGCACTGCCGAGCTAAGCCGACGAGCGAAGCTGACGCTAGTTTCCCTTTCGATCATTGTGTACTTCAACAATCTCTACAATGCCGGCCAGTTGCCCGCACAGGCGCTACCGATTTACCTGGCGCTTGGCTTTATTTTGTTCTCTCCGTTACGCGCCGCTGCCCTAGGTTGCATCTATATTCTACTAGTGCTTTACGGCCTGCTGCATTTCGAGTCTGAATTGAATATCCCATTAGCGCTGCGAAATATCGCTGGCGGGGTACTTTTTTTGGTTGGCCTCTACAGTTTCACCTCTAGTCCAGTGTTCGGCGCGCAACAGAGCGACGCAAGACTTGACACAAAAGACCGTCTTATCAACGTGTTGATAAGTACAACGGTAGTGGGTCTAGCGCTACTGGTACTGTACTTGCCTATCAAACCGCAACTCAGTCTCATTTTGAGTGACTCACCAAAATCATACTTGAGTTGGTTACTGACGAGTCTTGCTTTTGCCGCTTTGAGCTGCTGGCTACTGACCCTCTACCTTAATGCCCAACAGCTACAGCTAAGGGCAAACGATAAGCTGAAAGAGCTGAATGAAGACCTCGAGGCCCAGCGCGAGTTGATCGAAAGGCAACAAGAACAGCAAAATCATATGTTTTCGGTGATTGGCCATGAGCTGCGAACCCCCATTGCAGCCTTGCAGATGCTATTTGACAAAGTTGCCCCTTACGCCTTAGGTCGCGAGCGCAGTGCTATTCAAGGTAATATTCGTCAAGCCACGCATGTGTTGGACGATCTGAAACTTATAGCGCAGCCTGAGACTGCATTGGTTGAAGATCTAGAGCCTGTCAGACCCGCAGATTTGGTAAGAATCGCCGCGACTGCTATGGAAAGCCAACTGAACGATCGAAATGTAGATTTGGAGCTCTCTATAGATCGCGAAGCACGTATGGTTTGTGAGATGAGCCCAAAGCCTCTGCGTAAGGCTGTCACCGTTCTGCTCAAGAACGTCAGCATGCACAGTCGCGCGACGGCGGTAAAAGTTTCTCTGGAAGCAATGCAGAGCAATGGAAAACTGATTTTGGATCTGCGCGTTGAGGATAACGGGACGGGTGTTCGTGGTGTCGAGGTCGAGCAGCTGTTCCGTGCCTTCTATCGCCACTCCCCAGACTCTGAGGGGCTCGGGTTAGGATTGAGTATTGCACGCACGTTAATAGAAGCTCAAGGCGGGAGGTTAGAGTACTTCGATAGCCATTTGGGCGGTGCTGGCTTTCATGTGCATCTTGAGCCTGCTTTAGGGAATCAGCTAGCGCTCGAACAGATGGATCTGCCAACGAGAGGGATAGCTGGTCTGCGCGTGCTGTTGGTTGAGGATAACCATACCCTGCGTATGTTGACCACGGCAATGTTGGAAACGGCCGGGGCCGTTGTAAGCACTGCGGGAAACGGTAGAGAAGCGCTTGAACTTGTACAGCGCGGAGTGGGCGTAGACCTTGTACTGACTGATATTTTTATGCCTAAGATGGACGGCTACGAGCTCTGTAGGCAATTGCGGGGGCTAGAATTTAGTCGCGTTATCCTTGGCGTCACCGCTGCCACCGTTGGGCGTGAATCACAACGTATGATCGAGGCGGGCGCTGATGCCTGTTTGAGCAAGCCGCTTTCGGTCGCTTCAGTTGAACTTGCGTACCAACGCGTTATTAAAGGGATCAGCGGATCCTAAGCGAGCTTAGAAAGCCAAATGGAAATCAAAGTAAACTACCTCGACAATTTGCGTCTCGAGGCGAAATTTGACGACTTTACCGTCATAGCTGACCAACCCGTACGATACAAAGGTGACGGCTCAGCGCCCGGACCGTTCGATTACTTTCTCGCTTCGTCGGCACTCTGTGCCGGCTATTTCGTCAAGCTCTACTGTGAGGCGCGAGGCATCTCCACTGACAACATACGACTGTCGCAAAACAATATCGTCGATCCAGAGAATCGCTACAAACAGACCTTTAAGATTAACGTCGAGCTACCCGAAGATATCAGCGACAAAGATCGCACTGGGATTATTCGCTCGATTGAGCGTTGCACGGTTAAAAAGGTGGTGCAAGAGGGGCCTGACTTCCAAATTGAACTGGTTGAAAGCCTAGACGATGATGCGCAAGCGTTGCTCAATGTCGCAGGCGAGGGTGAGACTTATATCGAAGGCAAGGATGCGCCACTTGAACAGACCATCGCCAAGATGACTGAGATTTTGGCGAGCCTCGGAATGAAGATCGAGGTCGCCTCATGGCGCAACATAGTACCCCATGTCTGGTCACTGCATATCCGCGATGCTGCTTCGCCTATGTGTTTTACCAACGGCAAAGGGGCAACGAAAGAGGCGGCACTCGCCTCGGCTCTCGGAGAGTTTCTTGAACGCCTCTCGTGTAACTTTTTCTATAACGATCAGTACTTTGGCGCTGAGATTGCCGAGTCTGAGTTCGTTCATCGCCCTGACGAGCGCTGGTTTGAATTGACTGAAGATGACAGTCTGCCTGAGGGTCTTTTGGATGAGTACGCTCTGGCGATCTATAACCCAGATGATGAGCTTTGTGGCTCAAATCTGATTGATACCAATTCGGGGAACGAAGAGCGGGGGATCTGTGCTCTACCGTTTTCGCGTCTGTCGGACGGAGAGACGGTCTACTTCCCATCAAACCTGATCGAGAATCTCTTCTTAAGCAACGGTATGAGTGCCGGTAATACGCTTGAGGAGGCTCAGGTTCAGTGTCTCTCTGAGATTTTTGAGCGTGCAGTAAAACGTGAAATCCTGGAGCAAGAGTTAGCGCTACCCGATGTGCCGGATGAGGTGCTAGCGCGCTGGCCTGGCATTGTTGAAGGGATAAGAGCGCTAGAGGAGCAGGGCTTTCCCATTCTGGTTAAAGACGCATCACTAGGCGGTCAGTTCCCAGTCGCCTGTGTAACCTTAATGAACCCTAAAACGGGCGGTGTGTTTGCCTCCTTTGGTGCTCATCCAAGCCTGCATGTAGCTATTGAGCGCAGTTTGACGGAGTTGCTTCAGGGGCGAAGTTTTGAGGGGCTGAATGACCTTCCGGCGCCCACCTTTAATTCGCTGGAAGTAACCGAGCCAAACAACTTTGTGGAGCACTTCATCGATTCAAGTGGCCTCGTGAGCTGGCGTTTCTTCAGTGATCGGCCGGATTTTGAATTCGTTGACTGGGATTTTGCAGGTTCCAATGTTGAAGAGGCCGCGACGCTATTTGGTATCCTCGCGGACCTGGGTAAAGAGGTGTATCAAGCCGTTTATGACGATCTGGGTGTGCCGGCCGTCCGAATTCTGGTGCCTGACTACTCTGAGGTTTATCCGGTTGAAGACCTGATTTGGGACAACACCAATAAAGCACTGGAGTTCCGGGAAGGGATACTCTGCCTGCATCAACTCTGCGACGAGGATCTGCAAGAGTTGCTGGAGCGTCTGGAGCAGAGTCAGTTGGATAACTACACCGATATTCGCACACTAATCGGCATAGAGTTTGATGAGAACACTCACTGGGGACAGTTAACGATACTCGAGCTTAAGCTGCTGATTTGTCTTGCATTAGGGCAGTTGGAGAGCGCTCAAGAGCTGGTCGAGACTTTCCTGCAGTACAATGATAATACCGTTGATCGCGGTCTTTTCTATCGAGCCCTGAGCGCTGCCCTCGAGGTTGAGCTGAGTGAAGATATGGAACAAGGGGACTATCAGCGCAATTTTGGCCGAATGTTTGGTGACCAGCGCATGGCTCAGGTTTACGGTGCGATTAGCGGTGAGATTCGCTTCCCAGGGCTTGAGCCGGTCGGGATGGAGCTTGACGGGCTAGATCGGCACCAACGTCTGCTTCAGAGTTACAAAAAGCTGCACAGCTGGCGTGCTTCACAGGCTTGATAGCCTAAACATTGAGAGTGGGACTGAGTTAAAACCATGTCTGTTGAATTGATACTGCTGTTGATTATCGGGTTACTCGTAGGAGGCGCGGTTGGGTTCCTCTGGCAGGGGCGTAAACTGACACCGCTCAGCGCAGAGGTAGAACGTGCCACGAGCCAACTGGCCGCTGTTGAGACCGAGATAGAGCGGTTGAAAGGAGAGGCACAAGAGCAGCAGCGACGTGCACATGAGTTAGAGATCGACCGCTCAACGCTTACAGCTCACCTGGAGCAGGTCCAGAGCCAACTCCAGAGTCGAACGCAAGAGCTGGAACAGCTGCGCGAACGCTACACAGCTCTCAGTCATGAGCACAGTGTGCAGCAGACACGTCTGCAGGAGAAAGAGCAGCAGTTTGAGCGTGAACGGGCACAGATCAAGGCAAGCCGCGAAGAGCTGACCAAAGAGTTCGAAAATGTCGCGAATAAAATCTTTGAAGAGAAGGGTAAGACCTTCGCGACCACCAGCCAAACCAGCCTGGATGCACTGCTAAAGCCGTTTAAAGAGCAGCTGGAGGGGTTCCAGAAGCGCACCAATGAGATCCACGAATCGAGTACGCGCGATAGCGCCAAGCTCAACGCCGAGATCCTCAAGGTGATGGAGATGGCTCAGAACATGAGCCGTGATGCCACTAACCTGACCAGCGCGCTCAAAGGCGACTCGCAGCAGCGCGGAGCTTGGGGTGAGGCTCAGCTTCGTCGCACGCTCGAGATGAGTGGTCTGGTAGAGGATGCCCACTACGAGACGCAGTCCTCGTTTAAAGATCTAGAGGGCAAAAGCAAACAGACCGATTACCTTATTAAGCTGCCAGATGGCAAACATATCATTATCGACTCAAAGGTCTCGCTGAATGCCTATGATCGTGTGGTTAGCGCAGAGTCCGCGGACGAGGCCGATGCCGCGATGAAGCAGCATGTTGCAGCGGTAAAAGGCCATATCGACGATCTGGCCTCAAAGGATTACACCAATGTGGTTGGGATGCGCAGTCCAAGCTTTGTGCTTATGTTTATGCCTATAGAGCCAGCCTACATTGAAGCGCTGAAGTCGAATAGGGATCTGTTTGACTACGGCTATCGCAAAGGCATCGTGTTGGTGTCGCACACCACACTGATACCGATCCTGCGCACCGTCTCGAACCTGTGGATGATCGAGCGCTCCAATGCCGAGGCACGAGAAATTAGTGAGAAGGCGGGGGATATTTTTAATACCGTGAGTACCCTAGCTGAGCGTCTGTCCAAGCTTGGAAACACCCTAAACACTGCGGGTAATCATTATAATGACACGGTCACAGCGCTTGCCGGTAAGCAGGGGTTGTACGGTAAAGTAGAGCGATTCAAAACACTCTCTACCAAGGTAACGAAAGCCCTGCCTGATATTGAGCATCGACATATCGATTTTGAAGATCATAAGCTGCAACTAATAGTTGAAGAGCTGCCGTCTGAAGAGCACTCTCAAGACGAAGTCTTGCCCGGGGGTTCACTGCTGGTAGCCCCTAGCTCAGACGAAACCGCTGATAGCGAAAACCTAGATATCCCAGAGAATTCAGAAGAGAGCAAAGCATGACACTGCCCACCTACGTCACCCCACTTAAACGTCTGGCTGATGAGATCGTTGCCTGGAATGCAGCGGCTGGGAAGTTTCCTGGCGAGCGTGCCGCTACGTTGGAGGAGTTGCTGAATCAAGAGGCGCGAGTCGTTGAGGAGCTCAAAGAGCTGATCCATGCGATGGCCGAGAGCGACCTGACCGAAACCCTCGACGCCGTCTGCGATATTTTTGTAACGGCCAGTTATTACCTAGCGCTGGTAAAGAACACGCAAGCTAGCATTGAATCCTGTGTGGTGCCGCCTGCAGAGATTGAGACGATACAGGCTCAGCTCGCCGAATTAGCAGAGCAGGCTGAAAACCTGCCCGAGCGTAGCGTTGCGCAGATGTTGGACAACCCGTTAATCGTCAAAAGCCTAGAGGTCTCTCTGGCGCTAGTGCGGGATCTGCCGGTCGACTTTATCGGCGCGCAGCAGGCAGTCAACGACAACAACGCCTCGAAATATGTCGCCAGCGAAGCGGTGGCGCAAGAGTCCGTTGCGCACTATGCCGCGAAGGGTGAAGAGGTGGTTGCTCACGCGTCGAGTTATCTGGGTAAACCGGTCTTCGTACTCAAACGCACTTCAGACGACAAAATCATGAAACCTGTGGGCTTCGTCTCTGTCGAGCTTGCACCGTTTATCTACGCAAACTAAGCACCAGGACGGAGAAAGAGCGTGAGCCAAACAGAGAGTAGCGTGCCGGGGCGTGGGCGCTTAACTATTCGTACACTGGCGATGCCGGCAGATACTAACCCTTCTGGGGATATCTTTGGTGGCTGGGTGCTGTCGCAAATGGACCTTGCAGCAGGTATTTGTGCGGGTCAGCGTGCGCAACGTCGCGTTGTTACTGTTGCGGTGGAGAGTATGAGCTTCATCCGACCGGTTAAGGTCGGTGATGTTTTGGGCGTCTACACCGAGGTTGAGAAAGTGGGGCGCACATCGCTCGATATCCATGTTGAGGCTTGGGTACGCCGCGGTCGCATCGGTGAGCGCGAGAAGGTGACTGAGGCTACTTTTCGCTTCGTAGCGGTTGACGATAACGGCAAGTCCACACCTGTACCCAGCTTGGAAGATCTTCCACCCTATGTTGCATCAGATCTCTAGTAATACGCGCGTTGGCTGCTGGGCATAAGCTTCGCAACACACTTTAGAAAGCAAATTAAATGAGACTCTACTAGACTTAAACCTGTATCAGTACCCTACAGGTTAACTAAGGTATGAAAGCTCCTCAGCAGCCGGCCGACACTCATTTTCCGCTCTCCGAGGATGAGTATCATATGCAGGTCTACGCTGCTATTCCCCTCTCGCTGATCCCGACTATCCTTCTGTTGGCTTATCAGCAGTGGACGTTAGCGGCCTGCTTTTTGGTTGGTGTCGGCCTGTTTTCAGCCTCGGCTCGGATTAGCCTTAAAAATGGCTCCATACTTCGCTCCCAGTCACTCTATCTGGCAGGTGGTACAATCATCTTGATTCCCACTTTTGCGCTGGCAATACCGGTTGACTCATCGGCCTCGGTTATTGCTCTGATGCCTTTGATAGTGGGGATTTATATGTATCAGGGTCTTTTTCGCTGGTTAAACATAGCGCTGTCGATCCTCTGTTACCTGACTGCATTCTTGTCGCAACATCTGCTTGAGTTCGAAGTTTCACTGCTAGATAGCCAGTATCAGTCAGCTTTTTCCCGGGTCATGTTCGTTGTATTTGCGCTTTTCTTGCTGGTAGTCATTACACGCGTTACAACGGACCTTCGCCGGGCAAATGGCCGTCTAACCGTTTCAAACCGCCACGCCGCGCAGGAGCGTGAGAGGTATCAGACACTTTTTGATAATGCTCCTGAGGCCTATTTCATCCTGTCGGCAAAGAATGGTGGGATAGTCGAGTGTAATCATGGTGCAGAGCGAATGTTGCATGGCACCAGAGAGCAGTTGATGGGTAAGTTACCCTTCGAGCTCTCTCCATCTCATCAACCCTCAGGCGAACCATCAGATGAAGCTGCGCGTGCCATCACCAAACAGATTGTACGAGAGGGTGAACTCACGTTTGAGTGGGTACACCAGCGGATAGATGGAGAACCCTTCTGGGTCGAGGTTGAGATTCGTGAGGGCGTCTACCAAGGTGATAAGGTGTTCTTCTCGACCTGGCGTCAGATTAATAAACGTAAGCGGCTTGAATCTGAGTTGATCAAACTGGCCAATGAGGATCAACTCACCGGTCTGCTCAATCGTCACTCTTTAAAAACAGCATTCGCGCGACTGTTGGCTCACGCTCAGCGAAACTCCACTGGGGTCGTTCTATTTTATATTGACCTCGATAAGTTTAAATATGTAAACGATAGTTACGGCCACCGAACTGGCGACCATCTGCTGCAAACTGTGGCACAGCGTTTTCGCACAGCTGTCCGGCGCGATGACCTTGCGGCTCGGTTAGGTGGTGACGAGTTTGTTTTGGCATTTGAGGGCAGTTTGTCGATTCACGAACTCGAAGATCTGGCGCACAAGGTAACTCAGCAGTTTGCCAAACCGCTCAATATAGACGGCCATTCGCTCAAGGTGGGTTTGAGTATTGGTATATCGACCTATCCCGAGGATGGTCAGGACTTTGATGCACTATTGAGAGCTGCTGATAACGCCCTATATAGAGCAAAAGACCTTGGGCGGGGACAGCATCAATTCTTCGCAAAGGAGATGGCTGATAAAGCGGCCGAGCACTTGCGGATCGAGTCGGGTATAGCTCGCGCACTGAAGGCGGGCGAATTTAAATTGTTGTATCAAAAACAGATTCGTCTATCAGATAGGTCAGTCTATGGAATCGAAGCACTGTTGCGCTGGCAGGATCCTGATCAAGGTTTGGTCTATCCGGACGCCTTTTTAAATGTTGCTGATGACTCGAACCAACTTGAGCAGCTTGAGCGTTGGATTATTCACGAAGCTTTTAATCAAGCGCGAGCCTGGGATGAGGGGGGCTATCAGTTTGGTCGTTTAGCCGTCAATCTCTCACCGCGTTCTCTGCAAAGGGGCTATGCTTTCAAGTTGATCGAAGAGGCTCTTGAGCATACTGCCTGCCCCACGCATATCCTAGAAGTTGAGATATCTGAGAATTTCTTATTGGAGAATGAGGAGGAGGGGATCGCTGAGTTGGAGTCAATTCGTGACCTCGGCATCGAGCTCTCGCTAGATGACTTCGGCACGGGTTTCTCATCGCTGCGGTATCTTCAAAAAATGCCGATCGACAAGGTAAAAATTGATAAGTCATTTATAGCGGATATAGATACTAACGATAGCGATCTTGAAATTGTCACCGCCACTATCGCGATGGCGCACAAGCTCAATTTAGTTGTTATTGCTGAGGGTGTGGAGACACAGAGTCAGTTGGGTCTGCTAGAGCCAGAAGAGTGTGACGTTGTTCAGGGGTTTCTCTTCTCTAAACCGATCGAGGCGAGCGAAATTTTCAGACTGCCAGCGCCTCGGGCTCAACTATAACAGCAAGCGAGTCACTGCTAATCCACAGCTGTCCATCCTGAACATTCGCTTGCAGATGCATACCTCGGGCTATTAGACCGACCAGAGCTTGGCACTGCTCATCATGGATTCTGATTATCTGCACATTTTGTTGCCGAGTCCGCTCCGCGTGGATTGTGTTCAACCAGGGTGTTACAGCTTGGTCTGAGCCGTAGCAGAGAATAACGACCTGTTTCGAGCGGTTGCAGGCTTTGCGGATACGCCTTTCGCTGGGCAAACCAACATCGATCCACAGCTCAATCTCATCGCTGTAGCTCTTGCGCCAGAGGTCAGGCTCGTCATCAGCTG
>Ga0209137_1004034_pt1 | contig 11907 bp, 10 predicted proteins | sample SaaInl5LU_22_DNA_FD_184642 | JGI IMG/M metagenome (GOLD analysis project Ga0209137, IMG submission 184642) | Marine microbial communities from expanding oxygen minimum zones in the Saanich Inlet - ESP_105LU_22_DNA (SPAdes) (version 2) | ecosystem: Environmental > Aquatic > Marine > Intertidal...
CCATGATTGTAGCTTCACGAATACCGGCATCTGAGACGCGGGTTTCGCCATACTTAAGCTGCATTCCTTCGAGTCCTTGGTTCACATCACCGATTTTACCTGAATCCTCTCCGAAAACAAGTAACTCAGGATGGTCTCCGAACAATTGGTCAAAATTATCGCGTATTACAATGCGTGCATCCACTTGCTCTGCCCCCTGGTAATCTGCAGGGACGCTGTTCAACAGTTTCTCCGTATCGTTAGCGCTGTATAAGTGTGAGCTGAAACGTTTATTCTGTTCTTTGAATTCTTTTTCTAACCAAGTCTTTATTGGTGCTGTATCAACTCTCGAGTCGCCAACCACAGTACGTAGGGCTTTACGCATGGCTTTGAACGTATGGGCAACCTCGATATCTTCAACGGCCTCTAAGTCAGTAATGATAGAGGTTACAAAGATTCCTTTTTCCCCTTGAGTTTGGAGTGCCTTAAGTAGTGGAAGCGCTTCGTTTCTGAGACGAATAGGTTGGCTCTGGTAGATCTTCCAAGCCTCCTTTTTGCCTTCACGAGCCGCCTTCTTCGCATCTTTTGTAAGTGCGTCTAACTCTTCCTCTGTTGCGATGCCCTGTGCCTGCATCCATTCGCCGAACTTCAAAATACAATCGTGGTCTTTTTCCCACTGAAGGCGTTCAGGCGATTTGTAACGCTCGTGTGAGCCAGAAGTACTGTGCCCTTGAGGTTGTGTCATGCCTTTCACGTGAATCATCACAGGAACATGCTCTTCACGCGCCACCTTTGACGCCTGCATGAAGGTATTTATGAGTGCTGTGTAGTCCCAAGCGTCCACCACAAAGATGTCATAGCCTTTACCTTTTTCATCACGCTGAAAACCTTTTAAGATCTCGCTGATGTCTTCTTTGGTAGTTTGGTATTCTGCTCCAACTGAAATTCCATAAGCGTCATCCCATACCGAGATGACCATAGGAACCTGTAATACACCCGCCGCGTTAATGGTCTCAAAGAAGAGTCCTTCAGAGGTGGATGCATTTCCGATGGTTCCCCAAGCAACTTCATTCCCTTGTTTAGAGAATTTCTCAGATCCTTCGAAGGATACCTCTTTGTATACTTTTGATGCTTGTGCTAGTCCTAAAAGACGTGGCATTTGACCCGCGGTAGGGCTGATGTCAGAGGAGCTGTTGTATTGCTCGGTAAGATTCACCCATTGTCCATTCTCATCTAGACTACGAGTAGCAAAGTGTCCATTCATTTGACGGCCACCAGCCATTGGCTCATGTTTCACGTCAGTAACAGCATACAATGAATTAAAAAATTTCACGGCGTCCAACTCACCAAGAGCCATCATAAAGGTTTGATCTCGGTAATATCCACTACGGAAATCACCTTTTTCAAAGGCCTTTGCCCAGGCAATCTGCGCCAATTCTTTTCCGGCTCCGAATATTCCGAATTTTGCTTTACCGGTAAGTACTTCACGACGGCCCATAAGAGAGCACTCTCTTGAGAGTACTGCCGTGTAGTAATCGTTTTTGATTTCTTCCTGGTATTCTTTGTAACTGATCTCTTTTTGCTTCTCTGTCATCTGTGATAGGTTGATTCGAGTGGGTTAATCTCTTGTTCTACAAATATAGGGCATAGGTGGCCTACATAATGCGCTTGAAAACAAACAGCACGAACAGTGTAATCACAATCAAAAGCAATACCTGTATCCCTCCACTTTTGTAATGCACTTTATGCATACTCAGGTCTTTGCGGTAGCTGTAAAAAAGGTAAGTCAAGAAACTAACGGCGAATATGCCGGCAAAAATCCAATGTCCTGTTGTAATGTTTTCCATGCGACAAATTTACTTTCTTTGAGGTAAAGTAAAGACAGTATGAAGAAGCAAATCACACACGTGGAAAAGTTTCACGACACATTTGGTATCCCTAATGAATATTCACCGGTTGCGGCAATCAAAGAAGAATTGATCCAGCTAAGGTTCAAGCTCATGGCTGAAGAGAATGAAGAGTACCTCGAAGCTGCTCTAGCAGGTGATAAAACGGAGGTTGCAGATGCATTAGGCGACATGCTCTACATACTTTGCGGGACGATTTTAAGCCATGGCATGCAGCACAAAATAGAAGAGGTTTTTGACGAAATACAACGCAGCAACATGAGCAAGCTTGGATCGGATGGTCAACCAATTTATCGCGAAGACGGTAAGGTGCTCAAGGGTCCGGGCTATTTTAAGCCGAACATTACTGCTATTTTAGACCAGGAGTAGGGCGGACGTTACTCTTAGTGATCCGCTCGTTAAAACGAGGGACACAGCCTTCGAGCGCAGGAGCCTGTTTACCACCGTTGTTCCATGGTAAATAGGTAGCTTCGACCGCCTTGGACGCTTTTACTGTGGTCACATCACCTTCATTAAAGCTCGTTGTGATTGAAGAACAAGTAGTCGTATTGATTCCGTCCGGGGTAGAACTAGAGGAGAAATTATGCATACTACTTTGGGCATTGCCTTCCAACAGTATTTGCTTGAGGCGATTGTCATCAAAGCTTCCATAGACATATTTGCCTGACGCAGCATCGAAGTATGCCGAATCCTGTGTCTGGGAAACAATGCGCACTTCATGGTGAAGATAGAGTGAGTCGAGCTCTTTATCCTTGAGCATGAGCACAGCTGAATCACATTGAAATTGGCTTTTTTCACCCCATAGAACGGGCGAGGGATACAATGCCAATTTTTCATCGTATTCGAAATATGTGAAGTACGCACTTTTGCCCTGAAATTTCTCACTGTAGAACGCCGTGTTTTCTATCATTCGTACTGTTCTGTAACTAGCAGAATCCTCTCTGATCGCTAATGTATCACCACGAGCGTAGATGGTATCGCCGTCCATGCTCTGTTTGTAGTGAACTGGATACATGGCGTCTACAAAGTTTGGTTCCTTTTCATACAGAATGTAAGGAGCTTCGAGAACGAATCCTTTAGTGGAATCGGCGACAAGGGCTGCAGTAAAAAGTTCTCCCGCTTCACTGCGAAGGTTATAGCTGATCGAATCAGCCGAGATAAACGAACCTGGCGATTCGATACTTGCACCACGACCGAGGTTAAGTTGTGCATTATCCGCCTCGTAGCTGCCCAATTTACAATTGATGACGGAACTGTCCCTGAGCAACTCACTTGGGCCTAAAAATCGATAACTATTCTGTTTCGGGTAATAGAGTAGCGTGTCCGTTTGAAGCTGGTACTCTGGATCTACGGCTAGAACGTTTCCTCTTAGCCTAATCCGCTCTAAATCTGTGTTATAGACTCCTTTATCTGAAGTAAGTTCAAGGTCCCTTCTATACAGCGTGCTTCTAGTGACGTAGTATGCGTTATGGTTATTTCTGTCGTACCGTAGGGATGTGGTTTTAAGCGTCGAGCTCGGTGTACGAAGCGCTACATTTTCAGAGATTGTGAAAAGGCGCTCATCACCGTTGTAGTTCATTGTTTCTCCAACTATAGTCGTGGTGTCTGCTTGAATGATACGAACGTTTCCAAAAGCGTCAAACGTGTTATCCGGTTGTACGAGTATGGCAGAGTCACAATACATCTTAGCCGCATCTTGCTGCAAGCCGACATTTCCACGTAGGTAATAAACTCGTTTACCAGATGTGCTTTTAACGATATCCGTAATGTCGCTGCTGAGTATACGAACTTTTGTTTGCGCACTGCCATAGTAGGGTAGTGCGCAAAAAAGGGCCACACAAAAAAGTATGGCCCTACGCATTATCTTAAGATCGTTTGTGCACGGTCAGGTCCAACACTGACAAGGGTGATTGGAACACCAACGGCTTTTTCGATGTAGTCTATGTATGCCTTAAACGTAGCAGGGAACTGTGCTTCGTCAGTCATTTGAGTAAGGTCTTCTTCCCAGCCTGGTAGCTCGGTTAGAATTGGCTCTATCAAATCTTCTTGTAACTTATAAGGTAGATGCTCGATCACTTCACCTTTGTAACGGTAAGCCGTACAAATTTGAATAGGTCCTACGCCGCTAAGAACATCTGACTTCATCATCATCAATTCTGTAACGCCATTTACATCAATTGCATATTTCAGCGCAGGTAGATCTAACCAACCACAACGACGTGGACGTCCAGTAGTTGCACCAAATTCGTGACCTTGAGCCTGAATTTTTTCTCCAGTAGCATCACTAAGCTCAGTAGGGAATGGGCCTGAACCTACACGTGTACAGTAGGCCTTGAAGATTCCATATACGTTTTTAATACGGTTTGGAGCTACACCGAGCCCAGTACAAGCACCAGCACAAGTGGTGTTAGACGAGGTAACGAATGGGTAAGTACCGAAATCAATATCTAATAATGTACCCTGAGCACCTTCAGCGAGGATCGTACGTCCTTCACGCATAGCTGTGTGCATGTAAGGCTCACTATCGATGATCTGGAGGGTTCTCAAATACTCAATGGCAGCAAACCAATTTTCTTCTAACTCCTCAAGATTGTATTCGAAATCAGGGTAGCCGCTCAATAGTTGCTTGTGCTTGTTCACTAACGCATCATACAACTCTTGGAAATTTTCCAATTGAATATCTCCTACACGAAGACCGTTGCGTCCTGTTTTGTCCATGTAGGTCGGTCCAATACCTTTTAGCGTTGAACCAATTTTTTTCTTTCCCTTTGCAGCCTCACTCGCTGCATCTAGCAATCGGTGAGATGGAAGAATCAAGTGTGCTTTACGAGAAATCTTGAGGCGTGAAAGAACATCAGGTTCTTGAGCAATAAGCTTATCTAGCTCTCCTTTGAAGATGACGGGGTCAATCACAACACCGTTTCCTACAATGTTCTCTACGTTTTTGTGGAAGACACCGGATGGAATCGTGTGCAACACATGCTTTTTACCTTCGAATTCTAGTGTATGACCAGCATTTGGACCACCCTGAAAGCGTGCGATAACGTCATATTTTTTCGTCAAAACATCGACGATTTTCCCTTTTCCTTCATCTCCCCATTGGAGACCTAGAAGTACATCTACAGCCATATTAATTTTGGTTTAGGTCTTGTTTCTTTTTTGCGTAGAAATAGAGACTATGACTCTCTACTTCGACATTAAAGACCTCTTCGATTGTTTTCTTGATATTTTCGATACGTGGGTCACAAAATTCAAAAACCTCACCTGTGTCACTTAGAATGACATGATCGTGCTGTTTGTTGAAGTAGGACTTCTCGTAAAAACTCTGATTCTGTCCGAACTGATGCTTTCGTATTAAGCCACAAGTGAGTAATAACTCAATGGTGTTATACAAAGTAGCTCGCGAGACGCGGTAATTCTTCTCTTTCATGGTGAGGTACAAGGTCTCTACGTCGAAATGATCGTCGCTGTCGTAGACTTCACTGAGTATTGCAAAGCGCTCTGGAGTTTTACGCTGATTGTTCTGCTCCAAATAGCGGCTAAATACCTCTTTTACCTGTTCTTGTGCCTCTGTCGTTGTGCTCATGTGAGAACTAAAGCGCTAAAATACATCTATCTGTTGAATTTACCCACACGATTAACGGTGCTTATACCTTCCAGCGCCTTGATATTGTTAATAGTGTCTGTGAGCGCCACTTTATCAGCGACTTCGATGGTTAATTGGCCTGTGAATAACCCGTCGTCAACAGAGAAAGATATCGCCTTAATATTAATGTTGAGATCACTAGATATTACTTTGGTCACATCATTTACAATACCTACTCGGTCCATTCCTTGAATTTCAATATTCACGGTAGATGTAGTTGCCTTTTGATCGATCCACTTCGCCTTCATAACACGATTGGCAAACCGGCTTTGAAGTAGAACCGAGTTCGGACAATCGTCACGGTGAACTTTGAGACCATCAGCAGTAGTTACGAAGCCGAATACACGGTCTCCAGCAACTGGATTACAGCACTTTGCCAAAGTATAGTCTAAGTCTTGTTCGTCTGTTCCAAAAACCAATTCGTGATTCTCAGTAACCTCTTTCGGCCCTTTGAGTTTGGTTTTTGCGTAGTTGCTCCGAACGATGCGCTGTTTGAAATAATTGACCAAACCAGAAGTTTCTCGGGCATACTCGCGGAGCTTCTTATTATCAATCACTCCGAGGCCTACCTTGAAGTATAGTTCATTAGGGTTCTTAAGTCCGAAATAGTTTACGAGCTTTTGAATATTACTCGCTGTAGCTTTGAGTTTAATGACCTTTAGCTTGCGTTCAAGAATCATATAACCTTGACCAGTAATAAGCTGCTTCTCCTGTTTCAAGGCACGTTTAATTCGCTGCTTAGCCTTACCGGTTTTTACAAACCTAAGCCAATCTTCTTTGGGTTCCTGTTTGATTGAAGTGAGTACCTCAACTTGATCCCCTGATTTTAACGGAGAACTAAGCGGAACCAATTTCCCATTCACTTTCGTACCTAAGCACTGTGCACCGACCTCACTATGAATTTCAAAGGCAAAATCTAATGCAGTAGCACCCTTCGGTAAGGCAACCATTTTCCCTTTTGGCGTAAAGACAAAAATCTCAGAAGCAAAGAGGTTCATTTTGAAATTCTCAATGAAATCTTCATCATCGTTATCCGGATCCTCTAAAAATTCTCGAATCCTTTTCAACCAATTATCCAAGGTATTCGATCCTGAACTATCCTCTTTGTACTTCCAGTGAGCCGCGAAACCATTCTCCGCGATATCGTCCATACGACGCGTACGAATCTGTACTTCTACCCAATGACCTTCTGGCCCCATCACTGTAGTATGTAAACTTTCGTATCCGTTACTTTTCGGTGATGAGATCCAATCTCTTAAACGAAGAGGGTTGGGGCTAAAATTTTGGGTAACCAAAGAATAGGCCTTCCAGCATTCTGCCTTCTCCATATCCAATTCTGAATCGAGTATAATACGGATCGCATACTTGTCATACACCTCGTCAAACCCAACCTTCTGGTTACGCATCTTACGGCGAATCGAGAATATACTTTTGGTTCGCTTTTTAATGTCAAACTTCAATCCTGCCTTCTCCAAGTCATGAGCCACCGTGGCCGTAAATTTCTTTAAATAAGAAATATCACCAATCGCGAGTTCATTCATCCTCGCCTCAATCTCCTGGTACACATCTGACTCTGTATACTTTAATGCGGTATCTTCTAACTCTGTCTTGATCTTATAAAGCCCCAAACGGTGGGCGAGTGGCGCATAAATAAAGAGCGTTTCCGATGCTTTGGTCAACTGTTTATGTGAAGGCATCCCATGCATGGTGCGCATGTTGTGGAGACGATCGGCAAGCTTGATCAGGATGACACGAACATCATCTGAGATCGTAAGTAGCATCTTGCGGTAATTCTCAAGCTGCATGCTGCTTTCCATGCTTACCACTCCTGATATTTTAGTGAGACCATCGATCAAACGAGCGATGTTCACATTAAACATCGACTCAATATCTTCTAAAGTATAATCTGAATCTTCCACTACATCATGCATGAGAGCAGTGGCAATACTTGTAGGTCCTAGGCCTATTTCTGTGGCAACAATCTGAGCAACTTCAATAGGATGAGTAATATAAGGCTCACCCGTTTTTCGACGAACACCCTTATGAGCGTCTTTAGCAATATTGAACGCTTTGGTAATCAGCTCTTTATCTGCGTCTTCTGTTTTGTATTCAATACTATTTAAGAGGTCCTGAAACGCACCTTCTACAAGGATCGTATCCTTTTGGTCTTGGTCGGTCATGGGCAAGAGATATTAGTCAATCAAGAATATGGCCGGTCGCTTATGAATATCAGGAAAGTTGCCTATCCAATTCGAAATAGTTTTCGTTTGAATAAACTCAGTTTCCAAACTAATATCAGCAGCAATACACAACTTGGTTTCCGGATGTAAGATTTTAATCAGCTCTTCAAGAAGTTTTCCGTTACGATAGGGGGTCTCCATAAAGATCTGTGTAATTCCATCACGGATCTCTTTTTGCATGATTTGGAAGGTGCGTTTTCGGATATTACTGTCAAAGGGAAGGTATCCTCGGAATGTAAATTGTTGTCCATTAAAACCACTTGCCATTAGTGCTAACAAAATAGAGGAGGGCCCTACACATGGTTTCACGGCTATGCCTTTACGATGGGCAATACTGACAATTTCAGAGCCAGGGTCGGCAACGCATGGCACACCAGCTTCAGAGATAACACCTGCGTCTTGACCATTTTCTACTGGTTTTAAGAACAACGGCAGATCTAACGGGTCTGTTTGTTTGTCAATGATTTCCATCGTGATCTCACGTTGGTTCTTATCGGGTAAAAGACGTTTTATAAACGCACGAGCTGTTCGTTCATTCTCCACAATGAAATAAGTCAGCTCGTCAATTTTTGCAATGACGTCTCCTGGGAAAATTTCAGAGAAATTATCTTCACCTAATGTGTTTGGGAGTAAATATATAGTTCCGCTCATATGTGCTTATGTAAAAATGTTTGGATGCTTTCTTCAAGCATTAAAAAAACGCTTTCAAACCCTTCCTCGCCACCAGTGTAAGGATCCGGTACTTGCCTGTTTTGTTCAGGATAAGCCTCATTCATGATGAGTCTAATTTTTTGCTTCGAACGCTCATCTGGCGCAAGCTGCATCAAATTAGAATGGTTTGAGCTGTCCATCGCGAAGATCAGATCAAAGTTATAAAAATCAGCCACGGTCACCTGTCTAGAACGTTGATGATCGATATCAATTCCGTGCTTACGAGCCGTTATAATGCTGCGCGTATCCGGACGTTCACCTTCATGCCAACCCGAGGTTCCTGCTGAGTCAACTACCCAATCCTTAGGCGCCTTATGCTGCAAAATACCATGTGCAAGTGGTGAGCGACAGATGTTTCCTAAACAAACCATCAATACTTTCATAAATAAAAAAGAGTCAGTACCCGAAGATACTGACTCTTTACCGCATTCATTAAAAGAAATTATGCGAGTGTAAGTCTCTTTTGCAAATCCTCGACGTAAGTCTTAAAACGTTTGTCTGTTTCTTTGAGGTTATTCACTGTTCTACAGGCATGTAGCACGGTAGCGTGATCTTTATTTCCACATTGCTGTCCGATGGAAGCAAGACTATTTTTTGTCAATTGCTTAGAGAAATACATACTCAACTGACGTGCTTGTACGATTTCACGTTTTCTGGTTTTGCTCTTTAGCATTTCTAAAGGCATGTCAAAGTAGTCACAAACTACTTTTTGAATGAAGTCGATACTGATTTCTCGTGTTGTGCTCTTTACGAACTTATCCACCATACTCTTAACAAGTTCCATGGTAATCTGCTTCTTATTCAAAGAGGCTTGAGCAAGGATGCTAATCAAAGCACCTTCTAATTCGCGAATGTTCGAATTGATAGACTGTGCGATGTATTCTACAATGTCCTGATCAATCTCGATACCGTCATTGTATAGCTTCTTCATTAAGATAGCGACACGAGTTTCTAAACCAGGCTTCTGTAAATCTGCGCTCAATCCCCACTTGAATCTAGAAAGTAGACGTTGTTCCATCCCTTGAAGCTCGACAGGAGCACGATCAGAAGATAAAATGATCTGATTTCCATTTTGATGCAAGTGATTAAAGATCTCGAAGAAGACATCTTGGGTTTTCTCCTTACCGGAGAAACTCTGTACATCATCAATGATGAGCACATCTATCATTTGATAAAAGTGAACGAAATCGTTTTTAGTGTTGTTCCTAATGCTATCGATGAACTGCTGAGTGAATTTCTCTGCACTTACGTAAAGCACCGTTTTTTCAGGGTAATTGTCCTTGATTTCAACACCTATGGCATGTGCAAGGTGAGTTTTCCCTAAACCGACACCACCGTATAACATAAGTGGATTAAATGAAGTGCCACCTGGATTGTTGCTTACAGCCACACCTGCAGAACGTGCTAGACGATTACAATCTCCTTCAATAAAATTTTCAAAGGTATAATTGGGGTTGAGCTGCGAGTCAATGTTTAGCTTTTGGAGACCTGGAATCACAAAAGGATTCTTGATGCCTTTTTCCGAACCGATTTTCATCGGCATGTTGACGCTCTGAGCAGGATGTTTTTTACGTCCTGAACTCGGCAACTTCATGGTAGGAGGGTTGACATTGTCATAAGTGTTCTCTAACACAATGCTGTATACCAATTTAGCTTCCTTTCCTAAGGGCTTGGTTATAGCAGCTTTAAGGAGAGAGATGTAGTTCTCTTCGAGGTATTCGTAAAAGAACTTGGAGGGAACTTGAACTGTGAGGACCGAAGCTTGAAGTTTTATGGCTTTGATGGGTTCAAACCAGGTATTAAAGCATTGTTCGTCAACGTTGTCCTTAATAAACTCTAAAGATTGATTCCAAACTGAGCTAACGCTTAAATCCATGGTCAGTATTTATTCTCCCTTGAGGTGTTCAAGCCCAAGGTTTGTAGTGTGTGTATTCGTAAAATTTCAGGGTGCAGGTTGAGAGAATGTTCTGCCCTCTCATCTACATGACAAATGTGTTCATAAATTCCTTGCAAAAAAAATATTTTCACCCTTGTGTTAATAAAATGTTTTTCTAAGGGGCATCGTAATAGGCTGATAATCAACCTTTAGTTTAAACTACCAAATTTTTTTAGTACTACTTACTCATAAATCGAGAGACTGTTAAAAAATGCTCAAGATCTGAGATTTATTTAGTTCGATTCGTAGAAAGCCAGGGCTAAATTGGCGGTTATGAAAGACTTACGGATAATAGATGAATATAATCTGAGACCTCGATATTCAGAAACGGATCAGATGGGTGTTGTGTACTATGGTAACTATGCAACTTATTTTGAGTTAGGAAGAGTGGAACTTATGCGTAAAATCGGCTTGAGTTACGCGAATATGGAAAAAGAGGGCACCATGTTGCCGGTGGTCCACATGTCAATAGATTTTAAAAAAGGAGCGCGTTACGACGAATTAATCACGTTAGAAACTCGTATCGAAGAGCTTCCGACAAGAAAGATATCATTTTACCACCTACTAAAAAACGCAGAAGGAAAAACCTTAGTCACAGGAAAGGTCGTACTCGTATTTGTTGATTCTCAGACCTTCAAGCCAAAGTATTGTCCTGACTCTTTGAAAGAACTCTTGATTACAGCTTCCGAAGAGTCGTAATTTCTCCAAATTCATTCGTGACTTTAAGGACTAGAGGATGGTTTTCCAAAATGAAGAATTGGTGCTGAACCCTTGTTTTGGACCACAGTAGTCGTCCATCAAAACTGTAAGCTTCAATATCAAAGTTTCCAGTCTTCGGTAGTGCAAGCAGCGTCATCTGGCCGTTCATTCGTAATTCTGGTCGGTTCATCTCACGAACGTAATCTGAATTGGATTGCGTAGCTAAAATGTTCCTTGGTGGTCCAAATGCCTGATAAATAGCTTGTTGATGTAAACCGCCGCTGACTAAACTATCTGCCGCCAGATATTCTCGAGCTATCTGATTAAAACTATCAAAGGGAAGGATGGAATAGAGTGATTCTAGAACAATACGATCGGCGACACTGTCAGATACTGAGGCATCGTTAGAGAGGTCGAGCATCGCGCTAACGATAAGATCTGTATGCTCGTAGATTCCACTGAAAAATAGGGTCATATAATCTTTTACACCATCATGAATCAAGCTACGTCCAGACCAGAATACATTGTTGCCGTCCCAGTCAAAAACACGCGTACTTGTGACACCTTGACGTCTGCCATATCGCTCAGCAAAATAATCGCCTAAGGCTTCGTCATAAGATGCGCGTTGTGTACCAGAGTTGCTGTTTGGTGCAGCAGCGTGTGAGATGGCATGTCCTAGTTCATGTATGATGACATCTGCATCTTCAGCATCGTCAACCCCACCTTCGCCAAAATACAAACGTGGGATAGGGAATCCCCAGTTAAATAAGCTGTTGTCTTGACCGCCTA
>Ga0209137_1004041_pt1 | contig 11895 bp, 9 predicted proteins | sample SaaInl5LU_22_DNA_FD_184642 | JGI IMG/M metagenome (GOLD analysis project Ga0209137, IMG submission 184642) | Marine microbial communities from expanding oxygen minimum zones in the Saanich Inlet - ESP_105LU_22_DNA (SPAdes) (version 2) | ecosystem: Environmental > Aquatic > Marine > Intertidal...
TACAGTTCACTGTGATGTTACTAGAACAACAACAAGTGGAGTGGGAAGCGCTTCAACTTCTGTAGCTACTATAGCCGCGGTACAGGCGACAGATATTACCATACTAGTACAGAAAATAGGGTAATAATAAAAATAAAATTTAATAAATGAAGTTTAAAAGCGACATAGAAGTACAAGCCGGTCTTAGAGACGGAGGTAATGATATAGGTACAGCAGGTCAACTACTGTCTTCTACTGGTGCGGTTACAAACTGGATAGACCAAGGTGGCGTTGTAGCAGGGGAAGCTGATAAGGCTAAGTCTGTCATCTTAAGAGTTAAAAACTCTACGCTATCTGCAATGACCAAAGGTCAAGTTATATGCGAAAATGTATCTATCTCCCCACCAAATGGTAACTTAATTGAAGTTGCTTTAGCTGACAATAACACTGCAGGCAGAATGCCAGCTTTAGGTATACTAAACGAGGATTTAGATGCCGCTGGCGGTAACAACGACGAGGGTGATGCTATCATGTTTGGTAAGGTATCGGGTATTGACACATCTTCGTTTTCTGTAGGTGACGAGGTGTTTGTAAGTGACGTTCCAGGAGGTCTAACTATTACAAAACCAACTGGAGTAAAGTATATTCAAAAAGTAGGTGTTGTAATTAGAGATGATAATACTAATGGTACTATAGAGGTATTTGGCGCTGGACGTGTTAATGATGTACCGACTCCATTGTATATAGATCATGCTAACCAGAGACTAGGTATTGGAGCAATAAATCCTACTCAAAAATTAGACATTAGAGACGGAGAATTAGTATTCACTTCATCAGTCGTTAATCAAAACCCTAGCGGGCGAATAAGATTTAATGAATATAGTGATTCTCAAGTCTCAGGCGCTTATATTGATTACGATGGGTCTAGCAATGCTTTTTCAATGTTTACTAACGACACCCTTAATGATTACGAGTTTTTAAGAGCTAACAGAAACAGTCACCTACTGCTTCAACCTAACGGTAACAGGGTGGGAATTGGAACAACTAGCCCAAGTGAAAAACTTGTCGTTAGAGACGGAACTTCTAATACTGATGTAAAAATACTAGCTTACAATAGCGCCCTTGGAACAGAGGCTACTTTAAAGTTTAGCACTATTGCTTCTGAAACCAATTATGAAAAAGCGGCTATTATAGCTAGAAATGCAGCAGGTAGTTATGGAAGAAATGACATGCACTTTGCTTTAGACTCTGCACCTGATATTGGAAACGTTCAGTTTTCAGATACAAAAATGACCATATTAAACGGTGGCAATGTTGGTATTGGAATTACTGACCCGAGTCATACCCTCGAAGTTAAAGGCACTGTGCAGATAAAAGATGAAGGCAGCGGTTATTTGTATTTTCATAATACTAATAATTTTATATATGGAGACCAATACAACTCTTTAAGAGCTTATGCAGGTGACAATTTTAGAATCGTAACAAACAGCGGTGAAAAAATGCGTATACTAAGCAATGGCAACGTCGGTATTGGAGAGACTGATCCAGAATCTAAATTACATATAAAAACACCTACAGCTTCAAGCTCTGACATGTTGCTTTTGGAAAATTATGGCTGGGCAGCAAACATGACAACGGGTATTGCGTTTAAAAATGGAAGCAATTACCAAGGTCAAACAGCTAAGATTTACACTATAATGAATGGCAGTGGAAATCAAGGAGGCGAAATAAGGTTCGCAACCTTGGCTTACAGCGGTATTAACCCAAATCCAAACACGACGCTTATAGATAGAATGACTATTGACGACTTAGGGGGTGTTGGGATTGGAAATACTGACCCTCAAGCTAAACTTCACGTACAAGACTACACGACTGGTGAATCACATCAGGCTATGTTTAAGGGAGGTTCTGTAGATGTTGGTGATTATTCCTATATAAGTTTAAATGGCGGTTATGCTTCAGATTACGGTAAAGAGGTAAGACTTGCGGCTGTATCGGAGAGTGCGTTTGGTAACAAAACAGGGTTTGCGGTACTAACATCTCCAGACTCTAGTGGGGCTAGTGGACACGAAAGATTAAGAGTAACAGCTGACGGTGACGTTGGTATTGGAACGACTAACCCTCAGGCTAGACTAGAAATAGCAGGATCCAGTTCTAATGGTAAATTTCTTCTTATTGATAATGTAGGAAGTGGAGGGACTTTCTTGAATGTAGAAGATGGAGTAGGTAGTCAATTACTTCAGATTAAGAGAGAAACGGGTAACACTATATCATTTAACTCATTTAATGACTTTAACTTTATAGGTAATGTGGGGATCGGAGCGACTGATCCTTCTGAAAAACTTGAAGTGGCTGGGAAAGTCTACATAGAAAGCCAGGGAGTGGCTTGGAACACAACAACTCCAGGTACGACTAGAGGAGCGCTACACTTTGACCCAGTAGGAAATGCAGCCAACAACACTGGTAACGCAATAACTTTTGGGGCTAGCGACACTGGTTCAGGCTCTACTGCTCAAGCAGGTATATATACTAGAACTGATAGTACCTATGGAACTAGAATGTACCTCGCCACAACAGATTCGTACTCGGCAGGCTCTAAAACCCGAATGACAATATACTCAAATGGTAACGTTGGTATTGGTGCGCTTGAACCAGCAGAAAAACTTGAGGTTGCAGGTAACATTAAAGTGAGTGGAGATCAATATTTCAACGGAAGTGTTATAGAGGGTGATGGAAAAGAAATAATTAGGTATAGTGATACTTGGTTGAGAATAAACGAGGATCAAGATTTTACAAACGGAATATACTGCGGAAGCGGAATACTAAGAACAGATGGAATTTTCCAAGTTGGCCCATCAGGATCGAAATTTGTAGTAAATTCCATTGGTAATGTCGGTATTGGAACAAACCAACCAGCAAGTGATTTAGAAATAGCAAGAACTACGTCCGGGGCAGTTTCGGTTTTAAATTTATCAGGTGGAACTTTAGGTCAGTATGGCGGTGGTGGAACTATAAATATTAAAGGAGGAGGCCAATACATGAATTTTGGTTTAAACGTGAAAAATTCAAGTGCAGGTCTAGAGAGTTCAATTGGTTACAGCGGTTCTACTAGAACATGGACTTTTGACGGTAATCAACTAGGTGAGAACGGTGGTGGGTATACTTCTTATAATTTCAAGAGTGAAGGTTCCTCTCAAATGGTTATCTACAATAACAACGTTGGAATTGGAGTCACTAACCCAAATGTTAGATTAGAAATTGGAGGAGGCTCTACTTTAGCAAGGGTAATACCTGCTATAAATAATCAAGGCTACATAGGTGACTCTCAGCATAGGTGGCAAGCTATATACGCAACCAATGGAACAATACAAACTTCTGATATTAGGGAAAAAACAGGAATTAAACCTACTGAATTAGGATTAGATTTTATTAATGACCTAAACCCTGTAAGCTATAAGTGGACTGAAGGTGAAAGATTAGACGCGAGTAAAGACGAAAGAAATCATCAAGGTTTAATTGCTCAGGAAGTTGCTGAAACTTTAGAAAAACACGGAGTTGATAAAAATAAATTTGGAGGTTTAGATATTCAAAAAACAGATGAATATGATGATTTTCACGCAATGTCCTACGAACAATTAATTGCTCCTATGATAAAATCAATACAAGAATTAAAAGCTGAAATAGAAGAATTAAAAAAACAAATAAACAAATAAATATGATAACTTACGATTGGAATTGTAAAACAGTAGATGTACACCCTCAAGAAGAAGGGCAGACAGACGTAGTGTATAACGTACACTGGAATGTAACAGGGGCTGATGGCGATTATTCATCTACAGCAATAGGCACTCAAATTGTACCCTTAAGTAAAGGTGGTGATTTTATACCGTTTGAAGACTTAACTAACGAAATAGTAGTTGGGTGGACAAAAGAAGCTATGGGAGAAGAAACAGTAGCAAGTATAGAGACTGGTATTGCTAATCAAATACAAGACTTAATAAACCCTACTTCTGTAACAATGACAATAGGGGAGTAAATAATTAAGTTTACACGTAATAATAAACTTATAAATAACAATTAAATTTAATAAAATGAAAAAAGTGCAAGAAATCAAAAAAGAAGAGTTAACTGAATTACAGGATTTAGTTAAAAATTTTAACCAGCATCAACTAAAATTAGGTGAATTAGAAATTGAAAAACACCAAATACTACACGGGGCAAGCAAGGTTCAAGAAGATTTACAAAAATTTCAAAATGGATTAAGAGAAGAGTATGGAGATATAACCATCAACATAAATGACGGATCTTTTGAAAAAATAGAAAATGAAGCTGATACGAAAGATTAGTATTGGAAGAGATTATAAAAATGACGCTATGCACTATTCTGTTGGACAGGAAGTGTATGGCGGTCATATTATAACTAGTATATTAGAGGAAGAAAATAAGTACTCTATATATATAGAAAAAAACAAAGAAACCCTATCCTGGAAAGACTTCAATAAAAATATGGCAATAGCTGTAGAATATGATTTACATTATTAATGAAGTCAATTTATAATTTTATAGTAAAGCCTAAAAGCGGAAGATCAACGTCTTCGGTTAAAATTGATAACAATGAGTTGTTGTTAAATACTGAATTACAAAACCATAACTATGTAAGTAGGCACGGTATAATCTTGGCCACACCTATGTTAAGCGAAACTAGTATAAAAGAAGGAGACGAGGTTATACTGCATCATAACGTGTTTAGAAGGTTTTATGATGTTAGAGGTAATGAAAAAAATAGCAAAAGCTACTTTGAAGAAGATAAGTACTTTGCTCAACCAGATCAAATATACGCTTATAAGTCAAATGGCAAGTGGAAGTCTGAAAAAGGTTTTTGTTTTATAAAACCTATAAAAGAAGATAAAATGTTTTCTACAGATTTTGAAAAACCAGGTCTTGGTATTGTGAAATACACAGATGGAAGTATAGATAAAGGAACATTAGTTTCTTTTAAAGTAGGTATGGAATACGAGTTTTTTATTGAAAAAGAAAGACTCTACAGAGTACCAACCAATCAAATTAAAATTAAATATGAATATCAAGGAAACGAAGTCGAATATAATCCAAGCTGGACACAAGGCAGTTGAGGAATTAATAAAAGTAGCTAAAGAAGCTATTGTTGATTCAGATGACGATATATCAGCAGACAGACTTAAAAACGCTGCTGCTACAAAGAAGTTAGCTATATTTGACGCTTTCGAAATATTAAATAGAATAAAAGAAGAGCAAGACATGCTCGATAACAAGCCTAAAGAAGAAGTAGCTAAAAAATCATTTAGTGGATTTGCTGAAAAAAGATCTAAATAATGTACGAGCAAACTTTATATAAAATAGTTGAACCCGTAAAGCTTACTACTATTTCTAGATTAAATAAATCTAAAAAATGGGATTATGGTTACAATAAAGAAAACGATATTGTAGTTATAAGTAAAACAGGTCAAATAGGTGATATATACGAGATACAGGGATTAAGAATAGCGCTTCCAAAAACGCCTTCTAAAATAAACAAATCTACAGATAAATGGACTGTAGAAGAATATCCTAAAGAGTTAAAGCAAATACAGAGTGTATTCGATTGGAGAGAATACCCTGAAGAATTTCAAAACAAATGGGAACCATATATAGATGAACAATTTAAACGCAGAGAAGAAGGCCATTGGTTCAATAATAAAGGCGTGGCTACTTACATTACTGGCACTCACTTTATGTACTTGCAGTGGTCTAAGATTGACGTTGGCAACCCCGAATTCAGGGAAGCTAACAGATTATTCTACCTATTCTGGGAAGCTTGTAAAGCAGACAGAAGGTGTTACGGCATGTCTTATCTCAAGAACAGACGTTCAGGTTTTTCGTTTATGGCTTCAGGAGAGACGGTTAACATGGCCACAATATCAAGTGACGCACGGTTTGGGATATTGTCCAAATCTGGCGCCGATGCAAAGAAAATGTTCACGGATAAAGTCGTTCCAATATCCGTTAACTACCCGTTCTTTTTCAAACCGATACAAGACGGTATGGATAGACCGAAAACGGAGCTCGCTTATAGAATCCCCGCCTCTAGGCTTACCAGAAAATCCATTCAAAATAAACAGGACCAAGAATTACTCGAAGGACTTGATACAACGATCGACTGGAAAAACACAGGGGACAACTCTTATGACGGAGAGAAACTAAAACTACTAGTACACGACGAAAGTGGAAAGTGGGAGAGGCCAGATAATATATTAAATAACTGGCGAGTAACAAAAACGTGTCTACGTTTAGGTGCTAGGATTATAGGCAAGTGTATGATGGGATCAACATCAAACGCTTTAGACAAAGGAGGAGAAAACTTTAAGAAACTATACTACTCTTCTGATGCTACAAAAAGAAATAAAAACGGTCAAACAAAGTCTGGTTTATATTCTTTATTCATACCTATGGAGTGGAACTACGAGGGTTTTATAGATGATTACGGACACCCTGTGTTTGATACGCCTAGCAACGAGACTAAAGGTCCATACGGCGACATTATAGACACTGGAATTATAGAACACTGGAACAATGAAGCTGAAGGATTAAAAAGCGATCAGGACGCCTTAAACGAATTCTATAGACAATTTCCGCGTACGGAAGAACACGCGTTTAGAGACGAAACAAAAAGCAGTCTATTTAACTTAGCGAAAATATACGAGCAAATTGATTACAACCAAGATTTAAGAAATACGGGAGTAGTTAGTACTGGTAATTTTAGCTGGGAAAATGGAATTAAAGATTCAAGAGTTTTATTTACACCAAACTCTCAAGGAAGATTTAAAATAACTTGGGTTCCTACTCACGATATTCAAAACCGTCAAGTTTTAAAAAATGGAATGAAATACCCAGGTAACGACCATATGGGGGCTTTTGGATGTGATAGTTATGATATATCCGGAACAGTTGGAGGTAACGGATCAAAAGGAGCTTTACACGGGTTGACTAAGTTTAGTATGGAAGACGCTCCACCTAATACATTTTTTTTAGAGTACGTTGCAAGACCTCAGACTGCTGAAATATTTTTTGAAGACGTTCTTATGGCTTGTGTATTTTACGGAATGCCTATATTGGCTGAAAACAATAAACCTAGGTTATTGTACTATTTTAAAAGAAGAGGTTATAGAGGTTATTCAATGAATAGACCAGACAAGCTTTGGAACAAACTTTCTACAGCAGAAAAAGAAATAGGAGGAATACCAAATTCAAGTGAAGATATAAAGCAAGCTCACGCTGCGGCTATAGAGTCTTACATAGATAAATACGTTGGATTAAAAGAAGACGGCAATTATGGAGATTTATACTTTAGCGAAACTTTAAATGATTGGGCAAAATTTGATATAAATAACAGAACAAAGTATGATGCTGCTATAAGCTCTGGATTAGCTATAATGGCTTGTAATAAAAATTTATACAGACCTAACCAGATTATGCAAAAACGAAAATTAAACTTAAGTATCGCTAAATATAGTAATAGCGATTCAATTTCAAAAATAATAAAATAAATATGGCTGAATCAGTTGTAAAAAGTACTTTTCCTAGTCAAGTAGCTAGTGATGCTGAAAAAATGTCGCCTGAGTATGGACTTAAGGTTGGTAGAGCTATTCAAGACGAGTGGTTTCAATTAGATTCTGGTACAAATAGATATAGAAGCAATCAACATACATTTCACAAGTTAAGGTTATATGCTAGAGGCGAGCAACCTATACAGAAATACAAAGACGAGCTATCTATTAATGGTGACTTATCTTACTTAAATTTAGACTGGAAGCCTGTACCTATTATACCAAAATTTGTAGATATTGTTGTTAACGGTATATCTGAAAGAGCTTTTGATATAAAAGCGTATTCACAAGATCCTTATGGAGTCAGTAAAAGAACTGATTATATGGAAAGCGTACTTAGAGACATGTACACTAAAGATCTTAACAACTTTGTACAAGAGAATTTTAATATAGCTTTATTTGAGAATTCAGAAGAAGATTTACCTGAGACTAAAGAAGAGCTAGAGGTTCATATGCAGCTAACATATAAGCAAGCTGTTGAGATGGCTGAAGAGCAAGCTATAAACACTTTACTTGACGGCAACAATTATGATCTAACTAAAAAGCGTTTTTATTACGACCTAACTACAATAGGTATTGGTGCTATAAAAAATAGATTTACATTGTCAGAAGGCATTATGGTTGAATATGTAGACCCTGCTAATTTAGTATATTCCTACACTGAAGACCCTAACTTTCAAGACGTATATTATGTTGGCGAAGTAAAAGATGTCACTATAAATGAAATAAAAAAGCAATTTCCAGAATTAACAAACGACGATTTAGAAAAAATATCTAAAACATCATATCAAAGCAATAGCTATTACGACCGCCCACTAAATAACTCTGCTAGCCCAGACGTTAATACAGTTCAAGTTTTGTACTTTAATTTTAAAACCTATATGAATGAGGTGTATAAGGTTAAAGAAACAGCTACTGGAGCTTCAAAGGTGGTGCTTAGAGATGATCAGTTTGATCCGCCAGTTGAAATGCTTGAAGAACAGTTTGGAAAATTATCTAGGTCCTTAGAAGTGCTGTATGAAGGTGTGTTAATATTAGGTACTGATTACTTGCTTCAATGGGAATTAGCTAAAAATATGATGCGCCCTAAAAGCGATCATACTAAAGTTAAAATGAACTACAGTATTGTAGCTCCAAGAATGTATAAAGGTAAAATTGAATCTTTAGTAAGCCGTATAACTGGATTTGCTGATATGATTCAATTAACTCATTTAAAACTTCAGCAGGTATTATCAAGAATGGTACCGGATGGAGTTTACCTTGACGCTGATGGTTTAGCTGAAATAGATTTAGGTAATGGAACTAATTATAATCCGCAAGAAGCATTAAACATGTTCTTTCAAACAGGTTCTGTAATTGGTAGATCATTTACTCAAGAGGGTGATATGAACCCTGGTAAAGTGCCTATACAAGAAATAACTAGTGGAGCTGGTGGTGGTAAGATGGCTGCGTTAATACAAACGTACAACTATTATCTACAAATGATAAGAGATACTACGGGATTAAACGAAGCTAGAGATGGATCAACTCCAGACGCTAAAGCTTTAGTTGGTGTACAGAAGATTGCAGCAGCTAATTCAAATACAGCCACAAGGCATATACTTACAGGTGGTTTGTTTTTAACAGCAGACCTAGCCGAATGCTTGTCTTTAAGAATTTCCGATGTATTAGAATACTCTCCAACTAGAGAGGCGTTTATACAAAAGATTGGAGGACATAACGTTGCCACTTTACAAGAAATGGGTGATCTTCATTTATATGATTTTGGTATATTTTTAGAACTTACGCCTGATGATGAAGAAAAACAAAGACTTGAAAACAATATACAGACAGCTTTATCTGCTGGACTTATTGATTTAGAAGATGCGATTGACATCAGGGAAATAAGAAGCATAAAGCTAGCTAATCAAGTATTAAAGATTAGAAGAAAAAAGAAATTACAGAGAGATCAAGCTATGCAGCAGCAGAATATTCAAGCTCAAGCACAAGCAAACGCTCAAGCTCAACAAGTGGCAGCGCAGGCCGAAATTCAAAAAAATCAAGTTATTACAGATCAAAAAGTTCAATTAATGCAAATAGAATCTCAGCTTGATGAAAGAAAAATGCAGATGGAAGTGCAATCTAAAATGCAGTTAATGCAATTGGAGTTCCAATACAATATGCAAATTAGAGAAATGGACACTGCTAAAGCAGCTAATGATGAGTCTGAAAAAGAAGACAGAAAAGATCAAAGAGTGAAAATACAAGGTACTCAGCAAAGTGAGCTGATTGACCAAAGAAAAAACAACACACCGCCTAAAAACTTTGAATCTTCAGGTAATGATATATTAGGTGGTGGATTTGACTTAGGTTCTTTCGAGCCTAGGTAATAATAGTAATAATAATTATATAATATTTTATCATGGAAGAACAATTACAAGAAGGTGCTCCACAGGAAGAAGTTAAAGTGGAAGAAACACCTACAAACGAAGACAAATCCCCTATGTCTTACGAAGACGGGGTAATTAAGGTGGACTTATCAGAGTTAAACAAAACACAAGAAAACACCGCTCAAGAACAGGAAGCAGGTGTAGTAGATGTTAATGAATCAACTGAAACTAGTGAACAAGTGGTTGAAGAAATACCACAACAGCAAGAGACTGTTCAAGCTGAACAACCCGTTCTTGAAGAAATAACAGAAGAAGAGGTTGCAGAGCAAGCTGAGGAGCTTGAAGATCAGGTAGAACAAGCTCTGATAGAGGCTGACGCAGGTGTTGAGTTACCAGAAAACATTCAAAAAGTTGTTGACTTTATGAATGACACAGGTGGAAGCTTGGAAGATTATGTAAAACTTAACACTGATTACTCTGCGTTAAACGAAACTCAATTGCTAAGAGAGTATTACGAAAACACTAGACCTCACCTCGATAAAGAAGAGATTGACTTTTTAATGGAAGACAATTTTGCTTATGATGAAGAGTTAGACGAGGAAAGAGATATACGTAAAAAGAAAATAGCTCACAAAGAAGAGCTTGCAAAGGCTAAAAACCATTTAGATGGCTTAAAGTCTAAATACTACGAAGAAATTAAAGCTGGATCAAAGTTAAATCCAGAACAACAAAAAGCGGTTCAGTTCTTTAACCGATATAATAAAGAGCAAGAGGAAACAACTAAATTAGCTGAAAATCAAAAAAATGTATTTTTAGACCAAACTAGTAAAGTTTTCAACAATGATTTCAAAGGTTTTGATTATCAAGTTGGGGACAAGAAATACAGGTTTAATGTTAAAAATGCAGAAGAGGTTAAAACTAACCAAAGCGACATTAACAATTTTGTCAAGAAGTTCTTGAATGAAAAAAATGAAATGTCTGATGCTTCTGGTTATCATAAATCTCTATTTACAGCTATGAATCCTGACGCAGTAGCAAAACACTTTTATGAGCAAGGCAAGGCTGATGCAATAAAAGATAGTATGGCTAAGACAAAGAACATCAATATGGACCCGAGAGGGGTTCATGAAAATACGACAGCTCCTAATGGCTGGACTGTGCGATCTGTAAATGGTGTTGATTCTTCTAAATTAAGAGTAAAAATTAGAAAATAACAAATTTAAAAATTAAAAATTATGGGATTTCCAAATCCGGGCACAGGTGCCCAATTAAACCATTTAACTCCACGTCCTATTAAAGGATTATTTGGAGACAATTATTTATCAATCGGTGATTTAGATTTTACACAACAATTCTTACCAGAAGTGTATGAGAAAGAAGTAGAGCGTTACGGAAACCGTACGATCTCTGGATTCTTACGTATGGTAGGTGCTGAAATGCCAATGGCTTCAGATGTTATCGTATGGTCTGAACAAGGAAGATTGCACGTTGCTTTTGATGATTGTACTATCGATCAGTCAGTTGCTGCAACAAACACAATTACTTTTGTAGATGACGCTGCTGGAGCTGCTGGTGCTCAAACTGCTACTCAAAAAGCTGGATTATTAGCAACAGGCGCTACTATTAATATCACTGTAGGTGTTGTATCTGTAAAAGCTAGAGTAAGTTCTACTTATACTGCAGGAGACACTACAGTAACTGTTACTCCTTATGGAGCTGCTGATTTAACTGCTTTAGGTTTATCTGCTTTAACAGGTGTTAAGATTTTCGTATACGGTTCTGAGTATGGAAAAGGATCAGGAGATGTAGGTAATTCTATTGATGCTAAATTCACACAATTCAACAACAAACCAATTATTCTTAGAGATAAGTATAATGTAAACGGTTCTGATGTTGCGCAAATTGGATGGGTTGAAGTAGCAACA
>Ga0209137_1004045_pt1 | contig 11893 bp, 5 predicted proteins | sample SaaInl5LU_22_DNA_FD_184642 | JGI IMG/M metagenome (GOLD analysis project Ga0209137, IMG submission 184642) | Marine microbial communities from expanding oxygen minimum zones in the Saanich Inlet - ESP_105LU_22_DNA (SPAdes) (version 2) | ecosystem: Environmental > Aquatic > Marine > Intertidal...
CTGCATGGCGGCCTGTAATTGCGTATCCCCGTAGGAGCTGTCATTCGGTCCTAAATAATTGGTTTTGTAATCGATGAGATGGAATCGACCTTGGTACTCGAAGACCAAGTCGATAAATCCGATGAGATGTCCGGCGATGGGCTGATCGATCGGTGGCTCCAGTGGCTCCCACCAAGAGAAGGCTCTACAGGCGTTGAATAAGGTTTGCGCTCTCAAGTCCGGTTTGAGCGGCAGTTCAAACTGAGGTTCAGGGCGTTTATGGCTGACCCCAAGCTGGTTCAAAGATACGCCTGGATAGAGTTCAACCGATAGAATCTGGCGAATCCATTGGCCGACAAGTGGCGCATGGGATAGATCAAGGTGAGCGGGCCAACGTTTGTTGATCAAGCGATCGATGTCAGTGTCTTCACGTTGGGCTTGGGCGTGCCATTCGAGGATGTCATGAATCAAATGACCGGTCTCGGTCCCACCGGGAAGCTGGTGCCAATCGGCATTGAGTCCAAATTCTGTCGTCACAACCTCTTCATCGTCAGCGCCGCGGGTGCTTTCGAGATGCGCATCGTGCTTGATGAGAGTCGAAAAACTTCTGAAAAACCATGACGGAATTTTGGGGTGTTGAAGCCTCGCGATCTCTTCAGTCGGTGGAGCAAATGCTTGCCTTGATGTGTCAGCATCTGGAACAGTCAAGGTGGAGTGATGCACACCGAGAGCTTCAACAGCTCTCCCGTGTAAAAGCTTGGATACAGCATTTTCAGTGTCAGGGATGCCCAAAAACACAGTCTGTTTCGCACGAGTCAAAGCGACGTAGAGCAATCGGTTGAGGTCTTCATCTTGATCCTGTTGCGCAGCTGTCAACGCCTCTGAAGTGAGGTCAATTTTAGAGCCTTCTGCGTCGCAATAGTCGAGCCCCCAGGCATGTTTAGACAGTGACTTTGCGGTGATGCTATCCGCTAAAATCACGACCGGATATTCAAGACCTTTCGCGCCGTGAATGGTGTTAATCCGAATTACTCCAGACTCGGTTGGTGATCGCTGACTGGTACGATCATCAGCATCTTGCGTATTGCTCGCCTGCATGGCCCACCAGTGCGCAGCTTCGATGGGACTGAGTCCTTTGCCGTCTTCACCAAAAATCTCGAGGCACTGCATCAGAAGGTTCCAATCTTCCAAACCATCCAAGGTGTTTGGAAATCGCGTTGCCGTCTGGCAGCGTTCAAATAACCGTGCGATCGATGCTGCTGGACCGTCGGATAGCCAGCGGTCTCTGGCGTTAAATAATTCGCTTTGATAGTCAACAAAAGCCGGATGTTCGATGAGTAGCCCAGGATGATTGAGCTCGAATCCCATGAGCGTGGTTGCGACTGCTGACGTGACTTTTCCAAGGTCATCAGGGTTTGCGATAGCTTCTAAAATGGAAACCATGTCTCGGGAAATTCCGTGTGTAAAAACACGAGCTTTGTTCTGGTAGTGAAAGGGAAGTCCGTAGCGTTCACCAATGTGTTTGATTTTCGCCGCGGTCGCTCGACTCTGCACTAAAATGCAGAGATCTTTTTCCAACAAGGGTTGCCCATTGATTTGACAGGTCCCTTCGCGTCCTTTCGATAACAGCGACGCACTCAGCTGCACGACCCGTTCTGGAGTCAGCGCTTCAATCCACTGAAAACCTGTTAATTCCCGATGGTCCAAAACAAGCGGTGGCGTGTCTTCGGGTCGCCCACAGGTTAAGTGATGGTATCTGAGTGACTGACCGACGGGATGAGCAGCATCAAATACCGAGTTCAATCCCTTGACGAATGTCTCTGTCGATCGGTAGACAGTATCTAAGTTCCACAGTGAGGTCTCAGGAAGACTGTGTACCACTTGATGGTAAAAGGCTGTATCCGCGCCGCGGAAACGATAGATAGCTTGCTTGGGATCGCCGACCATCATCATCAGTCGCGTGGGTGTGTCAGGGTACAGTTGGTCGAGCATGGACCATTGATGACGATCGGTATCTTGGAATTCATCCACCAAAATCAAGGTGTGTTCAGGTCGCTCGCTCCCTAAGTGTTCGGCCACCCAAGCCGCATCACGAATGATCTGATCATTGTCGGTGATACCAAGTTCTGACAACCGTTTCCGATAGACTTCTCTGAAGAGGTGTAAGCAATACGATCGAAAGGCTCGTTCGGTTGCTAAAGGCTTGAGTAAGGCAACCCACTGATCGAACACTGTTCCTCGATGATCATTTTCACGGCTTAGGAAGTATTTCGCAGTGGTGTCAGGAATGTGCACGCGGTTGGTTGATTGTCCAATCGTGTCGCAATGGCCGATGAGCGTCTTTTGCTGAAGTCCCGTGAGCGCTTTCAGCGATTCCATGTGATTGAGTGCTTCTGCTTTTGCTTGAGCAAATTCTAATGGAATGGCCTTGAGATCAGGGCAATCTCTCACATCAGGGTTGATCTGATCAATGGGTTTCCAAGCAAGCTCCGCCTGGCTCATCAGATTGGAAAGCCCACCTGTGAGCTCTCGGATCAGTCCCGGGCCGTGCGTCTTGGCAAGTGACCGATAGCAGTCAATGACGACTTCTTTTCGAATTTGTTCGGTATCTGTTTCCACGGGAAAACTTGGGATTCCAGCAGCTGGTCCGAAGTCATTCACCAAGCGGATGGCAAAACCATGGATGGTTTGAATATCGATTGTATCGATTTGACGGAGGGCATGATGGAGCCTTTCAAGACCAAGTGGCAGTGAATGATCAGGATACAAACTCTGGAGCTCAGATTCGCCGCGGTTGAGTTGATTAATTTCGTCCAAGAGCCGTTGACGCACGCGACCGCGAAGTTCTCGAGCGGAAGCCCTGGTGAACGTCATGAGAAGACAATGGTCTGGTTGGTGCCCTTCAATGGCAATGGCTTTGATCAGCATGGACATCAAGGCGTAGGTTTTGCCAGTACCGGCACTGGCCTCGATGACATGTCTTCCCGACGATGGGATGGATATTGGATTAAAGCGCTGCACGGGACCGCCCTAGATAATTCACTAATGGCACGACGAGCTCCATGACCAATGCGTGATGTTTGTGTGAGATGTGTGAATCGTGCATCCAGACGCGCTTATATTCGGGTTTAAATCGCAACGCCTGGTCATTCCATTGAATCCATTCCATTCCGTTTGGATCTTTGTGGAGGTGTTTTGCGGTTTTCATCGCAAGTGGGCTGATCAGCGGACAGGGTGAGTCGTGATCTGAGATGTGATGCAGCCAACGCGTCAGTAAATCCTTCGCTGTTGTGATGTCGATCGGCCCGAAAGGAATGACCCGATTTTTAAATGTGACTAAACGCATGCTTGTGTCGCTGGGTGTGGTTGCGTAAAGCAAGAGACCTTCCAAGAGCGCTCGAAGGCCGCGGATAGTATCCACGGAATCACCGACCACAATGCGCGGCGTTTCAACTGTCTGAAGTTGATCGATTGTGATTGTAAAGTCACCGACGGAGAGCATGGTCGGATTGATCCATTGCGCGTCAAACTCGAGGGCGTCAATCACGACAGAAGGCGCTGCGCTGCGCAATGCTTCTGCTAAATCAATCTCATCGGGTAGTTCAGGGTGTTTCTGAAGCACAGTCTCAATGTCAGACTGAGTGAGTGCCTGGTTGACTAGTGCATCTCGGACTTTGAATTGGTTGAGAGCGTCGATGGTGAGCGGTTCAAGGTTCAGATCTGGATGGTTTGGTGGTTGCAAACGAACGCCTTTGTGCTCGAGGAATGCGCGCGCTGGCTGAGAAGCCGTGTCGAGAAAATCAGAAGCCGTCCAGTGGTGACGGATGGTGGGCTCACTCGACTGATGGGGTGAGATTTTCATCACGTGCGGGTGTAAGCCAAGACCCATGGGCAGTTCGGTCACAGGGTTTTTGTTTGGATTTTGAAAGCAGTCAACCAAAGTCACAACCCCGGGGCCGGGAAGTTCTTTGCTTTGCTGGGTCGGATGTTGCCCGACCCAACTGATCCATAGGGCATCTTCGGTATTCATGATGATGTCGGCGAGCACTTGTCGTTCTTTGTCGGACTCAACGAGATCACCCGGTCGAGGCATATGTGCGATCAAATCCCACAAATGCATAGGACTGTCCGGTGGGAACGAATCATGATTGGCGCCCAGGATGGCAACCGCTGGGGTCGTGATACTTCGAATGGTTTGTGGTGCAGTCACTGAGAGTTGATCATTGAGGGCCAGAGGTCGAGACAGGCCAACGGACTGTTTCAGCGCCAACCATTCAAAGACTGTACCGAGACTGACTGTTTGGTTGGTCCATTGTTCGATCAAGGGTGCGAGGTTGAGATTGAGTACCTGCCCAAGCGTTAACCGCTGAATCGCTCGCTCGATCAAATGCACAGCGTCAAGTAATGGTCGTTCGGATGGAGCTGTCAGGATGTGTTCCACAGCGGTGAGCGCAGCGATCAGTCGATCTAACGCGTAGGTCTGCTCGATTGCCTCAGTGGGCGTACTGTCTGAGGACCAGTGATCATCTGGATCGGTCATCAAGCCCTTCAGTAGCCGCCGTTTAGCAGCGGTTAGTGTGTGGCGGTAACCGGAAAGTCCGCGCCGCGCACCGGATTGAACCAGCCAGCGTTGGATAAGGCGTAAATGGTGGTCAGTCAACTTCAGTGACGCTTTCACCGACGGTTCGCAGAAGAATGCAAACAGTGGGCCCGCTTTAAATCCAGATTTGGCCATGTCTGAGAGGAGCTGGATCGAAACCACGTCCAGTGGCTGGATGACGAGAGGATCGGGTGCGGTTGGCAAGTGTTCCAACAGATCAGAATGATGGAAAACACGCTGAACAATGGGTCCATACAGCGCTGGATTGGGGGTCACAATGTGAAGATCACGAAGGCTTCGGGAAGGATCTTCATTGAACCAGTGAGTGATCCAGTGTTTTAGGCGGATGACCTCTTGCGTGGGACTCGTTGCTGCAACCAGAGCCACGGACGAATCCATTGCGATCGGTCGGTGTTGGTTGTCGAACAGAGCCTGTTTGAGTTGAGATAGCCCATCGGTTGGCTGGATGTGGACAAAGCCTTCGATCACATCGCGGTCGCCAAGAGTGGAGAGTGTCTTGGCTTTTTCGCGGCAAAGATCGGCAAGCACGGGATGGGTCTCTGGAAGCTCAAGCGATCCTTGGGTAAACCAAGGTAAGGGAGAGGGTGATTGTAAGCATAAGAAACAGGGGGTGTTGTGCGTCCAGGCCTCGAGTGCTTCAAGTGCCAGCGATGAGAGTCGATCTGGGTTAAAGACGATCACACGACCGACAGCTGCCAAACGTTTTGATGCCGGTTCTTTGATCGCATGGATCATCGACGTATAAGGGGCGTCTGGGAGCAGGGGTTTGATCTGTTGCCAGAGCTCTGCCTGCCAGGCCATCTGGGACGCCGAGGGTCGATGTTGATCCCAATTGAGCAACCAATCGGGGCGTTCGACCAGATATCGCTGAAAGAGCTGGAATAGCCGAGTGACTTGTTGCAAATAGTCAGCTTCCTGAAGCTCTGGATGGTGTTCACGCCAGAGCGTTGCGATCGACCAGTACAGATCAGAGTCGAGTTGCTCGGTGGGCCTTGTACCGGAGACGTCGAGAATGAAGTCGGTGAGAGTCGTCATTTGGGTGTTGGATAAACTGCCCAGTCGATCAGTTAATTGGATTTGTAACCAACGGCCAGTGTCTTGATTGGGCACGATGATCCAATCTGGAGTCAGTGGCGAGACCTCACTGGGCGACGACAACACACGAGCGACGGTTTCAACCAAAGTATTTAAATCGTTGGAAAAGACACACTGCATGATTTGATTTCCGCACGTTCGGGCTCTTTACGCAACCACTGTCAACGCGTCACACTGTTGACTGACAAGGAGACTATATCGTGCCAAATCCATTCGTCGTCGACGACACCCGCATTGCGCAAATGAAACCCTTGATTACGCCCGCGATCTTGTTGGAAGAATTACCCATGACCGACGCAATGATCGAGTCTGTCGCCAACGATCGTGCGGAAATCGCCGATATCATGCACGGCCGTGATTCAAGATTGGTTGTGGTTGTTGGGCCCTGTTCGATTCATGATCCAGATGCTGCCAAAGAGTATGCCTCTCGTCTCAAGCCGTTGATCGAAAAATACAGCGATACGCTGAAAATTGTCATGCGTGTTTATTTTGAAAAGCCTCGAACTATTGTCGGGTGGAAAGGATTGATTAACGACCCGAATCGTGATCAGAGTTTTGCGGTGAATAAGGGGTTACATAAAGCGCGGAGTTTGTTGTGTCACTTGGTGGAACAAGGCATTCCTGTCGGATGTGAATTTTTGGATACCATCAGCCCACAGTTCATTGCTGATTTAGTCAGCTGGGGAGCAATTGGTGCTCGAACCACCGAAAGCCAGGTCCATCGTGAACTGGCGTCTGGTCTGTCGATGCCTGTGGGATTCAAAAATGGAACCGATGGTACGATCACGATTGCTACAGATGCAGTTCAAGCATCCAGCCATCCACATCATTTTTTATCGGTCACGAAACAAGGTGTGGCTGCGATTTTCGGAACCACGGGGAATCCCGATTGCCATGTGATCTTACGCGGTGGGCAGTCAGGGCCGAATTATGAGCGCGCCGAGGTTGCCCCTGTTCTTGAAACACTCCGTTCAAAATCCTTACCTCCTTATTTGATGGTCGATTGTAGTCACGGTAATTCGTTGAAAGATCATACTCGGCAGCATTTGGTGGTTGAGAGCGTGATTGAACAACGCAAAGCGTCTGATCACGGTATTTTCGGCGTGATGGTAGAAAGTCATCTGGTTGCTGGCAATCAGCTTTTAAAGCCGAACCTGTCCGAACTCACGTATGGGCAGTCGGTCACTGATGCATGCATCGGTTGGGCCGAGACAGAAGCGTTATTAGCTGCAATGGATCGGGGTTAGAACTGATTTGCAAGCCAATAAAGTGCGGCAGCGAGGCATGCCGAGGCGGGAACAGTGATGATCCAAGCGCCGGCAATCGAGACAACAAAACGACGTCTCACGAGTTTGCGTTTTGAGCGCCTACTAGTTTGATTGCTTTGAATGGCTTTGGCCTGATTTGGCGAGCGCTCCAAGAATCGACCAGAGCGCGCAGGACTCTCAAGAAATTCGCGTAAAAATCCGACGCCGAAAATTGCACCAATTGCGATGTGAGTGGAACTTACAGGGAGCCCTAACGTGGTCGCAATCAATACCGTGACAGACGATGATAGTGCAACACAATACGCACGCGCTGCATTCAACTTCGTAATTTTTTCACCCACCGTTTTGATGAGTTTCGGACCAAATAAGGCAAGTCCCAGAGCGATACCAACGGCACCCACGACCATTACCCAAAATGGGATCCCAACCTTAGATTGAATGGCTCCTGTATCGTTGAGTGTTGAGACGATGGCGGCTAGAGGACCAACTGCGTTAGCGACGTCATTTGCCCCATGAGCAAAACTGAGTAAAGCGATACCGATGATGAGCGGTAGATGGAAAAGCGAATAGATATCTCGTTTTCTATTTGAGAGGCCTTCTGCCTTGCTAGCGATGTATGGGCGTGATGCGACCCAACTGACGACTGCGGCGATACAAGCGACTAAGATGATCGTATTACCATCTGCCTTCCAAATTTTCTTGAGACCTTTGGTCGCCATGTAGGCTGCTAAGGCCCCCATCATTAATCCAATTAAAATTGGAACCCAGGTCTTGGCACTTTCTATTCGGTTGTACCGATATAAAATGCGGTTTTTGATTATGAACAGCAGACTTGCCGCGATCAAACCGCCTATCACTGGTGAGATTACCCAGCTCGCAGCGATTTTTCCGATTGTTGGCCAATTGACGACCGCCATTCCAGCGGCGGCCATACCTCCACCCAGGACTCCGCCTACGATTGAGTGTGTTGTCGAGACAGGGGCGTTTAAGGCGGTTGCCAAATTGATCCAGAGCGCAGCGGCGAGAAGTGCGCAGACCATTAATGTTCGGAATGATTCAACAGAGAGTGATTCGTCAGGCGATATAATGCCCTTGGCAACTGTTTTGACAACGTCACCGCCGGCGAGCAACGCTCCGGCACTTTCACACACCACAGCAATTAGTATCGCAGTTCCTACCGAAATGACACCGCCACCAACAGCTGGCCCCATGTTATTTGCAACATCATTTGCACCAATATTGAGTGCCATATAGCCGCCGATGACGGCTGCAATAATCAATAAACTGAGTTGACCCTCAGGTGCTGAAACAGTTTGGCTAATCACGAATGCAACGAGCAAAAGGAATGCGAGTGCAAGCCCAAATGTGTACATTGGAAATCCACTATCCGATTGATTTACAGATGTTTTTTGAGCTTGTATGAGGTCCTTGATGTAGCGGTTGCCACCCGAACTGGTTTGATTTTTGTTACTTGGATCAATCGGTGGCATGCAAGTAGTTCCATAACTTTTATTTATTGTCATCAGACTGTAACAAAATGTGGGTCAAAATGCCGTCCGAAGTCGGGAAATGCCCCGAAATTTTTGTGTGACTCGTTAAACAACTAGGAGTGCCCATGTTTGGTCGAATTACAATAGCCGCAGCAATTGCTGCAGTCATCAGCTCGACAGCGGTAGCGCGTGATTACATCAGCATCGCTGGATCATCAACAGTTCTTCCATTTGCGACGATTGTTGCTGAACGTCTCGGACGGAATGTAAACCAAAAAACACCAGTCGTTGAATCTGGCGGTTCTTCTGTCGGTAAAAAAGGTGTTTGTGATGGCATCGGTACACAGTTTATTGATATCGGTAATGCGTCTTCACGCATGAAGACCGCTGAGCTTGAGTACTGTGAAAAGAACGGCGTGAAAATTACCGAAATCAAGGTCGGTTATGACGGAATTGTGGTTGCAAACTCTAAGAAAGCAGATCGGTTGAAAATCTCTCTTGCAGACCTCGGTAAAGCGTTGACTTCAGAAGTGCCGGTTGATGGCAAAATGGTTGCGAACCCATATAAAAAGTGGTCAGAAGTGAACCCAGCTCTGCCAGCGATTGAGATCCGCGTTTACGGTCCACCAACAACTTCTGGAACACGTGCATCATTTGCCGAAATCGTGAATGAAAAAGCATATTGCGGGAAGGATACTGAAGCGAAAGCTGCATTGAAAGCTGCTGGCAAGAAAGCCAAAACATGCCGTGCAATGCGTACTGATGGTGCATATGTCGAAGCAGGTGAGCAGGACAATCTGATCGTACAGAAGTTGCAAGAAGATATAAATGCACTTGGCATCTTCGGTTTCTCTTACCTCGATCAGAACTCTGACACATTACAGGGTGCTGAACTGTCTGGTGTTGTGCCAACTTTTGAAGCAATCGCAGATGGTAAATACAAGGCGTCTCGTGCACTGTTCTTCTATGTGAAGCATCAACACATTGGCGTTGTGCCTAGTATCGAAGCGTACATGACTGAGTGGACCAAGCATTGGGGTGAAGATAGCGTGCTTGCTGATGCGGGTATGATCCCAATGCCACAAACTGAGCGTGATGAAATGGCTGCTCGCATGAAAAATCTTCCAGTGTTGGTCGCAGCTGATCTGAAGTAATCAACATCGGTTGTTGATAATCCTTTGGCCGAACGGGACAATCCGTTCGGTCTTTTCATGTCTGAGGAAAAATTCGCGTGTCTTTTACGAATTTGATGCTGACAGTACTGGTGATAGGTGCTTTGTATTTTATTGCCGGTCAGCGAGTCGCGCTAGCGTTGAGGTCAAGCAAAGCAGGAAAACTCCATTCCCTGCCGCATTATCACGGGGTATGGGCGGCACTCACCTCTGCTCTTCCAGCGCTGTTCGTTTTATTGATTATCGTGATTGGCAAGGATCTCTTGTTCCAATTTTGGGCTCAGGATTACTTTCCACAGGACGTTCTAAACGGTGATGCTGTTGATCGAGCGATTGCCCTAGCAAAGGTTGCCAATGTCGTTAACGGCATCGATTTCGGTGAGGTCGAACTTTGGGTTCGAGCTGCAGGCGACGCTTGGATTCGATGGGAAGCCAATGCGATTGTCTTCGCGAATTCCCTCGTCTTAGCGGTTTCACTTGTCGGGGGTCTTTTGGGGTATCGTAGAATCAACCCGACATTCCGCTCACGTAATAACGTGGAACGAATTTTGACCTGGATGTTAATTGGAAGCTCTTTGGTCGCGATTTTTACAACTATCGGTATTGTGTTGTCCGTTCTTTTCGAATCAATCCGGTTCTTTAAGTTAATTCCACCTCAGGATTTCTTATTTGGTCTTGAGTGGAATCCTCAATTTGAAGGAGCTGAGCGCGCCGGATCAGGTGGTGGAACCGCGACTTATGGGATGGTTCCAATGTTTGTTGGAACATTTTTAATCTCAGCAATTGCACTGACAGTTGCGGTACCTATTGGATTATTTAGCGCAATTTATTTGGCTGAGTATGCAACGCCGAGAATTCGTGGAATCGTGAAGCCACTGCTCGAAATTCTGGCTGGAGTTCCAACAGTTGTTTATGGATTTTTTGCAGCGTTAACCGTTGCGCCTGTCGTGAAATCCGTTGGAGAATCGATTGGCTTTGAGGTTGCCTCAGAGTCTGCTCTAGCTGCCGGCTTGGTTATGGGCGTTATGATCATTCCGTTCATCTCATCACTATCAGATGACGTAATTAACGCGGTTCCTCAATCATTGCGAGATGCTGCGTATGGACTCGGTTCAACACGTAGCGAAGCCGTTCGGCAGGTTGTGCTACCAGCCGCACTACCAGGGATTGTTGCTGCAGTAATTCTCGCTGTGTCGCGCGCGGTGGGTGAGACTATGATTGTTGTAATGGCGGCTGGTCTAGCGGCTAATTTGTCATTTAATCCCTTGGATGCAGTGACAACAGTGACTTCACAAATTGTGACGATTTTAGTAGGGGATCAAGAGTTTGAGTCGGCTAAGACCCTATCAGCATTTGCGCTCGCATTAATGTTGATCATTACAACGTTAGCGTTGAATTATTTCGCGTTACAAATCGTTAAGAAATATCGAGAGCAGTATGACTGATCGTACGTATCAAGGACTGGATCCTCTGCAAGCGGCGGAGCGTGTTGCAGCATCCATCAATTTACGTAAGCGTAAAGAGACGCGTTTTCTATGGCTGGGAAAAACCGCGGTATCGATCGCGTTAGGTTTTCTTGTTTTGTTGTTCGCTGGAATCTTAAGTAAGGGAATCCCCGGACTGTTTCAGTACTACGTGACCCTGGACGTGCAACTTGATTCTCGTCAGTTGGATCCGAGTGACCAGATGACGGTCGAATCGCTTGCCGGCGGTGACTTTGATGGAGTGATTCGAACATCCCTATATGAAGCTCTTGGTAACCCAGAAGGTCGGAAGGCAAAACGTGAGGCTCGGCGTCTGATTTCTTCAGGGTCTAGTCAGCGACTGATGACTTATGTGTTAGATAATCCAGAGCAATTAGGGTCAATGGTTTCTATTCAATTTGCCGTTGATGATGATGTCGATACTTTTCTTCGAGGTTTGATCTCTCGTGAAACGCCAGAAGCAGACCGTCGCATTAGTAATCAGTTGATTGACTACATTGACGCGTTAGAGGATCAGGGCCGCATCAGCTACGAAATCAGTGATTACTTATTTTTCGGTTCTGCATCCCGTGATGCCGAAATGGCTGGTATTCGAGGCGCGTTAGTTGGATCAATCTTAACGCTGTTAGTGTGTATCGTCATTGCCTTTCCGTTGGGAGTTGCGACGGCTGTTTATCTGGAGGAAATGGCCCCGAAGAATCGTCTCACCGAAATTATTGAAATCAATATTAACAATCTTGCGGCAGTGCCTTCGGTGGTTTTTGGAATCATGGGTCTCGCCATC
>Ga0209137_1004047_pt1 | contig 11879 bp, 6 predicted proteins | sample SaaInl5LU_22_DNA_FD_184642 | JGI IMG/M metagenome (GOLD analysis project Ga0209137, IMG submission 184642) | Marine microbial communities from expanding oxygen minimum zones in the Saanich Inlet - ESP_105LU_22_DNA (SPAdes) (version 2) | ecosystem: Environmental > Aquatic > Marine > Intertidal...
GCCTTGGTACTGCACCGCGCCTGTTTTATCAGTAACAAATGCACTTTCTTTTTGTGCAATTCCACTAAACAGCAAATTTCCCAGGCTATCTTTTTGATTAGCTACATCCAAAAACTCGTCTTTAATCATCTTCGCTTCTATCACAAAGCGCTCACGTTCCTCGGGAAGCAGCACGTCATTCATAGACGAGACTGATACCTCTTGCAGTCTTACGGACAAGTCTTGTAGCCGCTCAAAGGCAAGATCCTGCGCGGCCAGATCAGTCTTAACTCTTTCAGCATTTGAAATATATTGGTTAAGTTCAGAGGAGGTTTCTTCCAAAGCACTGAGCTTAGAAATATCGGTCAGATCATCTGAAAGTTTTAAATCTCTAGTTCCTGAACCAGCTTGCTCCTGAAGCGCCCGTAATTCTTTGTTAAGCGTTGAGAATAGTTGCTGGTTGGTCTGAAAAAGACGATTAGTTCCGATAGACATTACGTCACTCCCTTACATTGATCTCAGCAAAGTATCTACAAGCTCTTGAGCAATACTTAGCACTTTTGCAAGCGCTTGGTACGCCTGTTGCTGCTCAAGCAGCCGTGCAGCTTCGGTATCTAGGTCCACACCCGAAAAAGCAGCTTCTCGGTCCAACGCCGCATCAAAAATTGCTTTCGACGTAACAAGCCCCTGCTCGGCTGCTTTTGAACTAAATCCTAGCTCAACGATTATTTCATTATAGAAATCAGAATAGCCACCCATACCAGTAGCCTCTGCAACCTGAGCGAGTTGTAAAAACCGACTTAAATTTGAAGCATCGTCTTGACGATTACTGTTTGTCGTCAGAGTAAACTTGTCACCTTCGCTAAGTACACCTGAAAACTCCCAATAGAACCCACCGAATGACACCTCTCCAAAACCGTTGTGATTTCTGCTACCCAAAAAATCTCCCGTAGACGTATCAAAGAAATCTAATCTGTTTTCAGCGACGCTTCCAACTTCAACTGTGATATCACGTTGAGAAGAAGAACTGGAGTAGTCACCCACTGATCCTAACAAATTTGGATTAGAAGAGCCTGTCGCAATGATGATTAAGTCTTCGCCCCTTATATTATCGATATTAAAAATTTCATCCGCCAGGGACTTTACCGAGGCAGAACTCGATACCCTCGCGTCTTCTAAATTGAAAATCTGCATGCCGCCGTTACTGTCAACCGAAAGTTGCGACGAAGACGTAAGCACACCGTAGTCCACTGAGACTGCAGAAGATTGCAATCTGATGTCTTCGTTTAATAATCTATGATCAATTTCAACCCTTAAACGTCGGGCTCCCGAAGGTAGTTCGTCTATGCTAGCCGTTACGCCAGCAGGGACTGAAGCGTCTAAAGAAACGTCAGTGCCATCGAATGCAACATCATATACAGATGTGCCAATTTTCAGCGAAGCGAACGTTGCTGGAGGGACATCAGATTTCCACGGACCTCCATAGAGAACAGAAACCGTTTCGTTTCCCCCAACGTTAAATGCATTCAAATTGTCTACCGTGTTAGTGGCCGAGAGGGTCAGGTTTTGTCCTGATAGAATACCATCTCGGGCAACGGCGTATAACCGGAAGCCGGCGCCATTTTCCGTCTTCGAAAAACCCACTTGAATACGATTTTCTTCGTTGCCTGAAACGACAAATCTTGCCTCAGAGACTAACTTTTCTAAAGCAGTTTCAAGACTATAACTTTCCCCATCAATTAATGCCGTTTGACCAGAAACGTTATATTTGGGGATGTTGGTTATAGTTGTTTTGTAAACCTCTTCGCCTAACCGAAACTCTAGATTATCTCCATTTTTTGGAAATCCGTCCAAAAGACTAAAATCATTTCCCAGAAATGCTGTTTGCGGTGCTTGCTGCCTTAGGCGTAAACTCAGCTCTACCGCTACGTTTTTGCTATCAAGCGCGTCAGAACTCAGCCCTTCTAGAGACGCCGAAATAGGGACTAAATCGATATCAGAAGAAATCGAAAGGCTATATGAAGAGGATTCAGCAACTGGGTTGAGATTGTTCAGGCTCAAGTGCCCACCATCTACCAGTGCATTGGTGTCAAAAACTACACGCTGCACACCAGTCAAATGATTAAAATCTTTCGAGACAAATCCATTCGTAAATTCGGAGACAGTCGATGAGGCGGACATGTCGTCCTGATTAGAGACCTCAAAACCAATAGTGCTTTGGAGTTCTATCTGTCCTCTTGAAATGACAAAACCACCAGTCTGAAGCATAGCTATGCCAGCACCATCGCTTCCACCGATCACTTCACCAAAAGTATCTAACTGTCTGGCGTTAACCGTACCATTTGAAATCTCCAGACCAGAAATTGAAATATCATTTCCGTATTTATTATTAAGAACAATAGAGCCATCGGATGCGCTAAAAGCCTCAACATTGGTGATATCAACATGTTTGTTGATTTCAGATGCTAACGCCGATGTATCGCCCGATTGGACTGCCGCCTCAATCGCAATAACACCAGAATTGTCACCCTTTAACTCGAATGAAACAATGCCATCGCTAATTTTGTAAAGCTCCAGTGTATTTGATGCAGAGGCTAATAAACCAAGAGTTGAGGCTTTGTTATTGATTGCGGAAGCTAGATGGCCTGACATCATACTACTATCTTCGTGAATAGTTACTGAAGTGCCATTCGTAAACTTAACTTCAATTGTCTGGTCTGGATTATCTCTGGTCAAAGGTGCTGACCCCACCCCAGTTAAAAGATGCGAGCCACCATCAGAAAAATTTCCTCCTGTAGAAATATTGACCACGTGGTCGCCACTCGCAGTGACTCTTGAAATATTCGCATCGACATAAGAGCCAGTGTCAGCACCGTTTAAATGCTTAGCATTATATAGAGCCCCAGCCGAAAACCCATTGGTAGGCGATACGAGAAGCGCTGATTGTTCCAGACTTAGTAGGGAACCCGCAAGGTGGACTCCCTCTCTTGTAAAGATTTGGATTTGAGCTGGTTCATCAACTCCTGAAACCAATAGACCTGACGCACTATCGATGCTGCCAGCTTCTAAAGAGCTCAAAGAGCCTGTTCTGCTGTTCGCAGCTGATGCAACAACCAACGTGTTTCCAGCTGCTCCCGCTTTCAATCCAAGTTCTCTAAAACTCATCCCCGGAGAAGTGGTCTTAGATTTGATTGAGCCACTATTTAGAAGATCAGCAAGCTCTCCCCAACTTGTAACCTTCTCAATATTTTCGCCTAGTTGAAACTCATGCAAACTACCGTCTAAGTTCAAACGCATAGACGAATTTTGATCTAATTCACTTACGGATAGTGAGAACTGCAGTTTGTCCTGTTTTTTCAAAACAGCGAAATCATTCAATGAGTCCGCATTATCTAGTACTCCAAGAACACCCGGGCTGCGAAACTGGACTGAGTTAGCGCTATTTTTTAGGTCTAAAAAGTACTCGTTAAGTTTCGTTTCGCTCAGATTATTAACTGGTTCAAATTCACGAACGCTAAACGAAGCAGTGCCTACGTTTTCCGGAGCCTGTTCAACAAGATACAGCGAACTCGCAGCTAGTTCTTTAGGATCAGTGATCTTAGTCATCATATTTTCAGCCAAATTGTCTGAAAATTTGATGTTAAATGTATCCCCTAAAGCAGGTCGACCACTGAGCTGAAACTCTAGCCCGCTATATTCAAATGAACCGCTAAACTCTCCCAAAAGTGACGACTCTGAATTTAACAACTGCCAATTAGATGAAGCTGCGTCAAATCGCACATGCAATTCATCACCAAGCAGGTGTTCAAAATCTCCTAAAACTCGTAATTCCGTACTGCTATCGGAACGACTATTTTTTTGGATTTCCAAGCTACCCAAACTAAAAAGTTCACCACCTTTTTGGCCGTCTAAATCGGCACCCTCTGAATGAATTTGATTAAATTCAGACACAATTTTTTTGGCCAGAGTATCGAGGCTCGACTTCACCTCAACCAGAGAATTATCCGCGGCTATAGCTCCAGCAATTTCACCTGAGCGAACACTAAGTTTCACCCCAGTGCTGCTAGGAGAGGCGCTTACAAATACCCGAGGGTTGCCATTCAACGTATCTAGAGTGAAATACTTATGAGACGTGTCAGACAAGATCAACATTTCTTGCCGCGATGTTCCAGATCGTATTTCTATTTTTCCACCTGACTTATATTGAACATCAACGTCAATTAATTCGCTCAAATTTTTGACCAGACTATCACGTTGATCGAGCAAGCCTTTGCTTGCAGTCTTCTCACTGCTGAGGCCCGACAGCTCATGTTGAACTTTTGAAAGCTCTGCGAGAATGTTATTCACCGATCCAACGTTGTCTTTAAGGTTTTGCGCGACTTCGGACCGCAAATTATTTGCCCCACGCGCGACAGAGCTAATCGAATAGCTAAGTGCATTTGCAGCATCAATTGCTACACTCCGTGCAGCAATATCAGAAGCATCCTGAGAAGCTGCGTTCAACGCCCCAAAGAAATCATTGATAGCCGCCCCCACGCCACCCGTTTTGGGGAGCATTAGCTCCTCTATCTTATTAAGAATTAAGGTCTGAGATTCAGCAAATGAATAATGTGACTGGGAAGCATGCAACTGCGTTGAGATAAACTGATCAAAAGCCCGCGTTATCCCATCAATCTTCACGCCAAAACTAGTGTTTTGCGATAGCTGCAAAACATCTGCGGATGAAGATTTCACTTCACCTATAACAGCTTCACGCCGTGCATAGCCTTCGTTACCCACATTCGCGATATTTTGGCCAGTGACTGCCAGGCGTTCCTTGTACGCCTGCAGTCCTGACTTTGCTATGCCGTAGATATCACTCATTAGTATTCGAGCCTACAAACGAGGACATCTGTCTAACAATTGCATCGGAGATACCGATATCCACTGACTTACTTGTTTTGTTAGCCAACTCGTTATCAAACATTTCCACAAAATTATCATCAGATGGAGTATCAAATAAACCCTCGCTCAACTTGCTTTCCCGAGCCTGTTTCAGCAGATTTTGTAAAAATAAGGCTTCAAACTGATCAGCAACATCTTGGAGTTCGTTGTTTTGATAGCTTGCTCCTTTTTCAATTCCCCCAGCCTTAACAGCAGACAATCCAGACAAATCTTTATTAATTGATCGAGCGTAAAAGTTGACTTCGGAAGGCGATGAAAACTTCATTTTCTTCCTCCCTAAATAACAATAATTTCTGCGTTCAGGGCCCCAGCCTCTCTGAGCGCCTCTAAAATAGCTACCAGATCAGAGGGGGTTGCACCGACTGCGTTAATCGAGTCGACAAGATCACTCAGAGATACGCCAGAATCGAAAACAAATGCTTTGGCCAGGTCTTCCTCAACTTCTATATCGGTATCTGCGATCACCTCACCATCAGCATTGGCTTGAGCCCCATCACCAATCGCAACTGCATCGCCACCCTGCAAATTTTGGTCTTCATTTACTTTGACGGAGAGCGTACCGTGCGAGACCGCTGCGGGCGTCACCTTAACATTCCCACTGATAACCAAGGTGCCAGATCTTGAATTTACGATTATTTTTGCAGGAGGTTCAGCTCGCTCTACTTCGATATTTTCAAGGACCGAAAGAAAAGGCACTTTTTGGCTCGGGTCTTGTGGTGAAACAACTCTGATACTGTTTTTATCCAGAGCCATCGCGCTGTTGTCTCCAAGTACTTCATTTACTTTTTGAGCAATGTTGTTTGCGGTACTAAAGTCGCCACTATGCAGGTTCAAAATAATAAAATCAGTTTGTAAGAACTCGTTTGGCACTAGCCGTTCAACTGATGCTCCTCTGGGGATGCGGCCAACTGTGGGGATATTGACAGTTAGCGATGATCCATCGGCCCCCTCAACGCCCAACCCGCCAACAATAATATTACCTTGAGCGATGGCATATGTTTCACCATCAGCGCCCAGTAAAGGCGACATAAGCAACGTGCCGCCTTTTAGAGACTCTGCCCCGCCCACTGTTGAAACAGTAACGTCAACCGTTTGGCCAGGCTTCGTAAAGGCTGGGAGATCAGCAGTAACAACTACCGCGGCAGCATTGTCCCCGTTGAAGCCGTCTAAGTCGGAAGTCACACCAAAGCGTGATACGAGCGACTGCATTGATTGCAGTGTAATACCGGTGTTGCCATCGCCTGTTCCAGCTAGACCAACCACAACCCCGTATCCCACAAGTTGGTTTGATCGCACTCCGGCGATTGACGTCAGATCCTTGATCCTATTTGCCGAGGCAACGGACGGAAGGACAATTAATAAAAGTGCAATGACGTATTTGGCAACAGTTGACATAATCTTATCCTACAAAGGTGTAATTGCTTCTAACGTACGGCTATACCATCCTTTTTTTCCTGATCTCGCTATATCTCCTGCTCCGATATACTTAATATCGGCATTGGCTATGCGATCGGACTGAACGACATTATCTGCCGAAATGTCACGGGGCCTGACGATACCTGTAACTCGAACATATTCATCGCCGTTGTTAAGGGTCAGTTTTTTCTGTCCAACGATTTCCAGGTTCCCATTTCGAAACACTCTAACGACATGAACAGATACGGAGCCTGTCAAAGAATTTGACTGCGCTGTGGAGCCGTTGCCGGAGAAACTGCTCTCACTTCCAGCGGCAAATTCACCTGAATCTGGCAAAAATGAATCAAGAATAGTGGGTAGGTTAATCGAATTTTCTGTAGAGCGGGCAGTCGAAGCATTCTGTGACTTTGTCGCTTGAAAACTTTCGGAAAATGCCACCGTTAAGATGTCTCCAACCGCATTAGCCCTAGCCTCCATTGCGAATAGATTACCTTTGCTCGGCGAATAGATTGAACCGAAAGTTGGATCATCCTGAGGGCCGTCGTCTTCAGCAAAGTAGACAGGCTCATAGTCGATACTGCGTTGGCTTTCTTGATAGGTGTCGCAAGCACCGGTAAAAAACGCGCATAAGAGAAATAACTTTTTCATGCCCGTCCTCATAGATTTCGTGAAATAAATTGCATCATCTCATCAACAGCTGTGATTGACTTCGAGCTCACCTCATATGCGCGCTGAGTTTCGATCATATCAACAAGTTGCTGGACTACGTTCACGTTCGAACTCTCAACGTAGCCCTGCATAACCTTACCAAAGCCACCATCAAGCGGCGCGCCTTCTTGAGCGGGCCCACTCTGTTCAGAGGCGACTAAGAAATTTTCACCGATTGGCGTAAGCCCGCGAGGGTTCGCAAAGTTCGCCAAACCAATTTGTCCGACTTCTTGTGCGTTCGCACCACCCGGCGTTGTGACACTTACAATGCCAGTGTTTGATATGTTAATTGATGTTGCATCATCAGGTATCTGAATTTGCGGCTGAAGAATGTAACCGCTAGGCGTTGTAAGCAGACCTTCTGCATTGCGAGACAGAATACCCGAGCGAGTATAACCTTCGCGCCCATCTGGTAGTAACGCTTGAAAGAAACCTTCACCATCAATCGCCAAATCTAGGGCATTATCTGTACTTACCAAACCACCCTGGGTGAACAACTTTTGAGTACTTACGACCTTTACACCAGTGCCAACGGCCAGCGGCGAGGTTAACGCAGTATTATCACCCGTTTGCGCTCCAGCATTTTTTTGCACCTGGTAAAATAGCGTTTCAAAATTAGCTCGGTCGCGCTTAAACCCAGTTGTATTAACGTTCGCTAAGTTGTTCGCGATCACCTGCATTTTGTACTGCTGCGCTGTTAAGCCAGTTTTCGCTACATGCATTGCGGATGTCGACATATTTCCAACCCTTCAGATTAATTACTGAAGAAGAGCAAATACTGTGCCAAACAAAACGCTTAGTTAGGCAGGCTCATCAACTTGGTTCCGGCACTATCCAGATCGCTGGCTTTCTTGATCAATTTAACATTTATTTCAAAATGTCTTTGCATATCAATGTTTTGGATCAACTCTTCAACCGCACTAACGTTAGAACCCTCTAAGAATTCTTGACCAAACTTGGCAGTTTGATCTGGGTCAGGGACTGTGCCATCATTTTTTCGGATTTTTCCATCCAAACTTTTAACTAACTGGTCTATTTCACTACTTGTAGAACCAATAAACCCCACACTTGTATACTGGCCTGGCGTACTACCCGGCTCTTGCACCAAGATTTCTCCAATATCTGTAATGCTGAGATCTGTAAAATTTGGAAGTACAATGGGCTCCAGCGCGTCAGATAACACCAGATCCCCAGCCCCGTTAACAAGCTGACTATTCTCATTGATCGCAAAATCACCGCGTCGAGATAATGCAACTTCGCCGCCTGGAGGGCTAATAAAGAAAAAACCCTCGTTTAGAACAGCGACATCGGTCGCAACCCCAGTATTATTCAGAGGCCCTGCTTCGTTTGAAAATCTTCTTAGCTCCACCTCTAAAGGGAGAACTTTCGCCGAGACTTTATCCAGCTCTTGAAGAAACGCCGCATTACCTTCGTTTGGCAGGTCTCGGCGAAAGCCTGGTACATTCACGTTCGCAAGATTATGGGCAAGGTCAAACTTATTGTCCTGCATTTGCCTAATTGCGCTTAGGGCAGTCTGTGCGAGCCTATCCATGCTAAAATCCTGCTAAAGCTTTACGTACGGATATTAATAATTGTTTGCGTCATACTTGAAGACGTTTCAATCGCTTTTGCAGCAGCCTGATAATTACGCTGAGATGTAATCAAGTTAACCAACTCTTCAGTAATATCGACGTTGGAGCGTTCAAGTGAACCTGAGAGAATTTGGCCAAAACCATCTTCAGCTGCCTCACCAAGCTCGGGATCGCCACTCGCGGCAGTCGCAATGAAACTAGAATTACCAATTTGCTTCAGACCGCTCTGGTTTTGGAAACTTGCGAGCATAATTTTACCTAGTGTAACGTTCTGCCCATTTGAATAACCTGCGCTAACGTTGCCATAGTTATCGATTTCCAAGTTCGTTAAGCGACCCGAAGAATAGCCATCTTGCTCAACTGCATCAGCAGAGAAAGGCTGATCTAGTTGTGTGGCCGAACTGAAATCGAGGGTTAAATCTGTCAGCGCCCCGGCGTAGGTAACCTTTGTGATCGGGCTGACGACATTGCCATCGAGATCGAAAGTGATTTCACCCTCATCTAGGTACAAAGGATAGAAATCCTCAACCATGTTATCTGCAAAAGCTTGGTTGTTGGCTGTAATTTCACCATTCGGGGCGATATAAAGTGGCCGACCAAATTCATCAGTTGCTTGAACAGGCTTTCGAACCGACGCGGTCTCTCCCAGGCCTAACGGGACATCCGACAAGCCAAATCGAAGGGCCCCTTCAATTGCAATGGTCGAGCCCTCACCTGTGGTTGCGGTGGTAAAGGTTAGATTGTTTGTTTCTTGATTATATTGAACGGTGACGCCACCGATTGATTGTCCTGAAACAGGATTACTCATCGCGTTAATTCGAGTTTCGAGTGCCTCTGCCAGGGTCGATCCTTTATAATTTCCCTCGGGGAGCACAATCGAGGCACTGACGCCATTAACGACCGCATTGAATACATTTTCACCGCCTAGAGCTGAAATCGTAAAGGCCTTTGACATATCCAATAGGGCTTCACTACCTGATGTAGTCGCAGCTTTAGAAATCAAGCCTGTTGGGTCTGTATAACCTTCCACTCCGTCACGAGGGAAACCCATGATTTGGTTGCCACCGTCACCGATCTTATTGAAGTTGTATTCAGCAGTATCTGTAGCATCTCGCTCACCAGTATTGGTTAGATTATAGCGACCTACGGCGACGCTAGACGCATTCTGTGCAACATCAACTCCGACTACGGAATTAGCACCTAAAGCTTCACCAGTTGTGCCGCTTCTAATGTCAAAAACGTTGTTGACGGTATCAAACTCAACTTCCATTCCAAAACGTCTGTTTTCAGCTCGAACTTCGGGACCGTCTGGAACAAAAGCGCCTCCAACGAATAGCTCGTCAGTTTGCAAACTGATTTCTGGATTTTCACCGATTGCGGGTATGCCCAGACTGTTCTCGCCAGTATCACCGGTCGAACCATATACGGTGAAGCTATCAAACCCGAGGCCTGTACCCTTGCCGATCTTACCATTCACGCCGTCAAATGTTAGCCTCTGATTGGTTTCATCGTATCCTATTTTGACGGCGGGATCACGATCGTCGATCCAGTTTACGGCTTCGTTGCTGGTACCCAAACCAAATGAAGCTAAAGCGCCTGCATCAGTAGAGGAAAAAGTTAAGCCCTCATTAGCCACATTGGCCTGAGCCGCGGTACGTTTCGCAGAGTCACCAATTTCTCGGACCACAAGTTTATTGGAATAGTACGCCTCTTGGACCCCTTCAACGAGCCCTTCTGTGGATTCGAAGAAAGCCTCGATATGCTTAGATGGTTGGCCCAAAATAGTAATGGGGTCTTGATCACCAAGCGCCGCGTTGGCCGCGGTATTAGCTTCTATATCCAGAACATAAGTTGTCGTAGTTCCAGACGTGCTCGCAGATTTAATCGATATTTCAGACGCGCCATATGCATCAATTATCTTATTGTCTACATCGGTGCCGGCTTGTTGAAATCTCAGCACGGTGAGATCTTCAGCCGGTGCAGACGCTCTAGTAATTGCAACTGTGAGCAGACCAGTATCGACGTCTGCACCAAGCACTATGGTTTCATCACCACTTGAGAACTTCTCATCGTATGCTTTAACGCTGGGGCTATTACCGATATTTGAGTATGCGATATAACGTGTAACTTCGCCTGCGCCGTTGGCGGCAGCATTCGTGTGGCCAACATTAATGACGTCGAAATCAGCTGGCGGCGTAGTGATGGCAGTCCCTCCAGTCAACTGCTTAAACAAACGACCATCGGCACCAAGCTCATCTGACTTTGTCGGGTCAGCTGAACCGGCATCAGCGCCTTGGACCTGAGCGTTCATCTGGTTAGTCACAAGGCGCTGTGCATGCACCAAAAACGTATCCAATCTCAAGCCATTTTCAGGTGAGTCCGAGACTATTGAGTCTGCATTCAAATCAATCATAATCGGCGATGAAAGACCTGTTGATTTACCGTCACCTGATGATTTTTTGAGGTCGATAGTTAAAATGTTGTCCTCACCACTCGTGAGTTGGACTTTTTTGTCGTCACCGAAAGCGTCACGCATCGCTACTTCAACCGCCGCCGCAAGCTGTTCACCGTTGTATGTGCCCGGCGGGATATCGATCGACACAGGCCCACTATTGTCGACATCAACCAAGAGGAAATCTTTACCCCAAAATGTACCAGGCACTGGGCTCGCAACGCCTTGAAGAGATTGATACTCCATTGTTTTTTTGAATTTCATTGGGTCAGTAACAACTTCAACGGTGCGACCATCACCCAAGTATGTTTCCAATCCAAGTCCAGATAGGACAGCAGGAGTGGAGGCCTGTGCGGCACCAAGATCATCAGCTCTGTAGAGAGGTGATCCCTTACCCTCCAAAATATAGGCAGGGTCAGACGGAGTCGCCGTTTGCTGGCCAAACTTATCAATAAACTGAGCAACACCTTTACTATCAGCTGAACGCGTCAAAGTTGGCGTTAACTCGACACCATCTACAAACAACTTCGTATCATACTTGAAAGAGGCATCTGATGCTGACGGATTTTGTGTTTTGATGTAATAGACTGTCGCAGACTTCGGGTTGCCAGCATTATCAAAAATTGTCACAGAAGACGACGCAGAATAAGTAGCGCTATCATCAACATTAAACTCGACATCGGGAGCAATAACTTCTGAACTCGAAGGCAAATTTACCCCCATGTTAACATTCTCGGTTGCAACGGGGTTACCAAAAGTGGAGGCAAGCTGCATTTTAGTTGCACCCT
>Ga0209137_1004052_pt1 | contig 11864 bp, 5 predicted proteins | sample SaaInl5LU_22_DNA_FD_184642 | JGI IMG/M metagenome (GOLD analysis project Ga0209137, IMG submission 184642) | Marine microbial communities from expanding oxygen minimum zones in the Saanich Inlet - ESP_105LU_22_DNA (SPAdes) (version 2) | ecosystem: Environmental > Aquatic > Marine > Intertidal...
AAAAAAGAATCGAAGAAAGAAGTAAGACCTTAAGATCTGATTATCTTAATAAAATAAATCTAGCTTCTGAGCACAGCCAGTCTGCTAGAAAAAATATGGGATGTAGTAATATTGCCCATGCATTTGCTTCATGTGACAAAGCTCAACAAGGAGATGCTGCTGATGGTGCTGATGTCATAGGTATCATTTCTGCATATAACGATATGTTGTCTGCTCATGCACCTCTCAAAGATTACCCAGATGTAATTAAAGAATCATCATTAAAAAGAAACGCAATTGCTAGAGTTGCGGGTGGCGTTCCTGCAATGTGTGATGGCATTACTCAAGGAGAGCCAGGGATGGAACTGTCTCTATTTAGCAGAGATGTCATTGCCTTATCAACAGCTGTAGGTCTTTCTCACAATGTTTTTGATGCTGCAATCTGCTTAGGTGTTTGTGACAAAATAGTACCCGGCATGGTAATTGGTTCATTAAGTTTTGGGCATTTACCATTAGCATTTATTCCAGCAGGACCTATGCCAACTGGTATTTCTAATTCTGATAAAAACGAGGTTCGTAAAAAATTTGCTAACGGAGAGGTGGATAGATCTACTTTAATAAGTACAGAGCAAGCTGCTTATCACTCATCTGGTACATGCACATTTTATGGAACAGCGAATACAAATCAACTTATTATGGAGGTTATGGGGTTGCAGCTTCCAAGCTCCTCATTTGTTTCGCCAGAATCAGATGAAAGACAGCTCATAATAGATAGAACTGTTCAATCCGTTCTTAATTTAAAAAATAAAGGCATGAAGACAGGTGAAATGTTAAATGCAAAAAGTTGGGTCAATGGAATGGTTGGATTGATAGCCAGTGGAGGCTCTACTAACTTGACTATCCATTTAATAGCTATGGCTGAGGCTGGTGGGTTTAGTATCACTTTGGAGGATATGAACGAGCTATCTTCTATAGTTCCAACTATAACTAATGTATATCCAAATGGATCAGCGGATGTAAATGAATTTCATGAGGCTGGAGGCGTCGCAGCTTTTATAGGGTCTCTTATAGATGGAGGTTTTTTATTTTCTGATGTAGAGACACTTATTGGAAATGACCTAAATATTTATAGAAATAAAATTGAAATAAAAAATAATGAACTAGTTTGGGATGCCCCGGCTAAAATTTTAGATCAAACCATTATTAGAGATACAAATAATCCTTTTAATAATTCAGGTGGACTTAAATTAATGGAAGGTAATATTGGGAGGGGGATAATAAAAACATCCTCATTAAAATCATCCTCATCTATTATTAAAAGCAAATCACTTGTTTTTAATACTCAAGAAGATGTTCTTGAAGCTTTTGGGCTAGGTAAGCTTAATAGGGATTGTATAATTGTGGTTAGAGGACAAGGCCCATCTGCTAATGGTATGCCTGAATTACATAAACTAACCTCTCCTTTAAATGTTTTGCAGTCTAAGGGATATACAGTGGCAATCATCACTGATGGAAGAATGTCTGGTGCTTCAGGAAGTGTACCAGCTGTAATTCATATAACACCGGAAGCTAATGCTGGTGGGTTGATTGGCAAGATTAAAGATAATGATGAAATATTAATAGACATAAGTAATGGAACTTTTGATCTTCAAGTTGACCAAGAAACACTCGACAATAGAATATTATATAAAGTTTCCAATAACTCAGAAGGAATTGGAAGAGAGCTTTTTAAATCATTTAGAGAAAATGTTAAATCTGTAGATACAGGAGCATCGATATTCTAATGGATGTAATTCAGCTTATAAAAAATCTAAAAATCATTCCTTTAGGCACTTTAGTTTCAGAAGAAGAAGTAATAGGAATTTGTAATAGCTTGAAAACTGCAGAAGTTCCAATTATTGAGGTAACACTGAGAGATGAAAGAACTAGGAATATTTTAAAATATTTTAAAAATTACCCTGAAATTAAGCTTTGTGTAGGAACTGTTAGAGATATAAAAGATATTGATCTAGCTATCGATTCAGGCGCATCTCTTGTTATTACACCTGGGTTTTCATCAACCCTATCAAATTATGCTAGTCAAAAAAATATACAACTAATACCAGGCACTCAAACACCCTCAGACATAATGCAAGCTTCAGAATCTGGTCATAGAATATTAAAATTTTTTCCAGCTGAACTTTCTGGAGGTGTTGATAGAATTAATGCTTATAAATCAGTTTTTTCAGATATAACATTTATACCAACAGGTGGGATTAATGAGGTTAATATGAGTAGTTATTTGAGCCTACAAAATGTTATGGCAATAGGATCATCATCAATGATCCCTAATGATCTTATTAAAAACAAGCTCTGGGATGAGATTACCGAAAGGCTAAAAAATTATAAAATATAAATAGATAAAGAATAAATTCATATTGAGGGGAAGATATGTTTAATACATTAGATTGGATAATTGTTGGCACATATTGCTTGGGCATAATTTGCTTAGCTACATATGTTTCTAGAACTCAATCAGGAAAAGAAAGAAGTGCTGAAGATTATTTTCTTGCAGGAAGATCTCTTCCTTGGTGGGCAATTGGAGCCTCTTTAATAGCTGCAAATATATCTGCAGAACAAATTATAGGAATGTCAGGACAAGGTTTTGTTGTTGGCATGGCTATTGCAGTTTGGGAGCTTACCGCAGCAATTGCGCTTATAGTAATGGCTAAGTTTTTCCTTCCCTTATTCTTAGAAAAAAGAATTTATACAATGCCTCAATTTTTAGAACAAAGGTTTGATAAAAGAGTTAGCCTTGTTTTATCATTTTTTTGGCTCGTTATTTATATTTTTATTAATCTAACAACTGTTTTATGGTTGGGTTCTTTGGCGATAAACACTCTAACTGGCCTATCTCTTACTAATGGTTTAATTATTTTAGCGATTCTATCCCTTGCTTATTCCTTGTCAGGTGGTTTAAAAGCTGTAGCAATGACAGATATTGTTCAAGTAGTTTTGCTTATATTTGGTGGTCTGGCAGTTTCCTTTATTGCCCTAGGAAAAATTTCTGAAGGCCAGGGGGTAATACAGGGTTTAAATATAGTCTATACAGAACTACCTGAGAAATTTGATATGATTCTATCCCCAGATAATCCCTCTTATCAGGATCTGCCTGGTATCTGGATACTAATTGGAGCTGGTGTATGGATTGGGCACTTTGCTTATTGGGGCTTCAATCAATATATTACTCAAAGGGCTCTTGGTGCAAAATCAATTAAAGAAGCACAAAAAGGTGTTATGTTTGCTGCTTATTTAAAACTCTTAATGCCCATAGTTATAGTTTTACCTGGTATATGTGCTGCTATACTTTTTCCAGTTTTAGAAAAATCAGATCAAGCATATCCTACGATGATGTCACTTTTACCAAATGGTCTTTTAGGTTTAACTTTTGCTGCTTTGATTGCGGCCATAGTCTCCTCTTTAGCATCAATGACAAACAGTATCAGTACTATATTCACAATGGATATATATAAAACTTTTTCAAGTAAAGATATTTCTCAAGCAAAATTAATTAGTACAGGCCGAAAAGCAGTAGTTGTGTCATTACTAATAGCAGTATTTGTAGCTAAGCCTCTGCTTGGCAGTTTTGATTCTATTTTTCAATTTATACAAAACTTTACAGGCTTATTTACTCCTGGAATATTAGTAATATTCTTAGTTGCTCTATTCTGGAAAAAAGCTACAACTCTATCAGTGCTAGTTGCAGCTATGTCATCACTTATATTATCCGCAGTGATGCTTAATCTTCTTCCGGATTTTTCATATATTCATAGAATGGGTATTGTATTTTTTGCCTCAGCATTTGGGTGTTATATAACTTCTTTAATTCAAGGATACCAAGACCAACCAAAAGCAATTGATTTAAAAGGTATTGATTTCAGTACTTCAAAATCATTTAACTTTAATGCTGTAATTATTGTAGGTATTCTTACTATAATTTATGGAATATTTAGTTAATAGGTATATATATGAAAAGAAGTATATTTATTTTAACTATTTTGCTCACTTCTGCCTGCAGTCAAGAAATAGCGCAATCAGAAAAATTACTTAATAGTTCTGTAGATTGGTCAAATGCGAATTCTTGCGCAGTGTCTATAGATGACAACATGATAAATAATTTATTAAAAAAAATGACCTTAGAACAGAAGGTTGGTCAAATAATAATGCCAGATATTGATGAAGTTAATCCAGCTGAAGCTAAAGCTTATCAGCTAGGTACATTTTTAAATGGCGGTGGGAAATTTCCTAACAAAAATAAGAATAGTTCTATTAATGATTGGAAAAAACTAAGTAAAGCCTATTATGATGCCTCTCCTGTTGTTGATGGGATAGTAATACCTATTTTATGGGGTACAGATGCAGTTCATGGCCATAACAATGTTATTGGGGCAACAATTTTCCCACATAATATAGGTCTGGGATCAACAATGAACCCTGATCTTATTAAAGATATTGGAGAGGCTGTAGCGAAAGAGGTTCTATCTACTGGCATACCCTGGACATTTGCTCCCACAATAGCAGTTCCACAAAATGATTTATGGGGAAGAACCTATGAAGGATATTCAGAAGATCCTGAGCTTGTAGCTCTTCTTGGGACGGCAATGATCAATGGACTTCAAGGAGAGGGAGAGGAATTTCTAGATTATCATCACGTTCTAGCAACTGCAAAACACTTCTTAGGAGATGGCGGCACAAAAAATGGAGTAGACCAAGGCAATACCGTTATTAGCGAACAAAAACTAAAAGATATTCATGGTAAGCCATATTTTGATGCAATAAACTCATGCATTCAATCAATTATGGCAAGTTTTAATTCATGGAATGGTCAGAAAGCCCATGGCAGTGAGTATCTATTAAATAATATCCTTCGCGATCAAATGGGGTTTAGGGGCCTTGTTGTTGGGGACTGGAATGGGCATGGACAAGTTCCTGGGTGCTCAAAAGAAAGCTGCCCAGAATCTTTCAATGCTGGGGTAGATATTTTTATGGCTCCTGATGAATGGAAACCTCTTTATGCAAACACCTTAAGGCAAGTCAGGGAAGGTACCATTTCAGAAGAAAGATTAGATCAAGCTGTTAAAAATATATTATCTGTGAAATACCTCTTAGGTATGTTTGATGGAAGAAAACCCCATGAATATCCTTATAATTATATTGGTGATTCAAGTCATAGGGATATAGCAAGGCAAGCAGTAAGAGAGTCAATTGTCCTGCTTAAAAACAATAACAAAACACTTCCAATATCTTCAAATAAGCATATTTTAGTTATTGGCCAATCAGCAAACAAGATCACAAAACATATGGGTGGCTGGACAATCACTTGGCAGGGTAGGGAAAATACTAACGATGAATTCCCAAACTCACTAAGCATTTTTGATGCAATTAAATTAAAAGCAGAGTCCATTGGAAGTACTGTAGAGTTTTCGAGCAATGCACTTTATAACAAAAAGCCAGATCTTGTTATATTTGTATATGGAGAAGATCCATATGCTGAAGGGGATGGTGATAGAAACAATCTGTTTTATCAAAACCAGGACAAATATTTTAAAAACTACATGGAACAGATTAATAACCAAAAAATTTCTTCAGTTTCTTTATTTATTTCAGGCCGACCACTCATTATTAATGAGGAACTAAATTTATCAGATGCATTTGTGCAGCTATGGCTTCCAGGATCTGCAATAGAGGGAGTAACAGATGTAATTTTTACTGATAAGGAAAATAATATATCTCATGACTTTAAAGGAAGGCTATCTTATTCTTGGCCTAAAATTTCATCTCAATATGAGCTAAATTTTGGAGATGAAGACTATGACCCATTATTTGAATATAAGTATGGCCTTACTTATAAAGATAATACATTTATAGATACAATTAATATCGAAGGTGCTATTCCAGCTGCCCCCGAGATAACTTTGTTTGTTGGTTCTGCGTACCCATCATACAGAGAAGTAATATCTTATTTTGATGCTAATAAAAATGAAAACATGTATGAAGGGATTAGCTCTGACATATTTGAACATTTAAAATCAGGTATTACTATTAGCAAATTTGATTTTAAAAAACAGGATGATGCAAAGACAATTGATTTTGGTAATAAAGATATATTTAAAAGCTGGCAAATAGCTAGTGGATCAAGCGAAGATTTAACCTACATGAACCAAGGCGCAATTCAACTTGTCATTAGACCAAAAAAAATAGCTAATCAAAAAATTAGCTTCAATATTGGCTGCTCTAAATCGCAGGAAACTATTGATAAAACTAACTCTAGTATTTGTTATCAGTCCTTTGATTTATCAAACAATCTTAATAGTAACACCTTAAATACATGGCAAGTTATTGAGATACCTCTTGCATGTTTGCAAGTGGATAACTTTGATATTACTTCAATTACGTCTAGAGCATCAATAGCAACCCAAGGAAATTGGGTAGTTGATGTTCACTCATTGAAATACATAAATAACAAAGGCTACAATGCTTGCAAAATAACATCAGAAAATTATGAGTAAAGTACTATTAATCGACATTGGTGGAACAAACTTACGATATGCTTATTCTGACGGCGATCTATCTTCACTTAATGATACAAATAAAATTAAACTTTCTTGTATTAAAGGGTTTAATGATATTTTAAAAAATCTTACTGAAGGTGAAGACGTTGATAGCTTAGTTATATCTGTAGCTGGACCAAAAATTAATGGCTCAATTACTATGACTAATAGAGATTTCTCTATCAACGAGAAAGATATACAAGACTCATTTAATTTTAAAACATGTTATTTACTGAATGATTGGGAGTCTATTGGGCATAGCCTGGCAGCTTTTGATGAAAAGGATATATCTCTAATAAAAGATGGCACTGAGTTTAATGGTAATAGTTTTTTTATTGGTCCAGGCACTGGCCTTGGTGCCGCATTACTAATTGGTGATGACAAAGTTACTCCAACTGAAATTGGAAATACTACTGGCCTCACAAAGGCACTTTTAAAAAACTATTCTATTAACAATGATGATCATTTTAGAACACTCGAAGATGTATTGTCTGGTAAGGCTATTTCTAGAATTTATGAATACAAGACAGGAGTTATAATGACCTCTGAAGATATAGTTGCTCGTTATGGCTCTGATGATGATATGGCCAATCTTGTTATAGATGGGTTTATTAAATCTTTAGCTGAGACAATTTCAGATATGGCATTAACTTTTATATCAGGTCGAGGCGTTTATATTGCAGGCGGTCTTATAAGATCAATTTTTAAAATTATGGATAAAGATAAGTTCATTGAATATTTTTATGGTGATAAAAAACTAGTACATCTGCAAATTCTTGAGATGATTAAGATTGGCGTTGTAAAAAAAGAACACGCCTGTCTTCACGGCAATCTTAACTTTTATAAAAAAATAATTAATAAGGCATAACAAATTATGACAAACCGAAAAGATCTGTATCTTGGGGATAGCTTAATAAATGCATCTGAATTAACTATCGAAGGAAAAGAGGTTGTTATAAATGACGAGAACTTCTATAAGATTTCAAACGTCAATAAGATGAGACCATTTTTTATGAGCATTGTTAGTGCTTATGATCATTGGCTTTTCATTTCATCAACAGGTGCTCTTAGTGCCGGAAGAAAAGACAGTAATAATGCATTATTTCCCTATTACACTGATGATAAAATTACTGAGTCTTATGAGATAACAGGAAGTAAATCTATATTTCATGTGCACAAAGGAAATAGGGATTATCTTTGGGAGCCTTTTACAAAAACCTCTGATTTTGTATATCAAAATAATCGAAACCTCTATAAAAACTTAAGAGGTAATAAAATAATTTTTGAAGAGATTAATAATGATCTAGGTATTAAGTTTTCATATCAATGGACGACATGTGACAAATATGGTTTTATAAAAACATCTTCGATAAAAAACCTAAATAACGAAGATATTTCAGTTACATTGCTTGACGGCATCCAGAATATTTTACCTTGGGGTCTTGATGAGGGCATTCAAAGCAATACAAGTAATCTAGCTGACGCTTATAAAAGAAATGAGTTAGATAGAAATTCAAAAATTGGTATTTTTGCTCTTAGTGCAACTATTGTTGATAGGGCTGAGCCAAGCGAGGCTTTAAAATCAAATGTAGTTTTTCATCTTGGCCTTAAAGAAAATAAAATACTTTTATCATCTCTTCAGTTAGATAAATTTAGAAAAGGTTTCAATGTAGATGAGGAGACTGATGTAAAAGCTGAAAAGGGTGCTTATTTTATTCATTCATTTTTAACTTTAAAAAGTGGACAGAAAGAAGATTGGGTACTTGCGGCTGATATTAGTAAATCTTCTTCAGATATTTTAAAACTAAAAAATGATTTATCTGTAAGCAAAAATATAATCAAAGATATTAATCAAGAAATTCTTAAATCATCTAATGAGCTCTATAAACTTGTGGGTTCATCTGATGGTATTCAACTCTCAAATGATAGAAGAAGAAATATTAGGCATTTCGCTAATACCTTATTTAATATCATGAGAGGCGGAATATTTGATAAAGACTACATTGTAGAAAAGTCTGACTTTATACAATATATAAGTCGTGCCAATAAAAATTGTTTAAATCAAATGAAAACAACTTTTTTAGAGTGGCCTGATCATTTTGATCTTACATTTTTAAGAAATACTATTGATCAAAGCAACTCTCAAGATTATAAAAGGCTTGCTACAGAGTACTTACCAATTAAGTTCAGCAGAAGGCATGGTGATCCAAGTCGACCATGGAATAAATTTTCTATTAACACAAGAGATGATATTACAGGCGAAAAGGTTTTAGATTATCAAGGCAATTGGAGAGATATTTTTCAGAACTGGGAAGCATTAGCTTATTCATATCCTCAGTTTATTGATGGCATGATATATCGATTTTTAAATGCATCTACTTTTGATGGATATAATCCATATAGATTAACTAAAGATGGCTTTGATTGGGAAACAATAGAAGCTGATAATCCATGGTCTTATATAGGTTATTGGGGTGATCATCAAATAATATATCTTCTAAAATTTTTGGAATTTTCTGAAAAATATTTTCCTCAAAGACTAAACTCCTTTCTTCAGAAAAATGAATTTGTATATGCTAATGTCCCATATGCTATCAAGGATTATAAATCTATTTATAAAGACCCTAAAAATACAATAGATTTTAATTTTGATTTATCGGAAAAAATTGAATTAGACAGAGAGAAAGAGGGTGCGGATGGAGCAATATTAAAGAACTATCAAGGGTCAAAACATCAAGTAAATTTCTTTGAAAAAATATTAACTACAATTTTAGCTAAACTTTCGAACTTTATTCCTGATGCTGGCATCTGGATGAATACACAAAGACCAGAATGGAATGATGCAAATAATGCTTTAGTTGGAAATGGGGTTTCAATGGTAACTCTCTTCTATTTAAGACGCTTTTTAAGTTTTTTTATTACTATTCTTAAAAATGATAATGCGCCATCATTTGAAATCTCTACTGAATTATTCCATTTCTTTGAAAAACTCAACTCATCCTTCACCAAACTAACATCAAGTTTATCTGGTAAAGCTCGTAAGAATTTTGTTGATGAAATTGGAGAAAGTGCTGCTGAGTACAGAGATAGGATTTACACATCTAATTTTTCAGGATTTAAAGAGCATTTAGACAGAGATAAGGTAATTAATTTTCTTGAAATGGTGCAACAAGCTTTAGAAGAAACAATTGATACCAATAAAAGAAAAGATGGTTTATATAATGCATATAATCTTGTAAGCCTGGGTATTAATGAAATCGCTATTGATAGACTTCCTGAGATGCTTGAAGGTCAGGTTGGAGTCTTGAGTTCAGGCTACCTTTCTGAAGAAGAAAGTTTAGCAGTATTAGACAGCCTAAAAAGCAGTTCTTTGTTTTGGGATGAGCAATACAGCTATATTCTCTACCCAAATAAGAATTTGCATGGCTTTTTAGATAAAAACATTATTCCTGAAATTGAATTTAATAAATCATCTCTTTTGCCTTTATTGGTTAAAGATGGCAATCAATTGATTGTAATAAAAGATATTTATAATAAATATCACTTTAATAGTTCATTTCATAATGCTAGCTGCTTAATTAGAGAGTTAGACAATTTACCATCGAAATATAGCGAGCTTGCAAGAGAAGAAAAGAATTTAATATTAGATATTTTTGAAGTTGTATTTGATCATAAATCCTTTACGGGTAGGTCTGGTACCTTTTATGGTTATGAGGGTCTGGGTTCCATTTATTGGCATATGGTATCAAAATTATTATTAGCCTCAGCAGAAGTTACACAAAGTTCTATTGATAAAAATATTGATCCAAAAACAATAGGGAGATTATTTGATCATTATTTTGAAATAAATGAAGGCATAGGTGTTAACAAATCTCCAGAATTATATGGGGCATTTCCAACTGATCCTTATTCTCATACCCCAAGAGGTAGAGGTGTTCAGCAGCCAGGAATGACAGGACAAGTTAAAGAAGATGTGATTAGCAGATTTTATGAATTAGGTTTTTTTGTTGCGAATGGAAAGATTAGCTTTGAACCCACTTTATTACGCAAAAATGAATTTATGGCTGAAGAAAAATCTTTCAAATTTGTTAACTTAAGCAATGAAATTGAATATATGCCTATTAGATCAAATTCGTTAGCCTATACAATTTGCCAAGTGCCAGTTATCTATAGCTTGTCAGACAAGGAAGACATAACAGTTATTACCATGGATGGTTCTCAAGAAACTATTAATGGTCATCAGCTAAACTTTGAAACCTCACAAAATATATTTAACAGAACAAACTTAATAAAGGCGTTGCATGTAAGCATTAAAAAATGAAGAATTTATTTATTATTTCTTTTTTTTTAATAGCTTTATGTAGCAAATCTGGAGACTTGGTTATGAGCAAGAACGCAAAAGATATTATCGGTAATAATAGTTATCCTGCGATATCTTATGGAGGTTATAGAGGAAAATCTCGAGAGATCCAACCTTCAATTGAGGATATTAAAGAAGACCTTAAGATAATGTTTGCTCAAGGTTTTAGGATCATTAGAACATATGACCTTCATCATCCTTTTGCTGAAAATACGCTCAAAGCTATAAGTGAACTTAAGAACTCAGACCCAGATTTTGAAATGTATGTGATGCTAGGTGCATGGATTCAGTGCAAGGATGCATTTAAAGATGTACCAATCCATAATGAAGAAGATTTAGAGGGTAATAAAGTTGAAATAGCAGAGGCTGTTAGATTGGCTCAAGATTATCAAGATATCGTAAAAGTCATTGCTGTTGGCAATGAAGCTATGGTGCATTGGGCAACAAGTTATCATTTAGAACCAAAATATATTTTAAAATGGGTAAAGCATCTTCAAGATCTCAAAATTAATGGAACTATTAATAATAATATATATATAACAAGTTCTGATAATTTTGCATCTTGGGGCGGTGGTTCAGAGGAATATCATAATGACGACCTAGATGAATTAATAAAGTCTGTTGATTATGTATCTATGCATACCTATGCATTCCATGATACTTATTACAATCCAGTTTTTTGGAATCAGTCTGAAAATTCAGAAGATTTAAGTAAAAAAGATATTATTAAAAAAGCCATACAAAACGCTGTTGAGTACGAGCTTAGTCAATTCAATAGTGTTCAAGAATATGTTCATGGTATTGATTTATCAAAGCAAGTTCATATTGGAGAAACAGGATGGTCAAGTGTAGCTTCAGATCTATATGGTTATGGTGGTACGGAAGCGGCAGATGAATATAAGCTGGGACTATACTATGAGATGATTACCGATGTG
>Ga0209137_1004053_pt1 | contig 11858 bp, 9 predicted proteins | sample SaaInl5LU_22_DNA_FD_184642 | JGI IMG/M metagenome (GOLD analysis project Ga0209137, IMG submission 184642) | Marine microbial communities from expanding oxygen minimum zones in the Saanich Inlet - ESP_105LU_22_DNA (SPAdes) (version 2) | ecosystem: Environmental > Aquatic > Marine > Intertidal...
GGGCAGGTTCTAGCATTACTCAGTTAGTACTTAAAAAACAACATTGTTCGAAAGAAGCAGGGAAACCTGCTTTTTTTATTGCTATATTTCCGAAAACATCAGTTGCGCTGATAACTTTTGCCGTTACAATTTGCAAATGCGCTAAACTGTAAATAATAACAAAGCGTTCTCGGGGAATTGATGAAGGATATCTTGCTGGTTAGCGATAATCAGGAACTCATTAAAAGCTTAGAAACCATTGTCGCCTTTTTGGGTGAATCATATCAATCGCGCTCTTTTTCAACGTGCGAGAGTTTTCTGAACGAACGTGGCGCCGATTCTGTGCTTATCGATAGCTCAGATAAAGCTACCATGAATGCTTTAGTGGCACAGTTCCCCTCTGTGCCGTTCGTTGCACTGGTGTCTGGTGCGGTTGAAATTTCTGCTGAACACAACCTTGTTAGTGTGGTATCACTTCCCCTTACCTACCCGGTGCTAACACAAGCTATACACCGCTGTCAGGAATACAGCCGAAGAAAGCCAGGTTTAACACGGTCAGGTAATGCCAAGACCCGATTATTTAGAAGCTTAGTAGGGCAGAGCGAACAAATTCAGATTGTACGTCGGTTAGTCGAGCAAGTTGCGCCTACCGAAGCCACAGTTCTTATACTTGGTGAGTCGGGCACAGGCAAAGAAGTGGTTGCAAGAAATGTTCATTTCTTTTCAGAACGTAAAGACGGGCCTTTTATTCCCGTAAATTGCGGTGCTATCCCTGGAGAGCTGCTGGAAAGCGAGTTGTTCGGTCACGAGAAAGGTGCGTTTACGGGCGCTATTAGCGCGCGCAAAGGGCGCTTCGAACTTGCCGAGGGAGGTACGCTTTTTCTTGACGAAATTGGTGACATGCCGTTGCAAATGCAGGTTAAATTACTGCGTGTATTGCAGGAAAGAATGTTTGAGCGAGTGGGTGGCAACAAGCCAATAAAGTGTGATGTTCGTATTATTGCGGCTACCCATCGAAACCTCGATGTCATGATCCAAGAAGATAAATTCCGCGAAGATTTATACTACCGCCTTAATGTTTTTCCAATTGATAGCCCAGCGCTTCGACAGCGTAAAGACGATATCCCGTTGTTACTGCAGGAATTAAATAGCCGCATACAAGGAGACGGTGTAGAGGGTGTTCACTTTACAGAGCGCGCGATAGCATCGTTAATGGAACACGAGTGGGCCGGTAATGTGAGAGAGCTATCGAATCTGGTAGAGCGACTGACCATTCTTTATCCCGGGCAAATCGTTGATGTTGCAGACCTACCTGCAAAGTATCAATACGGCGATGTTGAGCCCTACGAGCCTGATTACCCTGAAGAGTTGCTTGAACGAGACGCGTTTAATGAGTTGTTCGCAGAGGCCGCGGCACAAGAGCCCTATGATGATATTGAAGAGCAAGAGCAAGAACTCGTCATCACAACAGCGCTTCCAGAAGAAGGCGTTAATTTAAAAGAGTATCTTTCAGAGCTTGAAATTAATCTCATCATGCAAGCACTCGATAAACAAGATTGGGTGGTAGCTCGTGCCGCAGACAAATTAGGCATGAGAAGAACAACGTTAGTCGAAAAAATGCGCAAATATGACATTGCTCGCACTGAAGATTTATCATCAACGTCAGGTAATTGACGTAAAAGAATATTATTTTTGTGCTAACTCTATGATTCTTATAGTGTAAAATTCTGGCACGCCTCCTGCTTTAACATAGTCATACTTGGTAACGTCTGTAAATTGACGAGGAAGATATGACTTACGTAAGCAGCACTCTATCATCTGAATACAATTCATTTAGCTCGCCCTCTGTTGGCGTGTCATTCGACGTTACGCCAATCTCTGATGCCAGCGAGTCTGAAATAACCTCTCTTCGCCGCCAAGCAAGTCGATTAGAACACCTTCTTCACGTTATGCCTGCGGGCGTTATCGTCATTGACGGTAAAGGTGTGGTGCGTCAAGCCAACGACCAGGCCAAAGCATTGCTAGGCGAACCGCTTGAAGAAGAGGTATGGCGCAGTATTATCACACGCTCTTTTAAGCCTCGCGCCGATGATGGTCACGAAGTCTCTTTAGTTGATGGCAGACGCGTTAAGTTGTCGATAACGCCGCTAGAAAATGAGCCAGGACAACTCATTGTGATTACTGACCTGACTGAGACTCGACAACTACAGGCACGAGTCAGCCATATGCAGCGGCTATCTTCGCTGGGCAAGATGGTTGCTTCACTGGCACATCAAATCCGTACGCCGCTTTCTGCGGCCATGTTATACGCGTCAAATTTAACACGAAAAAATTTACCAGAGCATTCGCAAGAGCAATTTGCCAATAAGCTGACAGATAGGCTTAAAGAGTTAGAAAGCCAAGTCAACGACATGCTTTTATTCGCAAAATCAGGAGAAGAGCAAGTGGTCACGACACTTACGCTTGATGCACTGCTTGATGCGGTTGAAACCACGGCCAATACCATGACGACACAAGCGCAACAGCGTTTAGAGATCAGTGGTTTCGATAAAAAAGAAACATTCACAGGCAACCTAACCGCGCTTCAGGGCGCATTACTAAACCTTGTCCACAATGCAAGTCAGGTTACGCCAAAGGGGTATGCCATTTCACTGAAAGCCGATGTTAACGACGGACACATTACATTGTCAGTCGACGATCATGGGCCTGGTGTTCCTAATTCGATAAAAGATAAAATTTTTGAGCCGTTCTTTACCACCAAAACACACGGAACAGGGTTGGGGCTAGCCGTCGTTAAATCGGTTGTCACCGCTCATAGCGGCGAGCTTAATGTAACTAATATTCCACAGTCAGGTGCGCGGTTCACTATTACCTTACCTTGTGATGGTAGTCGTGATGATGCAGCGTTCAATATGCAGTCGAACGTAGCGTAATCAATAGGAGATAAACATGGCACGTACAACAATTCTTATCGTAGAAGACGATGCAGGTTTGCGAGAAGCGTTATTCGATACCTTGCTTCTTGGTGATTACGACGTAGTTGATGCAGATAGTGCAGAAGCGGCGCTAATGGTGCTGTCGGGCAGAAAAATTGACCTTGTGGTTAGTGATATTCAAATGGCAGAAATGAGCGGTTTAACGCTGCTTAAAAACATCAAAGCGAAATACCCTCAGCTTCCAGTATTGTTAATGACGGCATACGCCACTATTGATGACGCGGTGCAAGCTATGCGTGATGGCGCCACCGACTATTTATCAAAGCCGTTTGCCCCAGAAGTATTGCTTAACCTTGTCGGTCGCTATGCACCTGCGCAAAAAATTGAGTCTCGCACGCCAATCGTAGCAGATCCTTTAAGTCTACAGTTGCTTACGCTTTCTAGAAAGGTCGCCAAATCCGAAGCGACGGTAATGGTATTGGGCCCTAGCGGTTCGGGCAAAGAAGTATTATCGCGTTATATTCACGACCAATCGCAACGCAGCGACGCGCCCTTTGTCGCTATCAATTGCGCAGCAATTCCAGAGAATATGCTTGAGGCCACGCTGTTTGGCTATGAAAAAGGGGCGTTTACGGGTGCCATTCAGGCATGTCCTGGCAAGTTTGAGCAAGCGCAGGGCGGCACGCTGTTACTTGATGAAATTACGGAAATGGATTTAGCGCTTCAAGCTAAGTTACTTCGTGTTTTGCAAGAACGCGAAGTTGAACGATTAGGTGGCAGAAAAACCGTCAAATTAGATGTGCGCGTCATTGCGACAAGTAATCGTGACCTTCGTAAAGCAGTCGATGTAGGTTCGTTTAGAGAAGATTTATATTATCGATTGAATGTATTTCCAATCGAGTGGCAGCCCCTTTGTAAACGCCCTGGTGACATTGTGCCTTTAGCAGAGCATCTCATCATGCGCCATGCGACGTCTCAAGGCATGTCATCCGTTAGGTTAAGTGCATCGGCGCGAAACAAACTTACGCAATACACATGGCCTGGGAATGTTAGAGAATTAGAAAATGTCGTTCAACGGGCGCTCATCTTGTGTGAAAACGGCGAGATAGATGCCACCGACCTAATGATTGATACGGCAATTAAGGCTGAACCCGATGTCATCAATGAACTTGATGATTCAAGCAAGTTGGGGTCAGAACTTCGCCATCAGGAACATCAAATAATATTAGACACCTTGGTGTCATGTAACGGTAAGCGCAAAGATGTAGCGGAAAAACTGGGAATAAGCCCTCGTACGTTACGTTATAAGCTTGCGCGAATGCGTGATGATGGCATAGAGGTTCCTGCATAACCCTATCGTGAATTAGAAACTATTTATGTAGCGTTACCGCCGCAAGCTTAGCTACCGCACTTGCGGCGGTTTTTTTATCTGTTCACTTCCTCCCACTCCTACATCACCGCGTCATAATATTGGCAACTTTTTGCCGCCCTTGCTAACTCCATGAAAATAAAAAGATTTTAAAGTTGGCGTGGTGTTTGCAAAGCCTTACTCACTATTAAGAAAAACCGACTACGTCATCCTCGGCTTACGTGCCGACGACATTTACAGGAGTGGTTATGGACATTAAAGCCAACAGTTTGTACCAAGATATGCAGAACATGATTGGACAAACACGCCTTCAAGTTAATGAACCCCAACCATTAAGCGAAATCAACACATCGGCAAGTGATTTCGCTACCATGCTAAAGCACGCGGTAGATGGAGTGAACACCATGCAGCTCGCGTCGAAAGACGCACAACAGCGCTTTGAAATGGGAGACCCTTCTTTGAGTCTTGCTGAAGTCATGTTAACAAAAGAAAAGTCTGGAATTGCATTCGAGGCTACCGTGCAAGTAAGAAACAAGGTCCTTGAAGCTTACAAGCAAATTATGAACATGCCGGTGTAGTTGGAGTAAGTCATGGCTGAAGCAACAGGCACTAATTTAAGCGTTCCAGATCAAAACATGAACGCCGATTCAGAACCCGAAAATAAATCTGGTTTTATGGACTCGATAGGCAGTGCGGAAATGATGCGTCAAATGGCGCTCGTTGTCGTTCTGGTTATTTGCGTTGTCATCGCAATCTTCATTTTTTTGTGGGCTCAAGAGCCCGACTTTAGGCCTTTGGCAAAAATGGAGACACAAGAGCTTATCGAAACGCTTGATTACATGGACGCTAACCAAATTGAATATCGGTTAGAGGGTAATACGGTATACGTTCGCAGTGACGAGTTTCAAAATGTTCGCTTAGGGATGACACGTCAAGGGCTTACCAATAGCTCAGACACGGGCTCAGATATCATCATGCAAGACATGGGATTTGGCGTGAGTCAACGTGTTGAAATGGAAAGGTTGAAGCACGCCAGAGAACAACAAATCGCGTCAACCATCGAAGACATGTCAAGTATTCAAAAAGCACGGGTTCTATTGGCAATGCCGAAGGAAAATGTGTTTGCAAGACGAGAAAAGAAAGCGTCTGCCACTGTTGTGTTAACGGCAAAACGCGGTGCAGTTATCTCGGGTGAAGAGGTTGATGCCGTCGTTGATATCGTAGCATCGGCAGTTCAAAATATGGAGCCATCAAAGGTTACCGTTACAGACAGTAATGGCAGGCTTTTAAATTCAGGCTCTCAAGACTCATTAAGCTCGCGTGCCAGAAAAGAATACGAAATAGAACGTCAACGGGAGCAGGAGTATCTAGAAAAGATAGATGCGATCCTTATCCCCGTATTAGGCATTGGAAACTATACCGCGCAAGCAGATGTCAGCATGGACTTTACTGCCATGGAACAGACACAGCGTAGCTATAACCCCGATTTGCCCGCGGTTAGAAGTGAGATGGTTATTGAGGAAAATAGTGTCGGCGGTGGCGTTGGCGGTATTCCGGGGGCGTTGACTAACCAGCCACCACTTAACTCAAATATACCAGAGCAAGCAAACGGCGCAGGCAGCCAACAAACGACTATGCCAGGAAGAACGGCAAAAGAATCCACGCGTAATTACGAGCTAGACACCACAATTAGTCATACCAAAAAGCAAACCGGTGTTATTCGCAGGCTGAGCGTTTCCGTTGCGGTCGATTATGCACAAGTGGCTGGTGAAGATGGCAGCATTACGCCTGAACCGAGAAAACAAGAAGCGCTGCTTAATATTAGACGTTTGCTGCAAGGCGGTATTGGATTTGATGTGACGCGCGGTGACTCGCTTGAAGTTGTCAGTGTTCCATTTACACGTATGGATACCGGTGCTGTTGAAGATGTTCCGTTGTGGGAACAGCCAGGGTTTTTGCCTATACTTAAGCTTGTGGTCGGTGGCTTAGTTATTATGGTGCTTATAATCTTTGTGATAAGACCTATGTTACGCCGTTTGATTAATCCTGATGAATCGAAAGACGTGGAAGATTTTGATGCAGATGAAGGACTAGACTTGGGTGATGATACAATCAGTATGTTGTCAACTGAGTTTGATGAAGGGCAAGTTGGCTTCGCACCAGACGGTTCGCTTATGCTACCAGACCTTCATAAAGATGAAGATGTGCTAAAAGCGGTTCGTGCGCTAGTGGCGAATGAACCAGAATTATCAGCCCAGGTCGTTAAGGGCTGGTTGATGCAAGACGAGTAAGTGAGAAAGTATTATGGCTGAAGAACTCGCCAATACCCAAGAAGCGTCCTACGACGTAAGTAAACTTGAAGGGGTAGAAAAGGCCGCTATCTTGTTACTTAGTCTATCCGAGGAAGATGCGGCACAAATTTTAAAACATCTTGAGCCTAAGCAAGTGCAAAAGCTGGGTACAGAGATGGCGAAAGTGGATGATATGACGCAGAGTAAGATTACTTCTGTGCATAAGCACTTTATCGAAGAGATACAAAATTACAGTACGATTGGTTTCCAAAGCCAAGACTTTGTGAAGCGCGCATTAACCGCAGCGCTAGGCGAAGACAAAGCCGCTAACCTTATCGACCAAATACTGATGGGAAGCGGAGCGAAAGGGTTAGACTCTTTGAAATGGATGGACTCTAAGCAAGTGGCCAGCATTATTCGTAACGAGCACCCTCAGATTCAAACCATTGTATTGTCATACCTAGAACCCGAGCAAAGCGCCGAAATATTGGCACAGTTTCCAGAGAAAGTGCGCTTGGATCTTCTTATGCGTATTGCGAACCTAGAAGAAGTTCAGCCGGCAGCACTGCAAGAGCTTAACGAAATCATGGAGAAACAGTTCGCAGGTCAAGCGGGTACGCAAGCGGCGAAGATGGGCGGCCTGAAATCAGCTGCCAATATCATGAACTACCTAGATACGGCTATCGAAGGCCAGCTTATGGATGCTATCCGTGAGCAAGATGAAGAAATGAGTCAGCAGATTCAAGACTTAATGTTTGTTTTCGATAATCTGATCGATGTTGATGACAAAGGTATTCAAGCCATTCTACGAGAAGTACAACAAGACGCATTGCTCAAAGCCATCAAAGGTGCAGACGAAGAGCTTAAGAATAAGATCATGAAAAACATGTCTAAACGTGCTGCAGAAATGCTCAATGATGATCTCGAAGCGCTTGGGCCTGTTCGTATCTCTGAAGTAGAAACGGCACAAAAAGAAATTCTTTCGGTGGCACGACGTCTCTCTGATTCCGGTGAGGTTATGCTTGGTGGCGGTGGTGGTGAAGAGTTCTTGTAACTCTTCCGTCAGGTGTTCCTAATCCAAAGAATATAAACGTTGTTGTACTAAGCTGGAAATAATAATGGCGTCGAATAAAAGCTTTACTGATAACGAATTGAATGATGCGAAAAAGTGGGATTTACCTTTCGTTGAAGACGCATCATCGACGGCAAAAGACGGCAAAACGAATGCCTTGAATTTTCGCTCAGACTGGAAGTACGAACCGCCGGAAGAAGAACAAGAAGTGAAGCCGCCCACGGCACAAGAAATTGAAGCTATCCGACAGGCGGCGTATGAAGAAGGATACGCGGAAGGAAAGCAACAAGGTGTCGACGCGGGCAAACAAGAAGGCCTTGATGCAGGGCTTGCCGAAGGGAGAGAAAAAGGGTACGAAGAAGGCCTAGCTCAAGCACTTGAAGATGGCAAAGCGCAAGTAGATACTCAAGTTGAAATATGGCAGCAACTAGTGGAAAAACTGCATGCTCCTCTTTCACAAGCCAATGATGAAACGCGTGATCAATTGGTGAAACTTGCCGTTACCCTTGCTAAATCTGTGATTAGAACTGAAGTGGTTACGAATGAAAAGGTGATATTACAAGCCTTATCTGAAGGGATGAAGGCGTTGCCGATTCAGCAGTCAGAATATCAAATTAATATGCATCCCGATGACATTGCTTTGGTCACCGCGCACTTCGGCGAGGAAGACGTTGCACAGAAAAAATGGGTGTTTATTTCATCGCCTACACTTGAGCGAGGCGGCTGTGACATCGTTACCACACACAATGCTGTAGATGTATCGGTAGAGCGTCGGTGTCGCGATGTGATAGATAAATTTCTTTTAAACCAAGGGTTGTCAAATGACTAGTCCTTGGCATGATCATTTCAACAACCTCACTAAACAAGTAACCACACCACCTGTGGTTGCAGCAGGTAAGTTGGTGAGAGGCATAGGCTTAACGTTAGAGGCTGTTGGATGTCAACTACCGGTTGGCAGTCAGTGCTTGGTCCAAACTGTTGAAGGCGAAATTGAAGCTGAAGTGGTCGGTTTTGGCGATGACATCACTTATTTAATGCCGACAGAGGCGGTGCGAGGTATTGTTCCGGGTAGCCGAGTTATGCCATTAAATCGCCAAAGTGGGTTGTCAGTTGGTGTGGGTTTACTAGGTCGTGTAGTGGATGGCAATGGACAGCCACTTGATGGTCTTGGTGAAATTCAAGCCGACGCGCGAGTGCCAACTACCCGTCCCCCCATGAACCCATTGTTACGCCGTGCGATTACTCAACCAATGGATGTGGGTGTTCGCGCTATTAACACTATGAACACAGTGGGCATTGGTCAGCGCATGGGATTATTTGCAGGTAGTGGCGTAGGTAAAAGTGTTTTGCTTGGCATGATGACCCGTGGGTGTGAGGCTGATGTTGTGGTCGTCGGCTTAGTAGGTGAACGTGGGCGAGAAGTTAAAGAATTTATTCACGATATTCTCACCGAGGAAGAGCGTAAGCGGGCCGTTGTAGTTGCTGCTCCTGCAGATACGTCTCCATTAATGCGATTAAAAGGTTGTGAAACGGCAGTCACCATTGCGGAATACTTTCGCGACCAAGGGTTAAAGGTGCTCTTACTCATTGACTCACTGACTCGTTACGCCATGGCGCAGAGAGAGATTGCACTCGCCGTTGGAGAACCGCCTGCAACAAAAGGTTATCCACCTTCTGTATTTGCGCGATTACCAGCATTGGTAGAGCGTGCCGGAAACGGCAGCGATAGTCAGGGTTCGATAACGGCGTTTTATACGGTGTTAACAGAAGGCGATGATCTTCAAGACCCAATTGCCGATGCAGCCCGCGCCATTCTAGACGGGCATATTGTTTTATCACGGTCGTTGGCCGATAGCGGGCACTACCCGGCTATCGATGTAGAAGCATCGATCAGTCGTGTTATGCCAATGGTGGTAAGTGAAGAACACCAACTGATGGCGAGACGTATTCGTCAGGTTTATTCAAATTACAAACAAAACCAAGACCTTATTGCTATAGGCGCATATGCGCAGGGCTCCGACCCCCGTATTGACCTCGCTATTCGTGCAGAACCCGCGATAAATGCCTTTCTTCAACAAGGCATGACGCAGGTGTTACCATACGATGAATGTCTGGAAGGCATGGCTGCGCTTGCAAAAGGCTTAGGGAATCGGTAATTCGTTATGTCTAAACAATTAGAACGGTTAGCTGACTTTGAGCGAGAAAAAGAGCAGAAAGAAGCGCAGCTTTTTCAGCAAGCTCAATTGAATGTAAATCAGCAAAAACAGAAGCTTTCCAGCCTCGAGCAATATCGAGTTGATTATATAAAAGATATTCAGCAAACAGGGCAATCTGGCGTAACCGCTACCCATTACCAGCAGCATTTATCTTTCGTTGGTAAACTTGATAAAGCGTGTGAACAACAGATGCATATCATTGCGAGAGCAAAGATGGCGGCTGACCAGCGCAAACAATTATGGTTAAAGCAACAGCAGAAGGTAAAAGCAGTCGAGCTTCTGCTCAGCAAGAAAGAAGCCGTTAAACTGGCGAAAGAAGCGCGCGCTGAGCAGGCAATGATGGACGAGTTTGCATCCCAACGCTTTTTCCGAGCGCAAAAACGCCCCTTTTAGTAATTTAACGTCATACGTGTAGCCTCCTTACTTCCTTTTTTAAAAAGAACCATCAGGTTGGAACATTACTTGCAAAATCCCGTAGAGAACATTGCTACTGCTATCGATACTTATACTATTTCGTTAGGCAGATAGGCAAAATTCGATGTTGAAATTTATTAAAAAGCTCTGTTAATCATAGGTTTGAGATGACTTGTGAAGCAACGGTTAACATGGTTTTAAACGTAATAGCGCGAAACAGTCACTGTAGGACGGTAGAATAATGATGCAACAAATTGCCGCACAAAAAACAGACCTTGCCGGGTTACCCTTCGCCGCAAGCACAACAGCAAAAGCGGTAGAGTCAGGTATTGGCAATAATCAGCAGTCACAAAACAATGCAGCATTTCGTGATGCATTCTCTCAAGCGAAGGACAGCGCGCTAGTGAAAGGCGAAAGCCAATCGTTTGGAGAGGTTAACGAAAATAGCAATGCACAACGCATTGACGTGCACAGGCACAAAACCGACGATCCTACACAGCCTTATGTAAACGATAAAGCCGAATACCGTTCTGACTCTTCTGAAGCGTCTACCGGTAGTAATAAAGACAATAAAGATCAGCTGAATGATGAACACCCTCGCAGTCAGGTGGTTGGTGAAAAGCGCACGTTAAGCGAAGAAGAAACAAAAGCACTTTCTGATAGTGCAAGCGATCCCTACGCAGGTCATATTGGTCTTCCCATAGATAAAACATTCAGTGATACGATCAATGTTGAGAGTATCACCGCACCTAGCGCAGATACCGCCATGCAACACACATCATCGGATAGTATCGAAAATGAAGTAAGTGAAGCGGAACTCGATACTAATTGGTTAGTGTTTGTCGAGTCGGTAATTGGCGAAAAAGGGAAGGGAACGTTAGATCCCAACGCACTACCCGAAGATACCATTATTCCAGTGGGTGGTCTGCCGACAGACCAACGCGCTGAAAATACTGTGCCTTTAGATAGCGAGAGTGCAACAAACGCAAAGACCGAAGGTGAAGTGAGTGTCACTGACTTGCCTGATGCACCACTACTAAACGATGATATAAATAAGATAAAAAGCGCGACACTGTTATCGTTAGAAAAAGAAATGACGTTGCATATCAGTGGTACTGATGGTGTTATGTCAAAGAGCGTTGAAAGCTTACCAATCTTATCGCCGGATGTGTCGTTAATGGAAAACGAAGCAGCCGTGGCCTTGCAGCTAGAAGCGCAATTACAGACGTATTCGGGTAAACCGGTATCTGAGGAGGCTAAAAAGGCTATTGCCGATATCGCTGCACTACTCGTTGCGCAGCAGACACAAAGCCAACAAGGTGAAAGTTCACGCAATGGTGAACAAATTATTGATGGGATTAACAGTGTTGACGTTAGTCTTAACGCCTTAGTGGCTAAGTTTGGTGGTCAGTTAACAGATGGCGAAAACGCCAAAGTAACCGCGGTTACCACACTTTCTAAAGATGCCGATTTGGTTCTGCAACTTATCAATGACAAGCTTGCTGGTGCGACTGAAAGTGAGCTAAAAAGTGCTGAAGACGGTGTTGCAACTCTCGCTAGCGTCAATACTTCAACGCTGAG
>Ga0209137_1004055_pt1 | contig 11855 bp, 9 predicted proteins | sample SaaInl5LU_22_DNA_FD_184642 | JGI IMG/M metagenome (GOLD analysis project Ga0209137, IMG submission 184642) | Marine microbial communities from expanding oxygen minimum zones in the Saanich Inlet - ESP_105LU_22_DNA (SPAdes) (version 2) | ecosystem: Environmental > Aquatic > Marine > Intertidal...
TTTTTTGTCTTCCTCTCTTTTTTTTCTAGCTTCTAACATAACTTGTTCTAAATCCCTTGGTGATTTTTCGTCATCATTCCAAAGTGGATCATCTGCCCTTCTACCCCAACCAATATGTCTTACAAATCCAAAATCATCCGAATCAGAAATACTAACAACTTTAAATTGTTTAGCATGAGACCTATAAAAAGAATCAATCATATGTTCTGCTTGAAATTTAGAATAACCGCCGTTTAACAATGCGTAATCAGACATCCTCTTAAGTCCTGGATTCCAGCTAAAACCCATGTAATCTCTAACAATAAGATCTTTATTACCGGGTAAACCACCCTTAACCATAAAAGATTTAGGTAGTACATCTCTAACTTCTATATTACCTATTAAATAAATATCTTTTTTAATATCGTTTAATATCTTATCTGACTTTGGTCTAATCCAAGCTTGAATAACTTGACTATCTGCTTCTAGAATAGAAAGAGATTGTTCGATAAACTCTTGATTGTAAAATTCCCAATCTTCTTCACAATGAAAAACATATTCAGTATCAACCATTCCATACGCTAAATCAATAGATTTAGATTGCCCTAGCTTTTTTTCATTAAATACAAACTCTAATTTGTTATTATACTTTTTATTATTTAAACTTTTACATTCTTTAAATATTTCAGGATCTGCTGAGTCTTCTGTAATAATCCACCTTTCAATTGGATATGTATTAAACTCCATAAACGTATCTAATGTTTTTTCCATTAAATCAGGTCTACCACATGCGGTCATTACAAAAGTAACCTTAGGTCTTTTTTCCTCTTCAGCTAATCTTTTAAGCTCTAGTTCATGTGCTACTCTTTCAGCTTCTATCTTTTTAGCGTTTTCAGCTTCTATTTTTTTAGCGTTTTCAGCTTCTATCTTTTTAAAGTTTTTAATCTTCTGCTTCCTAGCATCTTGTAGTTTAGCAAATTCTTCAGCTGTAATTTTTGATTTATTACTATCTGGTTTAACATTATTAAACGCGTTAAGTTTATTTAAAAGATCCATTAAATGTATAAGTTTGTTTTCCAGTTATACTTATGTGATAAATCATGATTTCCATCATATAAGTTTTCAATAAGTTGTTTATAAAGATTAACCATTTTTTTATTTTCAATAGTATATCTTTTAATAACTTTTTTATTCTTCTCGGCGTACTCTTCTCTATTTTCATCATGGTGTTTTAAAACCCATTCCAATTGATTAGCCGCTTCCTCAATGTTAAAGTCTGGATAATAGTAACCAGCATCTTTAATCATATCAGCATTATGAATTAATGGATATCCCATAAACATAACATCTAAATAAGAATAGTTTAATGGATTTTCCCATTGATGTGAAACTACAACCTCAGTAGTTTCAGCTAAGTAATGACAAACTGGGTATCTAGATGTAAATTGAACCTTAGGGTTTTTAGGATCATCAGAAATAAGATCTAGAGTAGTAATCATTGATTTATAATATCCGTTTTCTAGTAACTTTTTACCGGATGCAACATACATTTTATCAAATTCGACACCACGTCTATGAACCTGTTCTGCTGCTAAAATAGGAATCATTGAATATTTAACAACATTCATATTAGGTTCAAATACAGAAAGTCTTTTCTTAGACTGTTCCTTTCCTGGATTGTATATTGGTAGAGGTCTACCTTTAGCCTTGTAAATAGCTAGTTCTTTTATCATAAACATAGGGTCCCATACGAAAGGTACTGGATAAACTTTATCTGTTCTAAATATAGTTTTATAATAATGTTCATTTTGATAGCCTTGTTGTGGTACATACCATATTTCATCAGCACCATAGTCCCATGGAGCAATACCTAAATCATTGCCTGTTTTAAAAATAGATCTTTCCATTTCAATAACATAAGAGTTACCACACATGTATTTGACTATTCTTTTATTAGGTCCTTGTGCTTTAAATTTATCAATTACACCTTTAGGAAACGAGGTACCTAATGTAATCATTATATCCGTTGTTGTAAACACATCGTTTAACTTTTTAATAGGAAACTTTTTATAGTCCCAAGAAACTTTAGTTAAATCATCTATTTTATTGGAAGTATCTACTAAATAAACGTTATGTTCTTTAATTTGCATTAAAGCGTTTGCTAATAAAATTGCATTTAGTTTAATTCCATTTATCCACATACTTTCATATTCAGATTGTAGACCTAGAGTTATACCTATATTCATGTTTATTGATTTATTATTTATGTATATATCTGATATAAAAAAAGAGGGCCCCTGTTAAGGGGCCCTCAATATAGAATTACTTAATTAAAAGTAAATGAATAACTGAATTATTCAGCAGCATCAACTCCTACACCAACAACTCTGATTATATCAGTTGCTTCGATAGAATAAGATACGTTTAGAGTAAACGCGCTAGCGCCACCTTGCTCGAATCCAACTCTTACACCGTTAACGTATACTTCAGTATCGTATGCACCAGTCGCAAAAGCAGCTAATGTTGTAACAGATGTAGTCGTTAGACCTGTAACTGTTTCGTCAACATAAGTATCACCAGCAAGTCTTGCAGCTTCTTCAGTAGCAAGTCTAGTGTTTACAGAATCAACTCTACCGTCTAGTCTTACAACTTCCGAGTTAGTAGCAACGATTTCCGAAGAAAGTGCAGCTTCAACTTGGTCGATGTTAAGCTCGATAGCAGAATCTCTTAGGTCCATAGAACCGATTTTGTTAACTAAGAAGTTATCATCAGCTAAATCTAAAGAGTCAACGTAAGCAACTACCTCAGCGAACTGATCTAGATCTACAGTTGAACCGTTTAAGATTGCATCGATTCTACCTTTTTCTGTTACGATTTCTGCAGAAAGTGCAGCGTCAACTGATTCTAGTGAGTCAACTGAAGAGTTAAGCTCTGCTAGGTCATCACCAGCTTTAAGTTCTAAAGAGTCGATAGATGCGTTTATAACATTTACCTCACCGTTAGTTGTAGCGATTTCAGTAGATAAGTTACCTTCGATAGTAGTCATTCTAGTATCGCCTGAACCGAATCTTGTATCAGTAGAACCGAACTCAACTAGTGCTAGAGCCTCTTCTTGAGATAGTCTTAGTTCTAGTGAATCAACATCATCGTTAGTTGCAGTAATTTCGTTACCTAGTGCTAGGTCGATTGAAGCAACATCAGAGTTAGTAGCTGAGATTTCAGCAGAAAGAGCTGAATCTAAACCTTCGAATCTTAGGTCAGCTGATTCAACGTCAGAGTTTGTAGCTGAGATTTCAGCAGAAAGAGCTGAATCTAAACCGTCGAATCTTACGTCAGCAGAATCAACATCAGAGTTTGTAGCAAAGATTTCAGCAGAAAGAGCTAGCTCGATAGAATCTACAGAACCTACTAGGTCGCCTGAAACGTTACCAAGTTGAGTTTCGATAGAATCAACAGAGTTTTGTAGGTGTAGATCACCTTCAGCTCTTGCACCTTCTTCAGTAGCAAGTCTAGTTGTTAGTGAAAGATCACCAGCAATTCTTGCAGCTTCTTCAGTGTCAATGTTACCTTGAAGAACGCCATCAGCGTTAGCTCTAGTAACTTCTTCAGTAGAAACTCTAGTCGTTAGTGAAGCATCACCAGCGATTCTTGCAGTTTCTTCAGCGTCAATATTACCTTGAAGTACACCGTCAGCACCTTCTAGTGAATCAACAGAAGCGTTGATAGCTAGTACGTGGTTTGCGAATGCAGTATCATTGTCTGTATCAACAGAGTTGATTAGGTCAACGATCTCCTTGAAAGAGTCAGCATCTGCAGTTGAAGCAGCTAAGATAGCGTCAATTCTACCCTTTTCTGTATTGATTTCTGTAGAAAGTTCAGCATCAACACCTTCTAGTGAGTCAACAGAAGCGTTGATTTCAGCTAGGTCATCACCTGCTTTAACTTCTAGAGAGTCGATAGATGCGTTTATAACATTTACCTCACCGTTAGTTGTAGCGATTTCAGTAGATAGGTCTCCTTCGATACCTTCCATTCTATCATCTTGAGAACCTTGCTTAGCGTCGATTGAATCAACGTCAGCGTTAGTTGCAGCGATTTCAGCAGTTAGTGCATCTTCTACATCAGATACTCTTTCATCAACAGATGTAAAGTCTGAGTTAGTTGCAGCGATTTCTGTAGATAGAGCAGCGATATCAACGCCAATCTTAGTATCTAAAGAACCTTCAGCTGAGATAGCTCTTGTAGCTTCTGCAGAAATTGCAGCAGCTAATCTAACGTCTTCAGCTTCTAGATCAGAAACGTCTCCGTTTGTTGCAGCGATTTCATTAGCTAGATTTACCTCATCAATAGAAAGTCTAGTTTCAAGTGATGCGTTATCGTCACCTGCTTTAGCTTCTAGAGAATCAACAGATTGAACTAATTGTCCGTGCTCTAATACGTTAAATGAGTGCTCAGATGAGATCTCAGAATCAACGTATGATTTAATATCAGCAGCGTTTGCGATATCATTTGCAGAAACAGATGCCCAGTTTACTGAAGCTAAAAAGTCTGCAATTTGTTTTGAACGAATTTGTGCCATTTATATTTGGTTGTTTTATTTGTTCTACTAGCGACTTTAGTGTCGTTAGTGTATTATATATCAAAAGAAAAGGGCCCAAAAGGCCCTTTTTTTACATAATATATTGATATAATTCGATTAATCGAAAATATTATAAATCATAAGAAGATGCGTCATAAACTACGTCTATATCATCTGTTGTATCTAATTGATATCCCGCAGCAGCGTTATTCCATATAAGCATATCTCCGGCTGCAATATCTGCCATTGCTCTAGCGACCATTGCATTACCTTCTGAATTATATAAAGCGTCATTTGGATCTGTAAAGTAACAGTCTTCGGTATTATCGCCGTCTCCTAGATTTACTTCAACACCATTTACTTTAACTATAACCGATGAATCTGCAAATGGAGTATAATCCATATCGATACCCGTTACAAAGTGATCGTGTGTTGTATTAGCTATTACTGTTTGATCTTTATCTGCATTTGTAGAAACTCCAGTTTCTTGTTCTTTATCTTGACCTTCAAGCATTAGAAGAATAGGAGCCTCGCCAGCAGAAGAAGATGTTATACCGTTTTTATTAATATAACTACCTTGTCCTGTAATTAAGATATCACCTCCATCAGCTCTTGTTAACTTTAAATAATAGAATGATTGAGCAGGTGTTGAAGCCGCAATACCGATAGCTCCTAAGAACGTATTACCGAATGCATCTATGTCAGTACCTGTAATATTAATAGAAGCACTAGGTACAGTTGCTTTAATAGTTAAAATACCATAAACATTAGGTTCTGTACCATCACCTGGGAAACTTGCAGAAGCTTCTAGATTAACTCCAGCATTTGCAAATTCCGTATTTAGAACTGTTGCAATTAAAGCAGCACTATAAGTTAAGTACTGTGGTGCTGAAGGATAAGGAATTAAAGTAGCTCCTGTATTTTCATCAAATGTAACTTGTACTGAAGTCGTACCATCGGAGAATGTTGCGATTACTGAATTGTAAGTAGCACCAGAGTCACTAGAAACTACAAGTGCAGATACACCAATATTAGAACTAGCAGCAGTTGAAGATACATTTGCAAAGTCTGCAATATATGAAGCTATAACTTTATGTGCTGAAGTACCGTTATTAATTAAAGTAACTAAATCTCCAACTGTATTTGGTACTAAGTGAATAGAACCGTCAAATGAAGTTGTATTGTTAATTACAAGTGAATCAGAAGATGTCGGTAAATAATCAGACTCAGTAGCTGTAAGTACCGTTGGAATAGCATCTCTAACCTGTAAGAATAAAGGAAGTGCTCCTGGATATTTAGTTGTCGCCATTGCACCTGGGTTAGATGGATGTGCATAGTAAACATCACCTGCAGAACCCGTAAGAAGTTCAGGAGATGTATGGTTATCTATAATAGTATTAAATGGCTTAACGTAAATTACAGTATCATTAATAATCTTTTCAATTACTACACCTACTGGAATCTCTGAAGAATTTGCAGATCCGTATTTTACAATAGAACCAGTAGACTTATCTACCGTAACTATGTCACCTTTATTAACTGTTATATTAGGTGACGCGAATTCAAATCTATATCTTTCCGTTTCCTCTTCAGCTGCAAATCTACCTTGGATTTTATCAACTGCTAAAGGAACATTAAAGAATAATGCAATATCACCACCAGCAATCATAGGTACTCTATTATCAGAAACTTGGAAGAATGCGATATCATCACCTATACCAATAGATGAGTTTGCATAAGTTTTATACACAATCATATCTATATCTTTAGCTACAAACGATGTAGTAGTTTCAGACTTTTCAATAACTTGAGTTATGCATAAAACAATTTGACCGTTTCTAGTAGTAATCCAGTCGCCGGCTTTAATATCTAAACCGTTATATTGTTTAGATACCCCAGATCTAGTTTCTGCAGTACCAATAGTTTGGTATGATATAGTATCTACATCTATTTGATATGTTTGATAAGCGCCAGTAAAGTTAATCTGAGTATTATCAACATATTCGTATCTGTCTAGTCCTACTACCTGGTTAACATTACCGGTAATGAACATTGGTGGGGTTGTTGGATCGTATATAGCCATATTAGAATACAAATATCACGTAAGCGTGAGCGTTTTTATTTACAACTGGATTAGGGAATCCACCTGATTGTACATTATTACCAAACTTCATATAGTCTTGTCTAGTATCTATAGTAACTCCTGTTGTAAAAGTACCAAAGAAGTTAGGTTCATATTGATCATTACCGATTGATGTGAAGCTAGCAGAAGATGTGTTAATAATTATATTTGCTGCATCTTTATCATAATGATGCACTTTATACTCATTAGTACCAGGGTCCCATGCCATTACCATAATAGAGATAGGAGGATTACTTTCAGTAAATGAAAGGGTTACGCTACCTAAAGAACCGCCTACTACTGAACTAATAGCAGCTCCTGTTGTTTCATAACCTAATTTAGATTCAAATGAATGCGAGCTATTACCCGCGATTAGTGCTTCGTTTGAATCATAATTTAATCTTAGTAAGTATTTTGTGTAACCTGCACCGCCGCTTCCAGAACCAGTAGCTGGGTCTGTCCATACTGTATTATAGTTATTTCCATCGACCTTAGCAAGTACTTGACCTGTAGTACCACCTAGTGGAATACCAACACCCGAAGCACCTTGTGCTCCATTTGTACCTGGGGTACCTGCTGGACCAGTTGGACCTTCAAAACCAGTTGGACCTTGTAAACCTGCTTCTCCTTGTGGACCTTGTGGTCCTGCCGGCCCAGCCGGGCCTAAATCACCTTGAGCTCCATTTGTACCAGGTGCTCCTTGAGCTCCGTTTGTACCTGTAGCTCCTTGCGCTCCTTCAATACCTTGCGGTCCTGCCGGCCCCGCTGGGCCTAAATCACCTTGAGCTCCATTTGTACCAGGTGCTCCTTGAGCTCCATTTGTACCGGTAGCTCCTTGTGCTCCTTCAATACCTTGCGGCCCTGCCGGCCCTTCTGGACCTACAGCACCTTGAGCTCCTGCAACTCCTGCAGGACCTTGCGGTCCTTCAGCACCTTGTGCTCCAACAGATCCTGCTGGACCTGTAGTACCTGCGGCACCTTGAGCTCCGTTAGTTCCATCGGCACCTTGAGCACCTACAGCACCTTGAGCTCCAGTAGAAGCAGCAGCACCATCAGCACCTTGTGCTCCGGTTAAACCTACTGGACCTGCTGGTCCTTGAATAGAACCACCGTCTACCCATTGAGTACCATCCCAAATCCATAGGGAATCATTATCTTGATTTAAGTAAGCGTCGCCTTGTGTGTTTCCAGATGTTGGAAGTGCAGCTGCATTTGGAACAGAACCTTGGAATGTAATTCCCGTTCCTGGTGTACCTGAAGCTCCTTGTGCTCCTTCAACTCCTGCTGGTCCAGCTGGTCCTGCAATACCTGCAGCTCCTTGCGCTCCTTCAACTCCGGCCGGTCCTGCAACACCTGCAGCTCCTTGAGCTCCTTCAGCTCCTGAAGCACCCTGTGCTCCATCAACTCCGTTTACGCCATTTGCTCCGTTAGGTCCTTGTAAACCGGTAGGTCCTTGCGGCCCTTCCGGACCGTTTGCGCCCTGAGCTCCTAAAGCTCCTGCAGCACCTTGTGCTCCATCAACCCCATTTGCTCCATTTACGCCAGCAGCGCCTTGTGCTCCTTCAACGCCAGCAGCACCTTGTGCTCCTTCAACGCCAGCAGCACCTTGTGCTCCTTCAACTCCTGCAGCACCCTGTGCTCCGTCAACTCCGTTTGCTCCCGCAGCACCTTGTGCTCCTGTTGAAGCTGCAGCACCATCAGCGCCTTGAGCTCCGTTTACACCAGCAGCTCCTTGAGCTCCGTTTGCACCTTGTGCACCGTTAACACCAGCGGCTCCATCAACTCCATCCCTTCCAGGATTTCCGTCAATACCATCTGCTCCAGAATCACCTTGCGCACCTTGTGCACCATTAGCTCCTCCGCCAGTTCCGCCACTAGCTCCGCCAAACGCATCTAGTGTATATGAAACCGTATCTCCTACAGCCCATGTATATGGTGCTTCAATAGGAGTATATGAATTATCTTCATACGCTACCGTTATCGTTGTATAATCGTTATCGTTATCATCGCCTCCGTTTGATTCTGCATTTATTCTAGAATAACCTGTAATTTGATAAACCGAATAATCTCTTGCATTATTAGCATCTACAATTGTGATAGTACCTGCGACGTTATTATCTGTTCTATTTCTTAAGAAGTTTTCTAGATAAACATTTCTATGGTTACCAAGATCTAAATTATAGAAAGTTATTTCAGTAACTAAAGTTGGATCCGGTGAATTAAATGATACTGATTTAACATCAGGTCTAGCACCGTCAATGTGGCTTACATTATAAGCAACATAAGGAGTAAGCCCTGATGTTTCATCTAAATCTAAACCAGTTCCTGAACCACCACCTGATCCGCCACCATTATCAGGAGTTCCTGGTTCATTTTTATAACCAACTTGTAATAGTGGAAGTACGTAAGTTTTTGCAGATGGATAGTAATTTGAATAAGTAATAGTAACTTGTACAAAAATATCACCGTCTGCTAATACTGCAGCTTGGTTTGCTGAGATATCAAAAGAAATATGTCCTTGTGTATCTGAAGCCGGTTGACCTACTATAAGTCTATCAGTTTGTCCTGCAATTACAGGTTCTGAATATTGAAATGTTCTCTGACCTAGAGAGTTATATAATGTTACTGTTATAGCATCAGCATCTGCTGCATTTAACTGATTATTGATATAATCCTTATAAAGGATAAGGTTTACATTTGTTGCAATTCCCTGCTGTAATGAGATCTGCGAGTCAATAAAAAGCATTATGTCGTCTTTTGAAACGTAAGGCATGACTTTATTTTATTATTTGTTTGCTTTATATATCAAACTTTACCTAGGTAAAGTCTGAAACTAGTCTACTGAATAGTATAGACTTCACTATTGGTAGTACCGCGCCTTCTAATTCAAGTCCGTTTACTTTAACATCTATTCTTGCAAACATTATTGAATCTTCGGGATCTTGGTACTTATCATAGAATTTAATAATGTTATCGTTAGAGAATTTAAATTCAGAATGTTTTTCTATTTTTATATTTCTCCATGAATTACTCATTTTAGAAGGTTTATCAAAAGAGTATGCATAACATGTTGTTTCATTTCTTATAATAATAAAACCATGGTTTAGTATTGGCGTTTTCTTTGGAATCCAAGTAAGACTAATTTCATGTTCGATTGCACGCCAGCTTTTTCTAGCGTCCATGTAAATGTCTCCAAACTCAACTATCGCATCATCTACTATATCATCTACGATTCTATGCTCTCTAGAAGCTTCGTTTTCTTGAGTTTCATATATTATTTCGAAGTTAAAAAAGTCTATGTCTTTTGGGATCCTATTGCCCTCTTCTTTAATTTCTATTTCGTACTTAGTTTTGTAAAGTCTATCAAGCTGTTCTTCAACCTCTTCGATAACATTCCATACTAGATTATTTTCAAGATCTTTTCTAAGCCTTGAAATAATTGCCAACATTTTATATTGCTTCAGTTCATAGTCAACTGGACCTTCAGTCAGCCATGAGAATTTTGTCGTATCCATATATGTGTATATATTCTTACACTATTCATATGGGTATGCAGAATGGAAATTATATTTTAATAATATTTTTCGCCAAGATGGTAAATGCTTTATGTGAGCTCGCTTTAAAATATGCCTTGGCTGAGCTTCAAACAGTATAGGTATATTAGCAACTTGTTCTTTTGTCTTAGGTGTTTCACCTCTTGATATAGATCCAAGATAAAAATATAGTTCTCTTGTAGTACCATCAAAGTTCTCTATAAGATCCCATATTTCAGATTGATCTATATTATACTCTTTAAGAAGCTCATTCTTTAGTTTATAAAGAAGGTTCATTTCATTCTTTATATGATTATCACGCATTACATTCATTCGCTTATTTCTTTTCTTGCGAATATCTATTTCAGCTACGTCGTATAGGTCTTGACTTGCGTTTGGGTTTTTCTTTTTAAAGTCTTCGAATTCATTTTTTGATATCTCTTCTTCTAAATAAGATTGTTCCCAAAGACCATCTGCCTCAAACTCGCCGGCTTCAATTCGTTGAAGTAGCTTTGAAGCACCTTTAAACATTTGCTTAGGTTGTATCTTTTGAGTTGGGTAGAATCTACGCCACCATGTAAATTGACTCATTATGTTAATTGGTAATATTCTTGTTCTGAAATAAAATAAATGTCTTTAGCTTCTGGATATCTTTTACGTATTGTGTCACATCCTGACGTTGTACACCACCCTGAAATAGTTTTAGAATGGTCTGTTACAGTTTCAGCACAAGGGTCCATTAGGTATTCCCAGACGTTGTCAACTTTAATGTAATAACGAAGTTTGTTCTCGTTTAAAAATATCTTTTTACACTCGATGTCAGTATTACGCTGCATATTCATTCATTAAGTAGTTAGCAAATATCTCTGAGTTAGTCTTATCTAATTGATTGTAAAATGAGACCATTGCGCCTGAAGGACCGTGTCTATCATAGTAGTCATTAAACTTGCCATTTAAATGGTTGGCCATATGTGGGCTATCTTTCCAAATCTTTAAGCAAAAAAGAGGTGGATAATTAAATGCAAACTTTGTGAATTGATTTAAAATTTCTGTGTTCATATCTTATCGTTCTAAAATTACAAAATCACCAAAGTACTTGTCAAATACTTGTAATAAATTCTCATAGTCAGACTCACGCATTTCTTCACAAATAGCATCTCCATCTAAACCTAATGGACCTGCGAAGTTTTTAGCAGTTCCTAAAAGAAAGAATGCATTACCCTGAGGTCCTGTTAAGTCGATAACTGTTTTGCTTTGTGTTTGTTTTTCTCGTATCATTTGTTTGTGCTTTAATTACAGTACTAATATAACAAAAAAGATTAACAAATAAAAATATATTTGCAACTTTTTTGCAATTAATTTTCTATTCTATCATGAATAGCTATTGGAGCTTCGCTTGGAAAGCGCGAATCCGAAGTATATGTAAAGTTTCCACCAAACATTGAGTGTCTTCCACTTTTGTAAATAGTATATGGGACTGCAATCTTATCATGCTTGCCAAAAAGAAAGCGTTCTTTAATGACAAAGAAGTCTTCGCCTTTTTCTTGATAGAAATCTTCAAGCAATTGTTCTTGATCTATCGGATCAACATCCCATACCAAATATGCATGAGTAACCTTACTTGAAAGGCCATTATTAGTAC
>Ga0209137_1004056_pt1 | contig 11853 bp, 11 predicted proteins | sample SaaInl5LU_22_DNA_FD_184642 | JGI IMG/M metagenome (GOLD analysis project Ga0209137, IMG submission 184642) | Marine microbial communities from expanding oxygen minimum zones in the Saanich Inlet - ESP_105LU_22_DNA (SPAdes) (version 2) | ecosystem: Environmental > Aquatic > Marine > Intertidal...
GAGCGGGAGGCAGAGATGCGAGCTCGCGAGAAGGAGTTGGTCGCACAAGAAGCCGCGCAAAAGGGCGATACGCTCGACGACATCGCTCTGGACCATGACGAACAGGACGCGATAGCGGAAGCGACTGAAGACTTGCTCGACGAATTCGATCTCTCGGATTTGTTGGACGAGATCGATGCAACGCCCAGTGGAGAACCTTCGGCGCACACTGACAACGACGATCTTGACACGCTAGACTTCTCCAACACGGACCTAGAGAGTGGTCCAGCCGACATGGCGGATGAAATCGATTTGTCTGACTTTGCTCTTGCAGATGATGAATCGGCCGAGCTGAATGCTGACGATCTCTTTGAACTTGAACCAGCTCCGGCTGAACCCGCGGTGGAGCATGACGAAATTTTCGTGGCGGAGGGTGAAGATGCGCCCGCAGCAAAATTGGATCTCGCCAGAGCATACATCGACATGGAAGATTTCGATTCAGCGCGAAGTATTCTTGAGGACGTCGTCGAGACCGGAAATGATGCACAACGCCGTGAAGCCGATGCTTTGTTAACGACCTTGCTGTGAGTTTTGATGATACGCCGTTAGCCTCAGGGCAAGCGCTGGCTCTGGCTATTGAGTATAACGGTGCCTCATTTCACGGTTGGCAGCGGCAAGGCAGTACCGACCAAACGGTCCAAGAAGCATTAGAGAATGCCTTGGGCCAAATTGCCAATCATGATGTCCGCGTAGCCTGTGCGGGGCGCACAGACGCGGGTGTCCACGCTACGGGACAGGTTGTGTCATTTAGTGCGCCTGTAACTCGTAGTCTGAAAGCGTGGGTGGTAGGCACTAATGCGGTCCTGCCGCCTACGGTCAGAGTACATTGGGCGCATCCGGTGCCCAATGAGTTCCATGCGCGTTTCTCTGCGACAGAAAGAACCTATCGCTACATTTGGTGTGTGCGCGATGTGCGTCCGACCAGTTTGCTCAAACAAGTAACCTGGACGCGCAATGCACTGTGTGCTGAAACGATGCATGAAGCCGCCCAAAGTTTGTTGGGTGAACAAGATTTTTCGGCGTTTCGCGCTGCGAGCTGCCAGTCAAAGAGCCCTTGCCGAGAGGTGCGCGCGGTTAGCGTTCTGAGCTACGGTCCCTTCGTTGTCATGGAAATTCGCGCCAACGCTTTTCTGCATCATATGGTTCGAAATATAGCTGGATCGTTGAGTCTGGTCGGTCGTGGTTTAAAACCGGTGGGTTGGATTGCAGAGCTTTTGCAAGGCAGAGATCGCAAGATCGCAGCGGACACCGCACCTCCGGATGGGCTGTATCTGACAGAAGTGGCTTACCCGTCCGTGTATCAGTTGCCCAATGCGGTCGGTGGACCTATATTCTTACCCCTGGGTTAGCGACTCAATCAACGGAATCTGTTATGCTACGCGCCAAATTTTGGAGCGCGAATCCTGGCTACTCGAATTAAAATTTGTGGAATTACCTCGGTCCAAGACGCACTAATGGTGGCGTCCGAGGGCGCTGATGCCATCGGTTTAGTATTCTACGAGTCAAGCCCCCGCGCCGTGTCTCTTGCAGAGGCCGTTAGAATTCGGCAAGCGATACCGCCTATGCTGACTCTTGTAGCGCTTGTGGTAGACGCGCCGTCTGAGTTTGTGAGAGAGCTTATCCGTTCAGTCCAGCCCGATGTCGTACAGTATCACGGTCATGAAACCGCGAAGTTTTGTGCTGAAATGGGGCATCCTTACTGGAAGGCGGTCCGTGTTCGAGCCCCAGACGATGTTGTTAATGCCTGCGGCGATTTTCCCGAGGCTCGGGCCTTGTTGCTTGATGCGTGGGTCGACGGCGTGCCGGGTGGAACAGGGCACACGATTGATAGGGCGTCCGTTCCCGCATCGTTAGGGCGACCTTGGATTTTGGCTGGAGGCTTAAACCCCGAGAATGTGGGCGAGGCTTTGTCTCACTATCGTCCAAGTGCTGTTGACGTCAGTAGTGGCGTCGAGGCCAGCCCAGGTGTAAAAGACCCTGCCAAGGTTCGCGCATTCATTAATGCGGTAATGTCATTTGATAAGGTAAAACCACATGAATAAACCCATCCATCCAAGCGTTTACGCGCAGGTGCCCGATGCCAACGGCCGTTTCGGGCCGTATGGCGGAAAGTTTGTTTCCGAGACCTTAATGTCGGCTCTGGCTGAGCTTGAGGGCGTGTACAAACAACTGAAAGACGACCCTGATTTTCAGGCCGAGTTCGATGCCTATTTGGCTCATTTCGTGGGTCGTCCCTCACCGCTTTACGAAGCGGCGCGTTGGTCTGATGAGATTGGCGGTGCTCGAATTTACTTTAAACGTGAAGATTTGAACCATACGGGTGCTCACAAGGTAAATAACACCGTGGGACAGGCCTTACTCGCCAAGTTCATGGGTAAAAAGCGCGTGATTGCAGAAACTGGCGCGGGTCAGCACGGCGTTGCGAGTGCCACGATTGCGGCGCGTTTGGGCATGGAATGCCATGTGTTCATGGGTGAGGAAGATGTTCGGCGTCAGGCGCTCAACGTGTATCGTATGCGTTTGTTGGGCGCTAACGTGGTATCGGTAACCTCGGGTTCAAGAACCCTAAAAGACGCCATGAACGAAGCGATGCGCGATTGGGTCACCAACGTCGATGATACCTTCTACATTATAGGTACCGTCGCGGGGCCGCATCCTTACCCAATGTTGGTGCGTGATTTCCAAAGTGTTATTGGTCGCGAGGCGCGAGCCCAAAGTTTGAACCAGATTGGACGTCTCCCCGATGCTTTGGTTGCTTGTGTTGGCGGTGGCAGCAACGCGATTGGTTTATTTCACCCCTTTCTTGAAGACGAGGGAGTGGCCATCTATGGTGTAGAAGCGGGTGGTCATGGTGTTGAGACCAATGAGCATGCGGCACCATTAACCGCTGGGACGCCGGGCGTTCTGCACGGTAATCGGACCTACCTGATGCAAGACGAGGACGGTCAGATTATGCATACGCACTCGGTCTCAGCGGGTTTGGACTACCCCGGTGTGGGGCCCGAACACTCATGGCTTAAAGATATTGGACGGGTGAATTACGTGGTGGCGAACGACGACGAGGCGCTTGCAGCGTTCCATAAAGTGACTCGAACAGAGGGTATTATGCCTGCGCTAGAAACCTCGCATGCCTTAGCGTATGCAGCCAAACTTGCAGCAACTATGACGCCGGACCAGAGCATTGTCGTGAATTTATCAGGCCGCGGCGACAAAGATATTTTTACCGTAGCCGAGGTGGATGGCGCGGATATTTTCGGAGAAAAATAAGTTGAGTCGTATACAAGTAAGGTGGCAGGCGCTGCTGGCCGAAAGTAACAAAGCGGTCATTCCATATGTTGTGGGGGGCGACCCTGAACCAGCTGTTACCGTGGGTTTAATGCATGATTTAGTGGCAGCTGGCGCCGATATGTTAGAGCTCGGCGTACCGTTTTCGGATCCCATGGCCGAGGGGCCTGCGATTCAAAAAGGTCATGAACGCGCCCTGGCGCACTGTGTTAGCCTGCGTAAATGCTTAGCTATGGCCGCTGAGTTCCGTACGAAAGACGCTGAGACGCCGATTATACTGATGGGTTATGCTAATCCGATCGAACACATGGGGTATGCGGTCTTTGCTGATGCAGCCGCAGAGGCTGGTGTGGATGGTGTTATCACAGTTGACCTTCCGCCCGAGGAAGTCGCCGCTATGAATCTCGAGTTGAAGCGCGTCGGTATTGATAATATTTTCTTGATCGCACCAACCACGCCAGACGAGCGCATTCCACTGATTATTGAGCAGGCCAGCGGATTCATTTACTACGTCTCTCTGAAAGGTGTGACCGGCGCTGGGCATCTAAATACCGACGAGGTGGCTGCAAAGGTGAAGCAAATTAAGGCGGGCACCGAATTACCTGTGGTAGTCGGCTTTGGTATTAAAGACGCGGAGTCAGCAGCACGTGTGGGTGCGGAGGCCGATGGCGTGGTCGTTGGTAGTGCCTTGGTGAATCTTCTGGGTGATGAATCACAGACGGTGGACAGTCGTGTCAAAGCCGCTGTGGCTTTGTTAGGTGATATTCGGCGTGGAGTGTAGCAACGCTTTAATGGCGCACCATAGCGGCGTATACTTGCGGCTCACGGAGGGATTATGAGCTGGCTAGATAAAATTTTGCCCACCGGGGTTCGTAAAGATACCTCGGAGAAACGAGCCAATGTGCCGGAAGGCCTGTGGAAAAAATGCGTCAAGTGTGAGGCGGTGCTTTACCGTCCTGAGCTTGAACGTAACGCCGATGTCTGTCCGAAATGTGATCATCATATGCGCATTGGAGCCCGACGGCGTTTGGCGCTGTTTCTTGATGAAGGCAGTGGTCGCGAGATTTTAGCGGATATCGAGCCCATCGATCGGCTTAAATTTAAAGACAAAAAGCGTTACAAAGACCGATTAATCGCGGCTCAAAAATCCACAGGCGAACGCGACGCCTTGATCGCGATGCAGGGCACGGTGCTGTCGTTGCCAGTTGTCGCAGTAGCGTTTGAATTTAACTTTCACGGTGGTTCTATGGGCTACGTAGTGGGTGAGAAGTTCACCCGCGCTGCGACTATCGCCATTGAACAAAAACAGCCTCTGGTGTGTTTCTCGGCCTCTGGAGGTGCGCGGATGCAAGAGGCTTTGATCTCCCTGATGCAAATGGCAAAAACGTCGGCGGTTATTGAGCGCATGAAGCAAGAAGGTGTGCCTTATATCTCTGTTATGACCGACCCAATTTACGGCGGGGTCTCGGCGTCGCTGGCTTTGCTAGGCGATATTAACGTTGCTGAGCCTGATGCGCGGGCGGGATTTGCGGGCCCCAACATCATCGAACAAACCATTCGTCAAAAGCTACCACCTGGGTTTCAGCGCAGCGAGTTTTTGCTAGAGCACGGGGCAATCGATATGATCGTGCATCGCAACGACATGCGAGAGACCTTGGGCGGGTTATTACAGAAGCTGACTCACGCAGAGTCCACTCGCAGTGTTTCCTTGGCAGACGAGCTTGTGCAAACTAATGCCAGCGAAGACGCTTGAGGCTTGGCTCGAGCACTTAGAGCGCGCCCATTCCAAACCCATCGATTTGAGCTTAGAGCGCGCTGCCGAAGTGGCTGTGCGCATGGCACTGCGACCTGCGGGTAAAATTCTTACCGTTGCAGGTACGAACGGCAAAGGCTCTACGGTCGCCACCGCGAACGCCTTGTTGCGTGCTCAAGGACTCAAAGTCGGCTTGTTTACCTCGCCCCATATTTTGACCTTCAATGAACGTATTATCATCAATGACCGACAGGCAAGCGACGAGGCCATCGTTGCCGCTTTTGAGTCAATCGAGCTTGCTCGCCGCGATATTTCGCTAACCTACTACGAGTTTTCGGCCTTGGCTGCGGCTTTTCTTTTTAGCAAGGCCAAGGTTGATGTTTGGATATTAGAAGTAGGGCTGGGCGGACGCTTAGATGCGGTGAATATTTTTGATGCCGACGTTGCTGTGGTTACCAGTATTGACCTTGATCATCAAGATTATTTAGGGGATACCAGAGAGCTTATCGCGATAGAAAAAGCAGGTATTGCGCGTGCCGGGGCACCTTGTGTTGTCGCCGAAGCCCGCCCGCCTACCAGTTTGATCCCCGAGCTAAAACGGATAGGGGCCAAGACGGTTTGTGTTGGTGACGATTACCACATCGACGTAGGTATAACGCATTGGTCGGGTATGTGGCAATCTCATCATAGCTCGGTTTCACTCTCGGGGATGCCGCGCAGTGCCTTGTTGCCCTCGAATTTGGCCGCCGGTGCGCAGGCGGTACTGTGTTTGGATTACGCTTTACCTGCGGATGCGGCTACAATCTTAATCGGTCTGGAAGTGCCTGGGCGCCGGCAGGTCCGAGTTCACCAAGGCCGGACTGTTCTTATTGATGTGGCGCACAACCCGGCTGCAATAAAGGCATTATCGGAATACGTTCGAACATGTTTTATCGATAAGCCCTGCCGAGCGGTATTTTCTGCCATGATCGACAAAGACACTGGTACAATGTTCGCGCTTGCTGCTGAGTGGGTAAAATACTGGTATTTACCAAATCAGCTCGATAATCCGAGAGTCGCGAAGGCGGAAGAGCTGCAGCACACGTTGCAATCTGTAGGCGCTCAGTCGCGGTGCTACCAAAGTGTGGCTGAGGCATGTAACGCTATGTGGCAAGAGTCAGACGAGAATGACGTGTTGTTGATAATAGGGTCGTTTACGACAGTAGCGGCGTTTGAGGTTTGGGCGCGCCAAACGGAGAATTAACACCGAGATGTTGCGACAAAGATTAGTGGGGGCTTTAGTATTAACGGCTTTGGGCGTCGTATTTTGGCCCATTATTTTTGTGGATCAGTCGCTGCAAACCCCCGCAGAACGACTGCAGGTCCCCACGGTAGACACCTTCGAGCCCTTGGCTGATATCGACGAGCAAGAGTTCGAATGGCCCGCTATTGACCGCGATGCCAGTAAAAATCCTCAAGCTGACTCTGACGAGCCAGAGGTTGAAGAAAACAAGCTAAAAACGGCCGAGCTGATATCGGGTGACACGGCACTGCCGCCCGCAGCGATCGCCGATGCTGATTTGACTGAGCCACCGGAGGATATTGCCCTAGATGACAAGGGCAGACCAATAGCCTATACCCTGCAAGTTGTGAGTATGGCACGCAAAGATGACGCTCAAACCGTATCGTCCAAGCTCAAGGCGTTGGGCTATAAAGCCTATGTTGTAGAGGTAGATCGACCTCAAGGGGTGCGTTATCGGGTTTATGTTGGACCGAAGTATCAAAAGCGCGATTTGACACCAGTGAAAGCCGCGGTAGATAGGGCCTTGTCCGTTAACTCGCTTATTGTGCGGTATTGGCCTTAGGAGGTTATGTGATCGACACAGCAGTATTCAATTGGGTGGATTGGGGAATTGTTAGCGTATTGGGTTTATCGATCTTTTTGAGCCTGTGGCGCGGATTTGTGCGCGAGGCCCTGTCTCTATCTGGTTGGGTTGTAGGCTTTATTTTGGCAAGCCGTTACTCCCCTTGGTTGGCTAGCTACCTAACTGATGTGGTTAGCGGTGACGTAGTGCGGCAGGTGGTGGCATTTTTGGGCATTATGGTCGCAAGTTTAATTGCGGCATCGCTGCTGAGCCGCGCTCTGAATTCTTTCATTCAGGCGATGGGGCTATCGTTTTTTGATCGCGTGCTTGGGTCGGCTTTTGGCCTCGTGCGTGGTGTTGTTGTTTTGCTAATTATCGCGTACGCGCTAAAATTACTGGCTCCGCAAACTGAGCAGGCCATGAACCAGTCTGTGTTGATGCCCCATATCGATACCATGCTGAACTGGAGCCAGGCTCAGCTACGAGATGCTCGCCTGCCGACCATCTGAAAAAACAAAATATTATCGGGAAGCAATTATGTGTGGATTAGCGGGTATTGTTGGCAAGCGCGATGTCGCACCAGATATCTATGATGCGTTGACGGTGTTGCAGCACCGAGGTCAAGATGCGGCCGGCATTATGACCTCTTACCAAGGACGTTTTACCCAGCGGAAGTCAGAGGGTTTGGTGCGCGATGTTTTTCGTCAACATCACATGCAGCGTTTGCGCGGGGCGGTGGGTATCGGGCATGTCCGATACCCAACCGCAGGTAGTGGCGGTCCCGCGTTGGCACAGCCATTTTATGTGAATTCACCCTACGGTATTGCGCTGGCGCACAACGGTAACTTGACGAATTCAGCAAAGCTGACGCACGAAATGTTTCAAAGTGACTTGCGGCACCTTAATACCGACAGCGATTCCGAAGTGCTACTGAACGTATTTGCTCATGAACTGCAGGTTCAACGGCAATTGTTTCCAAGTGCAGAAGATATTTTTTCAGCAGTCGCGGGTGTGCATCGCCGCTGTGTTGGCGGCTATGCGGCTATTGCTTTAATCGTGAACTATGGCATCGTCGGCTTTCGAGATCCTTGGGGCATTCGGCCGCTTGTCTTAGGCCAGCGCGTGACCCCAGACGGCACCGAATACATGCTAGCTTCAGAAAGTGTTGCGCTCGACGTGCTTGGATTTGAGCTCATTGATGATGTGGCGCCCGGGGAGGCGGTTTATATTTCAGAAAGCGGCGAATTGTTTCGCCGTCAGTGCGCGACTAAACCCAAGCTGTTGCCCTGCATTTTTGAACACGTGTACTTTGCCCGTCCGGATTCTATGATGGACGGCATTTCGGTCTATAAAACTCGGATGCGTCAAGGTGAAGCGCTCGCTAAAAAGGTCATGGCCTTGCGCCCCGATCATGACATAGACGTCGTGATCCCAATTCCAGACACCAGCCGTATTGCTGCACAAGCAATGGCCCAAGAACTGGGTATTAAGTTTCGCGAAGGCTTCATGAAAAACCGCTACATTGGCCGAACCTTTATTATGCCGGGGCAGAACGAGCGCAAGAAATCGGTGCGGCAAAAACTTAACCCAGTGCCTTTAGAATTTGAAGGTAAGACCGTTATGTTGGTTGATGACTCGATTGTTCGAGGAACCACGTGTCGCCAGATTATTCAGATGGCACGTGACGCTGGTGCTAAACAAGTATTTTTTGCCAGTGCTTGCCCCCCGGTACGCTACCCCAATGTTTACGGCATTGATATGCCCTCAGCGGAAGAGCTGATTGCGAATAACCGCACTGAGGAAGAAGTGTGCGAGGCCATCGGTGCCGACTGGCTGGTCTTCCAAGATCTAGACGCCTTGATCAAGTGTTCAATGGAGGGTAACCCCCAAGTCGATGGCTTTGACTGCTCGGTATTTAATAAAGATTACGTGACCGGCGATGTTGACGACGCCTATCTGCTGTCGGTGCACAACGCGCGCAACGATGCCGCTCAGGAAGAACGTCGTGCTGCCGAGGCGGCGGGGCGTTCTGTAATTGGTATTCATAACGATGATCAATCCTAGGAGCGCGAGTTGTGTCGTTTGAATTTGACCCATCGGAATTCGATGCAGAGACGCTAGCGATTCGTGCCGGCTTCGAACGTAGTCAGCACGGCGAGCACAGCGAGCCGTTGTATCTGACCTCGAGTTATATTTTTAATAGCGCTGAAGATGCTGCCGCACGCTTTCGTGGCGACGCTGAGGGCCCGGTTTACGCGCGTTATACCAACCCTACGGTTAACTTGTTTGAGTCGCGTTTGGCGGCCTTAGAGGGGGGCGAAGAGGCGGTGGCGACTTCGTCCGGTATGGCGGCGATATTGTCGACCTGTATGGCGTTCTTGTCAGCCGGTGATGAAGTGCTGTGTTCGGCCGATGTCTTTGGGTCTACCACAGGTTTGTTTTCGAAGTACATGGCCAAGTTTGGTGTTAAAACTCATTACTTGCCTTTAGGAGATTTGGGCGCATGGGAAGCAGCGGCGAACGAGAAAACCAAGCTTCTGTTTCTAGAAACGCCATCTAACCCCTTGTGCCGAGTCGCTGATATTCGCGCTTTTGCAGATTTGGCCGAGCGAGTAGGGGCTCGTCTAGCGGTCGACAATTGCTTCTGTACGCCGGCCTTGCAGCAACCGCTGCTACACGGCGCCCACATGGTTATTCACTCGGCTACCAAATACCTTGACGGGCAGGGCCGTGCGCTGGGCGGTGCGGTGGTGGGTACCCATGAGGACATGTCCCAAGTTCGGGCTTTTTTGCGTACCTGCGGGCCTACTATGAGCCCTTTCAACGCCTGGGTGTTCCTAAAAGGGTTAGAGACTCTGAGCCTGCGCATGGAACGTCACTGCGCTAACGCCCAGGCCTTGGCCGAGTGGTTGTCGCAGCAAGACGAGGTTACGTCGGTAAACTACGCCGGTTTAGAGCAGCACCCAGGGCACGCCCTGGCGGCTCAGCAACAAAGTGGTTTCGGTGGTGTGTTAAGTTTTACCGTAAGAGGTGGGCGTGGGGCCGCATGGGCTTGCATAAATGGCGTGCGTTGGCTCAGCTTAACGGCAAATTTGGGCGATGCCAAAACGACGATTGTGCATCCGGCGACCACCACACATGGCCGTCTGAGCGACCAAGAGCGGGATGCCGCCGGCATTACCGAAAACTTAATTCGCATCTCAGTGGGCTTGGAGTCACTAAAAGATATTCAGGATGATCTGAAGCGCGGTTTATCGTGTATATTGGCAGGATAGTGTGATGATAGAGGTAATATGCTTAATCCCATCCTCGCTGAGGTGCACGATGCCATCGCGCAGCGTCTACTTGGTAAGTCAGAGGCCATAAAGCTCGCCCTGTGCGCCATTCTGGCCCGTGGGCATATCCTGATTGAAGACATGCCCGGTATGGGTAAAACCACCTTAGCCCACAGCTTAGCGCAAGCGCTTGGTTTGCAATATGCTAGGGTGCAATTTACTAGCGACTTGCTCCCGGCGGATATTCTGGGTTTATCGGTCTTTGATGCCCGCGAAAACCGGTTTGAATTTCACCAAGGTCCCGTATTTTCTCAGGTGCTGTTGGCTGACGAGATAAACCGCGCTACTCCGCGCACACAAAGTGCCTTGCTAGAAGCGATGGCTGAAGGGCAGGTGTCGATCGATGGTGAAACCCGTGCTCTGCCCGAGCCGTTTACTGTCATAGCCACACAAAACCCCAGTGAACAAATGGGGACCTATCCTCTGCCCGAATCGCAGTTGGATCGTTTTTTAATTCGAATGACCTTAGGCTACCCTGATAGAGACTTTGAGCTCGCCTTATTTCAGCGCGTGGCGGGGCGCGAACGACGAGAGCTTCCCAAGGTGATGGCCTCGCTAACGGATACCCAAGGCTTGCAAGCACTCCAAGCCGAAGTGGATCAGGTCAGCGCTACCGATGACGTACTGCATTACGTCAGTCGTTTGGTGCAAGCAACCCGCAATCACTCTGCTTGTGCCTTGGGCTTGTCTCCGCGAGGAGCCTTGGCACTGCTTGAAGCATCAAAGGGCTGGGCTTACCTTGAGGGCCGCCGTTACATTCTTCCCGATGACGTGCAAGCCGTGTTCCCGGCGGTGGCAGAGCATCGCTTGGTGCCCGTGGCGGGATCGAGCAGCGACAGTGGGCAACTCGTACGCGACCTCTTAGCCACTGTGAACGTGTTAAGGCAGGCGTAGCGCTAACATGTTCAAGTCGTGGCGGACGCGATGGCAGGCGCGCTGGCAACTTTTTTTTGCAAGCCGAAGCCCGCGTCAACTGCAAGTAACTTTGACTCAAAAGCGTATTTATATCCTACCAACGCGTGGCGGTTTTGCCTTTTTACTGTTGCTTTTAGTGCTTCTTGTTGCGGGCATAAACTATCAGAACAACCTAATCTACGGTTTAACGTTTTGGTTAGCGACGGTGTTTTTATTGGCCACTTGGCATACCTATCAGAACATGGCCGGACTACAGCTGTCCGCACGTGCTACTGTCCCTGTATTTTCTGGAAGCGCTGCCCAATTTGAGTTGGCTCTGCGGGCGGGTGCGAACACGCATTCCTTACAACTGGCTGTGCAAACGATCCAAGGGGCCAGTCAAACTGTCGCGCAGGTGGGCGACACTGCGGTCCGATTGCTATGGGCCGAGCCTACGGCGCATCGTGGCTGGTGTCAGCCTGAGAGGCTGATGTTATCGTCAAGTGCGCCTTTTGGTTTGTTTCGATGTTGGGCCTATGCTTGGCTCGATACTCGCACTTTGGTGTATCCACGGCCGATCCACGCCGCGATAATGAGTGACGGAGCAGGCCAGGGTGACGCGCGTCCGCTGGGTAATACCGCAACCCAGGAACTTGATGGATTTCGGCCTTATCGAGTGGGGGATCATCGCAAGCATATTCAT
>Ga0209137_1004057_pt1 | contig 11853 bp, 7 predicted proteins | sample SaaInl5LU_22_DNA_FD_184642 | JGI IMG/M metagenome (GOLD analysis project Ga0209137, IMG submission 184642) | Marine microbial communities from expanding oxygen minimum zones in the Saanich Inlet - ESP_105LU_22_DNA (SPAdes) (version 2) | ecosystem: Environmental > Aquatic > Marine > Intertidal...
TCTGTATTTTGCAACGGTACGGCGTGCGATCGGGTATCCTTGCTCTTTGAGGATCTTTGCCAGCGCTTCATCCGTCATCGGTTTGCGTTTATTTTCCCCTGCGATAACATCCTCGAGAATCTTCTTGATTTCACGCGTACTGACTTCTTCACCGTCGGCGTTCGTCATGGATTCAGAGAAGAATCGCTTGATCAGAAAAGTACCGTAGGGAGTCTGGATGTATTTGTTCGAAGCTACACGGGATACGGTACTAATGTCCATGCCGATTTCCTCAGCAATATCCTTGAGAATCATGGGCTTAAGCTTGCGGTCGTCCCCGGTTAGGAAGTACTCCTCTTGGTAACTCAGAATCGCTTGCATGGTGAGCATGAGGGTCTGTTGACGCTGTACTATAGCGTCGATAAACCATTTTGCACTGTCCAATTTTTGCTTGACAAAAAGCGCAGCTTCTTTTTCTGATTTGTTTTTTTCCTGGCTTGCTTTATAGTGCTCGAGCATTTCTCGATAACCTGGGCTGAGACTCAGCTCCGGAGCATTTTTTCCGTTGAGTGTGAGTTCTAATTTGTCGTCGACAATGCTGAGGTTGTAATCGGGAATGACGTTTTCGGTCGGTCGTCCTAAGTTGGATGATCCGCCCGGTTTTGGGTTTAATCGGCCAATTTCTTCAATGGCCTTCTTGAGTTGCTCTTCATCAACACCCAAACGATCCATTAACTTCTGATAGTGCCGCTTCACAAACACCTCGAAGTATTGATCTAGGATGGTGATTGCGAGATTTACTTTTTCTGTAGGGGTCCGGCGCTCGAGCTGCAAGAGCAGACACTCTCTCAAATCGCGCCCTCCGACACCTGCGGGGTCGAGACTTTGAATGACCTCGAGAAGTCGTTCTAGTGTGCTGGACTCCGTGAATATTCCTTGAGAAAAGGCAAGGTCGTCCACAATGTCTTCTAGCTCGCGGCGTAAAATGCCATCGTCGTCGATGGTTCCAACGAGATAGGTGCAGAGTTCTAGGTCTTCTTCACTGAGGTTGCGAAGGGAGAGCTGGCTGACGAGACTCTCGTGAAAGCTTTCGCGCACTGCGACAGGTGCTTCATAGAGCTCGTCGTCTGAGCTGAAGTTGTTCGTTCGGGTTTTGTAGTCGGGCACATCGTCATCCCGGAGGTAGTCGTCCCAATTGATCTCCTCCATACTGTCGCGCACCTCACGTTCTTCGTTTGGATCGTTTTCGAAGGTATCTTCTCCAGCCTCACGTCCTTCTTGCAATGCTGGATTCTCTTCCAATTCCTGCTTGATCCTAGCCTCCAAACTTTGCGTCGGCAACTGCACCAATTTCATCAGCTGAATCTGCTGTGGACTCAACTTCTGAGATAATTTCTGTGCTAGGGATTGCTTCAACATTTGTTAGGGGGAGGTCAGTAGGAATTAGAAATTGGCGTTTCCTGGAGTTCTTGGGAAAGGAATCACGTCGCGGATATTGCCCATGCCGGTAGCAAAGAGCACCAAACGCTCGAATCCAAGGCCGAATCCACTGTGAACACAGGTACCGAATTTACGTGTTTCGAGGTACCACCATAATTCTTCCTCTGGAATACCTACTGCGGCCACTTTTTCTTTCAGCACGTCATAGCGCTCTTCACGCTGTGATCCGCCGACAATCTCACCGATCCCTGGGAACAAGATGTCCATAGCGCGTACGGTTTTGCCATCATCGTTCAGGCGCATGTAGAACGCTTTGATGTTTGCCGGGTAATCATAAAGGACTACGGGCGCTTTGAAGTGCTTTTCTACGAGGAAGCGTTCGTGCTCGCTCTGTAAATCTGCACCCCATTCGTCGATGAGGTATTTGAATTTTTTCTTTTTGTTTGGCTTGCTGTTGCGCAAGATCTCGATGGCTTCAGTATACGTCAGACGCACAAAGTCATTGCTCGCTACAAACTCGAGCTTTTCGATCAAACCTTGCTCACTGCGTTCGTTCGCCGGCTTTGACTTCTGCTCGTCAGCAAAGCGCTTGTCGAGGAATTCGAGGTCGGCACGACAGTGTTCGAGGATGTGGTTGATGGTGTATTTCAAGAAGTCCTCAGCGAGGTCCATGTTCATGTTGAGATCGTGGAAAGCCATTTCAGGTTCTACCATCCAAAATTCCGCGAGGTGACGCGTCGTGTTGGAGTTTTCAGCACGGAACGTCGGTCCGAAGGTGTAGATCTTTCCGAGGCCTAATGCGCCCAACTCACCTTCGAGCTGCCCACTCACGGTAAGGTGCGTTTCTTTTCCGAAGAAGTCTTCGCTTTGCTCTTCGGTAGAGCCGTGCGGTTGGGTAGTGACCCGGAACATTTCACCGGCACCTTCTGCATCGGATCCAGTAATAATAGGGCTGTGCCAATTAAAAAATCCTTCCTTGTTGAAGTAGCTGTGGATGGCAAATGACAGCGCGTGGCGCACACGGAAAATGGCTCCAAAGGTGTTGGTGCGTGGACGCAAGTGTGCGATTTCACGCAAAAACTCTAGACTGTGCTTCTTGGGCTGGAGTGGATATTCTTCTACGGGAGCATCGCCGAGCACCTCGAAGCTGTCTACGATGATCTCTACACTCTGGCCTTTCCCTTTACTTTCAGCAAGGGTTCCGGTGACGGCAAGACAAGCACCTGTGGTGATGCGCTTAAGCTCTGCTTCGTCTTCTTTTTCAAAGTCGACAACACACTGCAGGGTTGCGATGGTGGAACCGTCATTCAAGGCAATGAATCGGTTGCTGCGGAACGAGCGTACCCATCCTTTAACGGTGATTTTCTCGCCGATTGTGGGTTGTCCCAATATGTTTAGAATGCTCATGGGCTGAAAGTTTGTAACAAATATGAGGCATTGTAGTGAATTCTGTGAGCTGTTTGAACGAAAAATTCGGTGTAGTTACTAGAATTTGGCAAGGAAATTGATGAGGGAGGAGGGAACGGAAGAAACATTTTACTTAAAAAACGTTTCCGCGTTGCAACAATGATTATTTTTGCCGGGCTTTAAAAGAAGTATGGACAACGATTTACAACGTATTTACCTCAAGACCTTCCAGCTGTGCAAACAGTTTGGGATTAAGGGCGTGACCATGGATCAGGTCGCACAAGATTGCGGTATGTCCAAAAAGACCCTGTATAAGTATGTTGCGAATAAGGAAGACTTGTTGAAGCAGGTGTTCGATTTCTTGGCGGATACGATGCAGCACGAATTGGACAACGCAATGAATGAGGTTGCGGGGAATGCGATTGACCGTCTGTTCGCTTTGGAAGCCTTTGCTGAGGAACGTATGCGTGGCGAGGAGGAAGGGTTGTTGTTCCAGCTGGAGCGGTACTATCCCGAATTGGCCATGCACATGAAAAAACGCCGTGAAGGGATTGTTTTTGGCTTTACTAAGGAGAATCTGAACCAGGGAATTCAACAGGGTCTGTACCGTGAAGATCTGCACGTAGACCACATTGCACTGCTCTATTACGGCCACGTTTTAGCGGTTCACGAGAACATTATCAGCGAATACGCTATTGACACTGTAGCGCTTCGTCAAACAAGTTTGAGATACCACATCAGGGGGATTGCTTCGGCAGCGGGCCTGAACTATTTACATCAATTAACACCATCGAAATAATGAGAAAAATTGCATTGCTACTGATTGCGGCTTGCATCGGGACGTCGGCATGGGCACAGCAAAAGTTTACGCTTGCAGAAGCGCAGACCTACGCTATGGACCACGCTTATGGCGTACAGATTGCAGAGTTGGAGATCGACCGAGCAAAACAAATCTACCGCCAGAATTTGGCGTATGGTTTGCCACAAGCTAGTGCCACTGGGCAATACGCATACAACATCCAGCTGTCTGCCTTCGTTGCAGATATGAATGGGGATGGGGTCTTGGAAGAACTCGTGTTCGGTACAGACTACCAGGCGCAGGCTGGAATTACAGTGAGTCAGCTCGTTTTTGATGGTTCTTATGTAGTTGGATTGATGGCTGCTAAGGTCTTGAAGGACGGCGCGGCGATCGGTGCTGAGCAGTCGAAGGCAGAGATGCAGCGTGAAGTTGCAAAGGCGTATCATCTGGCATTGTTGAGTGAGGCGAGTGTTTCGGTGCTCAAGGCGAATGAAGCGTATTTGGCTGAATTGGCTGAGGACATGCAGAAGATGAATAAGGCAGGGCTTGTTTCGAAAGCGGATGCGGATCAAATGATGCTCAACTACAACAATATTAAAAATGCGCTGCGCTACACGCAGGGTCAAGCAGGTGTTGCAAAGATGCTTTTGAAGCTTCAGATGGGTTTCCCAGTGGAGTCAGAAGTGATTCTTGCAGACCAGCTCGAAGATTTGGTGGTGAAAGCTGCTTCGGCTTCGGCCATGGCGGATATCGCTTTTGATCCAACCAAAACGTTGGATTACCGCGGTGTTGAGAACCAGGTTGCAGGCGCGAAGCTGCAGGTGAAAAATCAGTACATGCAGTTCTTACCATCAGTAGGGGTGAGCTACCAAAACAACCTACAGTACATGAGCCCGGAGGCCAACATTTTTGGCGACCAAGCGGTAGATATTCCGAGTAGCCTTATCGGCGGTAGCGTGAGTGTTCCATTGTGGAGCTCCGGCCGTGGAATGGCTGCAGTGCAAGAAGCAAAGGTGCAGCGCGATCAAGCCTTGGTCGGTTTGGATCAATTGGAGCAAAGTTTGGTGATGCAGCATGCTGCTTTGGTGAATGAATTTCACCGTGCCGTGGCTGAGTATTTGGCACAAAAGGAGAATGTGGAGCTGGCCAAGCGTATTCGCGATCAGCGTCGTATGGAGTATGAAGAGGGATTGGCTTCTTCGACGGAATTGACCCAAAACGAAACACAGTATCAGGAGGCATTGCAAGGCCTGTTCATGGCAGCACAAACTGCGCTGGACAAACAAGCGGAACTAGAGTATTTAATGAGAAAACAGACATCGAAATAAACTGATCATGAAAAAGACATTATCCATTTTTAGCCTTGCGATTTTAGCTGCTTGTGGAACTTCGGAAACGCCTTCGGGAGATTTAGCGAAGTTGACCTTAGAAAAAGACAGTTTAGTGCAAGTACGTACCTCTTTGAACGCACAGATTGCTGCGTTGGATGCAGAGATTTCAAAATTGGACACGACGGTGCGTTACGATGCAGTAACGGCATTAGAGGTTGCTCCTGAAATGTTCATGCACTACTTCGATGTATTCGGAACTGTGGAAGCGGACAAAAGCATCAGTCTATACCCGACCGCTAGTGGGAAGGTGGAGAAAATTTACGTCAAAAAAGGACAGAAAGTGAGCAAGGGCCAATTGCTCATGTCGCTCGATACAGACATCCTTCAAAGTTCTTTGAAAGAGCTTGAGAATGGGATGGAGCTCGCAAAGACCCTGTTTGAAAAGCAGGAGCGTTTGTGGTTGAATGAGCAGATTGGTTCTGAAATTCAGTACCTCCAGTCTAAAAACAACTATGAAGGCCTGTTGCAGAAAGTGAAAACCTTGAAAGAGCAGATTGCTCTGAGTGAGATTCGTGCACCGTTTGCAGGAGCGATCGACAATATCTTCGCTAGAGAAGGTGAACTCGCAGGTCCACAAATGCCATCGATGCGCTTAGTGAATACCTCTGGTGTTTATGTGAAAGCGGATGTACCAGAATCGTATGCGAACCGTGTACGCGTAGGAACGCCTGCGAACATCGCCTTTACTTCTATGGACTACGAAGTGACTGCTGAGGTGCTTCAGGTCGGCCAATTCATCCAAGAAGGCAACCGCACATTTGCCATCAACGTGAGCTTGCCAGTTAGTGAAGGTGTGAAGCCGAATCAGATGGTACACGTTGCGTTGCAAGATTACAGCAACGAAGCCGCACTTATCGTTCCTGCTAGTCTTGTTCAGCAAGATGTAGAAGGAAATGACTTTGTATACACGCTTGAAAAAGTAGCTGGCGCGGCGTACCAGAAAGTGGTTAAAACGTGGGTGACTACAGGTCTTTCGTTTGGCGGCAAGACAGAGATTATCTCTGGGTTGAACAGCGGTTCGATCGTGATTGACAAGGGTTCGCGTAGCGTTCGCTCTGGCCAATTTGTTGTTTTAGGTTAATCTGAAAATTGGGCCAGTACCATGGAAGAAAAAAACAATTTGATTAAAAAATTCGGTCCCTCCACCTTCTCGGTGAACAACAGGATGACCGTGTACGTGCTCACCGCGATTGTATTTATTGCGGGTTTCATGAGCTATACCTCGATGCCTTCGGAAGCATTTCCGGAGATCGTTACCCCTGAAATTTACGTTGGAACTCCGTACCCCGGAAACTCTCCTGTAGATATTGAAAAGCTGATCACACGTCCGCTCGAAAAAGAAATCAATGGAATTTCTGGCGTGGACAAGATCAACTCTACTTCGGTAGAAGGCTACTCTACGATTCAAGTAAAATTCAACTTTGATGTGACGCCGGATGAGGCGCTGCGCAAGGTGAAAGACAAGGTAGACGCAGCGATGGGTCAACCTGATTTCCCGTCAGATCTCCCGGTAGATCCGAACGTGTTCGAGCTGAACTTCTCGGAGCTTATGCCGATCGCCAACATCAACATGTCGGGTGAGTTTTCACTGGACCAATTGAAAGAATACGGCGAGTACCTCGAAGAAAAAATCGAAGACCTCACCGAAATTTCGAAAGTTGACATCCGCGGGATTGACGACAAAGAAGTTCGTGTCTTGGTAGACAACAAGAAATTGGAAAGCATGAAGCTCAGCTTCCGCGATATCGCAGGTGCCATCCAAAACGAAAACATGACCATCTCAGGGGGTAACCTCTTAGTAGACGGGTACCGCCGCAACGTTCGCGTAGTAGGTGAGATTCGCGAGCTCGATGAGTTGCGCAATGTGATCATCAAAAGTGAAAACATGCAGCTCGTTCGCCTTGGTGATGTCGCTGAGGTGGAGTTCGATGAGGTAGAGCGCCAGTCGTACGCACGTCAGTACGGAAGCTCCGTGGTGATGCTTGACGTCTTCAAGCGTTCTGGTGAAAACCAGATCATCGTTTCTGAAAAGATCACCAACCTTTTGGCTGCTGCTCGTGAAGAATACTTCCCGGACAACCTGAACATTTCTGTAACGAACGATACTTCTGAGCAGACGAAAACTCAAGTAGCCGACCTTGAAAATTCCATCATCTTCGGGATGCTTCTCGTGGTTGTGGTCCTCATGTTCTTCTTGGGTCTACGCAATGCACTTTTCGTAGGTATTGCAATCCCAATGTCGATGCTCATGAGCTTCGTGATCTTGAATGCCATGGGCGTTACGTTGAACACGATTGTACTCTTCGCACTCGTTCTCGCATTAGGAATGCTCGTGGATAACGGGATTGTGGTGGTCGAGAACATCTACCGATTCATGGACGAAGGTTATGACCGTTTAACGGCTGCGAAACTAGGTGCTGGTGAGGTAGCTTTGCCGATCATCGCGTCTACGGCGACTACGCTTGCCGCATTCTTGCCACTCGCGTTCTGGCCGGGTCTCTTCGGAGAGTTCATGAAGTATTTGCCGCTGACACTGATCACGGTACTGTCTTCTTCGCTATTTGTCGCACTGGTGATTAACCCGGGTCTGACTGCAGCGTTTATGAAAGTGGAGGAAGAGCCAATTAATAAAAAACGACTCACTATCATTTCCCTTGCTGCCATCGTGCTAGGTGTCATCATCGGCTATGGAGTAGGCAAGCTCGCGCTAGGTAACGTCTTTATTTACTCTGGTGGATTCGCACTGATCTATGCCTATTTCGTAGTCCCAGCAACCGCGTGGTTCCAAGGGAAATTCCTTCCAGTATTGGAAAATGGCTTCAAAACAACGCTCGCCTTTGCATTGAAGGGACGCATGCCGATCGTATTCTTCTCAGGTACAGTGCTGTTGCTCATCTTCTCCGGTATGCTCCTCGGCGCATTCCCTCCGAAAACGCTATTCTTCCCTGAAAACATGCCGAACCAGGCGATGGTGTACATCCAGATGCCGATCGGAACGGACATTGAGGAAACCAACTTGGTGACGTTGGAATTGGAAAAAGAAGTCATGGCGATTGTGGAAGAGTTCAATTACACAGACGAAAACGGCGAAGTGCAGAACTACATGGTAGAATCTGTGATTGCTCAGGTCGGTGAGGGAACTTCAGATCCAAACGCAGGACCTTCGATGGCACAAACGCCAAACAAAGCTAAAATCACCGTACAGTTCCACAAATTTGCTGATCGTATGGATCCTCAAGGCAACCGAGTGAACAGTTCGGATATTTTGAATAAAATCCGTGCTACCCTAAGCGATTACCCAGGTGTTGTGATTTCGGTAGCGAAAGACAGCAACGGCCCACCTACAGGCCCGCCGGTAAACATCGAGATCAGCGGTGACGACTACTACGAACTCGTAGGTGTTGCAGAAGAAGTTCGTGCATTCATCAACAAGCAAGGCATCTCGGGCATCGAGGAGTTGAAGCTCGACGTGGAAACGGGTAAGCCAGAAATGCCGATCGAAGTAGATCGCGTGAAGGCACGTGCTCTAGGTTTGAGCTCCGCACAGATCGGTGATGCGATGCGTACTGCACTGTTCGGTAAGGAAGTTTCTCGTTTCAAAGACGGTGAGGACGACTACCCGATCAACATTCGTATGAGCGATGCGTACCGCTACAACATGGAAGATTTGATGAATCAGAAAATCACTTTCCGTGATGCAGCCACCGGTCGTATCAAGCAGGTGCCAATTTCAGCTGTTGCCAAAGCGAAAAAGACCTCTACCTTCTCTTCTGTGAAGCGTAAAGATCTCAAGCGTGTGATCTCACTCCAGTCAAATGTTTTGGAAGGAGCCAACCCTACAGAAACCGTAAACGCGATCAAGGCCTCTTTCGAGGGGTACGAATTGCCAAAAGGCGTGAAAGTCGACTTTACTGGCGAGCAGGAGGAGCAGGCGAAAGAGCTCAGCTTCCTTTCAGGTGCATTGTTGATGGCGGTCTTCCTGATCTTCTTGATTTTGGTCAGCCAATTCAACTCAGCATCCACTCCGTTCATTATCCTGGTAACCGTAGTATTCTCCCTCATCGGTGTATTCCTCGGTTTGGTGATCTTCCGCATGGAATTTGTCATCATGATGACGATGATTGGAATCATTTCCTTAGCGGGTATCGTGGTGAACAATGCGATTGTATTGATCGATTTCATCAAACAATTGGGCGCTCGTAAGAAAGCAGAGCTCGGTCTGGATGACACTGCGCCGTTACCGAAAGAAGAATTGGTCGGAACGATTGTGGAAGCAGGACGTACGCGTCTTCGTCCAGTATTACTGACGGCAATCACTACGATTCTTGGCTTGATTCCACTGGCGACAGGGATGAACATCAACTTCTATACGCTCTTCAGCGAGAACAACCCGCACATCTTCTTTGGTGGAGATAACGTAGTGTTCTGGGGCCCAATGTCATGGACCGTAATTTTCGGTTTGACCTTCGCGACCTTCCTAACGCTCGTGATTGTGCCAGTGATGTACTTCATCTTCGACCGCATACAGCGTAGAATGGCGAAGCTTTTCGCTTAAAAAACAACCTAAGCTAGACCTTTTAGTCAAAAACCCGCAGTACGATGTATTGCGGGTTTTTATTTGCGCTAATATTGCAGCATGATAGCGAGTCTAAGAGCTTTGGAGCCGCAGGAGTTGAATGAATTCTGTGAAGCATTGAAAAAGGAGGTCATCTCGAAAGTGAGCGATAAAATCCCGCACTTGGAGTCCTCTTTGGCTGTAGCTGAGCTAACGGTAGCACTGCACTACGTCTTAAATACGCCTGAAGATGTGCTTATCTGGGATGTGGGTCACCAAGGCTATATGCACAAGGCACTTACGGACAGATTAGACGATCTCTCGACACAGCGTACTTCAGGCGGGCTTTCCGGCTTTTTAAAGCAAGATGAGAGCCCCTATGACTTTTTTGGGGCAGGACATGCTTCGACAAGTATTAGTGCGCTCACGGGCGTCTGTATTGCGGATAAAGCAAAGAAGGTGTTTCGTCGTCGAGTGGCCGTGATAGGTGATGGTTCACTTACGGGCGGACAAAGCTTTGAGGCATTGAATCACCTCGCCTCGATCGATACGAGCGCTTTAGTTATTTTAAACGATAATGACAGAAGTATCGATCCAACTGTTGGTGCGCTGCACTCGAAAGGCGAATACAAAAACTATTTCGAAAGCTTAGGATGGCGGTATACCGAATGCAAGTCAGGCAATTCTATCGATGTAATTCTTAGTGTTCTTCGCGGTTGTCTTTCTTATGATGGACACCATGTATTGCACATTCATACGAAGAAACCGGACCTTTCTCCTCCAAAGTCTTACGAGCCTGGAACTACTTTTCAATGGTGGGCAGCGAAGGAGATGGAGACCATTCTATACGACTATAGAGATGTTCATGTGATCAGTCCTGCTATGTTCGCGGGAAGTGGATTTGCGGGTTTAGTTAATGACCATCCCCATAGAATGCACGACACAGGGATTACAGAGCCTCATGCTGTAACGTTTGCTGCGGGTATGGCTACCGCAGGACTTTCTCCTTGGGTACATATCTACAGTACCTTTTTGCAGCGTGCGATTGATCAAATTATTCATGATATAGCCTTGCAACGATTGCCGGTTGTGTTTTTAGTAGACAGAGCTGGGCTTGTAGGAGCGGATGGCCCAACCCATCATGGTGTTTTCGATTCTGGAATGTTGCATGATGTTCCCGGCGCCACCATTTGGCAACCTCAGAACGGCGATGAACTGCAGGCGATGATGCGTGAGGCGGCAAAAATTCAGCCAGAGCTACAAGGGCCATTGTTTATTCGTTATCCAAAGGCGAAAACCACATGTGGTGTACCGGTAGAACATTCTGATTTGACGCAAATCGCATCTGTCGGGTCCAATTCCCTTTTAGTGAGCACAGGTGCCCTAAGCGCCCATGTGAACCAAGAGCTCTTCGATCATGTACACCTCGCACAGACTAAGCCCTTACCTGAGGCCTTTTGTGAGCTTTTAAAAGGCTATGAAAGCGTGGTGCTTTTGGAAGAGGCGAACGGCTATGGTGGCATGTCGGGGATCATTTCGGACTATATTTCAAAAGCTGATCTTGAAGTGAAATTGGTCCTGAGGAAAATACCGGATACCTTCACTGACCACGGCAGTCGCAATGAACTTTTAAGAGGCTTAGGGCTTATACCTTAAGACTTAATTCCATCTATTATGAGAGTATTTTTATGTGTTGCAGCGCTAGTTTTGGGACTGCAATCTAGCGCCCAAGAACACGCCTTTTTAGCAAGTTCGACTGCGAGTTTCAGTGTGAAAAATTTAAAATGGAACACGGTGAACGGGACCATGGATGGAACACGGGGCACCGCACGTTACCAAGACGGTCTACTCGTGGAAATTCAGGGGTGTATCGACGCGGCAAGTATTCAAACTGGGAATGAGTTGCGCGATGAGCACTTGTTAGAAAAAGAGGAGTTTTTCAACGCGGAGAAGTTTCCACAGCTCTGCTTTACTGCCGATAAAGTCACATTTGTGGGAAAATCCTCAGGACAAACTACCTATAAACTAGATGGTTCGCTTACCTTGCGAGGAGTATCAAAACCACTGAGCCTCGAACTTGTCGATGACACAAGTGGACATTTGATCGGCACCTTTACTGTCGATAGATCTTTGTGGGGCCTCGGAGAAGGCTATTCAAACTTTATTATTGCACAAAACATCGACGTTCGGGTGGAACTACACTTAAACGAATAGATGAAAAAATTTACAGACTTTGGGCTGAATGATACGTTGTTAGACGCACTGTTCTACATGAACTTTGA
>Ga0209137_1004060_pt1 | contig 11850 bp, 8 predicted proteins | sample SaaInl5LU_22_DNA_FD_184642 | JGI IMG/M metagenome (GOLD analysis project Ga0209137, IMG submission 184642) | Marine microbial communities from expanding oxygen minimum zones in the Saanich Inlet - ESP_105LU_22_DNA (SPAdes) (version 2) | ecosystem: Environmental > Aquatic > Marine > Intertidal...
AAAGAGATACTCAAAACATTAAGAATTGTACAAACAGATATTTTAGAAGAAAAATATCACTTTGTATTTGTTGATTTTACAGTAGGTACAAAAGTTTATAGAGAAGTTATTGAAATAATCAAGATGTATGATGGAAACTATATTGAAGATTATATTGGCTGCTACTCTTTAAAATGTCCTGATGAACTTAAAGATAAGATTGATGAATGGGAAAATGGTTCTGTGAGAAAATCTTTAAACAAATAAATCCCTAACTCCCTGCTCTAAAACTTTGTGATGGAATTAGTAGATTTAGAGTAAGATTAAATTCAATAAAAATGTACGAAGAACCTGAAAAGAAATCCGATAATGAAGCACTAAACCTAATACTTGAAGTGGTTCAAAGTATAAATAAAAAGGTCGGTTTATTTTATTGGCTTGCTATTATAGGCATCATACTGATAATAATAAGTTTAATAATGCCTTTTGTCACTTGGGCTTAAAACCCTAACTCCTTAACACTTCCACTTATTATTAAATACTTTTGGTGGAATACCCATCTTCTCTAATATTTCGTCAGCTTTATTGATTAAAGCAGGGTATAGGGTATCTATATGAAAGTTGGCTAATACTAATTCGTGTGCATCGTGTATTTGGTCTTGTAGTTTATCCCATTGCCAATCCTGATAGTTTTGTTTAACTCCCTCAGTAGCGTGTCCAAGTAGTTTATATCTTATATCTGCACTTATTTGAAGTTGTAAGGCATATGTTTCAAATGATTTACGAGCAGTTTTAAATGGGGGTAATCCTACCTTTCTACAATTCTTACTTAATGTATTCCATTGTGATTTATCATACTTTTTAAAGAACCATCCTGTGCTTTCTTTTTCGGATAAAGTATATTCCTTTGTATTTAAAAACTCTTTACCTGTTTTCTTGTTGATTTTATATCCGTGTGTTAGTTCTAAATACCCCCTTAATTTACGTTGTAGGTCATTGAATGGGTATTCATACTTAATCCACATCAATTCGTTTGTTTTGTGCCTTGTATGATGTAATACAACTGAATTAGCGTGTACGGGGTGGTCTATATACTGCGTCCATTCATATTCGTGAATAGAGCAAAGGTCGGTAGGGTATAAGCCTCGCATTCCAAACATCAATAGCCAGAAACCAACTGCTTCAATATGCATTAAGTTTTCGCATTTTGATATAGCTTTTTCAACATCTTCCCACTTTGCTATTTCAACGTAGGGTTGTCCTTTAGTGTTAAGTTTTTCCTTTTTCTTTCTCCACTTCTTTTCTTTTATATACTTATATGGAGTAAGTCGTTTTTTGTTTGCTTCGTTAATTATTTCGCCAAAATGGTACAGGTTGGTTTTTATACTTTGTGAACGTAGATTATTCTTCCAGACTTTAAAAACTTGGTCTATTAAATCTTCGGATAAGTCTTTGAAGTTTAGTGAATCTTTATTTAATGCTTTTAATACTGAACCGTATGCACTTTTATAAGTCCTATAGCTTTCATCACTTACTTTAGGCTTAATAGTACTTTCTATAAATGAAATTAAATCTTCTGTCTTGTCAGAATTACCACCCAAATAAGCAACCATTTCATCCCAAGTATAATTACCTGATTCAAAAAAGTTCCAACCCTTTTTAAAAGCAGTATAAAGTTCATCAAGCTTTTCGTTAATGAATATAGAATTATCAACTGCAGCACTTACCTGTAAAGTTCTTTTATCCCAATCTGAAGGCTTTACTTTTATTGATGTTGTTTTGATGAAGTATTTATCTCCTTTTTTGGCACGTAGATAGACTAAAGATTTTCCATCTTTATTTGCAGGTTTTAAATATAATCCAACGCCCATACAACAAATCTAAACAAAAAAATTGATTAGTATACCGATTAGTATACCGCTTTTTTTGAACATATAGACTTTATTAAAACTCCTAACCCCTATAAATAATGGGATATGTTTTGATTATCAATGGTTTAGGTATACAACTTCCTAATTGTGGTTCAGGAGGTCGTCGGTTCGAGACCGATCTTCCACCCCTTTTTTTATTTCTTTATTTTAAATCAGCCCAACAAACAAGAATTGAACGATCTATCAAAATTTCTTAAATATTGGCTTTATTCAGCTATACTTCCCCATACGAGATGTTTCAGTTTATTGTTATGGTCTGAAGGGTCTGGAGTGTATTGCGTTAAAACGATATAGAATAATTGTTCTTTTCTATCCATCCAAAATTGTGTGTTAAAATAGCCTCCCCAATAGTAGGAACCCTTCGAAACAAGTTGAAATTTTGCTAGCTCCTCCTGCATAATGCGCACAGAAAGTCCGGCTTGCACTCGAGGTCCGTATTGAGCTGCAATTAAGTCCTTAGTATGAACATCAAAAAGAGGGGTTTCTAGCATTTCTATGGTTTTTTTACTGAGAATTTGAACCCCATCAAGAGATCCATAATTCAACAACATTTGCAAAAAACGAGCGTAGTCTTGTGCACAGGATACCATATCTGCGCCTCCAAAAGCTACTTTCGTGTTCTCCGCCTTGTAATAGTCTAAAGAGGCCCGTTGATCAGTCGATAAGTTGTTCGTTAAGTCTTTTTCTTCATAGGGTCGAATTCCATCGGGTGAAGAGGTATATACCTTGGCTAAATTTTTCCATTCCTTTTTGGGAACACCAAAATAAGAGCGGTTCATTTTTAAAGGAATAAAAATTTCATCTCGGACAAATTCAGGGTAATCTTGACCAGTAAGGACTTCGATTACTCTTCCTAAAACATCCATATTCATTCCATAGGTCCAGCTTTCACCGGGCTCGTGGGCAAGAGGTAATTTTGCGAGCTTTTTTAATTCCTCACCAACACTTACGTTTGAATTTGCTTTTGGGAAAGCTTGTACAATCTTGGCCTGATCGTAACCAATTTTTCCCTCTCCCACAAAAGCGGGATAAGTAATTCCCGAGGTATGAGTAAAAACATGCTTCATCAAAATTTTGTTTTTTGAAGGGCGTGAAGTAAAGGTGCCTGAATTTTCATCGTACGACTCAAAAATTGTGGGATTCGCAAATTCAGGTAAAAAAGTTTCTAATGGGGTATCCATGGTGAAATATCCTCGTTCGAATAACTTTAGAGCAGCTACGGTAGTTATGATTTTTGTCATACTTGCCATTCGGAACAAATGGTCCCTTCGCATGGGCACTTTTTCTTCCATGTCTGCCCATCCACTGGCTTGGTTGAACACCACCTTACCATTTCGAACAACAAGTGCTACAGATCCGGGAACCTGTTTTTGATCGGACATTTGGTTTAAAAAACTTGAAACACGTTCTATACCCTCAGCAGAGAATCCCTCCTCCAAAGGATTTCCTATGGGTAAAAAGGATTGAGCAAATGTGATACCACAGATTAAAAAAAGAGCAAGGGATGTTTGAATAAAAGATTTTTTCATTTAAATATATAGGTTCATTATGTATTAAGGTGAAAGTAAAAAGATTAGTTTATAAATCAAATATCATTTGGGATTTATAAATTTATACCTATTGATTAATGAATGCTATTTTTATCGACGCTCACCTATATTTTTCTTCTAAATCCAATCTTTAAAAAAAAATTAGGAACAGCAAACATCACCTATGTATTCGTGTTTTATTACTTTTAAAATTCATTAAAAAAAACAAATTGATAAGTCGTGTTTTTATAAAAGGTGCATTCCTTGTTTTATTGAATCTTTCAATATATGGCCAACAACCTGAGCAATTAAAAGTAGAATATCTTGAAAACCCAATAGGGATTGACGTTTCATCTCCACTCTTTAGTTGGCAAATCCAAACCAACCCTAAAGTTAGGGCTCAGAGACAAACTGCCTATCAAATTCAGGTTTTTGATGAAAAAGGTGCTTTGGTATGGGATACGGATCGAGTTAATTCAAGTAAATCTGTGGCCATTAAATATGAAGGAATAAAACTTCAGCCGAGAACCCAATATCGCTGGAACATTACAAGTTGGAATGAAATTGGGGAGAATTTTATTTCTGAATCAACATTTGAAACAGGACTTTTCAATCCTAAAATGGATGCATGGAATGGCGCTCAATGGATTGGCACGGCAGAAGAGCACCTCCCATTTGCATCCCACTACTTATCCGTATTTCAGATTTCATACGATCTCCAACTGGAGCGACAAAACAAGAGTACTAAAGCAAGTTTTGTCTTTGGAGCCAATGATACTCGATTAATGGATCGTAACAAAAACATTCAAGGGGTTCAATCAGCTTTAAATCAAAGCTATCTTGCTATAGAATTAGACATCAGTTCTTTGGTTAGTCAATCAAAAAACGGTTTGGCTAGAATGCATATTTATCGGGTGGGCTATGATAAAAATGATCGTGAGGATATTCCCTTTGCGAGTTTTGAGATTCCCAATGAAATAATCCCTGCTTCCAATGCCTATGACAAACACCAAATTAGAATTGAGGGAGGAATGGGGGGCTTTGACTTTTATATCAATCAATTTAAATTAAATAAAGCAACGAGCGAATCACCCTATGCAAACAATGCATTTAACCTGAATCCTATTGGGAAAGGTCATGACTTTATAAGTTTTCCAATGTTAGCAGACATTGGATTTAAAGTTGATGTAAATCAAAAGGCTTATTTTTCAAATCTTGTAATAAAAAATAAAAGAGAACCCAATACGATTCTGTTTGAGGAAGATTTAACAAGTTACAATGGAATATTCAAAACCCTCGAAATAGTAAACAATCGTTATTTCGTAAATGGTCAAAAGGGAAATACTTTTATTGCAGATCCTAGTAAAAATTCAATTCCCCACCTTAGAACGACTTTTCAAGCGAATGATAAGAAAATTGCCAAAGCACGATTGTATGTAACCTCCCGAGGTATCTATGAGCTATCCCTCAATGGAAAGCGTATTGGGAATCACTTTTTTAATCCAGGTTTGACACAGTACAACAAAACCCATATGTATCAAACTTATGATGTAACATCGATGATTCAGAAAGAGAATTCGTTAGGTGCCTTATTAGCTGAAGGTTGGTGGAGTGGAAACATCACCTATTCTGGTGAGGACAATTGGAATTTTTTTGGTGATCGACAATCTTTGTTGGGTCAGCTCATAATAACCTATACGGATGGAAGCGAACAGTATATAACCACGAACACCAAAGAGTGGAAATATTATAGTGATGGACCCATACGACTTGGAAGTTTTTTTCAAGGAGAAATCTATAACGCCAAGAAAGAAGAAAATGTGGACTCTTGGACCGAACCTTCCTTCAAAGATGAGCAGTGGAACCGCTGTGTAGAGATTCTATTAAATAAAACAACTGCATCGGAGGGGATAGGTTATGATTTAGATTACAGTTCTATGAAACTAGTTGGTCAAATGGGATCGAATGTAGTTTCCACTACTGTTTTAACCGCTAAAAGTGTCAAGGAAGTTCGGCCAGGAGTATTTGTTTACGATATGGGACAAAATATGGTAGGTGTTCCCAAAATTACCCTTCATCATGGTCAAAGAGGGAAATTGATTACACTTCGATTTGCTGAAGTGACTTATCCCAATACCGAAGAATATAAGGATCAAGCGGGAATGATTATGCTAGAAAATATCAGAGCAGCACTTACTCAAGATCTCTACACTCAGAAAGGGGGATATGAAATCATCGAACCTAGGTTTACGTTTCACGGATATCGATTTATTGAAATCACTGGAATTAAAAAGGCACTACCCTTAGAGGATGTGCAAGGAATTGTGATTTCCTCTGTAGATAGGCTTACAGCAAATTATGTTACCTCTAATGAACAGCTCAACAGGCTATGGGAAAACATCGCCTGGTCAACGCGTGCAAATTTTTTATCCATACCCACAGATTGTCCTCAGCGGAACGAACGCATGGGGTGGAGTGGTGATCTGAATGTTTTTTCTAAAACAGCCACTTATATGATTGATGCCTCTGAGTTTTTAAGGAGGCATTTACTTGCAATGAGAGACATTCAAAATGAGAACGGTCGATTTACAGACGTAGCACCTGTTGGAGGTGGATTTGGTGGAACCCTATGGGGATCTGCAGGGATTGTGGTGGCTTGGGAAGCGTATTTGCAATATGGGAATATTGATATGCTGCGAGAACATTATCCTGCTATGAAACGTTACATTGATTTTCTAGAAACGAAGCAAAATGAAGAAGGTGTTTTGGTAGAAGGACCATTAGGCGATTGGCTTAGTCCTGAAAATTCAAAAAATGACAATACTGCAATGTGGAATGCCTACCAAGTCCATGATTTAGAAATTTTGTATAAATCAGCAAGCATTTTGGGATACGATATAGATGCTCAGCGGTATAAAAGTAAATATGAAGAAAGGAAAGCTTTTTTTAATGAAACCTATGTTGATCCTGAGACTTTTCAGAGTATAAGCGCTGGGTTTGAAGCCTTTGGATTCGGACCAAAGCCTCAAGGTTATCGCAAACCTTCAAAAGGAAGTCTTGTCGATTCTCAAGCCTCCTATGCAATACCCTTAGCATTAGATGTTTACGACAGCTCTGTTGAGAACGAATTTGCCAAAAAACTAGTCCAAACCATTAAAAGACCCAATCAAGATGACTTGGGTGTAATACGTCCAGAATATTCATTGATGACAGGATTCATTGGGACAGGAAAAATAAATGAAGCTTTATCAAAGCACGGTTACGATGATGTGGCCTACCGATTACTACTCAATGAAAACTACCCTTCTTGGCTTTATCCCGTTCTGAATGGTGCAACTACGATTTGGGAACGACTCAATTCGTATACCATTGAAAACGGTTTTGGTGGAAACAACTCCATGAACTCATTCAATCATTACTCTTTCGGAGCAATTGGATCTTGGTTGCAAGAATATTCACTAGGAATTCAGAGAGATCCTAATGAAGTAGCTTTCAAAACTTTTGTGTTAAAACCAACTCCCGATCCAAATAAAGAATTAAAATGGGCAAAGGGACATTACAATTCCATGCATGGGACCATAAAAAGCAGTTGGAAAATTGAAGAAGGGCATACCGTCTATGAAATTTCAATCCCAGCCAATACCTCTGCAACGCTGTATTTGAGTTCGAGCTCACTAAAAAATATCAAAGAATCAAACAAAAAAGTTAAGAATTCAAAAGCCCTTCAAATTTTAGAAAGCGAAAGGGGTATCGTTAAATTAAAATTGGAATCGGGAACTTATCAGTTTAAGGTGAAATCGATTTGATTTAAAAAAGGATCCAATCAACTCATTGGATTTGATTGAAAATTTATGGCATAATAATAATTTATTTCTGCTTTTTTTTGATTAACCTCTAGCGATATCGATTTTAATAGCGCTTCAATTAGTTTTGATTCCCTTGAATTTACTAGGAATAAAGAACTTTCACCCGCAGCAAATTTTTTTTGTTCCCCAATTAAAAGCAAACGATAATCCTCTACCATTTGTTTTGCGATATCCCATTGGTTTTTTAACCTCTCTTTTGCGAGATAAAGGGCCTTAATTTTATTTTCTAATTCCACTTTGGTCTGCGCTTGTTCCCACTCCATATCGATTACTTTTATTGAAGCTAATTTTAAATTTGCACGTTCTTTTCTGAGAAACAGAGGAAAAGAAGCTTTGATTCCAGTGATATTGTTATCGGGGTCCATTGTGTAATTTAGCTTAGAAATCGGGTTGCTGTCAGAAAGCCATTGATAATGGAGACTCAGTTGAGGTAATAAATTACTTTTCTGTAATCTCTTTTCCAGATCTAATTGGCTTCGTTTGAATCCTATTTCAAGAAGTTTAGGATGGTTTTCAATTTCGAGACTGTCTGCCTTAAAGAGCATTACAAAATCTTCTTCATTAAGTTCGGGTTCTATTTCATTACTAAGAACAAAGGGTTGGCTTTCAAACCATATAAAATTGGATACTTCAATTTTATTTTTTTGATAATCTAGTTGAGCATTTTCCCTTTCAATTTGTCTTTGAAAGTATGCAATTCGAGCCTCAGTACTGTCTATAGCGGCTAAATCTCCAGTATTCACTCTTTTTTTTACACCCTCAAAACGAAAAAAAGCATTGGAAACAAATTGTTCAATAATTTGATAGGATTTATAAGCTTTATACCAATCTAAATAAGCATGACTTGCAGCAGTTAAAATTTCATTTACCTCTAGTGCATTTCTTTCTTTTGTTTGTTTTGTGAATAGCTTTGCTTGTTTTAAAGCAATTTGTCTTGGATTTGATAAAATACCTTGACTCAAATCAATGGATCCCCCAATTCCATAGAGTTGTCCATCGGTATTATTTTCAGGATTTAAATAGAATCCGCTAGATTCTTGAACTTGTGCATCAAGCTGAATGCCAAAATAGGTTGGAACAATGAGTTGTGTTTTTTGATTTTTATAATAATTAATTCCTTTAAAGTTTTTCTCTTTCTGGTTAAAATTTAATTTAGGATCAAAAGCACCTCTACTTTTCATCAAATTTGCTTCACTTGCATCAATTTTTAATTGAGCTTGTTTTACAAAAGGATGATTCATTTTAACTAATTCAAGGTATTTCTCTAGGGACAAGCCTTCTTGAGCCCTTAGGGATTGCTGACCTATAAAAACCAAAATAAAAGCGATTTGAAAAAGGGTAACTAATGTTTTCATTCACAAATTATTTTCTTCTGTTGGCAATTTTTTAGGTTATTTTTTTTGGGAATTGTAATATTCTGGAGGGAAGCCATTTAACTGTCGCCATAATTCAAACCACACAGGGACTTCACTTAATAATGCAATCGTTCTTGCGCCGGATCCGATTCTTACCTCTTCTGGCCAAGGATTTTCCTCTGGATCAGGAGCTAAAAGAACACGGTATAATTCATTTTCACTGATATAGTTTTCAATTGCGACTACTCGGGCACCATAGGTTCCATAGGATGCATTTGGCCACCCACTAAAAACAATTGCAGGCCATCCATCGAATTCAACTCGGGCGGTTTTTCCAACTTGAAGCAATGGTATGTCAATAGGGCTGATAAAGGTTTCAATAGCAATTTGGTAGTTATCAGGCATAATAGAAACCAATTGATCTCCTTCTTTAAAAGTTTCCCCTATCCCTCCTTTTAGAGCCTTATTTATATAGCCTTGTTGTGGTGCTGTAATATATTTTAACGCTTCTCTTTGGGTGTAATTTGCAAGTGTATTTTTAAGCTTAGCAACTGTGCCTTCAGCTTCATATTTTGAGGACTGTGCTGAAGCTTTTTCAGATTTTACCTTAGCAAGTTTATCTTCAAATGATGCTTGAAGACGTTCAATTTCTGTTGCAGCAATTAGAATTTCACTTTTAGCATTTTCATAATTATTTCCTGCAGTTACAAAGGTAGCTTCAGCATCTCGAATTTTAATTTGCTTTTCTTCAACATCCCGCGATGCTTTTAAACCATCATTAAATAAAGTGTTAACTCGCTCCAATTGGATTTTTGCAATCTCAAGTTCTGTTTTTGCAGCCGTCCTCTTTAAACTGTCATTTTCTAGATATAATTTTATTTGAATTAATTTTCGTTTTGCTTGTTCTATTTTAAGTTTCATCTCACTACGAAGTGCCGTAAGCTGAGAATCTAATGCGTTTATCTTATTTGTATAAGCGATTACTGAGTTTTGCTTAGCATCAAGTTGCTCTTTTGTACGGGTTAAAAGATCAAGATCAAAGTATTCACTCTTTACTTCGGATATTTTTAATAGGGTATCTCCTTTAGACACGAAATCTCCCTCGCGGACAAACCATTCATCGATCCTGCCAGGAATGGGAGATTGAATGCTTTGGGGGCGTTTCTCAGGCTCTAATGTGGTTACGTATCCTTTCCCTACAACATTTTGTGTCCAGGGTAAAAATAAGATGATCAAAAAGACAACAAAAACAACAAATAAAAATCGATTTAATTGCGGAAAGTATGAAATTGAAAAAATAGTTTTTCCTGATTTATACTTCTCAAACTCAAAGTTTTTTATTGGGTATTTTGAGATATTTAACATTGCAGTTACTTTAAAACGTTAATTTTTCCTTTGTTTAATTGAATAATTTTATCACATTTTTCTTCCCAAAAATCATTATTGCTTACAACAATCATTGACCAAGGATGCTTGTCAAGACAGAGATAATTAATAATTTTTTTTGATTCGTCTGGAGTATAGACATCCAAAGGGTCTTCCAAGATTAGTCCTTGGGGTTTGCGTAAAATTGCTCGTGCAAGAATAAGTTTTTTACTTGTGGATTGGGAAATTATTTTACCCTCAGGATGAATAATCGTTTCAAGACCAAGAGGCAAGGTTTTAATAAAATTATCTAAATGTAAAACATCCATGAGATGTTGAATGGTGGTCTCTGTAATGTTTTCATCATCAAGCGTTATATTTTCCCTAATTGTACCCTCGAAAAGGACTTCATCTGACAAAGAAAGGCCCAATGAAGAACGATAACTTTGTAATTGTAAAGCTTTAAGGTTGTGCTGTCCTACAAAAACAGTACCTCTAGTTGGTTCAATTATGCCAGAGAGTATACGGAGTAAACTTGATTTCCCGGAACCTGAGCCTCCTTGCACTAAAATCTTTTCTTTGGGTCGTATCTTTAAATTAATTTCTGATAAAATGGGTTTTTCTAAATCGGGCACTGCATATTCAATATCCTTTAGTTCTAATATAAAGGGATCGTTTTCATTCAACATTTTACCTTCTTGATTTTCGATTTCTAAATCAACCAATTGGCCTAATTTTTCAATTGAGGTCAACATATCGTATAAGGTTTCAAGATTTACGATTAATTTTTCTACTGAAGCAATAACCAAGAGTATAATTATTTCTGCAGCGACAAACTGCCCAATATTCATTTGTTGATTCAGAACCAGGATGCCTCCAATAATTAAAAGACCAGAGGTAATAGCTACTTTAAATCCAATTAATTTGATGTATTGTAATTTGATTACTCTAAAATGGGCTTCTCTTGCATTCAGATATTTTGAAACGTACTGATCGGTTTTTTTCATGCTTAAATCCGAAGTTGAAGAAAGCTTAAAACTAACGATTGAACGAGCAATCTCTTGAATCCAATGGGCAACACGGTACTTGTGTTTCGACTCTTCCAGTGAAGTATTCAGACCTCGATTTACGGTATATTGAAATAAAAAAATCATCAATAATATCAAACCCAGACCGAAGAAGATAAAGAACGGATGGTAAAAAGATAAAAGAATGAGAGCAAAAACAATTTGTATTAAAGCTGTTGGAACATCAATAAGGATTTTTGCAAATCCTTTTTGAATGCTTAGGGTATCAAAAAAACGATTGGCAAGTTCTGGAGGATAGATGTTGCGTAATGCATTCATTTTGAGTTTTGGAAATCGATAACTTAACTCAAAACTGGCACGAGTAAACACACGCTGCTGAAGTGTTTCTATAATTCGTAGTTGCATTAACTGAAGCGTTCCAGTGAAACTCACCCCCAAAGTAACTAATATGACCAAGATGATCCAAGAGCTCGATATTTGAGCCCCTTGAATAAGATTCACAATGGCTTGGATCCCCAATGGAAGAGATAATGCCAAAGCTCCTGTAAAAATAGCGTAGTTGAATATTTGAAAAATATCTCTTTTTTCTAGCGAGAGGAGATTAAAAAATCTGGACCAAGTTTTAGATGTTGAAGTATTCATAAAAGGAATTAACAGAATTAAAAGACTTGAATTGTATGAATTATGGTTTTGTTTAAGATGAAAACGTTATAAAAGCATTTGGATATTTTTTTAAGCAGGCGTTAACTTTTTATTTGTTTTTATCTTTTCAGTGGAATGGAGGTTTAATGAAACTG
>Ga0209137_1004061_pt1 | contig 11848 bp, 7 predicted proteins | sample SaaInl5LU_22_DNA_FD_184642 | JGI IMG/M metagenome (GOLD analysis project Ga0209137, IMG submission 184642) | Marine microbial communities from expanding oxygen minimum zones in the Saanich Inlet - ESP_105LU_22_DNA (SPAdes) (version 2) | ecosystem: Environmental > Aquatic > Marine > Intertidal...
AGTGGTGCGAACTGAGAAGTAGAATTTGATTTTCGGCTCAGTTCCTGAAGGACGAGCGCTGACTTTATCACCCGCCTCCGTAATGAATTGAAGAACGTTCGAGGTGGGTAGACCAGTACTCTTTACTGCTCCTGTGGCCAATTCTTTTTCTTCCGATACCGCATGATCAATCGCCACAGTCACAGGCGAACCTGCTAGTATTTTTGGCGGGTCATTGCGCAATGCAGTCATCATATCTGCAATCTCTTGGGCACCACTGCGGCCTTTCTTCGTAATCGAAATCAGTCGTTCCTGGTATTGTCCGAATTCACGGTGAATCGCCTCAAGCTGTTGCAACACGGTGCGCCCTTGCGCTTTTGCACTCGCTGCCATTTCTGCAATCATTACTGCCGAAGCTACGGCGTCTTTATCACGAACGGCGTCGCCGATCAGGTAGCCGTAAGACTCTTCGCCGCCCACTAAGAATTGCTCCTCAGGGGTATTGTTGATGATATCGGCGATCCATTTGAATCCAGTTAAACAGCGGTAGCACGGTACGCCGTACGCCTTAGAAATGTCAGCGATTAGGTCCGTAGTAACTACCGTTGCCGCGGTAAACCCGTTCGCAGGTAACGTTCCGTTGTTTTTATAGGCATCTAAAATGTAGTGCACGAGCAATGCTGCGGTATCGTTCCCGTTGAGCAGTTGCATCTTACCTGTTCCATCATTCACCGCAATCCCAACGCGATCTGTATCTGGGTCACATCCAATCACAAGATCCGCATTTGTAGCTTCTGCTTGAGCTACAGCCATGGCAAGAGCAGCGCTTTCTTCTGGGTTTGGACTATCTACAGTAGGGAAGTTTCCATCAGGAGTGCTTTGCGCTTCGACCAATTGAACCTTCGTGTACCCCGCTTTCTTTAGCGCTGGCGGCACACTCACAATAGAAGTTCCATGCAACGCTGTAAAGACAATATCAAGCTCTGTTTTACCAGCATTGCTCAAACTTAGATTAGCCACCATGTCGGTGTATTTCTCATCAATCTCTGCACCCACCGTTTGAATCAAATCTTCGTTTGCATCCCAACGAATATCTTCAAAACCAGTCGTGCGTACTTTGTCGATGACTGCACTGTCGTGTGGAGGAACTAGCTGTCCACCGTCGTTCCAGTACACTTTATATCCGTTGTATTCTTTTGGGTTGTGAGATGCTGTAAGTACGATACCGAAATCACAGCCTAATTCACGTACCGCGAAGCTCAACTCTGGGGTAGGGCGCAATTCTTCAAACAAGTAGGTATGTACACCATTTGCACTCAGCACTTCGGCTACTTTACGCGCAAATTCTTTAGAGTTGTTTCTGCTGTCAAAAGCAATGGCTGCTTTCAACGATTTTCCGTTGAAAAACTCCCCTGCATACGTGGCTAGACCTTGTGTCGCTAGGCCCAGTGTGTACGGATTGATTCTATTTGTACCGACCCCCATTATTCCTCGCATACCACCTGTACCAAAATCAAGATCCTTGTAGAAAGGTTCGATCAGCGTGTCGCCACCAGCGTCGAGAAGTGCTTGAGCTTCTGCGCGCGTATCTGCGTCAAAAAGTTCTGAGGTCCACAATGTGGCGTTTTGAGTAGCAATGGAAAGTACGTCCGTGCTCATAGTTCAATGTGATTTTCGTGAAAAGTAAAAGTACACAAAAGGGGGCCGAAGCCCCCTTTGAATTTCACTCGAAGTGAAAAAAATAATTCACAATTAACTAAAAGGATTACTCCTCCTCAAGCATTGCGTAAGAGCGGCTGATAAAGGCCGTAAGCTCTTCACCGTGCAACAAATTCTGCTGCAGTTTCGCTAAATCTAGTGCCTGATTAACGGCTTCGCTGCGTGCGCCTTCGTCATCCGTATCTAAGATTTTGCTCGCCAGCTTGTGGTTGGCATTCACAACAAGGTCGTACATCTCTGGGAAGTCGCCCATGCCCATCATACCACCGCCACCGGTCATCTGCATCTCTTTCATACGACGCATAAATTCAGGGACAGTAATCATCAAAGGCGCTTCGGTAGAATCCATATCCTCGAGTTTCAAGGTGAATTTTTCCTTAGGTACGATGTTCTCCAAACGCGTTTTGAGCTCTTCTTTTTGCTTGTCGCTTAGCTTCGCAACGCGCGTCTCATCTTTCTTGATCAAGTTGTCGATCAGATCAGAATCTACGCGGGCAAACGTAGTATTCTCGTGCTCTTGCTCGAGTTTTTGAAGCAAGTGGCTAGTGAGCGGAGAGTCTAGTAACAGAACACTATAGCCTTTGGCTTTTGCCTGCTGAATGTAGCTGTGTTGTGCGTTCTTGTTCGAAGCGTACAATACAACCGTTTTCTTGTCTTTGTCCGTTTGGTTTTCTTTGATCGTCTCTAGGTAGGCTTCAAAAGTGTGCAAACCACCGTCGGTATCTTCATACATGGCGAATTTTTTCGCTTTGTCGAAGAACTTGTCCTCAGTGAGCATACCGTATTCGATGATGATCTTCATGTCGTTCCACTTCGACTCGAAATCTGCGCGGTCTTTGCGGAACATTTCATCGAGTTTGTCAGCGACTTTCTTAGTAATGTGCGATGAGATCTTCTTTACATTACCATCGGCTTGCAAGTAAGAACGGCTTACGTTTAGAGGAATGTCCGGAGAATCGATCACACCGTGGAGTAGGGTGAGGAAATCAGGAACGATGCCTTCTACACTGTCCGTGACGAATACTTGCTTTTGGAACAATTGGATTTTATTGCGCTGTGGCTCTACGTTCGGCTTGATTTTCGGGAAATACAAGACCCCTGTGAGGTTGAACGGGAAGTCTACATTCAAGTGAATGTTGAAGAGCGGCTCGTCGAAGCTTCCAGGATAGAGTTCGCGGTAGAAGCTCTTGTAGTCTTCGTCCGAGAGATCGGCAGGGCGTTGTACCCACGCTGGGTTCGGGTTGTTGACTACATTAGCGACTTTGCGTGTTTCCCATTTTGCTTCTTCACCTTCTGCAGCTGCATTGTAGCTTTCGTCTTTCTCTCCGAATTGGATAGAAACCGGCATGAACTTCGCGTATTTGCTCAACAATTCGTTGATTTTCGCGTCCTCCAAGAAATCCTCACTATCGTCGGCGATATGTAGTTTGATTTCCGTTCCACGATCTTCCTTATCGATGGTGTTCAATTCAAACTCCGGGTTCCCTTCACAAATCCACTGTACTGCAGCGGCGTCTTTGTGAGATTTCGTGATGATTTCGACTTTTTTAGCCACCATGAAAGCGGAGTAGAACCCGAGACCGAAGTGTCCGATCAAATCAGCGCCTTCCATCTTGCCTTCGTATTCTTTCACGAATTCTTCAGCACCAGAAAAGGCTACTTGGTTGATGTATTTATCGATCTCCTCAGCCGTCATCCCGATACCACGATCGATGATGCTTAAGGTCTTCGCCTTCTTGTCAAGCTTGATGTGAATGGTTAAATCGCCCAACTCGCCTTTGGCCTCGCCAAGGTTTGTGAGGGTCTTTAATTTTTGAGTAGCATCCACGGCGTTCGAAACGAGCTCGCGAAGGAAAATTTCATGGTCGCTGTACAAGAACTTCTTGATGATCGGGAAGATGTTCTGAGCGGTTACATTGATAGATCCTTTAGACATTGTTTACTGTTTTTGTTTGCACCCATATGCCCAACGATTGTGCCAAATGAAAAATTGGCTTGAAAGGCTGACAAGCTGTCCTATTCTATGCCAATTTTACCTAACTTCAAGCCAACAGAACAGAATTTGCCCCATGTATTCAGCAAAAATTTCAGGTGTCGGACATTATGTACCCGACCAAATCGTAACCAATAACGATCTAAGCAAACTCATGGATACCAACGATGAATGGATTACCGAACGAACCGGTATCCGAGAACGTCGCTGGGTCGAAAAAGGAGATGGAAATACCGCTGCCACCATGGGCATCAAGGCGGCCCGTAAGGCCTTAGAGCACGCCGGCATGGAAGCCTCGAGCATAGATCACATTGTTTTTGCCACCATTAGCCCTGACTATTATTTCCCAGGTTGTGGTGTACAAGTGCAAGAGGCGCTCGATATACACACAGCCGGAGCTACCGATGTTAGAAATGCGTGCTCGGGCTTTATCTATGCCATGAGTGTAGCAACAGCATTCGTTCAAAGTGGCATGCATGAGAATGTGCTGGTGGTCGCTTCCGAGTTGCAAAGTCCGTTTCTGGATAAAACGACACGAGGCCGAGGTGTGAGTGTCATTTTTGGTGATGGGGCAGGAGCAGCCGTGGTCTCAAGAAGTTCTGAAGGTACACGGGGCATCATGAGTTGCCATACACACAGTCAAGGGAAGTACAAAGAAGAACTTACCATGAAGGGATTCGGAACCCAGCATTGGCTTGATGAATATGAAAGGGAAGGTTTACAACCTGAAATTCACTTCCCACAGATGAACGGAAACTTTGTCTTTAAAAACGCTGTGGTCCGTTTTGGAGAAGTGATTGGTGAGGCATTGGAAAAGAACCAAATGACGCCAGATCAGATCGATTGTTTGATTCCGCACCAGGCCAACTTGCGCATTGCACAGTTTATTCAAAAGCGAATGAAATTGCGCGACGATCAAGTGTTCAATAACATCCAGAAGTACGGTAATACCACTGGGGCTTCCATCGCTATTGCTATGAGTGAAGCGGTGCATACAGGGGTAGTGAAGCGCGGAGATGTACTCTGTCTTGCTGCGTTTGGAGCTGGATTCACTTGGGGGTCAATTTTGCTCGAGTACTAGTGCGAAAAATTTTAGCTCATAAAAAAAGGCGGCCACGGGCCGCCTTTTTTGTTTCGTACAACTAATAAACCGGATTAACGGACGATCCTATCAACCGTGCGACTCAACGCGAAAACACCATAGCCGCCACTGACGTTGCTGTAAATGACAACCGGCTCAGAGAAGGGGTTTCCCTGTGCTGTTTGGTAGCTGGATAGACTGCGGTAATAGTTGAATCCTTCGTTCGATAAGGTTTTAATACTGATACGGTATTCATAGTCTTCTTCGAGCGGTGCGCCCAGAAAAGCGGTCGAAGCAAAGCTCAGCTGAAGGTCGGCGTCGATTCCGTTTTCAGAGACTAAGATGGCGCTACTACCGGCAAGCTGGATGGTACGCTGGTCATCTGAATAAAGATCAGCTTTTGTCCATGAGGTGTCGCCGATGAAATTGAAGTCGGTCAGACGCACTTCGCAGCTAAAAATGTAGTGCTGATCCACTCCAGGAATGTCTTGAAGGTTCAGAATAATTTCGTCTGCCTCAAACGTAAAGATTTGAGCGGCACCCTTGTTCAAGACTGCTTCTGAGATGATGGCTGCTGGAGGGAATTGGTCCGTAGCGGTAAGGTCATCAAACTCAGGATGGAGCACCTCAAATTTGTACGTGCCCGATGCTGAGCCAAGTGTGTCGTTCAAGTTTAATGAGTAATAGTCCATCGTGTCCTGCGTATTCCATGAATATTGCAGCACGTTATCCTTGTATAAGTTTACGGTTGCACCGGAAAGAAGAGCTGCGACATTCGAGTCCAAAAGACCGCGCGTCTGGCTAATGATACCATACAAGGTAGAGTCTGTATTGTCCGCTAGGAGTGTACCTACCATTGTTGGCGTGTGTGGAGGTAAATCTATGTCGCGTACCACTCCTTCGGTGAGGTTGTCACAAGAAGAAATACTTGCGGCGAAAAGGGCAATGAATAAGAACTTTTTCATGGCTTAAAATTTAATGCGGTAAGCGATCGATGGAATGATAGGGAAGAGGCCGTACTCGCGAAGTTGCGGGTTGCCATTTCTGTCCTGTGTCGTTTCCATAAAGAACGGGTTGAGGTTGTTGTAGGCGTTGTAGGCGCTGATGGTCCACCAACGTTCGTAGTTTTTATGTTCCTTTCTGAAACTCAAGCTCACGTCCAATCGGTGGTATGGGCTGTAGCGGTACGAATTGCGATCTGTAGCGCGCTCTACCGTGAGTTGACGGTAATTCCACCAAGAAAGTTCCTCCGGTAATCCAGTGATATAGCTGAATTCAGGTAAGGTAACTGCGCGTCCTGTGCCGTAGACCCAGGCTGCGGAGAAGTTGATGTTCTCGGAGATTTCATGGTTGACTACCACGGATAAATCGTGTCTGCGGTCGTAGGTGAAGAAATAGCGCTGGCCGCCGTTAATTTCATCGAATTGGCGGTAGCTCCAGCTGAGCGTGTAGCCGATCCAACCGTTCGTTTTTCCTGCCTTCTTTTGGGCGAAGAATTCCATTCCGTAGCTCGTTCCTTGGCCTTGGGTGACTTTGTCTTCCCACGACTCGTCATCGACGCTGAACAGGAAGGAGGCGCCTTCACGGTAGGAAACCAGGTTTTGCATGTCCTTGTAGTATCCTTCGATGCTGAATTCGTAGGGTCCTACGTTTTTAGCAAGACCTGCGGCGTATTGCTGCGAGGTCTGTGGTTTGAGATTGGCTGTGGATGGGACCCAGAGATCGGTAGGCAAGCCTAGTCCTTCGTTGGTTAACAAGTTGACCGTCTGCATCATGTCCGCGTAGGAAGCCTTCAGAGCGATATTTCCTGGAAGGCTGTAGTTCATGCCGATTCGTGGTTGCAAACGGGTATATGTAGTGTTTTCTACAAAAAGAGTATTCAGGTGCAGGCCGTACCCAATTTTAAAGTTTTCATTCACGTTCCATTCGTCCTCTACGTAAGCAAAGGCCTCGTCTGAAAAAATTTCATCTCCACCTATGGTCGTGTCGAGGTTAAATCCGGACTGTTGGAATTCAAAATTGGTCGCCCCAGGGGAGAATTTATGATTCGTCCAGCCTGCACCGTAACGAATGTAGTGTTGAGGGTTGGGTACAAAGTCAAAATCAATGCGAGCGCCATAGTCTTCGATGCCAGAAAAGTACAGGCCAGCGAAGCGTGATTCTTCTGTTCCAGCGGTGTCGGGGTAGTTTGGAAGGTAGCGTTCTTCTTGAGAAATACGAGTATTGAAATTATAGACGGAGCGTGTTGCGGTTACGTTCGAAAAGAGCTTAGGTGACCACTGGTGGTTCCAACGTGCTGCTGTGATCGAGTTTCTCCAGTCCAAACCGAAGCCGAATTCAGCCTGGTAGTCCTCATATTCGTCACGGCCTTTAGTTCCAAAATCATCCTTGCCTTGAAAGTGGGAGAGGTACACGCGGTCTTTATCGCTGATCTTCCAATTCACCTTCCCGTTCATGTCATAGAAATAGTAGGTAGGATTGATCGTTGTTTCAGGGTTTTGACTGTTTGCTGCATTGATAAACGGACGAGCGAGAACATCCAGATAGGTGCGTCGACCACTCACCATGAAAGACGCCTTGTCTTTAACGAGCGGCCCTTCTAGTGTCATCTTCGAAGCAATGATGGATGCAGTAGCATCTCCGTGAAACTCGTTCATATTGCCCTCTTTCATCTTGATTTCTAGCACAGAGGATAATCGTCCACCGTAGCGCGCAGGGAAACCTCCCTTAGTTAAGCTGACATTTGAAATGGCATCAGCATTAAATACAGAGAAAAAACCAAAGAGGTGATTCACATTGTATAGGGGCACACCATCGAGCAAGATGAGGTTTTGATCTGGGGAGCCACCGCGAACGTACAGTCCTGAAGTTCCTTCGCCACCACTTTGTACTCCTGGTAGCAGTTGAAGGGTTTTCATAATGTCCACTTCGCCTAAGATGGCCGGCAAGGATTTGAGCTGCTTGATCGGCACCTCCATTTTAGACATTTGAATTTGCTCTTGGATTTGGCTAGATTCTGCAGCGGTTACAGTGACTTCATTCAATACATTTTCCGCTGGTTTTAGCTTGAAATTTATACTGACATTCTTCGTCAAATCAATTTCGAAATTTTGGTTTTCGTAACCTAAATAGGTGAGCTGAATAATGTGCTCACCTTGCGGTAAAGTAAAGGAGTAAAACCCAAAGGAATTTGTGGAAGTACCAACTTTAAGTTCTGGTGACCAGATGTTTACACCGATCAGGTCTTCTCCAGTTGCGGCGTCGCGTACATAGCCGCTTAGGGTTTTGTTTTGTGCTGTTCCCCATGTGGAGATGGCCAGCAATACCAACAGTAGTCTTGTTTTCATGGCGATAAATTACTGCACGTCTTTGAGCAGAAACTATGCCAAATGTTGGGTTGCTGAAAAGCTATAATGGCAATATGCGTTTTGGGGTAAAGGGTTTGAAGTTTCCGAAGCCCAAATCTTCAGGGGAATATATCGTGAATTGGCTTTGAGGTATGCATCCGATCAGCTCGCTCGATTGCGCTTCACAACCATAGCTTGCCGCGAGTTCCTTAACGCGTTTAAAAACCTCGCAAACACCAGCCTTTTCTGGTGTTGTAAGATTACAACTCACCTGTACTGCATCAAAGTCAGGCAAATACCAGCCGATGGATTTTACACCCGGCATGCCACCGTCTCTTGCGCGGATCTGTGCAGCTATCTTCTTTGCAACGACCAGGAGTTCTTCTTTAGGTAAGCCGGATAAATTTACATTGTATGCCACCATCAGTGGGCGCACTCCAAAGGCTGTAGCACCGAATCGGGCAACCTGTTCTGACCACTGCTGCGGACCAAACTGCGGAACATCACCACGAGAGAATCTTTGCGCTAGTCCTTCATACTCTCCCTTGCGAACCAGTGCAAGTTCCTTGGGTTGACCTTCTTTCGCAAGTGCTTCATAGCCGTAAAGTGCTACGTCGAGTTCGGCGCTTAACCTAGCCCCAAAAGCAAGGGCATCTTGTTCTAATTGTTGCTGAGAAATGCTGGAGTCCAAGAGCACAAAAGGACATACGTCTACTGCGCCCATTCGAGGATGTACTCCGCTATGAACGCGCATATCAATGCTCGCTTTGGCCAATTCAAACAATCGAAATGTAGCCTCAAAAACACGGTGTGCAGGACCTAAGTAGGTAAAAACGGTCCGATGTGCACTTTCGCCTGGATCTACAAAGCGCAAGTCAACCTCGTCGATAGCTTCTATCACCGCGCTCATGCGTTCGAGCAATGCGGGATCAGCAGTACTCACGTTCGGGATGCATTCGATCAGGTATTTCGGTTTCATCGGCAGGGTGCGATTAGGAGTGAATGTGGGCCTTGATAAAATCGGCCACAAGTAGCGCAAGACCGCGTCCTACAAGCGCAAATTCGGTCTCATTCGTAACACGCCCTTCACAAATATGGAAATATTCCGGACGCACGTCTAAGGCATAAATCATCTTGCGAACTTCTTCGAAGGAGAAGCCGCTAACACTCTGAGCACTAGAGGGAAAGTTCGCTATCACATCGGTGTCCAATTCCAACCCGTACCGATCGCCTAAATGTTCGGCGATTCTTACATACACTTCGTCCCACCTCTCCTCACCACTCATCAAGTCTTCGAAACTTGCTAGGTCGATAAGCTCATTGACCTCGATCCTTTGCCAAATGTGCTCTGGGGTATAGTTTTCTTGAATCCCAAGCATGAAGTAACGTTCTAACGCGCCTTCTTCTATCGCATAGGTAAACCCGTTTCCACTATGTCTGCCTTCGAGATTTCTCAAATCGGTATGCGCGTCGATGTTCAGGCAGTGTACCGCTTGGCCTGCAGCAGCACTTACTCCGGTTAAACAGCCGTACGCATTGTTATGTCCGCCGCCGACCACAATAGGAATGGCGCCGCGCTTGGCGATGCGTGCTACGACATTTTGAACGACTGCATCGTTTTGGGCAGTAGCTTCACGCAAGGCGGAGAGCTGATCGTCTTCCACGTTTTGTGTGGCGATGATTGCGCCTAAAACTGCTACGCTTTCAGCGGGAAAAAATCGGTTTGATTGGAAGTTACAGAGGTAGCTTAAAAATGCGCTAAAACTATGTTGGGCACCGCCACGGCCATGGTTGCCGCGGACGCCGAAGTCTTCCTCAATTCCGACAATCACGAATTTGTACGGTAGCGATTCTTCGCTTTCCCATTCTTCAGAGGAAACAGCGGCAAGAACCTCTCCTAATCGCTGCTCACCAGCTCTGTTCGAAGTTCGCTGAAGTAAATCTTGGGTGGTGTAGTGTTCTAATACGGTACTCATGTTCGTGCGTTATTGAAAAGTTCCTCCAAGTAGGGTGTGCTCGATGTGGTTGGTTCCGAAATCATAGGCAATATATTCGATCGATGGTATGCGTCGTGTGATCAGCAGGTCGGCATCTTTACCCACGGTGATAGATCCTTTGCGGTCCTCAAGCTGCAAGGCTGCAGCACCATTTAGGGTAGCAGCATTTAGCGCTTCGGCTGGAGTCATTTTCATCTTCGCACAAGCCATGTTCATGATCAGTTGCATGTTTCCAGTAGGACTCGATCCAGGATTGTAGTCGGTGGCCAAAGCTACAAGAGTATCACTGTCGATAAGACGGCGAGCAGGAGCGTATGGAATGCCGATGAAATAGCTACAGCTTGGTAATAACGTAGCGATAGTATCGCTGCCTTCTAGAGCTTTGAAGGCCGGTTCGCTCATCACTTCTAGGTGGTCTACACTTAGGGCGCCTGCCTCAACTGCTTTGGGGATTGCTCCAATATCATAGAACTGGTTCACGTGCAGTTTCGCAGGCATGTTGTAGGTTTTTGACGCTTCTAAAAGTGCCTCCAAAGTACCCATACGGAAGTAGTCGCGTTCGATGAATCCGTCTAGGAATTGTGCGAGTCCTTCCTGAGCGACAGTAGGCATAAGTTCTTCCAACATCCAGCGGGTGTACTGCTCATCATTCCAACCGCGCTGTTTCGCCCAAACGGGTAGGGCATGTGCCGCCAAAAACGTTGGGACTAGAGTGGCATCGGTTTTTGCATTCAATGCAGCAACGGCGCGCAGTAGTTTGAGCTCGCCCTCGGCATCTAGACCGTAACCACTTTTTACTTCAAGTGTCCCGGTTCCATAGTGAACTAAGCGATCTAAACGTTCGGCACTCTGGGTAACGATATCCTCAAGATGTGTTTCGCCGACCTTTTTGGCACTGTTCAAGATGCCTCCTCCAGCTGCTGCGATTTCTTCATAGCTGGCTCCTTTTAATCGGAGGTTGAATTCTTGTTCGCGTGTCCCTGCGTAAACCAGATGACTGTGGGAATCGACGAAGGCAGGTAAAACGCAGCGATTGGAGCAGTCGAAGGTGTCCATATCATCCGAGGGACACTGGCTCATCGGTCCAAAATCTGAAATTTTACCGTCCGTTATGGTTAAAAAAGCGTGATCAATTGTAGGGAAGTCCGCCATCTCTTTGCCACGTAAGGCTTTAGTAGTGAGCGGTCTAATCCCACCGAGGTGGGCGATATGTGTAAGTCTAAGGTTCATGTATCAATGTTACGAAGAATGCGCTATAGTTTCCTATTTTAGTGCCATGCCCGGAAATTCGATAGGAGACAGTTTAAAATTGACCACGTATGGTGAAAGCCATGGTGATCAAATAGGTGGCGTTCTTGACGGAATGCCTGCAGGTATTTCGATTGATATCGAAGCGATTCAAAAAGAATTGGACCGTAGACGTCCAGGACAAAGTCATTTGACCACGGAGCGTACCGAACACGACCAAGTACGCATTCACAGCGGCGTATTCGAGGGGAAAAGCACCGGAACTCCCATCGCATTTTCAATCCTAAACAAAGACCAGCGCAGTAAAGATTACAGCGCTCTAGAGCAGGTCTATCGCCCATCACATGCAGATTATGTATATGATGCAAAGTATGGGCATAGAGATCATCGCGGTGGTGGAAGATCCAGTGCACGTGAAACGGCGTGTAGGGTAGTTGGAGGTGCATTAGCCGCCTTAGTAATCCCCGATATACAAGTTCGTGCA
>Ga0209137_1004064_pt1 | contig 11838 bp, 23 predicted proteins | sample SaaInl5LU_22_DNA_FD_184642 | JGI IMG/M metagenome (GOLD analysis project Ga0209137, IMG submission 184642) | Marine microbial communities from expanding oxygen minimum zones in the Saanich Inlet - ESP_105LU_22_DNA (SPAdes) (version 2) | ecosystem: Environmental > Aquatic > Marine > Intertidal...
TGACGCTGGAAGATCGATTACGGCCACGGAAAGGCCCGCAGCGACGTGCTGCTCTAATGACTGAAGCTGCGCCTCGATGGTAGACCGCTCCAACTGGATAAGGGCATCGGACTGCGCCATCACTGCTCGTGGCGCAGGCAGTGTGGCAAGACGCGAGCGCAAGCTGGATTTAAGTGCTTCATAGTTTTCCGATGCGCTTAACGCGACCTCTGACGCCACAAATTCTGCGATCGCATTCGCGAGCTCGACCGCGCGCATATCGCTTGAATGCGTGACCAATACTACGGCAGTCGCTCCATCCGCCTCAATATCAACTGATCCAAAGAAGCTGCGGCGACTACCCTCCTGCGCAAATTCACCCTGCCCAGCAAAATCGTCATCCGCCGAAAGGTTCAACGCCGCATCAAGTGACGCAAACCCCTTGGGCGTGGAAACAAGTGCAGCTGCACCCGCAATCGCCTCGTTTAGTGTGATTTCGCAAACAGATGCAGGGGGACAATAGGCCTGGGAGATACCCCGCAAGGATGCCTCTGCACGGTACTGCGTGGGCGCAATTGCAAACGCGTAGACGGCTGAAAACAGCACCGCTCCGATGAAGGCAGATGCCACAATGCGCCACTCACCCAAAATCGTCAGGAAGAGCTCTCCCAGGTCGATTTCATCGTCAAACTGCTGATCAGACATACCCAAATCTTCCCCTCGCAACGGAACTTCCTAAGCTCAATAAACGCAGTTCACCGATCCAACAAGCACGTGTTTTTGGCAAGCAGCCCCTCATAATGGGCGCTTTCCTGCAAACTGCAAAGGGGGGGTGAAAGCTTCCTTCTTGAGGCATTAGGTAATCAACCAAGGGCAAATCGAGCCCAGAGGCCGGCGTTGATCGATCACGCGGGGTTCCTACGCAACCGAGCCTTCTACACCCACAAAAATCAAAGCTCCCGGTTATGCGAAAAATACCTTCTCTAAGAGCAGTAAACGCTGAAAAATGTCATGAAGCTGCAGTCTTGGGTTACACCAAACCGTCCCGCTGCCCCACATGAATGATGGCCTGTAGAAACCCTTTCACGGACCCACAGTCGAACCTCTGACCATTCAGCGTTACGGCCTCCACCTGACCTGCGGCCGCCTGCGTATTGATCGCATCTGCCAGTTGTATTTCACCGCCGGCACCAGGCGCTTGGTTACGCAGGATCTCAAAAATGTTAGGCGTCAGAATATAACGCCCGATCGAAGCCAAGTTTGAGGGAGCCCGCTCGAAAGAGGGCTTTTCCACAAGGCCTGCGACGGCGCCAATAGTGGCACCATGTTCCACTACTCCGTATTTCGAGATGTCGGGTCCGTTGACTTGCATGACTGACAGCTGCGTCCGTCCTGAGGCCATGTAGCCTTTGACGAGATCGGCCGTCACACCCGCCCCCTCGTAGATCAAGAAATCGTCTGCCAGCAGCACTGCGAAGGGATCATTGCCCACAACGCGCTCTGCGCAAAGTACTGCGTGACCCAACCCCAGCTGTTCCGGCTGACGAACGAAGATGCATTCAACGCCATCCGGCAAAATGCTGCGCACCATCTGCGCCTGCTCATTTTTGCCCTTGGCCCGCAGCGCAGCCTCAAGCTCTTGATTGCTGTCGAAGTGGTCCTCTATTGCCCGCTTATTGCGTCCTGTGACGAAGATGAGCGTATCTATGCCCGCCGCTATAGCTTCCTCCGCGGCATATTGGATCAGAGGCTTGTCCACGATTGGCAAGAGCTCCTTCGGCATGGCTTTGGTGGCCGGCAGGAAGCGGGTGCCGAAACCGGCAACGGGAAATACGGCTTTTCGAACAGTTTTCATATGGGCTCTTTTCGAACGTCATCTCGTCTTAAAAATGCGAGTTCAATGATTTCAGCTTATTTCATACGATAAATGGACACTACCCGGAATAGCCACCAGTCTCATACCAGCGCCACGCATCGGCAATCATCAGACGTAGAGTTGACCGCTCCGGTGACCAGCCCAGCTCCTCGGCGGCACGCCGACTGCCGGAAACTAGCGCCGCGGCATCCCCCTCTCGGCGCGGGCCGAAAACATGTGGGACTTCACGACCTGTTGCAGCCTTGCACTCGGCAATGACATCTTTGACGGAAAAGCCTGCGCCAGTTCCCAAGTTGAACACGCGGCTTCCTTTGCCCTCAATCAACCATTCCAGGCCCCTTATGTGGGCATCTACCAAATCCATAACATGGACATAATCACGAAGGCAGGTGCCGTCGGGCGTTGGATAATCCGCTCCGTAGATAGTCAGGGCATCCCTTTTGCCGACTGCTGCCTCAATCATCACTGGGATCAAATGAGTTTCTGGATGGTGCCATTCCCCCACTTCAGCTTCAACATCAGCGCCAGCAACATTAAAATACCGAAACACCACCGCCTCCAAACCATGGCTCGCGCCGAAATTGCGTAGGATTTCCTCGACTGCCCGCTTGGAAGCTCCGTAGGCATTGAGTGGCATTTGGGCGCTCTGTTCGTCCAAAACCACATTGTCTTGGTCGCCATAGATCGCGCAGGTGGACGAAAACACCATATGTTTACAGCCCGCTGCCACCATGGCCTCGCAGAGATTGAGCGAGCCAAGTACATTATTACGCCAGTAGCGGCCAGGTGTCCGTGTCGCCTCGCCCACCTGGCTCAGCGCTGCAAAATGTATAACGGCGACGGGTTCGTATTTTGAAAAGACCGCATCCAGCGCCTCTCGATCGAGCAAATCCCCTTGCATGAAGGGACCGAACTTCACTGCTCTGGCCCAACCCGTGACAAGGCTATCAAAGGTCACTGGAATATAGCCGTGCCGCGCTAGCAGTTTGCAGGCATGGGAACCGATGTAGCCCGCGCCACCCGTGACCAATACGTGTTTCAAAAGAGTTTTCCTTGCAATTGGCTGGATATGTATGCCGCCGCCTTGATATGTTCCGAGGCTCATCTGCCTCGCCCAAACGCGGCATCGACCTGGAAACCAGCGTTCGTTTAGCGGAGCTTGCCCGCCACCTCTCATTTCCTCTTGCAGAACTTCCTGCCCACAGAACCAGAGATGACGTTTTATGCAAACCTGAACACGCTCAATATGATCACCTAGTCATTGAACAAGCTACCCTCCGGCATACTCTGGGCGTTACAGTTCATGGTTCAGCGATCTGGTCCATGTCTCCAAGGGGTCATGACAGGGCCGAACGAATGTCCGTTTGAGAAAAATCGTCTCCGACATAAAGCAATGGCGAGCCACAGCCCTTTGCTGTGACATAAGAGAAACAATCCCCCAAGTTCAATCCCGCAGGATGAAGGCCTTTGCCCCATACAGAGTAAGCCTCGGCAACTGCAATGGCGCCAGCGGCACTTAGGGTCTCAATTTCAACTGCAATCCCTTCAATGAGTTGCGACATCTCCGCCGAGATCCCTCGTCGGCCAGCAACAATCAGAGCTTCGGCCATTGTCCCCGCAGAGATCTTGAATTCCCCATTACTTTTCATAAGCTCCGCAATCTGATCTGCCTCGGGCGCATCCAAGAGCAGAGCCATCAGTGCCGATGTATCGAGAACAATCACTTCGGCAGGCCTTCATCGTCGTAAAGGAAATCCTGGCTCCGTGCTGCAGCAGCTCCAGCGGTAGCCCTAGCCGCAGCTTGAGCTCGCACAGCATCAATTAGTTCGGCCCTTCTTTTGGCAGAGGGCTTGGCATGCATTGGCACCAATCGCGCGACGGCGTTTCCATGCCTGGTCAACACGACTTCCTCACCCGCCTCTGCCCTACGGACAAGGTCAGTCAAGCGCGCCTTGGCGTGGGTGATGGCGAGTTGCATGACGTTCTCCTTTTTTTAACTTCCAATATGGACCAATAAGTGGTCCAATTCAAGTTCTATGCGGCATATCCCAACACAGAAAGAACACCTGAGCGGGGTGGATATACAGCTACCGCTGCAGTTTAGCCAAAATTGTAGTAACTAACCTGCATTGTATTTGGAGGATGCTATGGTCGTGCACACGGTCTCGAGCCGGGAACTCAATCAGGATGTCGGCCGGGCAAAACGCGCGGCTGAGGACGGCCCGGTCGTAATCACCGATCGTGGGCGGCCATCACATGTCTTGCTCAGCTGGGCAGAATACCGGCGCCTGAGCGGTGGCCCTAGAAACTTGGCTGCGGTTTTGGCAGGATCGGCTCTGCCAGATATTTCTTTCGTGCCTGAGAAATCAGGGCTGAAAACCCGCGACGTTGAATTTAACTGATGTACCTACTCGACACGAATGTGATCTCCGAGCTCAGAAAGGGCGGAGACGGGCAGGCTGCCGCTGTGGCTTGGTTCAGCAAGGTTGATGCAGGCGAAATGTTCATCTCAGCCTTGACGTTAATAGAGTTGGAAATCGGCATTTTGCGTGTTCAGCAGCGGGATAGCGATCATGGCGCGCGACAATGCATCTGGTTTGAGACCCAAGTCTGTCCCGAATTTGAAGATCGGACCCTCAGCGTCGATGCTGCGATCGCTAGACGTTGTGCTCAACTTCATGTTCCCGACCCAAAATCCGATCGTGACACCTTGATAGCCGCGACGGCGTTGGAGCATGGTCTGAACATAGTCACCTGAACCGCGCCGAGTTTGTCTTACTGCGGATGCTTCTTCAAGTTTCACCCACGGCCGGGGCTCTGTTGCAACAGAGCCCATGTGACCCGATGGTTTCGTTGGGCGCATGACTACTGTTGACAAAACCCCAGCCTTTACTGGGTGTTCAGTGGCGACCCCTGTGAGAAAAAATCCTCAGAGGCCGGAACGTGGCGCGCATTGATGCGGCGGCTAACAAGCGGTTATTAGGCATTAACAGCAGTCATGCTTGCAATTTTCGCTAGCATGGACTACCTTGCATCAATGAATAGCAAGCACGAAAAGACCCTTGCCGCCGTGTTCCATGACACTGAGTCACGCACGATCGAATGGGCGGCAGTCGAAAGCCTGCTGCTGGCTACAGGTGCGAGGCTGGTCGAAGGGCGTGGTTCGCGAGTGCGGTTCGAAAAGGACGGCGAGGTGGCGACGTTCCACCGCCCGCACCCCGCCAAGGAAGCGAAGCGATACCAGGTGCGTGATGCCCGCAACTTTTTGGAACGGATCGGGGTGAAGCCATGAACAACACCATGAACTACAAGGGCTATGCCGCCAGGATCGATTATGACGACGAAGACGGTATTTTCACGGGTCGCATTGCTGGTATCGGTGACGGTGTTGGCTTTCACGCCGACACCGTGGAGGGGCTGCGCGAAGCCTTCCATGAGGCTGTTGAAGACTACATCGAGACTTGCGCCAAGATCGGCAAGGAACCGCAGAAGGCCTATTCTGGGCAAGTCATGTTTCGGGTCAGCCCCGAGGTTCACCGCAAGGCAGCGCTGGCGGCCGAGTTGTCGGGCAAGAGCCTGAACCAGTGGGCTGAGGAAGTGCTAGATCGGGCCGCAGGCTAGGTCCAGGACCTATATCCAGAGCATGAAAGTTGCGGCAGTGCAGATGCAGCTCGATGAGCGGTGCTGGCGGGAAGGTTGCGCGGAAGGCATCCTTGGAAATTATGGCTGCGCCCGCAATGGAGGCCGTTGACGTCCTCTACCAAAGCAGGGGCACCATGGCTTCGGCTATTCGCGGTTATCAAGCTTATGACTGCGCAGTGTTACTATCGCCAAACAGGGCGGCCTTTCGTGTTGGTAGTGCGTCGATTGCTGTTCCTGCTTCATGTCTGGCCATGGCGAGGTCATACTGCGACTGTAGGTTGATCCAGAACTGTGGATCCATGCCAAACCAGTGGCCCAGCCTCAGCGCAGTGTCGCCAGTGACGGAGCGCTTTTTGTTGATAATTTGCGACAAACGATTGGCGGGCACCTTGATCTGGCGCGCAAGCTCTGTGGGCGTGACGCCCAAGACTTCGAGCTCTTCGCGAAGAACTTCTCCAGGATGGGTGGACCTCATGAACAAAAAATGCACTCCTAAATTAGTGATATTCGACCAATTCGACGTTAGAGGGGCCTGGCTGGCCTTCTTGCCATTTGAGACGAATGCGCCACTGCTGGTTCACGCGGATGGAGAACTGCCCTATCCGAACGCCCCTCAGCGCCGCTAGCCGATTACTTGGCAGTGCCCTCAGCGAGGCCAAGTCGGGCGCTGCGTTGAGAATGGACAGCCAGCGGGATGCATGGCCTTCAAAGCCCTGACAGTCCTCTACAAACTCCCGGCGCGCGAAGGCTTCAGCCTCCTTGTCTTTGTACCCGATTATCATAGCACAGCATAGTCAAATGTACGATGTACGTCAATCATAAATGTGGCAACCGCAACGCCCGCAGGCGTGCGTCAGCCTGTGGGCGTCGGCTATTTTACGGCCTCGAAACTGCGCCACTGGCCGCGACGTTGAAGGTCTTTTTCTCATAGATGGTCGAGATTGTTTTTCCATCCCAGACATAACAGAGGTGGCGCTCCTGACGGCAGTTGGACAGAAGCCGAGGCCGAAATACGGCGACACATTCACCACCCTCATCCCTAATGCTCATGTAGAGAATTCCGTCCGACCCACTCTCACGCAGCCGGAGCGCCAGGTCCTGTGAAATCGCATAGCTTGTTGGGTGATAGTAGGCAGGTTGGCTGGAACGCATACCTCGGATGTCGTGGAGCTCAGCATTCAGATCAACTGCATAGACGCGCATATCAAGCTCCTGCGCAGGCTCGTTGGTTGCCTGCAGGAATTTGATGCGGTGAAACTTAGTTTCCGCAACGGCTGTCTCGATCGACTTACCAGCATAAAACACGCCATAGGTGCCGTTTGTGAAGCGATCCCCCTCAGGATTGAGATGTGTGAAGGCAGCCATAATAGGCGAAGTGCCGGGACCGGACACTCGGTCTTCCAGCGCAACCAATGCAATGTCCCCGACTTCTTCACGCAGCCTATCATTGGTCATCGCCTCGATTTCATAAACTGCTTCAAAGTCAGCAGGATCTGCAACATCCTCAAAGAGACTGATTGGCGGGAAGCGGCTTGGCACGATGCGGTAGCATGGTTGCCACGCAATACTGTTCGTTTGGATTTCGTCGATCATCCGCGTTGTGCATCAACATATTGCCGGACGACGAAGAGGTCAGCAACGTTACCAGACATCATCCGGTCCAAGGCAGAACGACCACTGAAGGTTTTGGCGGCGTTGGGCTTTCGCACCCAATCGTCGGCAGTCTGCGGAAGAAGGATGTGCAGCCCCTTGTAGATGCCCAAAACGTAAGAGATGCGTTCCAACGCATCCTTTGGAATCGTTGATACACTGCCCCGTTTCCAGGACTGAAATGTTGATCGGCTCTCCAGACCAAGCAATCGCATTTGCTCCTGCTCCTGCAGCTTCCAAGCCTCTGCAATTCGGAAGAACGTGCGCAATGCAGGACCCGTCAGATCCTTACGGCTTGTTGCCTTAACAGTTGTCGTTGATTGCATGGTCGCCACCTCCACCGGCAGTTTGCTCATAAAATAAACATTTGTCAAGTTTTGATCGTATATTGAACATTGCCCTGCTGGGGAGACACCCTGTAGCCGGAACGCTCTAGCAGCGACGCTGGCCTACAGGTCGCAGCATCACCGTCTACCCCCCCCATCAAATGTCGCCGCTGACTACATTGTCAGCCAGAGCTACATGGTGACATGAAGGAAATCATGTACTCAAAAACAGCCCAAAAAGCACTCATGCGAATGCAGCGGAACTGGACCATTCGAATTCGCGACAAGATCAGCTCATATACCAATAACCCAGCTTCGCAGGCGAATAATGTCAGGGCACTGCAGGGCATGGATGGAATGCTGCGGCTTTGGGTGGGAGATTAGCGGATTGTGATGTGCGACGGCGTTGTGCTTGAGATCCTGGACATCAAGGTGCGCGGCAATGCTTACGAGCAGTGAGCGAAATGAATGAAATGGTGACCATTCCCAAAGACGAATACCTCCGCCTTAAGGCGATTGAGCAGGAGATGGCTGATCTGAATATTGCAGCCAACACTTTGGCCCGCATCAAAGCTGGAACTGAGGAGTTGGTCCCCTCCGCTGTCGTCGATCGGTTGCTGGCCGGTGATGCGCCCCTCATGGTTTGGCGCGAACACCGCGGGCTGTCTCAAGCGAAATTGGCGCGTCAGTCAGGCGTTAACCGCATCCAGATTATCGACATCGAAGCGGGTCGCAAAACTGGGTCCGCTGCCACCCTCAAGAAACTGGCGACTGCACTAAACGTCGACATGGATGACCTGTTTGATGCTCCAGACCAATAATGTCGTCGCTCGAAGGACCTGCTGACGGTTCGACGACACATCCTTCATCGCAACCTGCAGAAGCAGGGCGACATTCTCAGCGGTGAACTTGTACACCTTTCCGTCGGGGATGCGCGTGGCGGAAATCGGGTACTTGGGTCGGCGCAGATCGATGCGAGCAACGTGGCACCACTCCCGTCCTGTCGAGAACTCGCGAACGAAGTCATTTGACGACAGCCCGTGTTCGGCTTCATCCACAGAGACGACCTTATCGCACATGATGGGGTGCTGGCACGCATTGCAGCCGCATTCGCAGATCCTGCGGTTGGGGCGGTGTTCGCGGCGCTGGAAGAAGCAGCAGACCCAAAAGCGGCCCCGACACAGCAACAGGGAACACTGTGAGCGCATGACAACACCAAACACTGTGAGGGGAACATGTGGGCGCAATCACGGTGGCTGGCCCCAGACCACTCAGATGTGGGCAGCCGCTGAGATAAATACCTGTGAGCCAAAAGGAGAACATAGGGATGAGCACACAGTTATTGGAACACTTGCGCGACAGGCTGATTGAATATGGGGCTGTCAAGAACACGCCCAAGTTTTGCCGATCATGGCTGGGGCGCAGCGATGGCTATATCCGCGTGCCGCGCTATCACAACATGGGCCCCAACATCGAAGCTCTGGTGATCTGCGCCAACAAGCTGGGCTACTAAGCGGATCGCCTGCGGGGCAGTGACGATCTCCAGCATCAGCTGTGGTGTGAACGCTTTGATGAGCTATAGGCGCTGTGCGAGTTGGAAATCGAACGGCAGGGTCAAGCCAAGTGGCGCACGCCAGAGAGCATGGTGGCCTGAAATGCAGTCGCCAGTGATTTGTTCCCAAAGCCCTTTTGTAGGCAAAAAATCCCTCCTGCGGAATTTTCGGGTGGAGCACTTACAGATTGTGGCTGGTGATTTCACAGCACCAGGCCAGCCGGGCAGGTGGCGGTGATGCGCATCGCTGAGATCATTACCAGCAAGCCAAGGCCAAGGCCTGGCTATACGCCACATGAGCATCCTGACACCAAGCAGCGTCGTAAGCCCAAGCCAAAGCCGCGACCGTTTAACGACTCCAAGCCTGACAAGTTGAGTTGAGCTCCGCATGCGGTTGGTCGCCACTGGGTCGAACGCGGCGGTCATCCATTATGCGCATCACACTGGATCGGTGAACCAAAGCAGCACGAACGCTGTTTCAGACATCCCACACAGGACCGCCATAGGCCTTTAGCTTGGCATCATTGCTCAGAAGGGCAAAACCTTTGGCCATGGCCTGTGCCACCAATATACGGTCAAAGGGATCCGCATGTATGGGTGGCAAGGTGGGCAACCGCAGCACATGGCTGCTTTCAATCGCCACTTCACTATAGTCATTGGCCACAAGGCCCGCGCGCAGCTCTGCCACATCCACTTGGAAATCACTGCGCCCAAGAGCCGACTTGATGGCCACTTCCCATAAGCTTGCCACGCTGAAATGCAGGCTGCTGGAAGGGTCGCTGAGCAGCCGTTGTGCCTTGTCTGACAGCCGCTCGGGTTCATACGCAGCCCAAAGTAGCACATGCGTGTCCAATAACAGCTTCACGTGTCTTTGCCCGCAAACATGTGAGCGATGTCATCATCGAACATCTGGTTGAAATCCGCAGGCACAGTGGCCTTGCCAGCCAAAAAGCCCAAGCGGCTTGGCTTCTGCCCTTCAATCATCGTGACCTTCACCAAGGGTTTGCCTGACTTGGCGATTACGAAGGTCTCGCCCTTGCTTGCAGCCTCGACCAACTTAGAGAGATGGGTCTTGGCCTCGTGGATATTGACGGTTTTCATAGGAAGGCCTGTGTTAGTCAAGTTAAGTTAGTTTACTTGGATCGGTATGGTTTGGTCAAGTGTGGAGATCGGCAGCCATCCATCTTGTCCAGCTCTTGGGTTGGCTCGCGGCTTATCGGGTTCTGCGTTGTGGCGTGCAGCGTCTGTGCTGCGTGTACCTTTACGCGGCAGTGCGCCAAAATCTTCTCGGACGAAGAGAAGAGCGATCTGATTGAGTATCTGGCCAAGAACCCACTGGCGGGCGACGAAATCCCGGGCACGGGTGGCGTTCGAAAAATCCGGTTCGCGGCGTCGGGTCGTGGCAAGCGTGGCGGGGCTCGCATCATCTACCACTACTTGGATGATGAATTCCCCTTATATGCCTTATTGGCATACACAAAAAACGCCCGCACCGACATGACGCCAGAAGAGAAGAGTCAAGTAACAGCTTTTGTTGAGTTATTGAAGGCCGCTAGAAGGAGACGACAATGACTGGGTTCGCAAGTGAACTGATCCAATCTCTCTCTGAAGCCGTTGCACATGCCAACGGGCAGGGCGACGCCATTGTGCATGAAGCCATCGATCCACGCGAAATCCGCACGCGCGCCAAGCTCACGCAAGCTCAGATGGCTCCGTTGATGGGCATGAGTTTGTCGGGTTATCGCAAGTGGGAGCAAGGACAGCGGCGCTTGAGCGGCCCGGCGATGTCACTGCTGCGCCTTATTGAAAAGGAACCAGAGGCAGTACGCCGGGCCCTGAAATTGAACCATTGAGGTGTGCCCGCCGACGCGCAAGGCATGTGACAGTTTGCGTAGATGGTGTCCTGCGAACCTAGGGCTGGTATCCGATCTGGACCCTTCTCACGACTTTAGCCCCACAATTCATGATGGAGATTGCGCAGCATTGTGGCCGCCGCTGTCGTCACATTTTCGGGCGATGAGCTTGATGTTGAGTGATGTCAGCACCTTAAGGACGGTTCCGAATTCTGGGTTTCCACTTGAGCTGAGGGCGCGGTAGAGGCTCTCACGGCTGACGCCGGCATCATCTGCAATCCGCTTCATGCCCCTTGCGCGCGCAACGACGCCGATTGCATCGGCGATGAAGGCGGGGTCTTGCGTCTCCAGCGCATCGGTCAGGTAGCCCGCGACCATTTCGTCGCTTTCAATGTATTCCGCTGGATCAAAATCGGTGACGTCATGTTGCATCTGAGATCTCCCTCGACATTTGATGCGCGATCGCGATGTCTTTTTGTTGGCTCTTCTTATCGCCGCCACACAGTAGTAGGATGACTTCGTAGTAGGATGACTTCCGAGCCCTGCTGCCGAAAATAGACCGATAGCCCTTGCCATCGTGTATGCGCAACTCGCTTACGCCCTGCCCGACTGCCTCCACGTCACCAAAGTGACCGAACTTCATGCGCCGCAGCCTGACGACGATCTTTTGCCGCGCCCGTTGGTCGCGCAGACTGCGGAGCCAAGACGAGAATGCGTTGGTTTGCCTGACATTGAACGTTGCGAAATGTAGCCCATGGGCTACATCACTTCAAGCACAATTCGCTTTGGCGCGAGATGTGGCGCCTTCCTGCCGAGAAAACCTGTAAGGCCCGTAATTTTTGCAGTGTCTGCGCCACGCGCCTGTTGCCTATTCGTTGCTTCTGGACATTTGAAAACTCAAAAAATTGCCCAAAAACACAGCCACGCGCGCGGGACACATTTAGATTAACAAAAACAACG
>Ga0209137_1004066_pt1 | contig 11837 bp, 11 predicted proteins | sample SaaInl5LU_22_DNA_FD_184642 | JGI IMG/M metagenome (GOLD analysis project Ga0209137, IMG submission 184642) | Marine microbial communities from expanding oxygen minimum zones in the Saanich Inlet - ESP_105LU_22_DNA (SPAdes) (version 2) | ecosystem: Environmental > Aquatic > Marine > Intertidal...
AAGGGTGACTGGAAAGACAACTCTATATATAACGACACTATAAATTGGTATTGTGTTAAAATGGAGATATTGTATAACACCCTGCTACCTTTATGGGAAAAAGTTCAATCAGAATTAGATTAAATATTAATTAAAATAAATTTAAAATGGGGTTATTTGATTTGTTTAAAAGAAAAACTGTAGCAGAAAAAAATATTGAGTATTTACAGAGACTAAGAAAAAAAACAATAGTTCAAGAAAAAAAAAGCATGATGCATGAAATGATAGTTGGTTCTTTTCATGATTCTTCTTTATTGGACGAACATCCAAATGGAGAAGGTGATTTTGGTTTAGTTAAAAGTAATCCTATACCAATTTATGGGATTGACAATATACCAACTTATATGGATAAATTAAGATACAAATACACATCTAAATCTGGGTCAGGTACCTCAACATATAACCCAGTCGATTTTGTTAGAACTACAGATAATGACAAGTATAGAGTTGGATCTAAAAAGCCAGACAATACTCCTGTAGCTTCCTCGACATCATCTACAAATATTGAAGGTCATATTGATGTTTATAATCTTTATTCAATGGGAGGGGAGATGCTAGCTAAAATATATGTCAATTGTTACTCACTTAGAACATCTAATAAAGTCCCTAGTGACTTTTACCACCGAGATGATATTCCGGTTGAAAAAGATTCTAAATTATTATTAGAGGTTATGAAAAATAAAGCCAGATAAATGAATTATTAGAAATATGGAATCTTTTTTATATTTCTATATCAGTTTTTAGTATATAATTATAAATAAAATTTTTAGGAAAGTTATTTTGAGGTGTGATACAAAACTTTTTAAATTGTTTCAAAAAGTATCTTTAAAGTGTTTTAACTCTTTAAGTTCATTATCTAGTATTGAATAAATTATAAAGTTTTTTTCTTTGTCGTTAAATGGCCAAGTGCCTGATTTGACAGTTAATTCAACTTTCCAAGGTTTTTTTTCATTGTATGGTATAGCAACGTTTATTTCTGTGATAGTTCCTTTTTTAAAACCATTATTTGACAACATTCTAAGCACTCTTTCAAAATCCTCATCTGTAATTGAAGTATTTTGATCAAAATTTAAATCTACTAGATATTCATACTTACTTTTTAAGTAACTAATTTTTTCTTTTTCATTATCTAGTATTTTCCTAGTACCATTCCATATACCGTAGTATATAGCATATCCGATCCCAAATATTAAAGCAATAAATAAATAACCTATCATTTATTATTAATTAAGTTGTTAATAAATCGTACAATTTTTGAAATTATTCTTGCTAACAAAAACGGAACAAACGTAACTGCTAGAATCAATAGTAAAATGACTAAAATTATTTCCATTCTAATTAATTTTAATCATTACTCCCCCATTTTGGACCATAGTGAGAGCCAACACCTACTGTAACATTATATCCATTTTCATTTGCAATTTTTTCTGCCCCTTTTTCAACAATGCTACTTCCACAATTTAAATAGTCAAGACACATATTTACAGAAAAATTTTGTTTTAAAGCTCTTAATAAAATTTGTTCAGAGCCACTTTTTCCAAGTCGTATGTAAAATGGATAGTTTTTAGCTATTGTTTTTATGCCATTGTTATTAATTGCTGACAAAAGAGAAGATATTGATTCAGGATGATATTCAATCATTTTAACTAGCACATCACCAGCAGCAAATCTAACATCTTGGCTATCGTTTTTCATCTTTTGCTTCATAAGAACAACAGATGGTTCACCTATTCTAGCTAATAACTCTATTGCATCTTCGTCTTCAATCATTTTATCAGCTAAAAAATCAATAAAATCATCTCCCATATTATTTACAGCATTTAAAATAGCATCTGAAGTTTTATCGGTTTGCCATATTTCATAGAGTTTCTCAATTACTATATTTTTATAATTGAACGCAAGTTTTCTTATTGAAGCATCAAAAATTAAATTAGAGTTAGCGATTGTTAAACCATGAACAATTAATTCAATTTTTTTATTTACCGGAGGTGAATATGGAGACAATGGATCTAACATATATGATAGTGGTTGTTCAATTTTCTCGTCTTCAATTTGAGCATATCGAGTAATCATATCTTCCAAAGCTTGATCAACTATTGATCCTACTTTGTAGTCTTTTCCGTAATATTCTGCAATTAATTTAACAGGTTTAGGTGTCAGGGAATCTGATAAAGAAAATGCAATCTGGGTCCTTTCTTTTTTATCCTTTTCGTTAATCAAGTCTTTCACTTGTTGATCTATTGTTTTAGAACCACAAGAGTAAAAAACTATTGAAATTATAGTCAAAAACTTTAAGGTTGATGTTTTCATATATAAATTTTATAAATTATTTAAATTTAAAGATTATAGTTTTGATGTAAAATACTCTCAATACAATGAGAATATTTTATTACATATAATTTTGAAGATTATTTGTAATTTAAATCAAAGAATTTTTAAAATATGAAATTTTTATTGAGCTTATTTACATTAGTCGTTACATTAACTGCTTATTCAGTTAATGCCCAAGAACATGATTCAATAAAAATTGTTAGTTCAGAAGAATATTATCCTTACATAAAATTAAGTGAAAAGGATACACTAGTTCTTCCAATAACACTTGAATTAGAGTTAGCAATGTCTTCGCTAAGGGATTTAAATTTAAAAAGCGATTATTTTTATTCAGAAACGAGTCATGCAGTTTATACGAAATATGACTCAATCTATGTTAGTCAATTTAATGATACTATCGATTTAAACCCCATTTTTTTTTACAGATTGTTATATCCGGAAAGTGATCAGCATTTTATGAGTAATCCTGGTTTCACTAAAATTAACGATAGCACATATCAGGAGATTACAAACATAATAGAAAATGTGTATCCTCATAAATGGGATTTAAGAGACTACCCCTTTGATACTCAAAATTTAAGAATTGTTTATAGAACAATAGAAGACACATCTTATGTGAGATTGAAAGAGTCGTCTATTTATAAATCTAAAATGTACGGTGATTTCCCGGATTTAATGGATGGTTTTAAAATAAAAGGAATTAAAGCAACAAACAATTTTTATAAGTCACCTACAATTATAGAGGTTGCAGAAAATGAAGAAAGAGAGTCTATTTTTGAAGAACTTATTTTTAATATTGAGATAGATCGAGAAGGTTCATTTTTATATTTTAAATTATTTTTTGGAGCTTTTTTGTCCTTTATCATTTCATTTTTAGTTTTTTTTATAGATAAAAAAATGTTTGAAACAAGAATCACATTGAGCCTTGGGGGTATTTTTGGTGCAGTAGGGAACAAGTATTTTGTTGAATCTTCAATGCCTGAAATACAGGTATTAACTAAGGCGGATCTAATCAATAATTTAGTTATTTTATTAATTATTTTAAACATATTTATAATTATTGCTCAACACAGCAAAGTTTTTAGAATAGGTTTTTTAAGTAAAAACTTATATGCAAGTTATTTTATGGCATTTCTATTTATAATAACTAATCTTTTAATAGTTTTTCTGTAATGGATTTAAAAAGCTCAATAAAAAAACTCGGCATAACAAATGTTTTAGAATCATTATTTAAGGGTCTAAAAGGTGTTGATTATGAAAATATCTCATTGATTAAATCAACGGCTAAATATGTAGATGGAAAAACTTTAATGTCTTATTCTAATTTGGGATGGCAGTTTTTCGCAGAATCAAATCCAGTTTTATTTTTTTCTACTGATGTATTAGATACTAATAGCGAACTTGAAAATCTTCTACTAAGCAACAATATATCTTATGATAATTTTCATATGTCTAATGAAAATTTAATAACTAATTGGAATGGTAATGGATTTGTTATTCAAAATTTTAAAATAGAAAATTTAGATATCATTTTGATTCTTTTAGATGAAAATGCTATTGGCGCTGTATCAAATATTTTCCAGGAAACTAGCTTTGCTAAGCAAACAGGGATTCCAAACTGGATAAATGGCATATCACCAATTTATGATTCAAAAACAGTTTCTAGTAAAAAAAGAAACTTGAGTAACTTTCAAAAAATATGTTTATTATTCAACAATCCAAACAGTGATTACATATTAATTCCTGAAAAGTCTTACAAAATTGCTAAAACTATTATTGATACTATAATCGAAAATAATGGAACAATAAGTTCATTTATCAGTATAGATGTTGATTCAAGTGAATGGAAGGTCCTTTACTCTGGCCCATTATTCCTTATAGGATACATTGAAAAAATTAAAGCTATTAGAATAAATAAAATTCATAGCCAAAATATCGATGATAAAGAGGAGAATTTTAAATCTGGCATACATCCAATAACCTTTAAAATTCAAAAATCTTTAAAGGGATTTGATAAACTGGTTTATTATCCTAATAGTGAAGAAAACAAAGACGGTAGATTCATATATAATAACCAAAACCTATGCTTAAATTCAATTGACAACAAACCTTTAGAGTCAATTAATTTTCTAAAAAAAATTGTAGTTAATTATAATACTTCAGATCCTTTTTTAAAAATAAAAGATGAAAGTATAATGGATTGGATTTTAAATAATCCAAATGAAAATATTCAATTTAATATTCCTGGTAAATTTAAAATTAAGCTATCATCAACGGATAATTTTTTAAACACTGATATCTATCCAGCTATTGAAAAAGATGAGTCGTGGGAAGATATATCAGAAGAGGATTACATAGGTAAACCACCATTTATTCAATTTAGCAAAACACTTAAAACACAAACTGTTGTTAATAAAGAAAAACAGAAAACAAAGTCAAGTGATTTTAAAGATGGTCAATCCCAAAAAAAAGATACAAAAGAAAGAGAATTTCTATTAAGTTCTATTCAAAATATCCCATCAGAACAAAATCAAGTTAAGACTTCAAAATCAAATAATCTTTTAAGATGGTTTTTTGCTATTGTATTTTTAATTCTTCTTTTTCTTCTTTTTAGATCGTGTGATTTTATAAATAGGGATAAAGAATTTTATTATAATCAGGGGGTAAAATTCTCTAAGGAGGGAAATTTTGAGAAAGCTGTTGATAATTTTGAGAAAGCAATTGAATTAGATAACTATTATCTAGAACCATTAGTGAAGAGGGGAGAAGTTTATCTAGATTTTGGTTATCCAAATGAAGCTAAATATGATTTAGATCAAGCAATTACGAATGATCCATTAAATTGGTATGCTTATTACTTGAGAGGTAGAGCAAATATGGATCTTGGAAAGTCTAAGTACAGTCGTTCTTTAAAAAATGCTGTTTTTGATTTTACTAAATCAATAGAATTGAATGGAAACAATGAAAACGCAAACTCTTTTTTGTTTAGAGGCAAAGCATTGAGACTTCAAGGTAATGATGAAGCTTGTGATGACTTTTATATGGCCTGTCAATTTGATATTGAGGAAGGTTGCTTTATTTATAATGAAGAATGTTATCCAAAAACATCTTTTAATCCATATCAAAGAAATTTTGGACCTGGAGTATTTACGGGAGACATATCGTTTTCAATTGAAAATTTAAAGGGTAAAAAGGATAAGGTCATTTCTTTTATAAACCAAAACTCTAATCGAAGAATAAGAAGTTTATTTGTGAGGTCTGGAGATAATGTTTTAGTAAAGAATTTACCAAGGGGTAATTACATATTACAGATTTATTCTGGTTTACAATGGTCAAAATCAATGACAATGTCAGATAATATAACTAAGGGTGGATTTAAAAAAGATTCAGAATTTACAGTTATTTTAGAAAGATGGCCCTTGTTTAATTCTAGCCAAGAATATGGAATAATATTTGGAGAGCAGGGAGATTTAGAATCAGATACAATTTCAGAGCAGGAATTTTTTAATTAATAGTTTGATAGGAATCACTCAAATAATAGAATTTAAATCTACAACTCCTTACAGGGTATCTGGAGGTATTGTAAACTTGTCATGGAAAACACGAAATTCTTTTTTTTGTTTGTTAATAACTGGGTTTAGACTTAGATATTTTAAACCTACAAGTTCTGAGCTAAATATAGTATTGCAAAAAGATCAAAAATTTAATCTTATAAGCTTTGGACTATTCAGTATCGCTTCAAAAAAAATAATTGTTTCTGTTAATCAGATTAAAAAAGAAATTGTTTTAAAGAGAAAAATTGATACTACCAATAAGATAATTTCTAAAGATAATTTCAAAAAACCAATAGTAGTTGTTGCTAAAGATATTAGACTCAAAAAACATCCTAAGTATCCAACAGTTAAAATAAAAACCAACAAATTAAAATTTGAAACATGAAAAGAGATTTTTATACATCACCTAAAGCAAGTTGGCTAATGCGGTTATTTTGGAAAGCTGCAGGAGCAGATTCCTATATATTAGAAAGAGGGACTTATTCTGATCATGTTAAATATGCATGTTTGGGTGGTATAGTCTTTGCCACTGGTTTTATGGCCGCTTTAGCAGGAGGTTATGCTTTTTATATAATTTTCGAGCCAAAAGGAGAAGCAATTGGAGCTGGTTTAGAATCACTCAAAGATTCAACTGATTTAAACACCGCTATACTTGCTACTATTTTTGGGATTATATGGGGCTTGATTATATTTAATATTGACAGATTCATTGTAGCAAGCACTGGTAAAGGAGATGGTACAGAAGCTATTACAGCTAGTGAGATTAGGGGAGCTATTCCTAGAATTATAATGGGAATAATTATAGCAATAACTATTTCTAAACCTGTAGAGTTAAGAATGTTTAAAACAGAGATTGATGTTAAACTACATGAAAAACAACAACTAGAGTATAATAGTCAACTTAAAAAAGTTGAGATGAATTATAGGCCAGAGGTAGATAGAATTCAGGCAGAAATTGAAGAATTAAGAGCTGAGATAAAAGAAAAAAGAGAAGATGTCGAAGTAAAAAACACGATTTTCACTGCTGAGATGGATGGAATAAGTGGTTCAGGAAAGGCTGGAAAAGGTCCAGCTGCAGAAGAAAAAGAGAGAATTAGAAATATTGCTCAACAAGAATTCGAAGAATTAAAATTAAAAAATGAACCATTAATTGCATCTGCCATAGTTGAAAAAGCAAGTATAGAAGAAAAAATTAAAATTGAAAAATCAAAGAGTCAAAATGTAGCTAACAGTTTGAATGGCCTATTGGAGCGAATCAAAATTGCTCATGAAATTGCAGGATTTTGGATTACTTTATTTATAACGCTTCTTTTTATGGCTATAGAATTGACACCTATTTTTTTCAAAATGATGCTGATTAAAAGCCCTTATGACTTTGAAAGTGATAATATAAAAGCTATGCTGCTAGCAGAAAGTGGCATTGAAGTTAAATATGATTTTTTCAAAGACAAGCAAGGTGTTCAAAGACATTTAGTTATTAATCACCAATCTGAAAAATTAATAAAAGAGAAAATAAAATTGCTTCAAAGTCAATCAGAGTTGAATGAATTTGTAGTTGAATCTTGGAAAAACTCAGAAAAAACAAATATCGAAAAAAACCCTGGTAGTTACATAGAGAGTTAAATGAAAGATTTTTTAATAAATATATTTGGACTAGATGATTTTTTTGATTTAAAGATCAATAGAATTAAACTGTCATATTTTGTAATTAGTTTAATTATAATTTTATTGATCTCATTTTTCAGCCTATTATATGCTTTTTATATGATGACTCAAAGCATTTTTTTAAGTGCTATTTTATCATTTTTCTTCACTGCTTTCATACTTAATATTTATAGACTAATTTTTTCAATTTCAAATGGAGGTACTTTAGTTTTAAAAGAATATTCCACTTTCATTAAGGAGTTTTTTATGAAGTCTTTTATAATTATAATATTGTCAATATTTATTTCTAAAACTATTGAAGTTGCTCTTTTTGAATCTCCTATCTCTTTTCATCTTAATGCGTATAAAAAGAGTTTGCTGAATAATTATGATAAACTACAACGGGTTTCATATGATCAACAAATAATAGATTTAGAATATGAATTTGAAGAGAAATTAGCATTTGATAAAATAATTGGAGTAGATAACTCTAAAGGGCTAGAGAAAAACCTAAATCAAGAAATTTCCTCAATCGAAATTTTAGCTGAAAAAAAACTTAAAACTGTAAAGAGAAAAATCCTTGATTCTAATTTTTTTATTACGAAGATTAAAATTCTGTCTTATAAGCTTCCTTCAAGTTGGATATTTACTTTTTTGATACTTCTCCTTTTTCTTTTCCCTATTTACATTTTTATGACAGACCCAGTATTTAAAAATTATAACAGTAAAATTGAAAAATTAAATTTTAAAATTATACAATCTGATTATGAATTTTTTAAATCAAAATATTCACAACTACTATTTGATAAATTAAGTAAAAAAATTGAATTGGAAGAATATTTTGAAGATCCTCCATTTAATAAAACAAAAAAAACATTAGAATTTAAAATTCTAAAAAAGGGAAGTTTATTGACTTGGCTCCAAAATTATGATTAAAGAATTAAAGGGTCATATAAAAATAAATAACGATTTTTTTCTCAAGGGAATTTTTGAAGGGAAGTATAAAACAGATCCTTTAAAGACTCGAGACTATGAAGAATTATCTAAAATAGTATTATTAGAGGCAAATATTATTGATGCCGTGCGTTGTAGGTATGAAGAAATAATCTTAATAGATGGTGATGTTTTAGAATTCAATGAGCCGATAGAAATGAATATTTCTCTTAAAAATGAAAAATCTAAAGGATTTAAATTTAAAGAAGATTTAGATAATATAAAGATTTTTAATGTAAACTTATCTGATCAAATTATAGAAGGACATATTGTTTATGGAGTTATAAAAGGTGAAATATTGTGCAGTTTACCATCTGTAAAAGATATTCAGCCCCAAACTTTTTTACCTATTCAAGACACTATAATATTAGACGATAATCATAAGCAAAAAAGAAAAATTTTTAAATTCAATTTTAATAGAGAAGCTTTTTTTAGTTTTTTAAAACTTCTAGGAGTACTTCTATTATTTTATCTAATTGCTTTAGGTCTTTCAAAAATTGATAGTGAAAAGGTTTATAATAGTTTACCTAATTATAAAAAAAACCAAACCATTTCTTTAACTGATTCATATGGTCAAAAGGTTGTTAAAGTTGAAATTGATAATCAGATAACTACTTTTCTATTGGATACAGGAGCATCCAGTACAGTTATTTCAATGTCTTATTTAAAAAAACTAATGAGAAGTGGTTATATATCAAGAAGTAAAAATTTTATTGAATATAGAAACTTTACTATAGCAGATGGATCTGATGTTTATGGTGAAGTTTGGAATATTCCCTTAATGATATTGGGAGATGTGGAGTTAAAAAATGTTGAAGTAGCCGCTATTGAAGGAGACAACATTACTTTTCTTTTAGGTATGTCAACATTAAATAAATTGGGTAAATATAAAATTTCACCTAATGAAAACTTAATTATTATAGATTGAAAAAATATAATTATTTAAAAATAGTATTAGCACTGTTATCATCAGTATGCTTACTTGACTTGCCTTATTGGTATTTTCAAATATTTAGGATTACAGCTTTTACGCTTTTTTTACTATTTGCTTACAATGAGCAAAAATTTGACTTTTGGGTAGTTACATGGATGTTTTTCGCAATTATTGTTCAACCATTTTATAAAATATCTTTTGGGAGAGAGCTATGGAAATTTATTGACATTTTTTTCTCAATTATTTTAATTTATTCATTCTTTATTAATTTTAAAAAAAAAATAAAATGAAAAAATATTTTGCATACAATAATCAATATTTAAATGGCTGGAGATATTGGTTGAGAATGTACCTTCAGTCGATATTGATAGTGTTTTTTGGATTGGGACTTTACTTAATAGGAGTAACTATTTACTCTAGAGCAAGATCTTTAAGTCATTCAAATAATGAAGCTATTACAATTACAGTGATTTGTATAATTGCAGTTTTAATAGTTTTGGCTATTCAAATTGCTCAGCCTGAAAACTATTGGATTTATTTATTGATTTTGAATATACCACATTTTTATTTGTGGTTTAGTAATGGTCAAAAGCCATTATATCAAAAATCAAATAATGACAATCTTGAAAAATCTCCAAAAGACGAAATAGATGAGATAGATAATTCAGATATAGATTTTACAATAAAAAATGAAGTTTTAGACTCTACAAATGAAACTGAATCAGTTGCTGAAATCTTAACAACAAAAACTAATAGTGAAAACACTATTTCAGAAAGTGAAAGCAGTATCCGTGAAACAGTTATTGATTCAGATTGGATTTCTGGAGTAGAAGATCCAGAGGAATCTGTAGATGATAAATTTGAAAATTTAGAGCTTATAAATTTAAATTGGATTTACGGTTTAAATAAAATTTATACCCAATCGAATAAAAATGAAAATTTATACGTCCCCTTTAACGCACCTGTTTATTGGAAAGACACTGAAGATGAAGTTGAGTCAATAATAATTAGAACTGATTCAAAAGAAGAAGCAGAAAAAATCATTGATGGTATTATTAAAGCCAATGGAAATACACAAGGTTTTGAATCAATTGACTCTGAAGATAATTGGGATTATTTGTTTAAAGGTGATTTATTTTTCATTGGTTATCTTATTGATCAAGGATGCGTAAGAATAAATAAGCCAAAGTCTAGATTTGTAAATGTTGGAAATACTGAAGCAAAATTTGGTATTAGCATTTTTGACAATAGTATAAGGTCATTAGTTAAAGGATTAGAAAAGATTTTATATTGTGATGGAGAAGGGCCTGGTGACAAAAGACTATGTGTTACAGAAAGGGATGGAAAATGTTCTTTTGTTTTTGCTTATTATGACTCAGTAGAGGACTCATTGAGTCTTTTTAAGAGTATAGTAAGTAATTATAATAAATCACATGATGTTTTTCATTTGAGTGTTGAAGAATTAGATCAAATAATAACTAGCGATGGCTTAGGTTCTGGTTTAGAGTATAGAAATGAGGATTTTGGACTAGTTCTGATTAGAGAAAATGTAAAATATAAATTTTACATAACTCCACCAGGTGGGTTTTTTGGAGATGCTTTTAATTTTAATGATTAATAAAAGATTAAACTCATTTAACCTCAAATTGGGAAAGCTTTAAAATTGTTGAATTCAAAGTGAAATCAACAAAATAGAAAATAGAGGTAATTTTTTTGTGAATTGTATAATTAACTTTAAAAACAAAACAAATGAAAATGGAAAAAAACTTTACAACAGGAATCTTATCAGGTGTTTGTGGTGTCCTATTTGTAATTATACTAATACTGTTTTTCTATAGTGGATTTGTTAGAGGAGATTTCAAATAAATTTAATTATGGGATATATCTTAGTTTCAATATTTTTTGGATTTATTACAGGTGCTATAGGTAGTTACATAGCTGTGGAGAAGAATAGAAGCCCTTCAGAGGGCTTTTGGTTTGGTTTTCTATTGAGTCTATTTGGAGTACTGATAGTTGCTTTATTACCAAATAAAAAGGGAAAGTCACAAATGATTGTAAATAATGAGGTATTACCTAAGGATGAAAAATCTAATTCTTCTGCGACTCCTATTTTAGTTGGATATGCTATAGTAATAATTGTGATATTTTATTTGTTATTTATTTCTTAAACCTGATGGAATACTTATTAGTCTCAATATTTTTTGGATTCATTACAGGTGCTATAGGTAGATACATAGCAAAAGAGAGGAATAGAAGCCCTTCAGAGGGCTTTTGGTTTGGTTTTCTATTAAGTCTATTTGGGGTGCTGATAGTTGCTCTAATGCCTTCTAAAGAAAGAATTT
>Ga0209137_1004069_pt1 | contig 11834 bp, 15 predicted proteins | sample SaaInl5LU_22_DNA_FD_184642 | JGI IMG/M metagenome (GOLD analysis project Ga0209137, IMG submission 184642) | Marine microbial communities from expanding oxygen minimum zones in the Saanich Inlet - ESP_105LU_22_DNA (SPAdes) (version 2) | ecosystem: Environmental > Aquatic > Marine > Intertidal...
AGGTACCACGAGGGATGATGTTTTCTTCTTTTCTGGTGCGGGTATTCGTTTAACAAACGAGAGTGCCTGCATGACGGTATCAGCCAAATCATCCTTCTTTTTTGATTTAAGAAATGTATCGAGCCAGTGGGTGTTCACCTGATTTTCTCGAATGAATGCTTCACAGCGCTCTATGGATACCTTTTTTCTTTTATTGTACTGCGTCTTACCAGGACCAGCCACGTCTGGTATTTTATGTCTCGCATCGTATAGAATAGTCTCCGCCCCTGGACACTTGATGATGAAATACGCGTGTAAAAAGTGCATGACTGAAACCATCTTCTTGTTTCGTTCCGGTTGCTTTTCTATGAGGATGGTTTTTGCCGTGAGTACCCATGGTCTCGCGTCGAGATGATTTCTGAGGCTGACGTACACACCATCTTTATGTTCCGGGGGCACCCCGGACACGTCCCACTCCCTCACTAGGTTTTCACATCCCTCATCGAGGAGACACATGGCTAAATTCTTTATACCGACATCTATGCTCAGTATCATTTATATAAAGAATTATAATTTCTTTATACTGCGAATTGCATGATGATCAACATGAACATCATTACCGATGAGGCACTCGATGCAAAGCTAATCATAGTTGGATCTACCCCGGGTATGTCCGGTAGAAAACTAGTGATGGTTCGCCTCAGTTTATCAAAAATTCCACCAAGTGCATTAGACCCAGGTAAATCTACATCGGTCTCCTTTTCACACTTTTCATCACAAAATTTTCCACAGTCTTTTATGTTTTTTTTACAATACGGTTGATTCTCTATGGGTTCCAGACCCTTTTCTCTGAGTGTTTCGACCGTGCTGTACTTGAGTTCGCTCTTTTTCAGCGTACCGGAATCATACTCGTCCCAGTTATGTGGGAGGCATCCCACCATGCAATTTTTATATTCTTCTTCAGCCTCTTCAAACTTCTTATCTATCCATGTTAAAAGTGCCAATCCACCTAATACGGTTGCACCGTTACTCACCGCGTTCCAGAAACCAGTCGATCCATATTTTACAGATTTTGTAGTTCCATCAGGAAATCGTACATCCACATCATCGGCTACTTTGGTGGTTACAGGATCTAGATCCAACTTTTTCTTAATATCAGGATCGACCTTTCTCAAAAAATCCGTCCGAGCTGCATCCGTCATACCACCATACAAACTTTTCAAAGTGCCATCATCGATATTTTTTAATACATTCGTATAGTTACCGGGGTTCTTGAAAACATATTCGAGTTTAGCGGTATCATCTGTCATACCGATAAAGTTTTTATACATCTGAGTAGTCGTTGTAGAACTACTTAAACCAGATCTCGCAGCGGCGTTGAATTTACCAATGTAACTGGTTACGTCGAAACTAGTTCTAAATATACTACCTTTCCCCATAATTCTTTATTTTGTATTGAGATTTTAATTTCAATAGTTTTTTATGTACTGGTGATCCCGTGATAATATATTCATAACCATATGAATCCTTGGCAATATAACGAGGATCTATCATATCGGTGATGTACCCAAAATCTTTACCATGCAATCCATATAAAGTACGAGCCGTATCATTCCATTCCCATGTGTAAAAATCTTTGTATGGTTTTATATTCATCTTAAGTCGTCTATCCGAAACCCAACTCGTAATTCTATTCCATCCCTCTTCGACATCGACTTTACCCGATGGATTTCCTGACACTAAATTTACCACCACACCAGGTGTCCCGGCTAAAGTATTGACGACTCCATCTATTATATTCTCTTCATTTACATTTTCTTTCAGAAAATTTCCTGCTTCTTTAAACCCTTCATTTACAGCCCTAGGAATAGCTGTCTCAGCCTTTTCGTCAACGAAGCCACCCCAACACGTGAATTCTCGCGTACCATTATCTGGTAGTTCGTCGTATGAAAAATACTTACCATAACCCGGATCACATTTTACCCTAAATTTACCACCTTCGGGGACAAAAAAGTCATGATCTTCACCATGCTTCACTTGTCCCTGAAATCCAACCATACCGTTTGGATACACTTGGTTATCCTTGTCTCTTGCAGACCAGGTCATGACATTTCCACCATTGTGTTTAGCTTTAAAATATTTACATTTGTCACCGGTAATACAATACTTATCTTTACCTTGCAATTTTTCGTGGATATTCTCTGCAAATCCTTGCCAAATTCCAAGTGGATCGACTATACTCATGGTCACCGCGGCAGTCGTTCCATATTTATCTTTACGACTTTTGTATACCGTGTCCATATCTTCTCCAATGTTAGAAGGATCTTGCCAGTATCGTTTGGCATTTCTCACGGTATTAGTACCCAAAAACATCTCAGCCCAATATTGTCCCTTAGAGAGTTTACAATCCTTGTAGGGTGTGCCATCTTTCCATGTTTTCGTATTGTAATCTATGACGTAACGATCACAATACGCCTTTGTGTATTCACATACACCATTCTCTCCGTTGAATTTTACACCATATTTTCGTGGATCTACAGGTTCTTTATACTTCATAGAAGTTCTGGGTTTTTCACACATGACAAGTAATGGAGCAAATGGATACGCCAGTGTCACCTTTTGAGAAAGTGTTTCTTCCATGATTCTTGGTTCATGTTGATTACCGGGGTTAAGTTTATTCAATGTTAGATACTTGTTCGTGTACACAGCCATAGCTGATGGTGACCAATCAGGTTTTGGTATATTGGGTGGAAAGAATGGATCTAGATATGTGAACCACTCCTTCTCCTTTTCCTTATTCCACCTCTCTGCCGCCTCTTTCGATATTGAAATTCCAATTCCATCCGACTTTGCAGTTGACATGGATGGTACTAAGAATATATCATTCTTTCTATCTTTGGGAAGTTCTTGTTGTAATAGTTCAAACATACGCTTGTCAATTTGTTTAGCATCCTTCGTTCGTACCAATTCAGTCCATTTATCAAAAACTTCACGATACTCATCGTCACTCGGGCTTTCTTTTTCACTGTCTACTTCTGCAATGATTTTTTTCTCCAACAATTTATCATAACCAGCTTGTGTTAATTCATTTTTATAGTTTAATAACATATAATTAAATACCTCTGTAATTACGAATTGAGACTCTTCTGGAAATAATTCACCAAATGGAAAGAGCATTGGATAATCTTCCCCTATCGATTTCAACATCTCATTATATTTGTAAACAATCACGTCTCTCATGCTCATGAGACTATCGTTGGCGATAAAACTATCGTAATTTCTGAGATCGGCAGTATCCGTAACTGCATTTATGATGTCGAAAATAAGAAGTGCCCAACCAACTGGACCCGTTGACAATTTCGCAAGTACTTTCGCAATCATCATCGCCGTTTTTATCGCAAAACGCGTAAGCATCGCACTAATTGTTTTTTTGATAACCTGTTTCAAAATAGGCTGTAACAGATTCTTAACTCTAGCGGCCAATTTAGGAATGACTGATGTGATAATTATATCCATAAACATGAGCGCACTTATCTCGAGGCCCATCTTTTTCAGCATTTTAATCTGTTCCGATTCAGCCGATGGTTTAATACCTGGTTTTAATGCACAACATCCATCTTTGAGTGTGTAATATTTGGGGTCACACACTCCATCTATAGGAAATGTGAGACATGTAGTTTTTAAAGAATCTAAAATATCATCCGTATCTTCATCAGTTAAACCCACACTAGAAGCGGCGTCTCTGATATTTTGTCTCTTTTTATTCATGGCATCTTCGAGTTCTTTAATGCGTTCAGCTCTTGTTTTTTCACGCTTCTTTCTCTTCAGGTACACCAAAAGTAAGAAGAAGGCGACGGTCATCATCAATAAAAGCATTATCCCAAATGAAAAAATCATGATCGAGCTACCACCCCCTCCTCCCCCACCATATGATGGTGGAGGGCGATATAAACTGATTGGAGTGTTCACTCTGAACATCTTATAATAATTAAAGAAAAAAACAATTACAACTTTATGTGGTGTTGGTGGTGTTGTCATGATTTTGAAAATCCACCATTAAAATTACCATTTAAATATGATGATAGGCGAAATATTTTCAAAACTATGGGAAAATTTTGTTCATGGAGTTGTATGAAATCATTCGCTTTAGAAAAATTTGGGTTGACGAGAGGTGGTATCATATGTGGTAACATCGTTTTAATGCGTAAAAAAATGTACAATGAAGTAGGATCTATAGAGCCTGCACCAAGTAGATTTAGATTAAAGGAATTTGGTGGTGATCTGGACATTCATGCTTTTAGAAAAAATCAGACTGTGGATATGAATGTACAAATCAACAATGTGGATACTGAACCATATACTACTAATGTCATTCCAATGATTTCAAACACAAAAAAAATGGACGAGATAAAAAATACATCAGTCACGAACAATGCATTAAAACTTAAACGCAATAAACCCTTGAAAAGGGTACACAATAATTTAGAGTCGGCACTAGGTTTGATTATTACACCCAAAACCTAAATTTCTTTTTTGTTTTGGTGTTGGTATGGATGGTGGTAGGTGTTCTGTTTTACGACTATGGATCCATTTCTGTCCATCATGTGCCATCCAACGAATGTCATGTCTTTCTATGACTTTTCTACAAATGACACATGGTAGCGACACAGCATCCCCATAAATATTTTTACGCTCCACTACGAGTTCTCCGTATTTTCTATGTAACCAATTTGTAAATTTATGAGGTCTGTACCCCTTCTTCATACATACATGGAAAAGATGACGGATCAATTTGCGTTCGGCGCAACATATACAATCACTTCGGATCAACGGACCCTTTGACATATAACTCGTCACAGTACAATATTTCATCGATGATGACAGTTGGTACAATCTGTTCCATCGTATACAAAATCACATGTAGGACATTCACTTAGGATTGAAATCTTTCTTTTTGAGACGAGACCTTTCGTAAAATTCTCGAGTTCCTTTACAGTGTAAATACCGTAGTTTATCATAACTTCCAACGAAGGAAACTGCATGTTACTCATGATACATGTTTTATTTTTAAGTGAAACACGAGAGACATACCTTTTTAGCTCTAAGCATGGCCGCTAAACTATCCACCATGGGTGGTACCATCGCCTTTAATACGATTTCAAATTCAGTGTCCTTGTCACCCGAATCTATTTCTTCTATAAAGTTGTACAACACATCAATCACGAGTGCTTTCTTCTTTGCTCCTGTGAGTTTTTTAAACTTGGACACCGTCATCACGAGAGTCGTGAGTATAGGTGGTATGTCCTCTTTCGTGAGACCATCATCCACATATTCAACTTTGAGTTCCTCGATAGTCTTGACGAGACTCTTGGCGTCTATATTTTTAGAATATTTATTCAGTATGCGTTCCATTTTATTATGGTTGTATATAATAAAATGAATAACATTTTTGCAAACATAGCCATGGGTATCGGTGTGTACCAGCTGTACGATCAGGTGAAGAATGTAGAAAAGATGGACACACACATGAAAAATTCCATCATACTGGGCATCGTCGGAAGTTCACTTTGGTTTTTGTATCAATTTAATAAATATGGAATGAACATGACGACCATGTACACGACCATGGGGCTCATCGTTCAAGTCTATATTCTGAATGCCATCTTATTGAAGGAGGTTCGGACATGAATGCCAAAAACTCCAACATTCGCACCTTATCCTCCATAGAAAATGTACCCACACCCTTCAGCACTCTCTGCATGAAGAGTACGAGTATGTACACATCGAGAACTAATGGGTCCACCATATTACTTTGCCAACATATAAACACCACCACCTAATGACGCGATGAATGAGGCCAGGCTGACACCCACTGTGATGCTAGAACCCTTTTTGGTCTCTTCACAATTGGATGTCCAATTGAGGGTGATTCCCGTGGCGATGATACCCATGATGGAATAAAGAAGAACAAAGGCTGGCATATCTTTACCGATATACTTGAGAAGAACGAGGGTGAGAGGGATGGCGAGGGCGATCCCGATACCAGCGATGAGCACTTTGTTGAGGTTCTCTTGGGTCTTATCATCCTTGAATTTTTTACAATTGGTGAGGGTACTGACACCAATGGATGCGGCGATGATGTAGATGGTTCCCAGTAAGGTGATCATACCGATGCTACCCCATGAGATGTTCAGAGTCTCTTTTGTTCCTACGATATTCTTCGTGAGCTTACCAATCTGAGAAATCTTATTACTCGCAGATGCCTTGTTGTTGAAATTGAGATTAAGATTATCAGTGTTCATTTATCATATTCACAGATTTTTTTATTTGGTTAAAGAAACTGAATAATAGTCGAATATATGGACGTCGAATCTTATAAAAATATTGTCAAAAAATATACAAAAAAACCACCCGAGGAAAAGACTGCATGGGCTGGGGAAAGTGGTAAACTATGCATCGTATTTGTGGAGTTCAGAGATTTGGACATTATAAAATACAACTTGTGGAACCTCGCGAATGTTTATGGTGGCACCGATGCCTCTTTGTTTATCGTTCATAGTGGTGAAAACAGAGATACCATAACGAATGTAGTGAAGGATTGGAAAAATGTAAAATGCAAAGAGTTGTTTGAACATAATATCGATGTGAATGAATACAGTAAACTTTTTACAAGTGTAAGATTTTGGAACTTGTTTTCAGACTATGAATATGTACTCACAAATCAATGGGATTCGTATGTATTCAGACCAGTACCCGAAAAGTTTTTCAAATATGAGTATGTGGGTTCACCGGATGGTCATTATTACATTCCAATAAATGGAAGTATTATGAATATATGCGCTGATACATTATGCGATTGTGAAAGATGCCTCAGGGGTGATCACTTTTTTAAAGCGTCAAATTTTGAAAAGTATCCAGTCAAATTCTATCATTTAAATGGTGGATATTCATTACGAAAGGTTTCATCAATGAAGCAATTTTGTGAAACAAGAGCATATCAGGGTCAGCCAGAAGATTTATATTTCACTCTGTCAAAATTAACAAGACCAACGAGAGAAGAAGCTTGTGAATTTGGTATCAATCATCTTAATCATTTCACACACTCAGCTCCATCTGGATGTCATCAGGTATGGGCTCGAGGTGAAAAGTACGTCTTGTCATTATTTAAAGAGTGTAACACTTAGACATGTATGAAGTTTGGTAAAATTATTGGCCGCTTCTTTTTAAAACCACATCTCGGTCTCGAAGATGATGATGATGCCGAAAATCTCGTGACCATTTCTGAACTCATAGAGACCTACGAGGCATGGCCGGAATGGATACAATCTTTATCTGGTAAGAGGGTTCAATTGTTCACTATGTTTGAGACGAGTGATGTTCACCCGGACATCGTAGAAAAGATGAAATTATTCGACAAAGTGATCGTGCCTTATGATTATCTCAAAGATGTTCTCGTACGACACGGGGTCACGGCGGAAGCCATCAATTGGTACACATCCCCTCTGATAAGGAGTAAACCTAGGGTTTTAGAAAAGAAACGAAATCCGGATAAACTCGTATTTTTGTATGTGGGTACGAATGATGTTCGTAAGAATGTGGTTAAGCTCACACATGCATTCAAGGACCTAAAGCATACACTCATCGTGAAAACAAATCATAAAAAGGATCTTCCAATTTTAGAAAATGTTAAATACATCACGGGGTATAGAGACCTCCAACAGATGGCGGGTCTATATAACATATGCGACTACGTTATCTCATTCTCGAGAGGGGAGGGGGTGGGACTTCCCTTTCTCGAGGCAAAGTATTTCAACAAACCTGTCATATCACATGATGGGGGTGTACTTTCCACCATCAAAGATGACTCGTGGATAGTTTTACCTTGTACGGAAGTCGAGATAGACAAGACTACGGTTCCATTTTTTCTACAAAAGGTATTTCATGGGACTTGGTGGGAAGTTAATGAAAATTCATTTAAGGAAATTATAAATAAATTATAATAACATGGAAGAATTCAAAGATAAATGTCAAGAACTCGAAACCCGATGTGATGAAATTGCTGCCGACATTCGTACCATTCATATGAACTATAAACTCGCTGAGAGATACACTGAAATCGATCAAGAAATCTATGAGATGATGGAATGGTACGAAAGGGTAAAGGATGAAAAACAAAAAATGGAAAAACGCTTAGAGATGCTGAACGGTGCTGTGAAAAGGCTTAATAATGATGTACAATCCATCAAATCACAAGAGTTTTCTCGTGACCGACACGGAGACTTGTGTCTACCATGATTTCAAATCCAGCATCGGTGAGATTCTTACAGAACGCGACATCTTCAGAGCACGTGTCCCTCAACACCTTACCATCTTCAGCTTCAATCTCTATGAGGGGGTAGCTAAAGTATGGATACTTCAACTTTTCAATCACACCTTTACGACATGCAAAGAATCCCATGCCATTGTAAGCCACTGGTAAATACGGAGGTGCACCTTCCAATGCGTGCAATTTTAAAAATTCAAAAGTACCATTTTTTTTGAAATGTTCCAGATTCCATTCCTTTACACATGCAAAATGTTGCATATCCTGCATCATATAAAATCCGGAAACGACTGGGTGTGTATCCGTATTTTCGATGAGTTTCATGACTTGATCTGATGTGAATATAATATCCGAATCTATGGTGAGCCACACATCGTATTCTATACCACCACCATACGGTTTCTGTTCAGATCCACGCAACACATCTAGACCCAGGGTTTTCATTCGTGAAAATGGTACGAAACTCGAATACTCATTCGTGAGTCGCACTTTGTATCCTTTTTGTGTGAGTACCATGACCGTTTCAGTGATATTCATTAAAAAGGCACCTGAAAAATGAGAACCGGGAAGGGCGATGATGACCGTCTTCATCTTGTAATACATCATACATTCATGACTTTAAGTATCTCGTTTACTGCTGGATGTCTCATGATATCATTTTCGCACATGTCGACTCTTGATACATAATCCATATGCATCCCATCCATCTTATCTATAACATTTGCCAAACCATTTTCGGGACCGAGGTCCGATTGTTCGAGGTCACCCGTGACTATCAATTTTGTACCCATACCGACTCGTGTGAGTAACATCTTCATCTGATTGGGTGTGGCATTTTGCATTTCATCCGCGATGATGAATGTATTATTGAACGTTCGTCCACGCATGTACCCCAACGGTTCGATGTTGAAATGTTTTTCAATCTGTGAGTGACTGAGATGTTGCTCTAGAATGTCATACATGGGCTTTGTCCACGGTTCCATTTTTTGGTACATATCACCCGGAAGGTACCCCATATCTTCATCGGCTGGTACGATTGGTCGTGTTAATACGACTCGACACTTGTGATTTTTTTGTATATGATCCATGGCAACTTGACACGCCAACATAGTTTTTCCAGATCCAGCTGGTCCCGTACATATCACGATTGGTTTTGTGGATCTGAGTGCGAGAACATATTTACACTGACCGGGGGTTTTGGGGAAATTCATATATAGTTTAAAGTTTTTTTCCTTATATATTTTAAATGGAGTTTCACTTTGTAAAATTAAATGTAAATGGAGGCTACCTTTCTCTCGTGGACCCCAGTGCCAAACCTAGGTACGTATGTTTCACCGAACGACACACAGCTGAAAAATGTATCGATTATGTATCATCATTCAGATCTCGCAATGGAAACTGGCCCAGTTTCGATATGTCACAACCAAAACGAAAGATTGCGATGAATATGCATAAAAAGCAAGTACCACCCGAAAGGGTTAAGCGTTACATGGAGATTGAAACATTCGATTATGACTCAATCGACCTCATCGCTGGGCGTACGAATGTATCATTTTATTGTGTATTGCGTTTCGATACCATATTAAATGGGAATATGGAAAGTATCTCCATGTCCGGATCTGAGATGGATGGAGAGGCTATTTTGTACGATTATGTAAACTGGATGAATCTAAACTTAAAAGTAAACTGAGTGTATTATATAATGTGTGGCATCTTAGCTATATTCGGTGAAGAGGTTGATGTTCCTCCACATCTTTTGACCCATCGCGGACCTGATGATTATAATAGTATTATAATCGGTAAATGTCGTATGGATTTTTATCGTCTCAAAATAAATGATATGTCTGACATGGGTATGCAACCCTTCGTGAGAGGAAAGGAAATGCTGGTGTGTAACGGTGAAATTTACAATCATAGATCTCTGCGAACTGGAAATGAAGTGAGTAAAAGTGACTGTGAAGTCATTCTTCCCCTCATCAAAGATTGTGGTATCATGAAGGCTCTAGATGAGATGAATGGTGACTTTGCATTTGCATGGACTGATGGTAAGAGGGTCATGGCTGCTAGAGATCCAGTCGGTGTGCGACCACTTTTTTACACACGATACTCGGATAATTCTATCGCATTTGCCAGCGAAGTCAAAGCTCTCCTCTTTCTCAAATCTCAAATTCATATCTTTCCACCTGGCCACGTGTACGATTCGTATATAGATGACTTTGTGTGTTATCACAATGGTTACTGGAAACTTAATACGACAATCGAGACTGGATTCGTTAGGCAAATCCGAGAACAACTCACATATGCAGTGATCGATCGTCTCGCGAATACAGAGCGTGACGTGGGGTTCCTCTTGTCTGGTGGATTGGATAGTAGCATCATCGCATCCATAGCCGCTCGTAAGATTGGAAAGATTAAAACTTTTTCAGTGGGTCTAAAGGGAAGCCCAGACCTCGAGGCTGCGAAAAAGGTTGCAGCCTACATCGATTCGGATCATACAGAGGTGGTCTTCACACCCGAAGAAGGTATCTCACACCTGAAGGATGTCATCCGTACACTCGAGTCGTACGATACGACGACAGTCAGAGCCAGTGTACCCATGTGGATACTATGTAAATACATCAAGGAGAATACAAACTGTCGATACATCTTTTCGGGTGAGGGGAGTGATGAGTTACTCGGTGGGTATCTCTATTTTCACAATGCTCCCAATGTGGAGGCATTCGCGTATGAGAATATGAGACGACTCAGATTGATTCATCAATTCGATGGACTGAGAGCCGATAGATGTGCGAGTGCACACGGGTTGGATTTGGTTGTACCGTTTCTCGATAAACATTTTGTAAACTTGTGCATGTCTATAAATCAAAATGAAAAGATTGACACCATTGAAAAGAAACCTTTGAGACAAGCATTCGATGGCTACCTACCGGATTATATCCTATGGAGACAAAAGGATGGTATGAGCGATGCAGTCGGTACCGAATGGGTTAAAAAATTAAAGGAACACGCAGAAGAAGTTGTAGATCGAGTTATAATTTGTGAACACAATTCACCGATGACGAAAGAAGAATCATTGTACAGAATGATTTTCTGGGACTTGTACGGATGGGACAACGATCACCTGATATCTGAAATATGGCGTCCCAAGTGGACGAGCATAAAAGATCCTAGTGCGAGATTACTTATAGAAGAAAAAACTTAATATACATATATGGCTCATTTCGTCAGAAGTTTCGATTGTAAAGATGAAAAACATGTCATGTGGTTGAAGGATGTGGGTGGGGTCATGGCAAGATCGATGGATGGTAAAGGGTCCGACTTTACCAAGGTGATTAACGAGAACCCACTCCCTGGTAAACCGAGTATCGATAATCCCTTAGATTTTGCTTATATACATTTTCAATTGTGTATGAAATATACAAACGCTGTGCTAGCCGGATGTGCCTTTGTACCTACTGTAAATCAATCACAAAAATGATATCATCATAACGACCCTTGACACTTCTCCTATCATAAGTTTTTATATACTTTT
>Ga0209137_1004074_pt1 | contig 11825 bp, 10 predicted proteins | sample SaaInl5LU_22_DNA_FD_184642 | JGI IMG/M metagenome (GOLD analysis project Ga0209137, IMG submission 184642) | Marine microbial communities from expanding oxygen minimum zones in the Saanich Inlet - ESP_105LU_22_DNA (SPAdes) (version 2) | ecosystem: Environmental > Aquatic > Marine > Intertidal...
TTTTTTACGCAAATCTTCTACATCTATATTTCCGTTTTCTGATGCTTTGGTAACCACTACTTTCATTCCAGCCATAACTGCACTTGCTGGATTTGTGCCATGAGCAGACGATGGAATTAAACAAATGTTTCTGTGGTGATCACCACGAGACTCGTGATAGGCCTTAATAACCATTAAACCAGCAAATTCTCCTTGTGCTCCAGAATTTGGTTGTAATGAAGTTGCAGCAAAACCTGTAATTTCAGTTAATTGGTTTTCTAGAGCATTAAGCATTAATTTATAACCTATTGGTTGATCTACTGGAACAAATGGATGTACACTTCCCCAATCTGTAGAACTCAACGGAAGCATTTCAGCTGCTGCATTTAATTTCATTGTACATGATCCTAAAGAAATCATGGAGTGATTTAGTGCTAGATCTTTACGTTCTAATCCTTTAATGTATCGCATTAATTCTGTTTCTGAATGGTGCGAATTAAAAACATCAAAGGTCATAAAACTTGATTGACGTTTTAAATGATCTGGAATGGTATTGCTAATTTCAATCGATTCGATTTTGTCTGTAGTAAGTTCTGTAACGCTTTCAAAAATTGAAATAATTTCATTTAAATCTGAAATAGAAGTTGTTTCATTAATAGATATTGTTACAGTATTTGTATCAGGATAATGAAAGTTTACCTCTCTTTTTTCAGCTTCATATTTAGTTTTTACAGCATCAGCTTTAATTTGAATAGTATCAAAATAATGAGAGTTAGCTTGCTCTAAATCTAGTTTTTCTAAAGCTTTAACTAAAGTAGAAGTTGAGTTTTTAATTTTATCTGCAATAAAAGTTAATCCTTTTGGTCCATGGTAAACGCCATACATGCCAGCCATTACTGCTAAAAGCACTTGTGCTGTACAAATATTAGATGTTGCTTTATCACGTTTAATATGTTGTTCTCTGGTTTGTAAGGCCATACGTAAGGCTCTGTTGCCATCAACATCTTTTGTTACACCAATTATTCTACCAGGAATATCACGTTTATAAGCTTCTTTTGTTGCAAAAAAAGCGGCATGAGGTCCACCAAAGCCCATTGGTATACCAAAACGTTGTGTAGTACCTACAACAACATCTGCTCCAAAATGACCTGGTGCTTCTAATTTTACTAAACTTAAAATATCTGCTGCAATAGCGACTTTAATCTCTTCAGCATTTGCCTTTTCTATAAAAGATTTTATATCTGTAATTTGCCCATTTTTACCTGGATACTGTAATAATGCACCAAAATATTCATTAGAAAGGTTGTATTCAGACTCATTACCAATAACCAATTCTATTCCAATTGGGTTTGCTCTGGTTTCTAATAAATCTATTGTTTGAGGTAATACTAAATCAGAAACAAAAAACTTATTTACATTAGCTTTCTTTTGGTGACGTTCTCTAACAGAAAACAGAAGTCCCATGGCTTCTGCAGCTGCAGTACTTTCGTCTAAAAGCGATGCGTTTGCAATTTCCATTCCTGTTAAATCAATAATCATAGTTTGAAAATTTAACAATGCTTCTAAACGGCCTTGTGCAATTTCTGCTTGATATGGAGTGTAGGCTGTATACCAACCTGGATTTTCTAAAATGTTACGCTGAATAACTGCTGGTAAAATAGTTGGGTGATACCCTAAACCTATGTATGTTTTATATACTTTGTTAAGTTTTGAAAGCTCATTAATATGTGATGAATACTCAAATTCACTCATAGCTGATTCTAAGTCTAAATCGTCTTTTAAACGAATGTCATTAGGAATGGTTTCTGATATGAGTTGTTCTATAGTCTCAACACCAATAGCGTTAAGCATTAATTTTTGATCGTCTTCTCTTGGTCCAATATGGCGAAGTGCAAAAGCGTTTGTATCCATTATAGTTGTGTGTAAATTTAGTGATGCAAAAATAATGAAAACTTAAGGTATTATTTCTTAAATAAATGAAAGTTTTTAACCATTTAACACCTTTATTAACAGTTTGCTTAACTTTGTTTAATGCGAGTAATTAAACAGTTTTTTGATTTTTATTTAAATAGTAGTGTTCATGTTGCTTTAGCCGTGTATGCTATGAGTTTTATTACGTTAAAAAGATTCAACATTTTATACGATGAAAACATCTTGTATTTTATTTTTTACGCTACCATTACTGCTTATAATTTTGTGAAATATTTTGGGATTGCAAAATTTCATCACAGAAGTTTAACACAATCTTTAAAGGCCATACAAATATTCTCTTTTATTTGTTTTGCATTTTTATGTTATTATGCATTACAACTACCCTTTAAATCTTTAATATATATTCTAGTTTTTGGAGTTATTACTTTTTTATACGCCTTTCCATTTATCCCAAAAGACTTTTATTTAGATAACCAGCAAAACTTGCGTAATTTTAGTGGAATTAAAGTGTATATTATTGCTTTTGTTTGGACAGGAGTTACCGTTTTTTTACCTCTAATTAACAACGAGTTTACCTTTAATGCAGATGTTTTTATTACTGCATTTCAATATTTTATTTTTGTAATAGTATTAATGTTGCCTTTTGAGATTAGAGACTTAAAGTACGACAGTTTAAAATTAGCTACAATACCACAAAGAATAGGAGTAAAGCTTACAAAGTTATTTGGATTAATATTTTTAATGGTTTTCTTTTTTGCTGAATTTTTTAAAGATGAATTAAGCAACTGTAATATTACAAGTTCATCAATTATTACATTTATTACTGCTATATTTCTGGTCTTTACGAATAAAAAAAGGAACCGTTACTACAGTTCCTTTTGGGTAGAAAGTATTCCAATATTTTGGTTAATTATTGTTCTGCTTTGCTAATTCTTTATCTAAAACAGATTGCATTTTAGTTTTTTCTTTAATATCTAATTTTACAGATTTCTGCTTGATTAAATGAGTAAGTTTTATGTTGTTTTTTGTATATTTTCTACAAGCGACACAGTATGCTAAATGTAGTGTAAGCTTAATTTTTTCCCACAGTGTAGCATCGTTATACTGCGTTTTATCGCAATTATGGTTTGCTTCTTCACAGCTTAGAAATATTTTATTACTCATTTTTTAAAACCAATTTTTTTCTAGACAACCAGCCATAGCAGTTCGTGCTCTGTGTATAATTACCCATAGATTAGACGCCGTAATATTTAATTCATTACAAATAGCTTCAGTTTCGTAATTTAAGATTGTTTTCATTTCGAAAACTTGAGCTTGTTTTGCTGGTAATTTATCGAGGCAATCGTGTATTGCGATACCTAGCTCTTTGTTTTCTATAGTGTCTTCAGCTGTTTTGTCGAAAGGATCTGCAACACGTTCTTCTAGCCATTCACCTTCGCTTTCTGTGTCACTATTATAATTCATTCTAACTTTGGCTTTGCCTTTATTAGAGTTTATTTTGCGATAGTAGTCTATAATTTTTCTTTTTAAAATTGAAATAAGCCATGTACGTTCGCTTGCTTCACCTTTAAAGTTTTTCATAGATTTTAAACCAGCTAAAAAAGTTTCAGACACTAAATCTTGAGCTATATCTCTGTCGCTAACACGTGAAATGGTGTAGTTAAAAAGATAGTCTGAATACAAATTAATCCATTGGTTTGGATCTGTTTTGTGATCTGGCATAATTGACAATTTTTTCATCAAAAGTAAAGAAAAAGAATTGTTTTAGAACTATTTAAAATATAGGGTAAAAAAAACAATAGAAAAATAAATCCAAAGCCCAGAAAAGAAGACATGAACTATAGTTTCGAAAGTTTTACCTTTCCATAGTTTTACAGAATACACAAAGAATTGAACAAATAATCTAATACTCCAAAAAACACCTAAACCTAAAGCAATTTTATTTCCAAGTTCTGTTTCTATAATTTCTTTTGCTGAAGTAAAACAAAGTAAACCCATTAAAAATATGGTTAAAGCGATAAAGAAGGTGTGTACAGTCATCATTTGTCTGTTAATTAAACTTAAAGATTTTAATTCTAATCTCCAGTTAAAATATTTTGGGAATATTACATGTACTAAAGCTAAAAAAATAAGTATTAATCCAATTATTTTTAAATGTGTAAGCATGACTTTTAATTATTTTTTAAAATTGAAAATGGACATAAAAGGCGTGAATTTAGTTTCAGGACTATTACTAAATCCTGCTTTTTTGAAAACAGTATTCCACGTTTTTTTAGAGAAAAAATGAGTAAAGCCAACAGAAAAGGCGAAAAAATTTGGTAAATCTCTTAAATGTTCTACCAATATTACTTTTCCGTTTGGTTTGCAAATACGATAACACTCTCTTAAAAAAGTTATTTTTTCTTTATCTGATCTTATTTCGTGTGCGGCCGAAAGTAAAAAAATGACATCAACAGTGTTATCTTTAAGTGGAATTTTACTCGTGTTAATTTAAAAAGGTACGGATTACTTTTTTTGTGCTTTCGGCATCAAACTCTAAATTATTAACTTTTCCAAAGCTTAAATATCTAGGAAAATTGTATTGCCAATAGCCTTTTTCTATACAATTATTAGTTGTCATATTTTTGTCTTGAACATAAATACCATAACCAGAAAGAGATGGTTTCTTATCTGTTATTTGTCCATTTTTCGTTTTGTAAATAAAGGAAATATCTATTTTCTTACCGTCATTATGGCTTCTGTGCGGTAATAAAGGAAACCCATTATAGAATGGAAAGTTAGCATCTAAATAAGTGATTTTAATATTATCTTTTTTTAATACTTCGGAAGAATTAATCAATATATTTTTTAATTCTGGAGTCACGTAATTTCTAAATAGCAAAGGATAACAAAAGTTTCTAGGTTTTAGATTTTTATTTAAAATTGGTAGCTGTTCTCTACCAAAATGTTTTGCCAAAGGTGGAACGACTAGAAAGTTACAAACTAAATATAGTATTAAATAAGTGTAGCGCTTTTTCCAGTTTTTATACTTACATAGTAAAAGGGTTACAATCCATATTAATCCTCCAACTTGTGTTACTATTGTTAGTAGTAAAATTAGTAGAAGGTGAAAAATTACTTTAAGTATTTTCATAAAAAAAAGACGTTATATATAATTTAACGTCTTTTTAAAATGATTGTTTTATAATTTAATGCAAAGTAAATTATTTTGTTAATCCTGCACGTTTTAGCAATGCTTCTGGTTTTGGTTCCTGACCTCTAAAGCGCTTGTATAATGTCATTGGATTTTCTGTTCCGCCTTTAGACAATACGTGTTCTTTAAATTTGTTTGCAATATTTTTATTAAAAATACCTTCCTGTTTAAAATAATCGAATGCATCTGCATCTAATACTTCTGCCCATTTATAGCTGTAGTATCCAGAACTATAACCACCTTGAAAAATATGAGCAAATGCAGTACTCATGCAATTTTCTTTTACATCCGGAAATAAGTTGGTGTTTTTAAATGCGTCGTTTTCAAAAGCTTTCACACTTTTAATAGTCTCTGGCGACTCTCCAGCATGCCAAGCCATATCTAATAAGCCAAAACTAATTTGTCTTAACGTTTGCATACCTTCATGAAAAGTAGCAGATTCTTTAATTTTATTTACCAAATCCATTGGTATAATTTCTCCTGTTTCGTAATGCTTTGCAAAAAGCTCTAAAGCTTCTTTTTCGTAGCACCAGTTTTCCATAACTTGGCTAGGCAACTCAACAAAATCCCAGTAAACACTTGTGCCAGATAAACTTGGATAAGTTGTTTTAGCAAGCATACCATGTAAAGCATGACCGAATTCGTGAAAGAGTGTTGTAACCTCGTTAAATGTTAATAATGAAGGCTTGCTTTTTGTAGGTTTTGTAAAATTGCAAACAATAGAAACATGAGGTCTTTCTTCTTTTTCATCTTTTATAAATTGTGGTTTATAACTCGTCATCCAAGCACCATTTCTTTTTCCTTTTCTTGGGAAGAAATCTGCATAAAAAATGGAAACTAAATCACCATTATTGTCTGTTACTTTATAGGTTAATACATCTCCATGATATTTATCGATGTTGTTTATTTCTTCAAATTGCAAACCGAACAATTTTTTAGCTACTACAAATGCGCCTTCTATAACATTTTCCAATTTAAAGTATGGTTTTAACTGCTCGTCGTCTAAACTGAATAATTCTTGTTTTAATTTTTCAGAATAGTAAGCAGAATCCCATTTTTCTAATCGATCTATCTTATCTGTTTTTTTGGCAAAGTTTTCAAGGTTTTTATATTCGTTTTCTGCAGCTGGTTTTGCTTTCTCAAGTAATTCGTTTAGAAACTCAAGAACTTTTTTTGGTGTTTCTGCCATGCGTTCTTCTAAAACAAAGTGCGCATGTGTTTTATAACCTAATAAATTTGCACGTTTAAAACGTAGATTAGCAATCTCTAAAACAATGTTTTGGTTATCTAAATCATCGTTTTTAAAGGCTTTGCTTCCTGCAGCTTTAGAAAGCTCTTGTCTTAGATTTCTATTATCTGCATAAGTCATAAACGGAATATAACTTGGGTAATCTAAAGTTATAAGCCAACCTTCTTTTTGTTTGCTTTCTGCTAATTGTTTTGCAGCTTCTTTTGCACCTTCAGGTAAGCCAGACAAATCGTTTTCATTAGTTAGGTGTAATTCATATTTATTGGTTTCGGCTAAAACATTTTCACCAAATTGTAGTTTTAGTTTTGCTAGTTTTTTGTCTATTTCTCGAAGTCTAGCTTTATCAACTTCATTTAAGTTGGCACCATTTCTAGAAAAGCTTTTATATTTTTTGTCTAATAAAGTTTGCTGTTCTGTAGTTAGTTTTAAATTATTTTTTTTGTCGTAAATAGCTTTTACACGCTTAAATAAGGCTGCGTTTAAAGTAATATCATTACTAAATTCTGAAAGTATTGGAGAGACTTCTTGAGCAATTTTTTGAATATCGTCACTCGTTTCGGCAGAATTAAGATTAAAAAAAATGCTAGTGACTCGATCTAATTGCTGTCCAGAAAATTCTAACGCTTCTATAGTATTTTCGAAAGTAGGAAGGGCTTGGTTATTTGTAATTGCTTCTATTTCTAGTTTTGTTTCTTCAATAAGCTCAATAATAGCTGGCTTAAAATTTTCATTGTTAATTTGCGTAAATGGAGCCGAATTATATGGATTTGAAAATTTTTTTGTTAATATATTCATGATATGATGATTAATTTTTTAATAAAATTTAGTTAAAAGATGCAAAAAATTGAAAATATCTTTTAAATTTGCATCAGATTTTTTCTTGAGAGCTGGTTACTCTCTTAAAAATTATTGATTAATAGCGATAAAAAGCCTCAAATTTATTTGAGGCTTTTTTTTGTCTCAAATTCAAATAAAAGCCAGAATCTAAATCGCTTTTAATCGATTATTTTTGTATTTAACCGAAAAACCTTGAAGAATTACTTCTGTTTTCTTTCAACTAAATGCAAATTAGTATTTTTGCTATAAGTTTTTTTATGTGAGTTTTACTCATAGATAGAAAGATTAATAGCGATTAAAAGCCCAGGAGACTGGGCTTTTATATTTTTATATATCTAAGTTCTTAGAAGCAGCTTCAACTTTAAGTTTTAAGCCTTCTTTATAGGTTATTATTTTATCTAAAACACATTGGTCGCTAGATCCAATTATTTGTGCAGCTAAAATTCCAGCATTTTTTGCGCCATTTAAAGCAACTGTTGCAACAGGAACACCTCCTGGCATTTGTAAAATAGATAGAATAGAATCCCATCCATCTATAGAATTCCTGCTTTTTACAGGAACACCAATTACAGGTAAAGGCGATAAAGAAGCTACCATCCCTGGTAAATGTGCAGCGCCACCAGCACCAGCTATAATAACTTTTATGCCACGTGTGTGTGCATTTTTACTATAATCGAAAAGTTTTTCTGGTGTTCTATGTGCTGATACAATATCTACTTCAACTTCAATATCAAAACCTTTTAATATATCTATTGCTTCTTGCATTACTGGAAGGTCGCTATCGCTTCCCATGATTACGCCTACTTTGCTCATAATTATTTACTTATTACTTTAATCGTCTTTTTTACATCTTCAGCAATTTTACGTGCTGTATTTAAATTTTCATTTACTATAGTTACGTGTCCCATTTTACGAAAAGGTCTGGTTTGTTTTTTACCATAAATATGTGGTGTTACGCCTTCCATTTTCATAATATCTGCAATGTTTTCATATAAAACATCACCTGTATAACCTTCTGCTCCAACTAGATTTACCATAATGCCACCAACTTTACTATCGGTTTTGCCTAAAGGTAAGTTTAAAATAGCACGAATATGCTGTTCGAATTGAGAGGTGTAACTGGCTTCAATAGTTTGGTGACCAGAATTATGTGGTCTTGGTGCGACTTCGTTTATTAAAATTTCGTCATTTTTAGTTTGAAACATCTCTACTGCCAACAATCCAACATGATTAAAAGCTTGAGACACTTTTAAGGCAATATCTTGTGCTTTTTTAGCCACTTCATCTGAAATTCTTGCAGGACAAATTACATATTCTACTTGGTTGGCTTCTGGATGAAATTCCATTTCTACAACAGGATATGTTTTAACATCGCCATCTGGAGTTCTAGCAACAATTACAGCCAATTCGTTTTTAAAATCTATAAGTTCCTCAGCTATACATTCGCCAGCTGGTAATCCTTTTAAATCATTTAAATTGCGTACGACTTTTACGCCATTACCATCGTAACCAAATTGAGCACTCTTCCAAACAAAAGGAAAATGTAAACCACCATTTAAAACTGCATCTTCAATTTCTGAAGCGTAGGCAAATCGAGAAAACTCTGAAGTGGGTAAATTATGGTCTAAATAAAATAATTTTTGTTTTGCTTTATTCTGGATCACTCTTAAATTCTTTGAACTAGGAAATACTTTTATGCCATCTTTTTCAAGTTTTTCTAGGGCATCAACATTTACGTTTTCAATTTCAAAAGTTAAAACATCTACTTGTTTCCCAAAGTTGTAAACAGTTTCAAAATCCATTAAATCACCTTGAATAAATGTATTGCAAGCTATTTTGCAAGGCGCTTCATCATTTGGATCTAATACATAGGTTTGAATATCGAATTTTCTAGTGCTGTAAAGCATCATTTTGCCTAGTTGGCCACCACCAAGAATACCTAATTTAAAATCTGAAGAGAAATAGTTCATTGTATTGCCACAAAAGTGGTAAACTTTTAATTATTAAATAATAATATTATGTAACACAAAAATACGTTTTATAAAATAAATCAGCCCTAAAATGATAAACCAAAAATCGTATTTCGATTAACAAATACGTATCTTTGCCACTTTCCTTAAAGTAAAATAATGATTAAGCTGCACGACAAATATTTTAAGCCTTTTATTTCTGCTAAAGAAATAGACGCTGCTGTGTCTAAAATAGCAGAAGAACTTGCAAACGATTTAGGCGACGAAATCCCAGTGTTTATTGGTGTTTTAAACGGTTCGTTTATGGTAGTTAGCGATTTTGTAAAGAAATACCCAAAACCTTGTGAGGTCACTTTTATTAAATTAGCATCTTATGAAGGTGTAAAATCTTCAGACGATATACAGCGTTTAATAGGTTTAACACAAGACTTGTCTGGAAGAACTGTAGTTATTCTTGAAGATATTATAGATACAGGTAAAACGCTTCATGAAATTCACAGAATATTTAAAAACGAAGGTGTAAAACAATTGCTTATAGCAACCTTGTTTTACAAACCAGAAGCTTATAAAAAAGACTTTAAAATTCATTATGTTGGTATAGAAATTCCTAATAAATTTATAGTTGGTTACGGCTTAGATTATGATGGTTTAGGAAGAGACTTGCCAGAAGTATATCAAATAAAAACAACGCAACACATGACAAATTTAGTATTATTTGGACCTCCAGGAGCAGGTAAAGGTACTCAAGCCAATTTTTTAAAAGAAAAATATAATCTTGTACATATTTCTACAGGAGATGTATTTAGATTTAATATAAAAAATGAAACTGCCCTTGGAATTTTAGCTAAATCGTATATGGATAAAGGCGAGTTAGTGCCAGACCAAGTAACCATAGACATGTTGAATGCTGAAGTAGAAAAAAATACTGATGCAAATGGGTTTATTTTTGATGGTTTTCCAAGAACAAATACACAAGCAGAAGCTTTAGATAAACTCATGGAAAGTAAAGACTCTCAAATTAATGCCATGATTGCTTTAGAAGTTGAAGATGAAGTTTTAGTTGAAAGACTCTTTGAACGCGGAAAATCTAGTGGAAGATCAGATGATGCAGATGAGAGTATTATAAGAAACCGTATTAAAGAGTATTATACAAAAACAGCTATTTTAAAAGATTATTATTCTGCTCAAGATAAATATTTTGGTGTAAATGGTTTTGGTAGTATTGAAGCCATTACAGAACGTTTATGTGCTGCTATCGATAAATTATAGTTTTTTATAACGAAACTAAAAACTGAGTAAGTACTAGAGTGAACAACTTTTAACTTATAACTCTAAACTTATAACTTAGAAAAATGACAGAAGGAAATTTTGTTGATTACGTAAAAATGCACGTTACCTCTGGAAAAGGAGGTCAAGGTTCTACACATTTACATCGCGAGAAATATCTTGCAAAAGGTGGACCAGATGGTGGTGATGGTGGACGAGGAGGACACGTGATTTTAAGAGGAAACTCTAATCTTTGGACATTAATACACTTAAAATATAAAAGACACATTCGTGCTGGACATGGAGGTAGTGGAAGTAGTGGTAGAAGTACAGGAGCAGATGGTGAAGACATGTATGTAGAGGTGCCTTTAGGAACTGTAGTTAAAGATACAGAAACCGACGAGACGCTTTTTGAGATTACCGAAGAAGGAGAAGAGAGAATTGTAGCGCAAGGCGGAAAAGGAGGTCGTGGAAACTGGCATTTTAAAAGTTCTACAAACCAAACACCACGTTATGCACAGCCTGGAATTCCAATGGAAGAAAAGGACATTACTCTAGAACTTAAATTATTAGCAGATGTTGGATTGGTTGGGTTTCCAAATGCAGGAAAATCTACATTGCTGTCTGTTGTTACTTCAGCAAAACCAAAAATTGCAGATTACGAGTTTACTACACTAAAACCAAATTTAGGAATTGTAAAGCATCGTGAATTCCAGAGTTTTGTAATGGCAGATATTCCTGGAATTATAGAAGGTGCTGCAGAAGGTAAAGGTTTAGGTTATTATTTTTTACGTCATATAGAACGTAACTCTATTTTATTATTTTTAATTCCTGCAGATGCTCCAGATATTAAGAAACAATACGATATATTATTAGACGAACTACGTCGTTATAATCCAGAAATGCTAGACAAAGATAGATTTGTAGCCATCTCTAAATGCGATATGTTAGATGATGAGTTACAAGCTGAGCTTAAATTAGAATTGGATAACGAATTACCAATACCTTATTTATTTATTTCAAGTGTTGCCCAACAAGGACTAGTAGAACTTAAAGATTTGCTTTGGGAAGCTTTAAATTAAAATTCTATTTTTTTTAAAATTTTGAGAATATCGTTTTGGAACGTCTACTTCAATACCTTATATTTTGAGATTTGATGTGTTGATTTACAAATAGAATACTTAAAAGTGATACGATTATTTTTTAAGCTTCAGTAAAACTGAATGAATGGTTTTAAAATCTTCCGTACCTACAAAAAACGTTTTATTGTTAGACTTTATTTTAATAGCATTTCCAATACTTACATTATATAACCAGCCATGAGGTGTTAATCTAATACCAATTCCATAAAGAGCAGGTACTTTAATGCTTTATATAGAATCATAATTAATATTTTTAA
>Ga0209137_1004075_pt1 | contig 11824 bp, 11 predicted proteins | sample SaaInl5LU_22_DNA_FD_184642 | JGI IMG/M metagenome (GOLD analysis project Ga0209137, IMG submission 184642) | Marine microbial communities from expanding oxygen minimum zones in the Saanich Inlet - ESP_105LU_22_DNA (SPAdes) (version 2) | ecosystem: Environmental > Aquatic > Marine > Intertidal...
AAAAAACATTTATATTTGCACCCGCTAATGTAGCAAACGCTGCACGCGACACTCCTCCTTAGCTCAGTTGGTTAGAGCATCTGACTGTTAATCAGAGGGTCCTTGGTTCGAGCCCAAGAGGGGGAGCAAAAGACAAAGCCTTTACAGAAATGTAGAGGCTTTTTTTGTTCCCAAAATTGTTCCCAAACATAGCTTTGCATATTCCAAAACCTCTCTTTTTGAGTCTATATTTAAGGTAAATTTGTGTATATAAATTTAATTTAACTAACCACATGTCTTGTTTTGATGCTGTATCTTCTACAATTCGTTTATCCTTTGGACTACGCCCTGTTTTTTCGCCACTCAGCAACACCAAGGCGCCCTTGTCTGAAATAACGGCTCCTTTGTCATAACGAATTGCTTTCGCATAGAGTTGTGCTGGAGACAAATTGCGATATAACTTTTTAGGAGCAATTCCATTTGGAAGTAAATTAAAATGTTGTTTCATAACCTTATTGTTATTGTCTTCATTTTTGAAAGGATTTAATTATTATATTTTTACAAAAAAAGAACGCTTTGATGCGATATGTAAGGTTAAATATCAATAATCCGCTGGTTCAAGACTTAAAATGATAAAACTTGTGAAAAACACATAAAAATAGCTCAAATCGAATTATGAAATAATTTACGATTTTATTAAAAAAATTAATGGATTTTGGGCGTTAAGGTTTCTAAATCACTTTGTTAGAAAGAACACCGATTCCTTCAATCTCTAATTCAACCTGATCGCCTGGCTCTAAAGGTCTATGGACAGAAAAATTATTTTCTATTAAACTTCCCCAGCCAACAGTTCCACTTCCTAAAATATCGCCTGGAAGTAGAGTTACATTATCTGAAGCGCGTTTAATCATTTGTGCAAAAGTCCAATACGCTGTTTTATAATTCCCCTCACAAATGGTTTCACCGTTGATACGCGCACTCATTTTAACATCAAAACGGTCTCCTGTGGTCTTTGGCATTGTTAAATGTTCTGGGTGCGTTGCTCTAGAAATTGTACAGCTGTATTGCTCAAATTCATCTTTAGTTACAATGCAGGGGCCAAAAGCATTGGCAAAATCTTTTCCTTTGGCGGGGCCCAATGGCAAGGTCATTTCCTCTCTTTGCAAAGATCTTGCTGTCCAATCATTAAAAATGGTATATCCAAAAATATAATCATCCGTCTCATCTTCGGGAATATCACTTCCCTTTTTACCCATAACGACAGCTAATTCTAACTCAAAATCCATTTTTGTTTCATTCTTTGGACGTTTAATCTCGTCCTGAGGACCAAAAACTGCGTTGTGATTGGTATAGTAAAATACGGGAATATCATAGTAGGCTTCTCCTATCGAATGGCCAAAGGTTTTACTTGCATTAAGCATATGTTGCTCAAAGCTTAAATAATCTCGAATGCTTCTTGGATTCGTTAGTGGAGCCATTAGTCTTACATCGATTAGTTGATAATGTGGCATTAATTCCTCTAAGCGATTCTCTTTTATGATCCTAAAATAGGATTCATGATTATCGATAAACGCTAGCATATCGTTAGGCAGGCGTTTGTCTGCTTTTTGCATTTCTACGACACCTCCAGCTTTTAACCATCCAGTATGTACCGTACCTTCTTTTGTTTTGAACGTCACTAGCTTCATAACCGTAAAATCATTTAAAAGGGAGCCATTAAGCTACCTAAAGTTTGACCAATTAACTTACCTGGGTGTGCACCCTCTGGCAAGGTTTTACCTTCAAATTCCAGTAATTCCCATGCTGCTAGGGTTTCGGAGGCATTTACAATGGTCATACACCGATCATAACGTCTTTTCATAAACGCTTTAAAGGCATCCTCAGTATTTTGTCTATTTTCTAATTCATCTACTAATACCACTGCATCTTCTATAGCTAAAGCAGCACCGGAACCGAGTTGTGGAACAGTGGCATGTGCCCCGTCTCCGATAATAATTACTCTATTCTTATACCAAGGATCTGGCAAATGTGATGCTTCTAACGGTCGATAATTCACCAAGTCAGGATCAGTCATTTGCTCCATGACGTCTTGTGCAATTTTAATTGGAAATTCAGACAAGTAGTCTTTCATCATTGGGATATAGGCTGATTTTTCTATCCATGGATTGTCAGCTCCTTCTGATGACACTAAAAACATATACATACTGTCTTCGGACATAGGTATAAAACCAATTTTACTTCGTTTGCCATAATACATATAGCCTGTATCTAAATCTTCATGCTTTTTAAAGGCATAACGCCATACGGACAAGCCCATATAATGGGGCTTAAACTCCCCAAATACCATTTTGCGAACCTCTGAATTTATTCCGTCGGCACCAATTAGAATATCATACGTTCCTTGAGAACCATCTGTAAAGACAACAGAAACGCAGTCTTCATTATTTTCAATGGATTTAACAGTAAGTCCCATGCGGTATTTGACACCAGCGTTAATCGCCTCATCATACATTACATCGTGTAAAATTCTTCTGGAAACACCATTATGACTTGGGTATTTCCCCGCAGGAGGAGGCCCTGCAACACCAACGTTATGACCTCCTGCAGTAAACATTTTTACTTGTCCATAGGGAAATCCACGTTTCATTGCTTCATCAGCGATACCTATTTTGTCTAGTGCTTTAAGAGCATTGGCCTGCTGTATGATACCGACACCATAAACATTATATTCCTCTAATCGCTCTGCAATTTCGACTGAAACTCCTTTTTTAGCAAAGGCAATAGCAACGGCCTGTCCACCTATACCGCCTCCAACGACGAGAACTTTCTTAACTGGCAACATGTTTTTGATTTTAATGGTTGTCTACTAAATACTAAGCGTGGATTTTTTCTGCAATCCAATCATACATTTCCAATGTCGGCATAAAATTGTCCACTTGACAATGCTGTGCACCACTTTCTCCATCAGGTACGATTTTCATTTTATGTTCACAGGTTAAATGCTTCTCTAAGGTAATAGCGTGATCTATAAAATTTTGTTTATCACCTCCACCATGCATTATAAATGTTGGCATAGAAATCTTTTCAGCTACACCATTTTCTAATGTAAAGCCCTCTAATTTTTTAAGTACTCCTTCGTAAGTGTCCTCATCCATGATGTGCTGTACTATTTTTGCCAAAGGATGTTTTCCGCTTCTTCCTGCCCAAACAGAATAGTAGGACCAAACAGCACCAAAAATCATGCAGACTTTAAAGCGAGGTTCAAATGCGGCACAACGTGCTGCCATATATCCGCCCATAGACACTCCTGCAATTCCTACACTAGAAGTATCTACTTCGTTTTTTAAATTTTCTAGTACCCAGTCTAAAACAGCTGTTCCTGCCACGTTGTAATCATGACGTGAATGAATGTGATTTAAACGAAGTGCTGCACCTTGTCCAGGTCCGTCCATGGCCAATAGAGCAATCCCTCTTTCCATTAGGTGATCTCCAATTCCAAAATAAAGCTCTTCAGCTAAACTATCTAACCCACCAAACATGACCATTACAGGTGGATTCTTCGCCCCTTTTGGTTTAAAAAGATATCCTGGTAAAAAAGAATCTTCAAAAGGAACTTCTACCTGTATTGGTTTTTCTTCAAAGTATTTAGTCGCTTTTATAAAAGCTTCGCGAGCTTTGACATAGGTTTCAATTTTTCGTTGGTCTTCTAATGGCATAAAAAACTCAGCGGTTCTCAAGTAGTTGAACGCTCTTAAATAAGTTCTTCTAGCCGAGATGTATTTTCCATCTTTTTCATACGCTTTTGCCCAATCATTTACTTCATTTCCTTTTTTAAGCCATTCTAGGTTAAAGGTTTCTCTATTGTCGGGATCAATGTTGCTTGCAACTTCTAAAATTTCTGCAAATTCACCACCTCCATAGTGGGCTTGTGTAAGTGCTCTATTAACTTGATAAGAAGGCATGTATTTGCCTGGAAAAAAATGCCACATAATTTTTTTTTTGTTTTGTAAGAAGGCTTTTTTGACTTGACGTCATTAAAACCTATTGATAGTACTTTCGTTTAAATTAATTGACCTGCTAAATGTCTACAGGCTTAACCGTTCCATCATCAGACAGACCCAATTTCTTTCCTTTGGCCATTTCTGCAAAAGGATTTACTGATCCCCAAGCGTCATTTGGGTTATCTTTTAAGTAATGAACATCTAAGTGGTCTGGCGCAAAGACCAATCGAGCGCAGGCATAGTATTCAAATAATATGCCACTCCCTGGATCAGTAATATATATAAAAAAGCCTTCATCTGCTTTGTGACGTGTAGGGGCGCCCATAACACTTTTATATCCTTTTTCAATGAAATAATCCAGTGCTAATAGAACCTCTTCTCGACTGTCGACATTCCAGCAAATATGATTTAATACTGCTTTTTTAGGTTCGATATTTGGGTCTGTAAAAACGGCAATATCATGGGATAAATTAGCAATGGTATGTAAACCTCCGATTGGTGGTAGATCATCTGAAATTCTTATTTCATCAGGGTTTTTTAAACCCAAAGCTTTCCAAAATGCCTTCTCTTGAGGATAAGCTCCTTTAGAAACCATATAGGTTACGTGATCAAAACGACGTGGATTTGCCCCTTTGAGACGATTGCTGGAATAGCGGTCAGCATAGACACTACCGCGTTCTCCTTCCTCCCTTAACCATACAACATCCCAAAAGATTTCATGCATATGGCCTTCTGGAGATTGAAATTTAAATGCTCTTCCATGCCCTAAGTCTCCCTCGTGCCAACCTCGCCCAGCACCAATGCTTTCAAGATATTCAACCGCATCTTCAAGAGCCTCTGGACTATCTGCTCGCCAGCCAATATGTCCTAAGCCCGATTCTTCACTTTGTGTCAATTTTAATGTGTGATGAAAATAATCACCCCAAGCGCGGAGATAGACTGAGTCTTCTTCCTTTCCAGTTATATCCATCCCTACAATGTCACTAAAAAAATGTACTGACTTTTCGAGATCTTTCGTTAAGACTTCAACGTGAGCCATTTGCGATAAATAATGTGGGTTTTTTGCCATTTTAATTAATTTTTTTTTAAATGATAATCTAGTGGTTACAAATTTAATTTTGTTACAATCTTTTAATGAATCTATTTTCAATTGATTATATTCAAAATCAATTTTTTATACTTTATTTTCATCTTTTAAATTAAATACTTCATTCTTTTAAGGAATAATTACTGCCATCTGCAATTATTGTGATTCCAGTAATAAAGCTTGAACACTCTGAGGCTAACCAAAGCGTTTAATTATCATAGAAGTACAGGTCTCTAAAACAGACTTTACCTTTGAAGATTTAATTAGTAGATGTATGAAAATAGCCGCTTCTTCCTCTACTGAAAGCAAGAATTCATCACCGTGCTCTATTCTTTCAGACACAGATAAAGAGGTCATACGTTCATTTTCATCCAGCATACGATCCTGATATTCTGCGAGTACGGTATTAAATTTTATATCTGTAGGCATTCGTTGATGTTTAATTTCCATCACTGGTGGCTGTACCACCACGGATTAATAAGTTTTCCCAGTAAGATCAAACAAGTCTTCCATTTAGACTTCAGGAGATTTTATTTTCTTCATTAAATCACTAAAAGCAGGCCTAAACTCTTCAAACAAAGGATTGTCTTTATTCTTAAGCATTACCTCACTAAATAGCTTTAGGCCAATAGCAAATTCAACAGATTGTTGTTCTGTTTTAAAGCGATTTCTTTTTTTCATCCGTTCTATAATCTTGAAGATATTATCATGATTATCAAATTCAAGGGCTATGGGCAGATATTCGCTATCATCTGGACGTAAGAGCTCTATGAGCTCTAAAGTGAGTTTGTATTTATTTGACTTTTTTGCCATTGCGGTGGGTTTTATTCAACAACTTTTCCTTTTGTTTCTTCTAACTTAGAAAGAAAAAATAGGGATAACACGGCTAGTGCAGCGGCTATCCACAAAAAAGCAGATTCATTAATGGCGTCTGAAAGGCCTCCAGCAATCGCGGGAACAAGTACGCCCCCTACAATTTCTGCAACAGCTGTTACAAAACCAACGGCTTTAGCTTTCAATCGATTTGGAACTGCCTCAGAAGGGACAATGGCTGCAACCAATGGAATAGTTCCTACCATGGCATAGGTGACAAACATAACAGGTAATTGAGCCCCTGAGCCATTTAAAAAATATACCGCAAAAGGATAAAAAATACCCAAGCTCAATGCGATAAGCAATGCCTTTTTTCTTCCAATTTTATCTGAAATCCCAGGAAAAAACAAAGAAGATATAAGCATTGCAACGCCTAGTAGTCCCATAGTTTTTTGCATAGTACCGGTATCCATTCCTTGAACGTCAGTAAAAAATTTGGTAATAAAAGGTATGGTAGCAAACCACCATCCAAAAACACAACAAGCAAGTAGAGTACCCCACTTAATATTATTGTATTTCCACAGCTCTTTAACGTTAAACCCTTTATGACTTTCGATTCCACGACTTACCGTAGTGGACTTTCTTAGGTAAAAAACAGTAATAGCTCCTATAAGTAAACCGGGGATACCGGCTATATAAAAAGCGGTTCTCCAGCCCATATTTTCGGCAATTTGAATCAATATTACAGGCGCTAAAATGGATCCAAATAATGCTCCCCCAACGGCTTGCACAATACCAACATTTAGCCCTAACCTACTGGGGGTGGATTCTCTTTCAACAAATATTTGCGCTAAAGGGATTACAGGCCCTTCTGCCAGCCCCATAACTAAACGCGCAGCTAATAAAGTTCCGAAGCCGATCGCTAAACCAGATCCAAAAGAACATATTGAAAAAATGAATATAGCAACAATGAATGTGATTTTATTTTTATTTCTAGTTTCTGACCAAGCGGTCGTAAAGTAGCTCGAAAACGCCCATGCGAGTGAAAGTCCAGCAGCTAAAAGTCCGATCTGTAAGTTATTTAAAGATAAGTCTTTAGCAACATAAGGCACTAAATAGTTGAGCGCTAATCTGTCAAAAAACAGTACCCCAAAAGTCAATGACATTAAGGATACAATCCCATTTTCGTACGTAAATATTTTTTTCATGATTTAAAGTTTTAGTGAGTTCGAGTAAGAATCTTCTAATGCTCAAATATAACTTCCACCTCGTCTGTTATACATTTAGCTTGACATGTCAGTATTAAACCTTCTTTTATTTCATCGTCATCGAGAGCTTCTGTAAATTCCATGGCCACTTCTCCTTTTGTAAGCAGGGCGATACAGGTACTACACACACCTGATTGACATGAAAATGGTGCATCGATACCTTGGTTCTGTAACGCTTGTAAAATAGAAGTCCCCTTTGGTATGGCAATATTCTTCTCTTCTCCGAAGAAATTTATTTTGGCTTTAGCTTCTTGGGTTGAGGTGTTAATCTCAGCAGCTTTAGCAGAATCTGATTTTGCAGCTGTAAAACGTTCAATATGAATTTTATCACTTGGAAAATCCAAACTTACCAATTCATTTTCTACTAACTCCATCATACCTGAGGGACCGCAGATATAACATTCAGCAGCATTTAATTGTGTGCCTAGCTCCTGAACTGCTGCTTTAATTGTATCAGTATCGAGGAGTCCTCGTTTACCTTGCCAATCTGTTGGCGGATTATTTATAATATGTTCTACTTTAAAACGATTACTGTAGTTTTCCTGAAGTGCATCAATTTGACTTTTAAACATCACTGTATCGAGCCGTTCGTTTGCATAGAGTAACTTTACTGAGCTCTTTGGCTCTTTTGACATTACGGTTTTTGCTATCGATAGTAGAGGAGTAATTCCGCTACCACCACCAAAGAGAATATATTTTTTTTGTTGTTCCTCTTGACATGCTACACGAAAATTACCTTGCGGAGGCATTATTTCTATGCTTCCTCCTTCCTTAACATGGTCATTGATATGATTTGACACCAATCCATTTTCTACCCGTTTTACTCCAATGGTAATATTTTCTTCTATGGGGCTGCTGCACATGGAGTAGGCCCTTCGCTGTTCCTCTCCATTGAGGGTAAACTTCAAAGTAAGATATTGACCAGGTAAATAGCTGAACTCTTGATTTAAATCTTCTGGTACATTAAAAGTAACTGCTACCGCATACTCTGTTTCAGGCTTTACTTCAAGTACTTTTAATGGATGAAATTTCATTGTTTTTTCAGTTAGTCAGATTATTTATTATGCCGGAATAATTTTTCCAGACATGCTTTTGTAACCTTGTAAGGTGTTGTTCAAAAATGGCTCAGAATTGCTTACTTCAAGTTTGCTGGCATGTTTGCAAAGTGCTTTTAATAACTCTTCCATCTCTAACCTCGCCAAATGTTCTCCTGCACACCTGTGATTTCCATATCCCCACCCTAAGTGATCCTCAGGATTTCTGTGGATATCAAATTCATCAGGATTTGGATATTTTTTTGGATCTCTATTTGCGCAGCTCCAAAGCATCAGAACCCTTTTATCTTTCTCCAGTTGGTAGCCTGCAACTTCTGTATCTTTGGTTATCACTCGAGAAAAACCTCGTACAGGAGAGGAAAGCCGGATTGCCTCGTTTACAACGCCTCTAATCAAATCAGGGTTTTCTTTGATTTCATTGAATTTTTCAGGATGTTTTGCCAACAACTCAAACATAGAAGTTGCTGATTGAATTGTCGTATCTAAACTGGGTATAGCATAGCCCATTACTATGGCTCTTCCTTCATCCTCGCCTAATTTGCCTTCTTCAATTGCTTTGAAGGTAGCATGAGACCAACTTCCTGGCAAAACATTATCCTTGTTTAAGGTTCGAGAATATTTAGACAACCCAAATATAAGTCCCGGTAACGATTTAAGGGTTCTTAGATTGTTTGGTCCAAAGGTATTAAAGGTAGCAAAGGCCCAATCCAATAATTTTTTACTGCCTTTCTCTGGATATCCAATCATTTTGCTGACGATTTCCAAAGGGATGTGCGCTGCAAAATCTTTAACAACCTCTATTTCGTTCTTTTTAGCTAAATCCTGCACCATGTTTTCACAAGACTCAGAAATATTATCCTTGATATCTTTGAGTTTTCGCTGGGTTATGGGTTTCATATACCAAGCTTTTCGCTTTCTCTGTTCATCCCCCTCACTCATCAAAACAGAAACTTTGGCCTCGGGTACTTCGTTTGCTTGTTTATTCAGGGCAACTCCCTGAGCAGCAGTAAAGGTTTCCGGATCGTTCAGCACTTCCATATGAGCTGCATAGCTGGTAACAGCGTATACTTTGTCTTTCTTGAGATAAATAACATCTCCTAGTGCACTCAAATCTTTATACAGCTGTAATCCTGAAGCTAAGGATTTTGTCGAAAAAACACTTTTGTTATATACAGGTATCTGTTTTATCATTTCTTGTTTAAATATTTAAAATTCTAATGTGGTTGCTTTCTAAACTGTGTTTTTTTGCCCATTTCTTCTGACCAAGGAATGACCCCATTCTCATTTGCCCATTTGTTATAAATAGAATCCATTTTTGCAATAGTTTCTGGTTGAGAAGCAGCGATATCATTTGACTCCGTTCTGTCGGTAGAAAGGTCATATAGTTCCCACTCTTTTTGATACTGATGAACACCCTTTAAATTGCCAAGCCAGACTGCACGATCGCCAAACCACTCAAAACAAATGGGTTGTTCTCTATCCCATTTTCCTTGAGATAATAGTGGCAATAAACTTTCTCCAACCAACGGATTTGGTGTGACCCCATTATACGTTTCAGGGTATTTAACTCTAGTAATATCTAAAAGCGTGGGCATTAAATCTACTAAGTGGGCCCCGCCTTCTAAAACTTTACCAGAATCTTTTTGCCCTGGATAACGAATGATGAAAGGAGTTGCTGTTCCCCCTTCGTAAGGCGATGACTTATAACTTCGTAAAGGACTATTGGATACTTGGGCCCATTTCTTACTATAGGCTTCCATAGAACCGGCTGTACCTACTGTCCCCTCATTACGTTTTACAGTAAAAGGCATTTTTCCTACATCCATATTTTCTGCGCCATTATCTGAAAGAAAAATCACTACAGTATTCTCTAATTGATCCGTGGTTCCTAAGTAATTAAGTAGCTTACCAATATTTTGATCTAGGTTATCTACCATGGCAGCATAAACTTCCATTTTTAAAGTCCAGTCTGCCTTTTCTTCTGTGCTCAAACTGTCCCAAGGGGGCAGTAATTTATCTTTAAATAAATTCCAGTCCTCATCAGCGAGACCCAATTTTTTAATATTTTCAAAACGGAGTTTGCGCAGCTCATCCCAACCGGCATCGTATTTCCCCTTATACTTCGCAATATCTTCAGCTTTGGCATGTAAAGGCCAATGTGGTGCGTTATAAGCCATATATAAAAAGAAGGGATTACCTTCTGGGGTGTTCTTTACAAAATCTATAGCTCTATCAGTAAGCTCATCGGTTAAATAAAAATCTTCTTTATCGATGTTATACACCTCATTGTTTTCATATAAAAATGCTGTGGATGGAGGTCCTTTAAGTAAAGGTTTAGTATCAAAATAGCTAGCACCACCATCTAAAAAACCAAAAAAACCATCAAAACCTCGTTGAAAGGGCCAATGCGGTTTTTCATTCCCTACATGCCATTTACCGGACATATAGGTAGAATAGCCACCGCTTTTAAAAACTTCACCCAAGGTCAACGATTCTTTGTTCAAATACCCCTCATACCCTGGGAGTCCAAAATCCTCATTAAAGAACCCGATTCCTGCTTTATGCGGATATTGTCCTGTGAGTAAACTAGCTCGAGAAGGAGCGCAAATAGTATTGTTATAAAAACGCAACAAACGAGTACCTTCAGAGGCAAGCCGGTCTAAACTAGGGGTATTTATTTCTGACCCATAGCTCCCCAAATCTGAAAAGCCCATATCATCGGCCATAATCAAAACTACATTTGGTTTTACTGGGGTTTTAGAAGACTTCTTATCGGCATTTCCTTCGTTACAACTAATCAATAGTAGGGCAATGGTTCCAAAAAAAATATTTCTCATAATGTGTAGTTTAAATTCAATAGATTCGAATTATAGTTTTTAAAATAGGGGTTCTAATTAAACAAACTAAGGTTACTGGATTTTAAATAATCAGTAACCTTAGCATTAAACCAATTTATGAAAAATTAAAACTTATAGGTCGCTGTCAAGAAATATGCTCTTGGCATACTTCCTTGTGTTGAGAATGTAGCGTTAGGATTATTAGCGATAAATTCAGGTGAAAATCCGTCTCTATTCAAAGCAGCAGGAAACCCACCTGGACCTTGCCACCCCATAATTCCATATTTATCAAATATGTTATTAATGTTTAATTGTAAACCGAATTTTTCTGAAAAATCATATCCAAAAGCTAAATCAGCATTGCCAAAAGCAGGTAATATAAAAGAATTTGGCACGTTTGCTTGTCTATCTCCCATATAACTATAATTCAAAGAAGCGTAGAACTTATCACCATTATAAATAGGGTTAACGTTGAAAATCAAATTGGCAGCATTATCTGCTTCGTTACCAGAGTAGTCCACAATAGAATCATCTCCAGGTCCGTCTTCTTTTTCATCCCAAGTAGTATATTTATCAGCTTTTGAGTTTTGAAAAACTGCATTAGCACGAACTAACCATTTATCAGTTATATTGTATGTTGTTTCAAGTTCTAATCCTAAAGTGGTATATTCTGCAAATTGGTACAATGGTGAATATCGCGTACCATCCTCATTTGAGAAAGTTTGAATATTGGGTACATTATTCAAATTACTATAAAAAGGAGTCACAACCATTTTCAATTTAT